>Ga0164243_10000150_pt1 | contig 174050 bp, 136 predicted proteins | sample OricompcompostOP_FD_108781 | JGI IMG/M metagenome (GOLD analysis project Ga0164243, IMG submission 108781) | Organic Plus compost microbial communities from Emeryville, California, USA - Original compost - Organic plus compost (OP) | ecosystem: Engineered > Solid waste > Mixed feedstock >...
GGTGATCCCGCTGGGACTCGAACCCAGGGCCCATACATTAAAAGTGTATTGCTCTACCAACTGAGCTACGGAATCATCGCTTTTTGTTATAAAGCGGGTGCAAAAATAGCCATATTTTTATTTGAAACAAGTTTTTAGCCAAAAAAGTTCGGCCCGCCCCCTCCAACCGGCCACAGCAACGGCTTCACAGCCCCAACTTGTACCCGGGCTCCAACCCGGTATCCGCAAAAATTACCCACACCTCCCCGGCGTGTATAATTAAATTTCGCCTTCCTCTCTTCCTTCGCCTATTTTTGCAGCGCAAAAAACATATGCATGCATCAGCAATTTAAAGACAAGGTAGCGGTCATTACCGGCGGTACCTCCGGTATCGGCAAGGCCCTCGCTATCGCATGGCTGCAGGCCGGTGCCCGCGTAGCCGTCTGCGGCAGGAAACAGGAAACCCTCAGCACCCTGCAGCAGGACCCCGCCATGGCCGGCGTATTTACCTATGTGGCAGACGTAAGCCAGGAAGCCGACTGCAACGCCTTTATCAACGCTACCCTGCAGCACTTCGGCAGGATAGATATCCTGGTCAATAATGCCGGCATCTCCATGCGCGCCCTGTTTAAGGACACTTCCGTGGATGTGCTCAAAACCCTGATGGACATCAATTTCTGGGGCGCCGTATATTGTACCAAATATGCCCTGCCGGCCATACTGGCCAGCAAAGGCACCATTGTGGGCATCTCGTCCATCGCCGGCTACCGCGGACTGCCCGGCCGTACCGGCTACTCCGCCTCCAAGTTCGCCATGCAGGGCTTCCTCGAAGCCCTCCGCACGGAAAACCTGCATACAGGCATCAATGTAATGTGGATATGCCCCGGCTTTACGGCCTCGAATATACGTAACACCGCCCTCAACCAGCAGGGGCAGGTACAGGGAGAAACACCCCTGGAGGAAGGCCGCCTCATGACCGCCGAAGCGGTGGCGCAGGCTGCCCTGCGCGCCGTTGCCAGGCGCAAACGCACGCTGGTGCTCACTGCCCAGGGCCGGCTCACCGTATGGCTCAGCAAGCTCCTGCCCGGCGTGCTGGATGGCCTGGTCTACAATCACTTTAAAAAAGAACCCGGATCGCCGCTGCAATAGCTGTTGGCGGTTAGCGCCTGCCGGGGAGCACAGATCGCTAAAAGCTAGCCGCCAATAGCTATTTTTTGCCTTTCTTTGCACTTAAATTCATTTTAGCCCCTCCTGGCATTATTTTGGGAATGTTCGCCCGGTCGGGACAGGGTTGCTGCATTTTGCTACATGTCCATTATTACGCTCACATCAGATATAGGTTATCAGGACTACCTGGTTGGCGCTATCAAAGGCCAGCTCTGGCAGGACTGTCCCGGTTGCCATGTAGCGGACATCAGCCACCACATCTCCCCCTTTAATCTCCCGCAGGCCACCTATATCTGTAAAAGCGCGTTTGCCTGGTACCCCCCCGGCGCCTTTCATATGGTGCTGATCAACCTGTTTGACCGGAAAGCCGGTCACCTGCTGCTGGCCCGGTGGCAGCACCAGTACATTGCCTGCGCCGATAACGGCCTCATTACCATGATCACCGGCACACAGTCCGTCCCTGTCATCAAGCTGCCCCTGGAAGAAGGCCAGCCCCGGAACACCTTTACCATCATCCGTCGCTTTGCACAGGCCTATAAAGCCCTGCAGAACGGGCAGCCCTGGGACCAGCTCGGCGAGCCTGCCACAGATATCGTGGTCAAGAACAACCTGCAGCCCCTTACCGGCGAGGACTATATCGAGGGCCAGATCATCCATATTGACAATTTCGAGAACGTGGTGGTCAACATTACCCGCGAGCAGTTTGAGGCGCAGCGTGGCCAGCGCAGGTTCAGGATCTACTTCCGCCGGGATGAGGTCATTTCCCAGCTCTCCGAAACCTATGCCGATGTGCCGGAAGGCCAGAAGCTGGCCCTCTTCAACGCCGCCGGCTACCTGGAGATCGCCATTAATAAAGGCAATGCCGCCGGTCTGTTCGGCCTCCGCAGCTTCAGCCGCGACCAGCTCACCCAGCCCGCCGGCTACCAGCACCTCTCCTTTTACCAGACCGTCCGTATCATCTTTGAATAAGCGGCTTTCCCCGGTAGTTTCCCCCTGTAATCCCTGGTATTTCCCCGGTAAACCTCTGGTCAGGTCCTGGTGCCCCCTCCCATAAATAAAAAGATATTATATAAAAAGTTAAAACAGTTTCACTAAATAGCATAATTTGCTACTTTTTCTATTTTTGTCGGACTTTAAAACCGCCCTGTAAAATCCGGCGGCGGAAAAGGGCCCCTGAAGGCAGCGGAAATGCGAAGCCATTTACCGGGGCCAACCGGCAAAAAAGGCGCATTAGCGGCGGTAAAAGATTTTGTGAAAGAGGTAAAAAGAAAACCAATTACGAAATAAATATCATTAACAGATGGATTTTAAAAGGACGAACAACATTGTGGGCTGGCTCGTTTGTATTATTGCCTGCACTGTTTACATTATGACCATGGAAGCTACCGGCAGCTTGTGGGACTGCGGTGAGTTCATCTCCAGCGCCTATAAAGTGCAGGTACCGCACCCCCCCGGCGCTCCGCTGTTCGTGCTGCTGGGAAGGCTGTTCACCATGTTCCTCAAGCCCTCCCAGGCCGCCCTTGGCGTAAACCTGATGTCCGCTCTGTCCAGCGGGTTTACGATCCTTTTCCTGTTCTGGACCATCACCCACTTTGCGCGCCGCCTCATGACGCAGCCGGGTGAGGCCATCAGCCGGGAGAAAATGATCGCCATCATGGGCGCCGGCGTAGTGGGAGCCCTGGCCTACACGTTCTCCGATTCCTTCTGGTTCTCTGCAGTGGAAGGCGAGGTATACGCCATGTCTTCCCTGTTTACCGCCATTGTTTTCTGGGCCATCCTCAAATGGGAGCATGAGGCAGACGAGCCCTATGCCGACCGCTGGATCGTGTTCATCGCCTTCATGATGGGCCTCTCCATCGGCGTGCACCTGCTCAACCTCCTGACCATACCGGCCATCGTAATGGTATATTATTTCAAACGCTATAAAGTAACCTCCTGGGGCGCCTTCTGGGCCTTTGTAATAGGCTGTATCATCACCGGCCTGGTGCAGAAGTTCATCATCCAGGATACCATCAAGGCATCCGGCTACATGGACGTGTTCTTTGTAAATACCCTGGGCCTGCCCTTCTTTACCGGCTTCGCCTTCTATTTTATCGCGATCGTGGCCCTGCTGCTGTATGGCTACCGCAGGCCCCAGTTCGGCTGGTATGCGCCGCTGATCCTGATCGCCTCCGTGATCATCATCCCCGCCTTTAATACCGCCGGCGGAGGAGGGATGATATTCGTGAAGCTGGTGCTGGCCGCTGCCGTGCTGCTCATCCCCTACTTCCTGAAGCTGCTGGGCGTAAAAACGAACATAGCCGCTACCGCGCACTTCAGCCGCCTTACCATTTCCTGCATCCTTTTCCTGCTGCTGGGCTATTCCACCTACATCACCACCATGGTGCGCTCTACCGCCAACCCTTCCGTGGATATGTACAACGTGGACAATCCCATTTCCCTGGTAGGTTACCTGGGACGTGAGCAGTACGGCGATTTCCCCCTGCTCTACGGCCAGGTGTTCACCGCCCGCCCCGTAGAGTACAAGGAAACCGGCAACGTTTACGCCCGTGGCAAGGACAAATACGAGATAGCCGGCAAAAAAATAGTGCCGGTATATGCCGCAGAAGATAAAATGCTCTTCCCCCGCGTATGGGACGCCAGCAATGACCAGGGCCATGCAGACTACTACCGCAGCTTCCTGGGCCTGCAGCCCGGCGAAAAGCCCACCTTTGCGGACAATATCAAGTTCTTCCTGGGCTACCAGGTGAACTTCATGTACTTCCGCTACTTCATGTGGAACTTCTCCGGCCGGCAGAACGATACCCAGGGCTACGGCAACCCGCGCGACGGCAACTGGATATCCGGCATTCCTTTCCTGGACAATTTCCTGTATGGCGATCAGTCCATGATGCCCGACAGCCTGAAGGAGAACAAGGCCCGTAACCGCCTGTTCCTCCTGCCGCTCATACTCGGCATCATCGGCGTGATATTCCATTATAACCGTCACCGCAAGGACTTCCTGGTTGTGGGCCTGCTGTTCTTCTTTACCGGGCTGGCCATTGTAATGTACCTGAACCAGGCCGGCAACCAGCCCCGTGAACGTGACTATGCCTACGTTGGCTCCTTCTATGCATTTGCCATCTGGATCGGGCTGGGCCTGCTCTCTGTCTTCGAGTTCCTGAAAAGGAAGCTCAAACAGTCCGGGATCGCCGCTCCCCTGGCCACCGCCGTTTGCCTGCTGGCCGTGCCCGTGCTCATGGCCTTCCAGGAATGGGATGATCACGACCGCTCCACCAAAACCATTGCCCGCGACGTGGCCAGGGATTACCTGGAGTCCTGCGCGCCCAACGCTATCCTCTTTACTGTAGGCGATAACGATACCTACCCCCTCTGGTATGCCCAGGAAGTGGAAGGCATCCGCCCGGACGTAAGGGTAATCAACCTCAGCCTGCTCGGCGTGGACTGGTATATTGACCAGCAGCGCCAGAAGGTGAACCAGAGCGATCCGGTGCCCATGACCTGGAGCCCGGACAAATACCGCGGCGAAAACCGCAACTACATCCGCTTCTACGACGCCGGCGTATTCCCGCAGGATAAATACTATAACCTGAAGGAAGTAATGAGCTTCATGGCCTCCGACGATCCCCGCGCCAAGCTCACCACTACAGACGGTACCCAGGAGAACTTCCTGCCCACACAGAAGCTGTTCATCCCTGTAAACGTGGCCGAAGTGATCAAAAGCGGCGTGGTGGATATCAAGGACAGCGCCAGGGTGCTGCCGCAGCTGCCCTTCCAGATCAACAAGAACTACCTGCTCAAGAACGACCTGGCAGTATACGATATCATTGCGGCCAATGAATGGAAAAGGCCCATCTATTTCACCAGCCCCACAGACCTGGGACTGAACGATTACCTCCGCATGGACGGCCTTACCTATCGCCTGGTGCCGCTGCGCAAAGAGCCCAGCCGCGATATGCTGGGAGCGGACTTTAACGTGAACGTACCGGTGATGTACAATAACCTGATGACGAAGTTCACCTTCGGCGGCGCACAGGTGGAAGGCACCTACTTTGACGAGCCCAACCGCAAGCTGCTCCAGTATCTCCGCAATTCCTACACCCGCCTGGGCACTGTGCTGGCGCAACAGGACAGGAAAGACTCTGCCCTGGCCGTGCTCAACAAAGCGGACAAAGGCCTGCTGGACAGCAACTTCCCGTATGCCATGACATCACCCAACAACATGCATAACTACAGCTCCCTGCAAACCGCCTACGCCTACTACCTGGCCGGCGACATCAGGAAAGCCAACGAGATAGCCGACAAGATAGCCCGCGATTGCCAGCAACAGCTGCAATACTATCGCTCCCTGCCGGCCTCCAAGCTTACCAACGACCTGCAGCATGACGGGCAGCTGGCAGAACAGTTCCTCTCGCTGCTGCAACGCATGAAGGAAGACTTTGGCGGCGCGCCCGCAAAACCGGGAGAGCTGCCGGGCAACATGAGCACCGGACCGGACTCCCCGCAGCAGAATATAGATTCAGGTAAATGAACCCATAAGAACGCTTAAAAAAAGTATATCAACAGATGAAAAATACTTTACGGTGGGAAGAAGCAGCGCTGCTGCTTCTTTCGCTGTTTTTATTCCGGCTGCAAAGCCCGTATGCCTGGTGGGTCTTCGCCGCCTGCTTCCTGCTGCCGGATATCAGCATGTTGGCCTACCTGGTAAATAACAGGATCGGGGCCCGGGTATACAACCTCTTTCACCACAAAGGAGTGGCCATCGGGATATACCTGCTGGGATATTACCTGGGGAATGATGTATGCCTTTTTACCGGGCTGCTGCTCCTGGGGCACGCCTCCTTTGACCGGGTAATGGGGTATGGGTTAAAATATACGACCGCTTTTCACGATACGCACCTGGGAAAGATCGGGAAGGGAAAGAAGGAGGAATGATACACTCCCGTATAAAATGTAAAAGCTGGCGGCAGGGCGCAATAAAGGCTTTAATGCCTTTGGCTGCCATATCCGCCAGCTTTTACTTTTACATGCATGTAAGATCTGTCACATTCCCTGCTACAGCTTGTTCACCACTGTTCTCCAATACGCTGCGCTTGCCTTCACCTCCGGCACGCTGTTCTCCCAGTGATATTCATACTCGGCAGAGAACAGGCCGCGGAACCGCTGTTTTTTCAGCTCCTGCAGCACGCCGGTAATATTGCTTACGCCCTTGCCCCACACCACGTCATGCGCCTTGCGGGATTTTTCGTGCAGGTCTTTCATATGCAGGCTCAGCACATGGCCCTGCAGCTTTTTGATGCATTCCACCGGGTCCAGGCCGGAGCGTACCCAGTGGCCAATGTCCGCGCAGGCGCCAAACAGCGGGCTTCTGCCCTTCACGGCCGCCAGTACGCTGTCCGGGTGCCAGTAATGGCTGGGGCGCGGGTGATCATGAATGGCCACCTTTATCTGGTACTTGTCGCACAGCTCGGATATCAGGTCCCAGTGCTCGTTCTTCGGCTCGGCCGTGATCACCTGTATGCCCATTTCCTTGGCAAAGTCAAACAGCTGCCGCCATTCTTCCTCATCCTTGGGAGATACTACGCCATACCCGACCAGCTGCTTGTTCTTCTCCTTGAACAGCGCTTTCAGCTTTTCCCGGGTGGAGGCGTTCATCCGGAAATCCGTGGTGCCCTCGATACCGCCGCCGATACGCTGGCTGGAATAGCATTCCACGTAGTGGATGCCGCAGCTGTCCATTTTGTCCAGCGCCTCTGCCAGGGTAAAGCGGTTAAACGTATAGGCCTGTGCGCCCAGCATCCACCCCAGCTCGTCTTCCATGCCCTGGGCCTTTGCCTGCCGCTCCCCTGCCGTAATGGTGAGCACGCCGGCCAGCAGGAAAGCATTCATCAGTTTTTTGATCATGTATTTGGTTTTTAAATTAGATGGTTGAAAATCAGAACCGATCAGCGGTGAAAAATAATCGGTTTTACCGGGAAAAGCAAGCGGTCCGCCGTTAGGCTTTGCCAATTCCCGCTGATGGCGCCGGCCATCCGCTCTCTGCTCAATACTGTTAACTTTTTTGTGTAATTTTAAAAATGACAGGAGGTTATTAAGATGCGAGGAATACAATTTTCCAGGTTTGTGCCTGGTGAAAACGACAAATCGCCGTTTGAGCAGCTACTGGACCTTTTTACACAGCTCCTTACCTACACCAGCGGCGATGTAACGGAAGCCCTGCAATGGCTTACAGAACTGGATAAAGAATATAACCTGACCAATGAAGAGTATGGTATAGGCGATTTTATACAGGACCTGAAAGACAAAGGCTATATCCGTGAAAATGAAGAGGGCGGTCAGATCAGCATTACCGCCAAAACAGAACAGGATATCCGCAAAAAAGCGCTGGAAGAGATCTTCGGCAAGCTGAAAAAGTCCACTATTGGTGACCATAATATCCGCAAATCCGGCCAGGGCGACGAATTGAATGCAGATACCCGCGCCTACCAGTTTGGCGATCCACTGGAACAGATAGATGTGACCGCTTCCCTGCGCAATGCGCAGATCAACCACGGCATTGATGCCTTCTCCATCAGCCAGGACGACCTGGAGATAAAGGAAACCGACTTCAAAACGCAGACATCCACTGCCCTGATGATCGATATTTCCCACTCCATGATCCTGTATGGCGAGGACCGCATTACGCCCGCCAAAAAAGTGGCCATGGCGCTCAGTGAGCTGATCACCACCCGGTATCCCAAGGATACGCTGGACATTATCGTGTTTGGCAACGACGCCTGGCAGATAGAGATCCGGGACCTGCCCTACCTGCAGGTAGGCCCCTTTCACACCAATACGGTGGCGGGCCTGGAGCTGGCCATGGACATCCTGCGCAGGCGACGCAATCCCAACAAACAGATATTCATGATCACCGACGGCAAGCCTACCTGCCTCAAGAACGGTAAGCAGTATTACAAGAACAGCTTCGGCCTGGACCGCAAGATACTGAACCGCACGCTGAACCTGGCCGCGCAATGCAAAAAGCTGAAAATACCGATCACTACCTTTATGGTAGCCACCGATCCCTGGTTGCAGAAATTCGTCACGGAATTTACCGAAACCAACAACGGGAAGGCATTCTTCTCCGGCACTGATAAGCTGGGACAGTTCCTGTTCTATGATTTTGAAAGCGGGAAGAAGAAATTATTATAATGTACGGATCTGCAAAGATGCAGATGTGCAGGTAATTATCATTATTAATCAAGTATATGAACAAGAACATAAATACGCTGGGAGAACTTAAGAAGAGCGGCTATAGACCTAAGTCAGTAAAAGAAGAAATAAGGCACAACCTCATTTGCAAGCTGCAAAAGAAAGAAAATACCTTCCCGGGCATCATTGGTTATGAAGATACCGTGATACCCGATACGGAAAGGGCCCTGCTGTCACGCCACAACATCCTCTTCCTGGGGCTGCGCGGGCAGGCCAAAACACGCATGGCCCGCCAGATGATAGACTTGCTGGACAATTATATACCTGTGGTGGAAGGGTCTGAAGTGAACGACGATCCCTTTAACCCGCTGTCACGCTACGCCCGCGACCTGGTAGCGGAGATGGGCGACCTTACGCCCATCTCCTGGCTGCCCCGCGAAGCCCGCTACGGCGAAAAGCTGGCCACCCCGGACGTGTCCGTGGCAGACCTGGTAGGCGACATAGACCCCATCAAGGCGGCCAACCTGAAGCTGAGCTACGCCGATGAAAGGGTGATACACTTCGGCATCATTCCCCGCTCCAACCGCGGCATTTTTGTGATCAACGAGCTGCCGGACCTCCAGGCCCGCATACAGGTGGCCCTGTTCAACATCCTCCAGGAAGGGGATATCCAGATCCGCGGCTTTAAGGTGCGCATGCCGCTGGACATCCTGTTCGTATTCACCGCTAACCCGGAAGATTATACGAACCGCGGCGCCATTGTAACACCGCTGAAAGACCGTATAGAAAGCCAGATCGTGACCCACTACCCGAAGAGCGTGGAGAACTCTCTCCTGATCACCGAGCAGGAGGCCGACGTGCATGAAGAGCAGAAAGGCAGGGTACACCTGGCCGATATTGTAAAACGCCTCATTGAGCAGGTGGCCTTTGAAGCCCGCAACAGCGAGTACGTGGATAAGAAGAGCGGCGTATCCGCCCGCCTCACCATTGCCGCCTACGAGAACGCGGTGAGCGCCGGCGAGCGCAGGGCCATCCTCAACCGCGAAAAGGAAACCCATGTGCGCATTGCCGACCTGCAGGGCATTGTGCCCGCCATTACCGGCAAGATAGAGCTGGTATACGAAGGCGAGCAGGAAGGCCCGCAGCAGGTGGCGTACAACCTGCTGGACAAAGCCATGCGCACCCTCTTTGCACAATATTTTCCCAATCCCGACTCATTCAAGAAACGCAAGCAGTCCGCCGCTACCGGCCAGGATAATCCCTACCGCGCCGTTATCCAGTGGTTTGACAAAGGCAATGCCGTGCACCTGCTGCAGGATGTAAGCGACAAGCAGTACGAAGCTACCCTGCAGAAAGTGGACGGGCTGAAAGAGCTGGTAAAGTCAAAGTTCCCGCGCGCCAGCGGCAAAGAACAGCTGCTGATGATGGAGTTTGTGCTGCATGGCCTGGCCGCATATTCCCTGATCAGTAAAAAGATGGTGGAGAATGAAACCCGCTTCAGTGATCTCCTGGGCACCATGATGAACTTTACAATGGGGAACGAAGAAAGCGAAGAAGACACTTTCTAGCAACCAATAATAATAACAGTCTGCGTTATGAACAAATCCAGGAGAGATTTTATCCGCTCGGCTTCCACCCTGGCAGCCGCAGCCGCCATGCCTTCCGTGTTGCATGGCCTTCCGAAAATGGTGGCCCCCAGCGACCGCCTCAATGTAGCCGCCATTGGCATCAATGGCATGGGCTGGGCCGATCTGAACGCCCTGCTCAAGATCCCCGGCGTGCAGTGCGTAGCCCTCTGCGACGTGGATAGGAATGTGCTGGACAAACGGGCTGCCGGGCTGGCACAACGCAACATGAAGGTAAAGACCTATGGCGACTACCGGCAGCTGCTGGAAAACAAGGACATTGACGCGGTGGTGATCGGTACGCCGGACCACTGGCACTGCCTGCAAATGACGGAAGCCTGTGCCGCCGGCAAGGATGTGTACGTGGAAAAGCCCATCGGCAACTCCATTGCAGAATGCCGCGCCATGGTAGCGGCCCAGGAACGCCACCAGCGCGTGGTGCAGGTGGGCCAGTGGCAGCGCAGCCAGCAGCACTTTAAAGACGCCATTGACTTTGTATATTCCGGCAAGCTGGGCCAGGTGCGCCTGGTAAAAGCCTGGGCCTACATGGGCTGGATGAAATCCATTCCCAGGCAGCCCGACAGTGCGCCGCCTGCCGGCGTGGACTACGCCATGTGGCTGGGCCCCGCGGAAACAAGGCCCTTCAATCCCAACCGCTTCCACTTTAACTTCCGCTGGTTCTGGGACTATGCCGGCGGCCTGATGACCGACTGGGGCGTGCACCTGCTGGATTACGCCCTGCTGGGCATGAAAGCGCAGCATCCCCTATCCATTATGGCGGCCGGCGGCAAGTTTGCCTACCCCAATGATGCAGCCGAAACACCGGACACGCTCACCACCGTTTACGAGTTTGAGGGCTTCAACATACAATGGGAGCACGCCACCGGTATCAACGGCGGCCCTTATAACCGCGATCACGGTATTGCCTTTATCGGCAACAACGGTACCCTGGTGCTGGACCGCGGTGGCTGGGAAGTGATCCCCGAAAAGGAGAAGGACACGCCCAAAATGGAAGCCGTGCCCCGCCGCCCCAGTGTGGATAACGGGCTGGACCTGCACGCCAGGAACTTTGTGGAAGTGGTGAAGTCCCGCAACCTGGCCGATCTGCACACGCCCATACAGGCCGGCGCCAATGTGGCCATCAATGCACAGATGGGCAACATTGCCTTCAAAACCGGCAAAAAGATCTACTGGGACGCCGCCAATGGCCGCTTTAAGGACAACGACGCCAACAAGCTGCTGGCCGCGGAGTATCATAATGGATATAAATTACCGAAATAACATAATGTGCTGATGCAAAGGCCGCGATCAATAAACAGGTTGATTATTAGTTTATCTAAACACCTGATTTCATCCATCAGCACATTAGCATATTCGCACATCAAAACCTCTTTCCATGCGCAACACCATCCTTCTATCACTTTTCGTACTATCCGCATGCGTGCAGTCCACTAACAACGCACAACAGGAAAAGGCCAGGTCGGACTCGGCCATGAAACAGGAAAACACCGAAGACAAAAACGCAAAAATGAAACCTGAAGAAACAGAGGTATGGGAACCCGTGCCCAAAGTGATCACGCCGGGCGATGCCACCAATACCGCCCCCGGCGATGCCACCGTGCTGTTTGACGGCAGTAACCTGGACCAGTGGGAAGCCGAAAAAGGCGGCCCTGCCAAATGGGAGGTGAAAGACGGTGCCGCCACCGTGGTAAAGGGCGCCGGCGCCATCAAAACCAGGCAGACCTTTGAGGATTTTCAGCTGCATATTGAATGGCGCACGCCCGCCACCGTGGAGGGCGAAGGCCAGGGCCGCGGCAACAGCGGCATCTTTATGCAGGGCCTGTACGAGCTGCAGGTGCTGGACAGCTATAATAACCGCACCTATTCCAACGGGCAGGCCGGCAGCTTTTACAAACAGCGGATACCGCTGGTAAATGCATGTAAAAAACCGGGTGAATGGCAGACCTATGATGTAATATGGACAGCGCCGCGCTTTAATGAGGATGGTTCGCTGAGATCACCGGCGCGCGCTACAGTATTGCAAAACGGGGTGCTGGTGCAAAATAACGTGGAGCTGGAGGGGCCTACCCTCTATATCGGGAAACCGGCGTATAAACAACATGGGGCCGGCCCCATCGTCCTGCAGGACCATGGCAATCCGGTAAGCTACCGGAACATCTGGATCAGGACCTTATAGCCCGTCCTCTTCCAGCATCATAGACAGGTATACCGCGTTGCTGATCGGGTTGTCGTAATAGGCGGCTATCGGCTGAAATCCCAGCGCGGTATACAGTTCTATGGCCGGCCGCATATGCGCCAGCGTATCCAGCAGCATGCGCTGGTAACCCAGCTCCCTGCCCGCTTCAATGGCCTTGGCTGCCAGTGTTTTTCCCAAACCCTGCCCTTTATAGGCATCACGGACGAATAAACGTTTCATCTCGCAGGTAGTGTTGTCAAACCGGCGTACCGCCACGCAGCCGGCCGGCTGCCCATCTACTTTGGCCAGGAATAATGCCCCTTCCGGAGCCATATAGTTAAGCGGCAGCGCCTGCATCTCCTCCTCGAAACGCTGGAAGCTGAGGTCCACGCTCAGCCAGGCCGCATACTCCCGGAAAAGCGCTTTTACCTGCTCTATATCCTCTGGAAGGCTCTTGTTAGTGATCTGAATGATTTCGAGCATACTTCTATTTTTGGGTATTCCTTTAACGCAAAAAGCCTCCTGAGTTTCAGAAGGCTTTTTTCGGAGGTACCGAGCGGAGTCGAACCGCTGTAAAAGGTTTTGCAGACCTCTGCCTAGCCACTCGGCCACGGTACCAGTCCTGTTTTTCTTGATCCTCCCATCCGCCTCAGGCGAATTCGGAACCATCGATTTTTGTAGGACTGCAAAAGTAGCGAATTTTGGATATTTAGCAAATAAAATATATAGATTATTGGTAACAATGCCATATTTGCACAATAATGCAGCAAAATCCAACAACTATGCAAGCACAGATCGCAGCATCTGAGTTCATTCTCAACAGCCGTGGCGCCGTATACCACCTGGACCTGCGCCCCGAAGAGCTGGCCCCCACCGTGATTACCGTAGGCGATCCGGACCGGGTGCAGCAGGTAAGCCGGCATTTTGACAAAGTGGAAGGTATGTTCCGGCACCGCGAGTTTGTAACCCACACCGGCTATATCGGCAGCAAGCGCCTCTCCGTAGTATCCACCGGCATTGGCACGGACAATATCGACATTGTGCTCAACGAGCTGGATGCCCTGGCCAATATCGATTTCAGCACCCGGCAGGTAAAACCTGCGCTCACCCGCCTGCAGATCATCCGCCTGGGCACATCCGGCGCCCTGCAGGAGCATATCCCGGTAGACGGGTTTGTAGTATCCACCCACGGCCTGGGACTGGACAACCTCCTGCCCTGGTACGAAATGGAAAACACGCCCGCCGAAACCGCGCTGCTGCAGGCCTTCAGCAGCCAGGTGCCCCTGCGCCCCGGCAGCGCCCGCCCTTACCTGGCCGCCGCCGCTGATAGCCTGCTGCCGCATTTCCGGGAAGGCTTTCATACAGGGATCACCGTTACCTGCCCCGGCTTTTACGCCCCCCAGGGCCGTGCCCTGCGCGGGAAGCTCTCCCACCCCGCCCTGCTGGAGCAGCTCACCGCCTTCCGGCACGAAGCCCATCCTATCACCAACTTTGAAATGGAAACCGCCGGCATCTACGGCCTGGGCCGGGTGCTGGGCCACGACTGCCTCTCCATCAGCACCATTGTGGCCAACCGCATCCGGCAGGAGTTCAGCAAGGATGCCGCCGCCGCCGTGCAGAAAATGATCGAGACCGCGATGGGAATTATAGCAAAGCTGGATTAATGTGCGGATGTGCAGATGTGCACATTTGCATTATCTTTGCACCTCATGAACATCCACTTCTACAAATACCAGGGAACCGGCAATGATTTTGTGATCATGGACAACCGGGACGGCCGCTACAACGGGCTTACGCAACAGCAGGTGCACCACCTCTGCCACCGGCGCTTTGGTATAGGAGCAGATGGCCTTATGCTACTCAACCAACAGCCCGGCTACGATTTCGGCATGAAATATTATAATGCCGACGGCAACGAGGGCAGCATGTGCGGCAATGGCGGCCGCTGCCTCGTGGCCTTTGCCCGCAAAATGGGCCTGCAGCAGCCACAGCTCCGCTTCCTGGCTGTAGACGGCCCCCATGAGGCCACCCTGCAGGGAAACGACTGGGTGAACCTGAAAATGCAGGACGTAGACTGGGTGGAACAGGGCCCCCTCTATTATTACCTGAACACCGGCTCCCCCCATTTTGTAAAATATGTGAATGATATACAGTCCCTGGACGTATACACCGAAGGCCGGCAAATACGTTATAATGACAGGTTCGCAAAAGAAGGCACCAATGTGAACTTTGTACAGCAGCAGGACAACGGCATTTTTGTGCGCACCTACGAGCGCGGTGTGGAAGACGAGACCTACTCCTGCGGCACCGGCGTAACCGCCGCTGCGCTTACCTCTGCAGGAAATGAAGCGGTCACCTACCGCGTGCCCGTGCAAACACTGGGCGGGCACCTCGAAGTACGCTTTACCAGAACCGGCGAACGCTCCTTTACCGATATCTGGCTATGCGGCCCCGCCCTGCTGGTGTTCGAGGGAGACGTCACTGTTAACGAATAATTAATAGTAATCCCCCTTATTAATTATTCCTACCTTTGCGCGCGGATGATCCAGTATTTTATAAATAAAGAAGGACGCACGGTGGAGATCCATGAGCCGGAGAACGGCGCCTGGGTGAATATTGCGCCGCCGCTGAAACAGGCAGAATTCGAGCACCTGTCTGAAGAGCTGGATATTCCCCTGGACTTCCTCACCGACTCCCTGGATATCGACGAAAAATCCCGCTTCGAGCTGGAGGATGATGTAAAGCTGATCGTTATCAAAACCCCCACGGAAAATAACTCCATCAACGAAAGCGACGCCTACTACATCACTATCCCCATCGTGATCATCCTTACCCACAACCAGATCATTACCGTTAACTCCTTTGACAACGCAGCCATCAAAAAGTTCCTGAACACCTTCCACAACCGCCATCCCGAAAAAAGGAACATGATGGTGCTGAAGATATTTGAAAAGGTGGTAATGAACTTCCTGGAATACCTCAAGGAGATCAACCAGCGCCGCAACCAGCTGGAGCAAAAGCTGTACGACAGCAACCGGAACGAGGAGCTGCTGTACCTCATGCGTATCCAGAAAAGCCTGGTATATTTCGTGACCGCGCTCCGCAGTAACGAGCTGGTGCTGATGAAGCTGGAGCGCACCAACTTCCTGGGCCTGAATGATGATGAAAAGGAATTCCTGAACGACCTGATCGTAGACACCTCCCAGGCCCTGGAAATGGCCAACGTGTATACCAACATCCTCAGCAGCACCATGGACGCCTTTGCCAGCATTATCTCCAATAACCTCAACCTGGTGATGAAGCGCCTCACCTCCATTACCATTGTGCTCACCTTTCCCGTGCTCGTGTCCAGCATTTACGGCATGAACGTGGATATTCCCTACCAGCACTCCCCGCACGCCTTTTACATACCGGTGATCCTCTCCATCGTTATTTCCGTGATCATGAGCTGGTACTTCATGAAGAAGAAATGGTTCTGAAAGATTTGTACATTATATTTACCGGCGGATTGAACGCTTCAACATTTATTAATTATACGGCATGGCTTGTTTTAACGTAAGGGTATACGGCATCATGCTCAACGCGCAAAAGCAGGTGTTGGTCAGCGACGAGTATATCCGCGGCGGGTACTACACCAAGTTTCCAGGCGGCGGCCTGGAATTCGGGGAAGGCACCCTGGACTGCATCATACGGGAGTGGCAGGAAGAGCTGGGCCAGGATGTGGAAGTAGTGGAGCACATCTATACTACCGACTTCTTCCAGATATCCGCCTTTGACAATACCACGCAGATCATTTCCATCTATTACCTGGTAAAGCCTGTATCTCCTTTTACCGCCCCCCTGCTGAGCCAGCCCTTTGATTTCGAAATACCGGAAGGCATTACCGAAGTAGAAGGCGTACGCTGGATAGACTGGGAACAGTTCTCCGCCGACAGCGTCACCCTTCCCATTGATAAGGTGGTGGCAGACCTGCTGAAGAACAAGTACTAATGTGCGGATGTGCACATCCATACATTATTCCATAGCCGCCGCCTTCATTTTCGCCGTGGTCTCCCTGCCAAAATAACGTTCTATGCGCTGCTCTGCAATATAAATAACCGGGGTAAGTACAATAGCCATGGTAAATTTATAGATGTAGTTCACCACCCCGATAGCCAGTATCTGCTGCCAGGTGAATGTACCGCTGAAAGCAATGAACAGCACAATGTAGCTGTCCACCAGCTGGGATACCAGGGTAGACCCGGTAGCCCGCAGCCATATGTGCTTTTCGCCGGTACGTTTTTTTATCCGGTGAAATACGGTCACATCCACGATCTGGCTCACCAGGAAAGCTACCAGGCTCCCTACGATAATGCGCATCCCCTGGCCAAATATGCCGGCAAAGGCATGCTGCATGTTGGGAATGCCGTCCGCGGCTCCCCCGCCTACCCAGAAATCGGCCGGCGGCACACCAATGGCAAAATAGAACATCAGGAAGGCGTAGGATATCAGCGCCACCGCCGTATAGGAAATGCGCCGCACTGCCCTGGGCCCGTAGTATTCATTCACAATATCCGTCATCACAAATTCCAGCGGCCACAGCAGCACCCCACAGGTAAGGTTAAACGATAACCCGCTCTGCCCGAAAATGGTGTAAGTATGCACCGGCAGGCCCAGCAGCTTTTCCAGGGAAAATATCTTGCCGCCTATGCATTCCGCAATCAGCGCGTTGGCCACAAAAAAACAGGAGAAAATGACAAACAGCTTGGTGGGTTTGTCTTTCAGGATATTAGTGATCATACCAGTATTTGAACAATCAATATAACAAGGTTAAGGATAAGCAAGTAACCCGGAAGCTCCGCCCAGCTGGCTTTACGGGCCAGCAGCAGGATGATGGCCAGCAGGCAGGTAAGGATATTGGCCGGCAGGGCAACAAGATACCCCAGCACAACTACGTGTTTAAGAACAGGCGAAAGATCCCCGCTTTGCTCCGTCATGCGCAGCAGCCACCCGGCCAGGTAACAAAGATTGCATATAAATACGAATTTCAACAAAAATTTAACCAGGCGCATGCGATTAAATTATATATTAACAGCACGTAAAATAATATATTTGCTACTTATCTGTTTTAAAAGCTTACCATAAATATGAAGAATAACTGGCTCAAGGCGCTGCTGCCGCATGTAGTTGCAGTTGCTGCACTGGCAATACTGGCAATACTGTACTGCAAACCTGCGCTCGACGGCAAGGTGCTCAACCAGAGCGATGTAACGCAATGGCGGGCCATGGCGAAAGAGTCACTGGACTATAAGGAAAAGCACGGCATTACGCCGCTGTGGACCACCAGTATGTTTGGCGGCATGCCCACCTACCAGCTTTCCATGGAAGGCGAATACCAGTTTGGCACCATCATACCCGCCATCCTTACGCTGGGCTTGCCCAAGCCGATCAATGTGCTGTTCCTGGCCGCTGCCTGCTTTTACCTGCTGTGCGTAGTGCTGGGCGCCCGGCCCTGGGTGGCCTTTATGGGCGCGGTAGCCTTCACGTATGCCAGCTATTCTCCCATCATCATCAGCACCGGCCACGATTCCAAGATGATGGCAATGGCCTATATGCCGGCAGTAGTGGCCGGCATTGTGCTGATCACCAAACGTAAATACGTGCTGGGCGCAGCCATTACGGCGCTGGCGCTTACCTACCTGATAGCTGCCAACCACCTGCAGGTCACCTACTATTTCTTTTTACTGCTGGGCGTGTTGGCAGTGGCGTATATCGTATACTGCATCCGGGAAAAAGACATCAGGCACCTGCTTGTCAGCGCCGGCGTAACCGTTGGCGCTGTATTGCTGGGCATAGGCTCCAACGCCCTCATTCTGTGGACCACCTACGAATACTCCCATGCCAGCAACCGTGGCGGCACCTCGGAGCTGTCTCCCCTGCCCGGCCAGGAGGCGACCCGGTCTACCGGTGGGCTGGACAAGGACTATGCTTTCCAGTGGAGCTATGGCAAGCTGGAAACCCTTACCCTGCTGGTGCCCAATATCTATGGCGGCAGCTCCAGCGGTGAGCTGAGCACCAGCTCCGAAACCTACAAGGAGCTGACCAATATCGGCGTACCCGCCGCACAGGCAGAGCAAATGGTGCAGCACTGGCCATTGTACTGGGGCAACCAGTCCTTGCTGGGCACTTCCGGCCCCGTATACCTGGGGGTGGTCATCTGCCTGCTGGCAGTGCTGGCGCTTTTCATTGTCAGGTCCTGGCATAAATGGTGGCTGGTAGCCATTACCGTTATTGCCATCCTGATGGCCTGGGGCAGCAACTTTGCAGGATTCAATTATTTCCTGTTTGACCACCTGCCCTTTTATAACAAATTCCGCGCGCCCTCCCAGGCGCTCATCATACCGCAGCTCACCGTTGCCATACTGGCTGTAATGGGACTGAATGAGCTGGTAAACGGGCAGCTGCCCAAAGCAGTACTGTTCAAAAAGCTGAAATGGACCGGCATGGGCATTGGTGGCGTGCTGGTATTGCTGCTGCTGCTCTCCGGCAGCCTGTCCTACACCAATTATTCCAACGACCCTGAGCGCCCCGGTACAGACAACCAGTTCCAGGCGCAGCTCAACCAGATGACACAGGGCAATACCGCCGTGGTGGACGGACTGATGAAAGCCCTGCGCGAAGACCGGGAAGCCCTGTACCGTAATGATGTATTGCGCTCGCTGGTGCTGGCCGGCCTGGCATTTGGCCTGCTGTGGTTCTTCCTGAAAGGTAAAATAAAACCGGAATGGATGACCATCGGCATTGTGCTGCTGGTGCTGTTTGATCTCCTGCAGGTGGACCGGCGCTACCTCAGCACAGAGGACTTCCTGGATGAAAGCAGCTATGCCAATGTTTTCCAGCCCTCGGCAGCCGACCAGCAGATACTGCAGGACAAGGACCCGTATTACCGCGTGTATAACCTTACAGCGCCCGGCGGGCCCTTTAATGATGCCATGACCTCCTACTTCCACAAAAGCGTGGGCGGTTACCACGCTGCCAAGCTCCAGCTGTACGTAGACCTGATCGAAAGGCAGATCAGCAAGAACAACATGCAGGTGCTGAACATGCTGAACACCAAATACATTATACAGGCCGGCCCCGACGGACAGCCCGTTGCCCGCCGCAATCCCGGCGCACTGGGCAATGCCTGGTTTGTGAAAAATATACAATGGGTGCCCGATGCAGATGCGGAAATGAAAGCGCTGGACAGCCTCAACCCCGCAGAGACCGTGGTAATAGACGAACGCTATAAGCCCGACGTAAAAGGTACTCCCGTATATGACTCCGCTGCCACCATCCGCCTCATTGCCAATAACCTGAACACCATCTCCTACGAGTACAACGCCGCCACGCCGCAGTTTGCCGTATTCTCGGAGATATACTATAAAAAGGGCTGGAAAGCCTTCATTGACGGGCAGCAGATGCCTTATGCACGCGTGAACTACGTCCTGCGGGGCATGATGGTGCCGGCCGGCAGACATACCATTGAGTTCCGTTTTGAGCCGGCCGCTTACTATGCCGGCAATAAGATCACCTTCTTCAGCTACATCATTATGCTGTTGCTGCTTGTTGGCGGTATTGTGATCAACATGAGGCGGCAGAAAAAACCGGCAGCGGCATGAGCCCGTCCATCAGCATCCTGATCATTACCTACAACCGCCCGGCAGACACGCTGGCCCTGCTGCAGAACCTGCAGGGGCAAACGGCCCTGCAGGAGCATGTACAGGAAATACTGCTGCTGGACAATGCCTCTACGGTGTCTTACCAGCCCGTAAAAGACTTCATTGCGCAACACCCGGGTATGCCGGTACGTTTAATCCGGCACCCGCAGAACCTGGGAGTGGCAGGCGGCAGGAACCTCCTCATTCAACAGGCTGCCGCCCCCTACCTGCTGGTGCTGGACGATGATGTGGAGCTGGCAGAAAATAATGCTATGCAAAAAATAGCAGCCCTGTTCCACCGGCCGGAGTTTGTGGAAAACAATACAGCAGTGATCACACTCGACATTTATTACCATGCCAACCGGCAGCGGCAGGTATCTGCCTTCCCGCACAAGCAGCCGCACAGGCAGGAAGGGAAGCCCTGGTTCCTGACCTATTATTTTACCGGCGCGGCCCATTGCATGCGCAAAGAGCTGTTTGACCATACAGGCCTGTATCCTGAAGACTTTTTCTATGGCATGGAGGAATACGACCTGAGCTACCGGGTGATCAATGCAGGCTATACACTGGCTTATGACAGCTCCGTGATGGTGCTGCACAAGGAATCGCCCGCAGGCCGGGTGCCCAACCGCGAAAAGCTGGCCATGATGTGGCTGAACAAGTCCAAGGTAAGCTGGCGCTACCTGCCGGCAAGATATTTCTACTCCACCGCTTTCATGTGGTCACTGGAATACCTGAAAAAGACCGGCTTTGACCTGGCCGGCTTTATACGCACCTGGGGGCGTATCCTGCAAATAAAGCGTACGGAACGCCGCCGCGCCATTGCTCCTGCGGCCCTGGATTACCTGCGCCGGGTGCATGCCCGGCTGTGGTACTGATCACAGCATTTTATAGAAGTAGGGTTTATTACGTATGGTCGTTGGCATGAAACGCCACAGGCGGCCCACATTCTGCGCCATGCGCCAGCCCTGCGGCCAGGACCGGAAGGGGTTGCGCCCGCGGAGGAGGTTGTCAAAAAAGCTGCAGGCAAAGAATACCGGTACAGCAAAAGTATAGTTCAGCAGCAGCACCAGGTACCAGCCCGCGCCGTATTGCTTGCGCACCCGCAGATGATTGGAGAGCATCAGCTGGAAGCCTTTCCTCGTGTAGAGATCATAATACCCCTTGCCCTCGGTCTTGAAGGAAGCATTGGCGGTTTCGCCCTGCAGGTGCACCACGTGCAGGTCTCCATACACCACCAGCTTGCCGGTACGCCGGATACGGCTGCACCATTCTATTTCCTCCGCATACAGGAAAAAGTCCTCGTCCATCAGGCCCGCCTGCTCCAGGGTGCGTTGCTTCACCATCAGGAAAGCGCCATTGATCCAGTCCACCTCCTGCTCTCCCTGCGCCTGCTGCACATTGGGCACTCTGGCCTTCAGCGCATATCCCAGGCGGCGCAACAGGCCGCCCCAGTAAGGCAGCGGCAGCAGGTGGTTCAGGCCGCCCTTCATAAAATAGTTGCCGCTGATCTGGGGGCTGCCATCAGGATTCAGCAGCTGCACGCCGCAGGCAGCATAGCCGGATGCGGCAAAACGCGGCACACAAAGGTCCAGCGCGTGATCCAGTATAATAGTGTCAGGGTTCAGCAGCAGGATCATATCTCCTTCGGCTATACGCATCCCGGCATTATTGGCGCGGGCAAATCCTGCATTGTAATCCAGCTGCCGCCAGTGCACCTCCGGGTAGGTGCGGGTAATGATCTCCCGGCTGTTGTCCCCGGAATCATTGTCCACCACAATAATTTCATAATCAATGGCAGTGGTCTGCTGTATAATGGAATGGATACAGTCCAGCAACAGCTCCGTACTGCGGTAATTGACAATGATGACCGATAATTGCATAAGCTGCAAATTAGTATTTATACCAAAATTTATAGATACCTTTAACCCCTTAATTACCAGGTCAAGCGTATGAGCGAAGTCAGGAAAAAGAGTATCCTAGCCATCATATATACATACATCGGGTTCATTTTCGGCGCTGTCAATATCTACCTGTTCTCCCGGTATTTCCTGCCGGCGCAATACGGACTTACGCGGGTGCTCCTGGACCTGGCCACGCTTTCTGCCAGCATGGCCGCCCTGGCCACGCCCACCCTGCTCACCAAGTTCTTTCCCTATTACCGCGACCGGCTGCAGGCTTCCCGCATAGACCTGGTAGTGCTGGCTTTTGCCGTGAGCACAGCCGGTATGCTGCTGCTGTCCGGCGGGATCTATTTACTGAAGCCGCTGATCATCCGCAAGTTCTCCGGCAGGTCGCCCCTGCTGGTGGATTACTTTTACTACGTGATACCGCTGGCCCTGTTCCTGGTATACTTTACCGTGCTGGAAGCCCATGCCTGGAACTATTTCCGGAGCGTGGTGTCCAGCTTTTTCCGGGAGGTGTTCTTCCGCCTGGTCACCCTGGTGCTGGTGCTGCTCTTCATCTTTAAATGGGTCAGCTTTCACACCTTCATGATCCTGTTCAGCACCTTGTATGCCGGCTGTTTCCTGGGGCTGCTGGCGTACATGATCTATAAAAAGGAGCTGCCGCTCAGTTTCCGCATCAGCCCCCTCACCCGCCGCCTCTGGAAAAAGATGGTGCCCTATGTGCTGTTCATACTGGGCGGCAATGTGGTGACCATGCTCAGCTCCACCATAGACGCCATTATCGTGAGCAGCCTGCAGGGGCTGGACTATACCGCTGTACTGGCGGTGGTTACCTATTTATGCACGGTTATACTGGTGCCGCAACGCAGCGTGGTAAGCCTGGCCTTCCCCATCATATCCCGGGCCTGGAAGGAAAAGGACATGGGCAAGATTGCAGATGTGTACCGCAAGTCCTCCATCAACCTGCTGCTGCTGGCCACCTTCCTGTTCTCCCTGATCTGGATCAATTTTGATGACGCCCTGAACGCGCTGGGCCTGGACCCGCTGTACCTGGAGGGCAAGCCGGCATTCCTGTTCCTGGCACTGGCCCGGATCGTGGAGCTGGGCACCGGGGTGAACGGGCAGATCATCATCACTTCCCGTAAATGGAAATTCGAGCTGTATTCCAACATTATCCTGCTGCTGCTCACCATTCCCGTCAACTATATACTCATCAGGCATTACGGCCTTATCGGCGCGGGCATTGCCAGCTTTATCTCCCTGACGGTATTCAATGCCATCCGCTTTTTATACCTCTGGCAACATTACCGGCTGCAGCCATTTACCGCCAAAACCCTGCTGGCCATTGCCATCCCGGTGGTGCTGGTGCTGGCCACCAGCTACCTCATACACACGCCTTCCCCCTGGCTGAACATGGTGCTCCGCTCTGCCGTGTTCGTGGCATTATATGCGGCGGCCGCCTTACGCTGGCGTATATCCGAAGATGCCATCCAGGTATTGCATACCCTGAAAGGCAGGCTGTTACGGTATAAGCAATAGCATCAGCCCTTGTTCTTTCCGCCGGCCAGCAGCTTCAGCAGGTGAATGATCAGGGAAAAGGAAACCTTGAACAGGTAGGCGGTTTTCAGCGCCATGATATAACAGACCGTAATGAAGGCCTGCCTGGGGGACATGGCATACAACAGGCCCAGGTAATATTGCATCTTTGCCAGGTTGTTCTTGTACACCGCGTAATACACCGTGTACTTCCGGTAGAACAGCAGCACATCCTTTCGGCTGATATGCTGCACCAGCCGGGGCAGCTGCCGCTCCACCACGATCTTCTGTATATCAAAAACAGCGCTGGCCATGGTGCCGGTAAGGGAAGCAGCATGGTGCCGGTAATAGTACAGGTTGTGCACCTTGTAGTAATAGAACCGGCTGTGCAGGCTGGCGCGCAGGAAGAAATCGTAATCCTCTATCAGGAAGGTGGACACATTGTAGCCCTTATTGCGCGCATGCACTTCCGCCTTGTATAAAAAGCAGGCCCCGCAGCCCTGCCAGGTCACCACGCTCTCGTTGATATCGCCAAACTCCTTGATGCCCAGTACGCGGTCCCCGTCGTCGATCTCGTAATAATCCGTGTACACCAGGTCTGTTTCCGGCTGCTGCTCCAGCACCGTCACCATTTTTTCGATCGCCTCCGGCGCATAGTAATTATCGTCGGAGGTCCAGGTGAAGTAGCGTCCCGAAGCCGCTGCAAACCCTATGTTCAGGGAGGCCGGCAGCTTCTGGTTCACCGAGTTGTGGATCACCTTTACACGGGCGTCCCGCGCAGCGTATTCCTCGATGATGCGCGGCGTTTCATCCGTAGAGCAGTCGTCCACAATGATCAGCTCGAAATTGGCATGGGTTTGCCGCAGGCAGCTGTCCAGCGACTGGCGGATGAAGCGTGCGCCATTGTAAGTGGGTAATATGATGGAAACAAGCGGTGAGGCCATATTTACTACAGTTCCTTGTACAAGATGTCCATGATGCGCGGCGCGCTTTTACCGTCACCATAAGGATTTTTGGCCTGGGCCATTTGCTGGTACAGCGCCGCATCTTCCAGCAGGGCGGTGGTATGGTCTATAATGTCCTGTTTGCGCGTGCCTACCAGCCTGGCCGTACCTGCAGCAATGCCCTCGGTCCTTTCCGTTACCTCACGCATCACCAGCACGGGCTTGCCCAGGGCGGGCGCCTCTTCCTGTATGCCGCCGGAATCTGTCAGCACCAGGTAGCTCTGCTGCATCAGCCATATCAGGTAAGGGTATTCCAGCGGCTCGATCAGGTGCACATTGGGCAGGTCGCCCAGTATGCGCTTTACCGGCTCCTGCACCTTCGGGTTTAAATGCACCGGGTATACAACCTGCACCGTGGATGCATATTGCGCTGCAATGGTACGGATGGCCCCGCACATTTCCTCAAAGGGCGCACCAAAGCTCTCCCGCCGGTGGCCGGTGATGAGGATGGTGCGCTTCTGCGGGTCCAGGAAACCGAAGCGGGACGCGTATGCCTCCTTGCCCTTCATCTGTTCCAGGGCCAGGAACAGCGCGTCTATCACCGTATTGCCGGTTACGTACACATGCTCGGTAATATGCTCCCGCTCCAGGTTATGCGCGGCATTGGGCGTAGGCGCAAAATGAAAGTCCGCAATGGCGCCTGCCAGCTTGCGGTTCATTTCCTCCGGGAAAGGGGAATATTTATTGCCGCTGCGCAGGCCGGCCTCTATATGCGCCACCTTGATCTGTTTGTAATAGGCAGCCAGCGCCCCGGTAAAAGCGGAAGTAGTATCGCCCTGCACCACTACCAGGTCCGGCTGCTCCTGCTCCAGCACCGTTGCCATTTTGCGCAGGCCGTCGGCCGTAATATCGTACAGGGTCTGGTTATGCTTCATTAAAGCCAGGTCGTCATGCGGCTGCACCTCGAAAAAGGACAGCACCTGCTCCAGCATCTGCTTATGCTGGCCGGTAACGCATACCCTGGCCGCCCAGCGCTCCGGGTGCTTTTCGCATTCCTTGATCAGCGGGATCATTTTGATCGCTTCCGGTCTGGTGCCAAATAAAAAGAGTACTTTCTTCATTCGTCTCATCGCTTTGCGGTTTCCAGTATTAATTGCAGGAGCGTGTTGCCCGGCTGCGGATCATATAAGGCCAGCGCTTTCCGGTGCGCGGCCATGCCCATGGCTTCCCACTGGCTGCGGGCCTGCCACGCCCTTTCCAGGGCCTGACTGATGGCGTCTACTGCGGCGCCGTCTGCTATGAACCCCTCCTGCCCTTCTGTGATCCATTCCTTGTGGCCCCCTACATCTGTGGCCACGCAGGGCCGGGCGCATAACATGGCTTCCACTACGGCCAGCGGCATGCCTTCCATCAGCGATGGCATCAGCAGCAGGTGGTTCACAGCCCATACCGCGCGTATGTCGCTTACCCGGCCGTGAAAGGTGACCCTTTCCGCCAAGCCGTAAAAAGCGGCCAGCGAGCGCAGGTAGGCCTCATCCACCCCATCGCCGTAAATATTCAGGTGCCAGCTGCGCTGGCGCCATTCCGGGCGGGCCAGTGCGGCCAGGGCCAGGTCCTGGCCTTTATGGATGGTTACCAGGTTGCCCACCATGGCCAGCTGCAGCGTTTCGCCGGCCGGGTAAGGCAGCGGCGACCGCTGCTCCATGTTCACCGGGTTGCGCACCAGCACAGCATTGTCAATGGTGCTGCACAGGTGCCGCTGCGCGGTTTCCAGGTTCCGCTGGGAAACGAAGAATACCTTTTCCGCCCGGGCGTAGGCATTTTTGATAATTCGCGCCTGTTGGTCATTAATTGGCCTGTAGGCTTCAGTGTTGCATTGTGTAATAATAAAAAACCTGGCCTTGCTCCCCTGTAATTCCCGCAACAATCGCCGGTCTTCCACAATAGAATAGCAGGTACCGGTATAAACAACTATGTCTGGATGGTACTTCAGCACTTTACGAAATGCGCCGCTAATACGGTGTTGAAGAAAATAGTAGCCAAGTGTCCACAACCTCTTCAAGAACGGCGTGTTTGGGGAGATTACCTTTTTGCGATAGGTCACTATCCCCCCTTTATCAATAAGCCGCTGCATTTTAGGATGCACCACCCCGCAATCAAGCGCCGACACATATACCTGGTGTCTGTCTTTAAGCGCCTGTTCTGCCGCAGCAGCCCATAGCTCTTCACTGCCGCCCCAGGGAGACCTTATCATTGAAATAGCAGCCAGCTTCATCTGGTAATGTATTGTTTTTTAGTACGTCTATACTTTTTCGCACAAAAGTATGTTGTTTAAATAAAGGTCCTCTCTCCGGGGAAAGATATGGTTTAGCAATAATGCGCCCAGGTTCATGCTGGTATAAACAAGAAAACGCAGCGCGCTGCGTACTACAGGTATTTTGCGTACATATGGCATCAGGTGCATATGCACATACATAATGCGCAACTGCATAATAGCCAGTACAAAGTTCCCGGACTTTTTTATCTCCAGTATCTTAAACCCCTGCTGCTCCAATAAATGCCGGAGCGCAAATATTGTGTATCGCGCATAATCATTAGGAACTTCATGCTCGCTTATTACAAAAGGGCAGGTAATCAACATTTTGCCACCACGCTTCATGACACGATGCACTTCCGTTAACAGCTCCGGCAGGTTAAACACATGCTCAAATACCTCACTGCTGAAAACACCGTCGAAGTAGGCATCCGGGAAAGGAAGTGTTTTACCGTCATAGAACACATCAATAGGCTCCTCATCATGGGGATGTCCCTCACTATCATAATCCACTCCTATATACTCATCTACAGTAAACAAGCTGCGGTAGGGCTTTGAACCACAGCCCAGGTCCATTATACGCCCTTTAAGCTGCGGACTGAAACGCCGGATAGCCCTTAAAAGCCCTTTCCTGGTAAGATATGCCGGGAAGCGGATATCCGGGTCAAATGCATAAGGTACTCGATTTTGCTGCATATCAGGAAAAGAATCATTTATTGCTTTACGGCAATTCTGCCTGTTTCATCTATGCGGTTCAGCAGAATACGGACACCTTGCTCGCTAAAATATTCGTCCACTGCCTTCCGGGCACCCTGCCAAAATCCATAGTCGTCTATTATCAACACTCCTCCTGGCTGTAAGCGCGGAAACAAATGCACCAGCTCGTGCTTGGTAGATTCATACCAGTCCGTATCCAGGCGCAGCAAAGCAATGCGTTCAGGCAATGTAGCAGGAATGGTGTCTTCCACCTTGCCAACAATATACTTGATCTGGCTGGCCGGGTAGTTGCTCAGATTCATGGTATGCTTAACTGTGTCCAGTGTGGAATATGCCCACACCAGATTGTGGTCTTTGTCCTGATCCTGCTGCAAAATATCATCTGCCTTCTCCCCCCGGTAATTCAGGTCCTTATCCGTTGGCTGGCTCATTCCTTCAAAAGTATCATACAGGTATAATTGCCGGCCCGTGTCTTGTAACGACATAAGCGTATCCGCCGCAGCCAGCATGCTTCCTCCCTTCCATACCCCGCACTCTACTATATCACCTATGATGCCCTCCCTGTGGATGTATTTGATAGCCTCTATCAGGCTGAAAATACGTTCAGGGCTGGTCATGGTAAATGGGGCCACTTTAGCCACCATCGCCCGGTGATCTTCTTCAAAATCCTCCGGTATTTTGATCTTTTTAGGGGAGCCGATCAGCTTATGATATATTGTCTTCAGAGACATAATCAAATTTTAAAAGCGGTTTCAAAATACAAAATCTATTCCACCTGCCTTTGAAATCACAACTTTATGAATCATAAACGCAGGGAACCTGGACTTTAAATGCCGTGATAGCCAAATAAGCCGGGTAAGATATAAAATTTATTCTAACCTATCGCAATTATCACTATTTTGCATAAATTAATCTATACATATGAAATTAAATTTTACAATTGCGCTTGGTTTCTTCGGATTGTTGTTAGCCAGCTCACCCAAATCACAAGCCCAGGGATGGATGAGTAACGGTCCTTCTCTGTTCACCCAAAATGCCCCTTCTCAAAGCGTGCTCAATGTAGGCATTGGCACCAGCACCCCTACCGCTCAGCTGCACACCAATGGCACCGTGCGTTTTCAGGGCTTAAGCATCAACGACAGCCTGAACAGGATACTTGTCAGTGATACAAGCGGCAACTTATTCTACCGGGATGCTTCGTCATTGGTTACAGGAGGCGGCTGGTCGCTGACAGGAAACAGCGGTACCAACCCATCTGCAAATTTTCTGGGTACTACGGATAATAATCGTCTTGTATTCAGGACTGGCAACGTTGAGCGTATGACCATTCTACCCGGCGGCTACACCGGCATCGGCACCAGCTCCCCTACAAGATTGTTAAGTATCCAGGGAAATAATGTAAACGATAATGCTGAGCTTCACATCAGGCAGCTATCCGGAACAAACCTCGGTGCTTATGTGACAATGGATAACAGCGCAAATGGCGGCCAGTCATGGTCAATTGGCTCCACAGGCTCCCTTAATACGCCCCAGGTAGTGGGCGCCCTGGAATTCTACCAGTATCCCAGCCGTACCAGGATGATAATTGATTCTACAGGGAAAGTGGGTATAGCTGTTCATAAGCCGACCGCGGTTCTGCATACCGTTGGAACCGTAAGATTCCAGGATCTGCCATCAGGGACCGGTAATATACTGGTAATAGATGGTAATGGTAACATATTTGCAAGCAGCCAGGCAGTGACGACTACCCAGCCAAACGACACTGCATTGGCGCAGCAGGTAAATAATCTTACCAATATCATCATGAGTCAGCAGCAAATGATTGAATCCATTCAGGATCAGCTCAATGGAATGAAAATTCAGTCTGCAGATTTCAGTAAGCCATCCCTGAAGCAGAATGTACCCAATCCTACTACAGGACAAACACAAATAGCATATTACATTCCTTCTTTCAGCAAGAATGCATCTATCCAGCTATTTGACCTGCAAGGAAGAACAGTAAAGCAGATCATGATCAATAATACCGGTTCTGGTACAGCAACGATATCTGGCCAGGAGTTGTTGAAAGGTATGTATTACTACTCCCTGGTAATTGACGGTAAAATTGCAGAAACAAAAAGAATGGTGATTCAATAAGCCAACCGCTGTTATATCAAGAAAAGGGGCTGCCGCGGCAGCCCCTTTTCTTGTACGTTCAATAGTCCCCCTCTGGCCTCTCCCTCACTCCACCCTTCCTGCGCCCGTATAATACCGCTTCCAGTAAGCCTCATTCAGGTCGCTGATCATCACGCCCGAGCTGGTGGATGCATGTACAAACCGGTCATTCTCCAGGTACACGCCCACATGCGATACCCGTTTGCGGCCAATGCTGAAGAACACCAGGTCGCCCTCCCGCAGCTCGTCCCGGGAACGCAGCTTTTTCACATGCTCATACATCTGGTAGGAGCTGCCCATCAGGTTCTGGCGGAACACTGCCGACATCAGCGTATTTACAAAGGCGGAACAGTCGATCCCCTGCTTGGACTTGCCCCCGTAACGGTACGGAGTGCCCCACCAGTCCTCGATAAAGTGATACAGGCGGGCATTGCGCACCTCCTCCACTGCCACGTCCAGCAGCTGTGCATATTTGAACTGCCAGGCCTGGGCATTCTCCAGCGCTGCATTGCCGGCAGAGCTGGCTGCGCTGCCGCTATTGTTTTTCCGGATGGCGCGGGCCGACCCGTTATTGCTCCTGTTCAGCGTAATATCGTCCAGGAACTCCACCTGCTCCTTGCCGGAGGAGGCAGATCGGCTGTGCGTGGTGGTCTTTCTGGTGGAAGAACAGGAACTTAGTGCAAATACACTTATTGTGGCAGTGATCCAGAAAATTCCGTTTCTTACGTCCATAGGCAGCAGTTAATAAGTTTGCGCGAAGTTAATAATTATATCTAATATGTTTAGCCGCAACAACCGGCCCCGGTGGCCGCAGGCGGACACTTAACAGCTAAACGCAGCCCTGTGGAAAAACATTTTATAACGGGACGTTTTTTTATAGGAATTTTGCAAAGGACAGACCGTAAAAAGTGATTAAGATATGCAATTCTCCCACCTGCACGTACATACGCAATTTTCCCTGCTGGATGGAGCAGCAGACATCAAATCCCTGTATAAAAAGGCCATGGCCAACAACATGCCGGCACTGGCCATTACAGACCATGGCAATATGTTCGGCGTGTTCCAGTTTGTGGCAGAAGCATACAATAACCGCCTGAACCCGGCAGACCCGAAGGACAAACGGCTGAAAGTAAAGCCCATTGTAGGCTGCGAATTTTACCTGGTAGAGAACCGCCACAAGCGCTCCTTTACCCGTGAAGAAAAGGATCTACGCTACCACCAGGTGCTGCTGGCCAAGAACGAACAGGGCTACCGCAACCTCATCAAGCTCTGCTCCCTGGGCTATATCGAAGGGCTGTATGGCAAATACCCGCGTATAGACAAGGAGCTGATCCTCCAATACCACGAAGGACTGATCGCCACCACCTGCTGCCTGGGCGCCTCGGTACCCAAGACCATTCTCAGGAAAGGCGAAGAAGCCGGGGAAGAAGAATTCAAATGGTGGCTGAACATCTTCGGAGAGGACTTTTACGTGGAAATGCAGCGCCACGGTATCCCCGAGCAGGACAAGGTGAACGAGGCCCTGCTGCGCTATGCCGCCAGGCACAATGTAAAGATCATCGCCTCCAACGACTCCCACTACGTAGACCAGGAAGATGCCAATGCGCACGACATCCTGCTCTGCATCAACACCGGCGAAAAGAAAAGCACGCCCTCCATCAAGGAGTTCACGGATGACGACGTATCCGTCAAGAACAAGCGCTTTGCCTTCTATAACGACCAGTTCTACTTCAAGACCGGGGAGGAAATGGCAAAGCTCTTCCACGACCTGCCCCAGGCCATTGACAATACCAACGAGATAGTGGACAAGGTGGAGCTGCTGGACCTGAAAAAGGATATCCTGCTGCCCAACTTCCCCATACCGCCGGAGTTCATTACCCAGGACCAGTACCTGCGCCACCTCACCTTTGAAGGCGCCCGCCAGCGTTACCAGGAAATGACGCCCGAAATAGAGGAGCGTATCAACTTTGAGCTACAGGTAATTGAGAACATGGGCTTTGCCGGCTACTTCCTGATCGTATCCGACTTTATCAGGGCCGGCCGCGACCTGGGCGTGTTCATAGGGCCCGGCCGCGGTTCCGCTGCCGGCTCTGCCGTAGCATACTGCATCGGTATTACCAACATAGATCCCATTAAGTACAACCTCCTGTTTGAACGTTTCCTGAACCCGGAACGTAAGAGCATGCCCGATATTGATACGGACTTTGATGATGAAGGCCGCCAGAAAGTGATTGACTACGTGGTGCAGAAGTACGGCCGCAACCAGGTAGCCCAGATCATCACCTACGGCACCATGGCCGCCAAAATGAGCATCAAGGACGTGGCCCGCGTAATGGACCTGCCCCTCCCGGAAAGCAACGCCCTGGCCAAGCTGGTGCCGGAAAAACCGGGCATACAGCTGGACCGCATCTTCAACGCCCCGCTGGACGGGGAAAAGAGCCTGGCCGAAAAAGAGGCCCTGGGTGCGGAAGAGCTGGAGAATGTGAAAAAGCTGCGGGAGCTGATCAAAGGCCAGGACCTGGCCGGCGAAGTGCTGCGCGAAGCCTGCGTGCTGGAAGGCTCCGTGCGCAACACCGGCATACACGCCGCCGGTATCATCATTGCCCCGAAAGACCTTTCAGAGCTGATACCCGTATCCACCGCCAAGGACTCCGACCTGCTGGTGACCCAGTTTGAAGGCAGCATCATTGAAAGCGCCGGCGTTATTAAAATGGACTTCCTGGGCCTGAAGACCCTCACCATTATCAAAGGCGCCCTGGAGCTGATCAGGCAGAACCACGGCGTGGAGATCAGCATCGACGATATTCCGCTGGACGATACCAAAACCTACGAGCTGTACCAGAAAGGAGAAACCAACGGTACGTTCCAGTTTGAATCGCCCGGCATGCAGAAATACCTCCGTGAGCTGAAGCCCGACCGCTTTGATGACCTGATCGCCATGAACGCCCTGTACCGCCCCGGACCGCTGGAGTACATTCCCACCTTTATCCGCCGTAAGCACGGCCTGGAGCCCGTGCAGTACGACCTGCCGGAAATGGAGGAATACTTGAGCGATACCTACGGTATCACCGTGTACCAGGAACAGGTGATGCTGCTGAGCCAGAAGCTGGCCGGCTTCTCCAAGGGTGATGCGGACATCCTGCGCAAGGCCATGGGTAAGAAGCAGAAAGCCGTGCTGGACAAAATGAAATCCCAGTTCATGGAAGGCTGCGCCAAAAATGGGCACGATCCCAAGATATGCGACAAGGTATGGACGGACTGGGAAGCATTTGCCTCCTACGCCTTCAACAAGTCGCACTCCACCTGCTACGCCTTTGTGGCCTACCAGACCGCTTACCTGAAAGCCCACTACCCGGCAGAATACATGGCCGCAGTGCTGAACAATGCCAGCAACATAGAAAAGATCACCTTCTTTATGGAAGAGTGTAAGCGCATGGGCATAGACGTACTGCCCCCGGATGTGAATGAATCCTTCAAGGGCTTTGCAGTGAACAAGCAGGGCCAGATACGCTTCGGCCTGGCCGGCCTCAAAGGCGTGGGCGAAGCCGCCATTGAAAACCTGCTGGAAGAACGGCAGCAGAACGGGGCCTACGCCAGCATTTTTGACCTGATCAAACGGGTGAACCAGCGGGCCGTGAACAAGAAATCACTGGAAGCCCTGGCCATGTCCGGCGCTTTTGACTGCTTCCCGGCCCTGCACCGCGCCCAGTACTTCCACAAGGCCGAAGGCGAGAACATGACCGGGCTGGACAAGATCATCCGGTTCGGCAACCAGGTATCTGCCGGCGCCCAGTCCGTAGGCAGCCTCTTTGGTATGGATGAGCTGCCGGACGTGGAGCCGCCCAAAATACCGCCCTGCGATCCCTGGCCGCTGATCATGAAGCTGAACAATGAAAGGGATGTGACCGGCATTTATATTTCCGGCCACCCCCTGGACGATTACCGCTTTGAAAGCAGGTATTATAACATGAACACCGTGCAGGAGCTGGTAGAGTACCAGGCCGAGATCTCCGCACCCGGCGGCGGCGGCCGCGGAAGGGAGCGCAACTTCCGCCTGGCCGTGTATGTAACCAATGCCCAGGAAAGGATATCGCGCAATAACCGGCAGTTCGGCATCATGACCATTGAGGACTATACCGGCAAATTTGAATTTGCCCTGTGGAGCGAGGACTTTATCCGCTTTGCTCCCTACCTGAAAAGCGGGCTCTGCCTGTACATTAACGGCGGGTTCAAGCCCAGGCGCTTCAATGACCAGGAGTACGAGTTCAAGGTGAACGGTATGCAGCTGCTGCAGGAGGTAAAGAAAACGCATACCAAACAGATCTGCCTGGTCACCATGCCCAAGTTCATAACCCGGGAAGTAGTGGATTTCCTGTGCGATAATGCCAGCAAGTACCCCGGCGCCAGCGAGCTGTACCTCCAGCTGATAGACCGGGACAAGGAGCTGGCGGTAAAGCTGCACACCTTTAACCGGCACATAGAGATGAATGACGAACTGGCGCTGTTTTTGGCAAAACAGCCGGATATTGATGTGTATATAGAAACAATCAATAAGTAGCATGTCAAAAATGCCGTATTTTGCACCCGGATTGAAATTTGAAGTACATTTCTTACTTCTAGCAGTTTTAAATATTTAAACTTTAAATAAAAAAACAATGGCTTTAGAATTCACTGATTCCAACTTCCAGGCAGAAGTATTAAGCTCTGATAAATTGAGTGTGATCGATTTCTGGGCGGAATGGTGCGGCCCCTGTCGCGCGATAGGTCCCGTTATCGAAGATCTGTCTAAGGACTATGCCGGAAAGGTAAATATAGGCAAGGTAAATGTGGACCAGAATCCGCAGTTATCCATCAACTACGGTATCACCAGCATACCGGCCATCCTGTTCATCAAGGGCGGCCAGGTGGTGGACAAGCAGGTGGGCGCTGCTCCCCGCTCCGTACTGGAAAAGAAAATACAGGCCAACCTGTAAATATAATTTACATCAACGGCAGTACAAGGTCCCGGCATTGCTCCCGGGACCTTGCTGTTTTATGGGCGTCCGGGCAACCGGACTGATTTTTGTAACTTCCTTAGAGCTAAAAGATAACCCATGCTACAGCAAGCACTCACCCAACACTTTTCAGAAAAGGAATTACAGGACCTGCTGCAACATACCTGCAAGGCCATTCCCAAAGAGCAGCTGCACCTGCCCGGACCCGCATTCTTTGAGCAGGTCTTCCTGCCCAGCAACCGCTCCCCGCAGGTGCTGCGCAGCCTGGGCGCCATCTTTCAGCACGGCCGCCTGGCCGGCACCGGTTATGCCTCCATACTGCCCGTGGATCAGGATATAGAACACAGCGCCGGCAGCGCCTTTGCGCCCAATCCCATCTATTTTGATCCCGAAAACATACTGAAGCTGGCAGTAGAAGGCGGCTGCAATGCCGTAGCCACCACCTTTGGCAACCTGGCCCTGTTTTCCCGCACCTATGCGCACAGGATACCTTTTATCGTAAAAATCAATCACAACGAGCTGCTCTCCTATCCCACCAAATATGACCAGGTAATGTTCGGCTCTGTACAGGAGGCCTGGAACCTGGGCGCTGTGGCGGTGGGCGCTACCATTTACTTCGGCAGCCCGGAATCATCCCGGCAGATCGTGGAAGTGGCGCAGGCCTTTGAAGAGGCCCACGCCCTGGGCATGGCCACCATCCTGTGGTGCTACACCCGCAATAAAGCGTTTGTAAAGGATGGCAGGGATTACCATACCGCTGCCGACCTTACCGGGCAGGCCAACCACCTGGGCGTTACCATACAGGCAGACCTGGTAAAGCAGAAGCTGCCGGAAACCAACGGCGGCTTTACCACCATACAGTTTGGGAAATCCCATCCGGCCATGTACAACCAGCTTACCACCACGCACCCTGTAGACCTGTGCCGCTACCAGGTGTTGAACGGCTATGCAGGCCGCATAGGGCTCATCAACTCCGGCGGTGAATCCAGGGGGGAAAAGGACCTGGCAGAAGCCCTGCGCGCCGCTATCATCAACAAACGCGCAGGCGGCACCGGCCTTATCCTGGGGCGCAAGGCCTTTCAACGCCCCTTCAGTGAAGGAGTGGCGCTGCTGCAGGCCGTACAGGACGTGTATCTCGATGAAGGGATCACCATAGCGTAGCAGCAAACGTTAAGCAACGATCATTTGGCAACCAGCAGCTTCCTGCTTTCAACTACTTTTCCATCCAGCTCCAGGCTATAGATATAGGTGCCGGAATACGCAAATACATCTGCATCCAGGGAAACGGCACTGGCATTGGCAGCGCCCAGGTCAATTCTCTTTACCGGCCTGCCGTTGATATCCGTAACATTTATAAATGCTCTGCGGACGGTTGACGGGTAGGTATATTTTATGCTGGTAGTGCTGCTAAAAGGATTGGGGGCGCTGGACAGGGAATAAGGCCTGTTCTCCGCAACTGTTACATCAATGCTGCCATTCTTTATAGCGGCCAGCTGCTGTTGCATGGCTGTCAGCGCCTGCTTTAGCTCGTCTACCTCCTTTTTAAGCGCGGCCACTTCTTCCCCGCTGGCAGCTGCATCTGTTGTTCTGGCGGTGCTGGCTCCCCTGCGCACATTGCCGCTGGCATCAATTACCAGCACATTGCCTGTTCCGGAGGGCAGGTTCTCGAACCGCACCGTACCGTTCACATGCAGCCGGGCGCCAGGGGTGATGGTGTTGACCCCAACGTTCCCTTCGCTGGAAATGCGCATGCGCTCTATCCCGTTATTGTTGGAATTTACCCCGGCCCCAAACAGCAAACCCGCGCCCGGGGTAGCGGTAAACAATATCATATCGCCGGGATCGCTGGTTTCCACAAACGCGCCTACCCTTGTTGCAAGGCCAATCCTGCCAACCGGGATGTTATAAGGCGCCTGCGGGAAAGTAGCTGTTTGCGCAAAATAAACGGACGGGGAGCTCCCGGATAAATAGGCATTATTATCTTCCCCGGATTTATTGTGAACGTGCAGCAGCTTGACAGGGCTTGTTATACCAATGCCGATACTGCCGTTAGGAAGTATAGTAGCCTGTTCCGTATTATTGGTCCTGAATACCAGCCGCTGGTTATCAGTAGTGCCCAGGAAATTGGTGGCCGGGCTGGTGCCGCTGTTACCGGTCAGAGACCATCCGCCTGAGCCGGCAGCGCCCAGGTTTCTCCAGAAAAGTTTGCCATTTGTGTCCTGTACCACTATCCGTGCAGCCGAGTCATTGCGTACAAGGCCCTGGAAGCGCACGCCTCCGGTGGTATGCAGCTGCTCGGATGGCGCAGCCGTGCCTATGCCTACTGTAACTGGGTTAAGGCTTAGCGCACTGTTTACAGAATAAATCTTGCTGGTGCCATCACCTACCCAGCCCTGGGCATTGACAGTAACACTGCAAAACAGGGTGAGCGCGTGGATTAACAAGCGTTTCGGGATAGAGTTCTTTTTCATTTTGATATTTTTGGGAGTGTTAAAATACGGGCGGTACAAGGGTTATGGGCGTTATATACATCTGGTTAAACACGCATTCACAGGTTCAGCGGTTTCAGGTCAGGGTTTACTTCATAAGTATAAAACAAAACAACCGGGCCAAAAATAGATTTTTATTAAATACCACGCGCAGGAATTTTCGGTTTTGCCTTATCTGATCATTTAATCTCCCGGCTTGCTAACGCGCAGGTATAAACGTTGCTCGCTGCAGCGCTTGTTTTCCTGCCCCGGCAGGCAGCTCCTGCGCGGCCGGAAAAATACCGGGTAAAAGCGGCTGTTCAGCTTGCGGGCATTATGCACCACGCCTGTAATGTTCAGGTCCCTGAAGGCCAGGGACAGCAGCAGGTCGCGGATAATGGATATTTCCGAGGTATTGATCACGATATGGCGGATATGGTGCCGCCGGAGATCCTTTTTGATCCGGTAAATAGCCCTCAGGCGGCCTTTGAGGCCGGGGGCAGCTGGTGCAGCTGGCGGCCGGCTATGCCCGCCACCGGCGCCAGGAAAGGCCATAAATGACGATTGCAGATAATATGCACCTGGTGTTGTTACTGTTGTAAAAAAGGATTTGTGCCTACATGCATTCTACAGGAGAGCCCCCCAGCTCTATCAGTGCAACCTTCATTTATGTATTGTTCAATAGGTGACAGGATAGTAATTATGCAACAAATATAATATATGTTATAATTTGTGCCATTTTTGTTGTAAAAACCCGCTTGCGGGCAACAACTAATTGCTGAATCATGTATTTTCCGTTTTTATTCGCTGCAGATTTGTTTAATGCTATCTCAATATGTCTTTTCATTGGTATAACCTGCTGCGTGGCGGCATAGGCATGGTGTTCCTGATCGCTGTTTGTTATCTCCTGAGCAATAACCGCCGGGCGGTAGACTGGAAGCTGGTAGGCATGGGCATTTTTGCCCAGGTCATGTTTGCCATGGGCGTGCTGGATACCCGTATAGGCGATCAGCCGGTATTCTGGCTGGCCTTTGGCGGGATTGCGCTGTATACCGTATTGAACCGGCTGAAGCGGATAAAGGAAAAGCCGCTGCATGCAGATGCTGCCGGCATTATACTGGCCCTGGGCGTGCTGCTGGTGTTCTTCTTCGGCCTTATCCGCAGTACCCAGTTCACCTTGCCCAGGCTGGCCATGACGCTCAGCATCGGCCTTATCTGGCTGCTGCTATGGCTGCTGTACAAACGGGACAAGATAGAGCTGATCAAATGGAGCATACTGGCCATGTGCCTGCTGCTTACCGTTTCCGTATATACGAAGCTGTGCCCGCCGGACATCTTCCCCATCATCCTGCAGAAAGTGTCCGGCTCCTTTGTGGACCTGATCAACCTGGGCCACGAAGGCACGAAGTTCATATTCGGCAACCTGGCAGACCCCAGCGGCCACTGGGCCTACATCTTTGCCGTGCAGGTGCTGCCCAATATCATCTTCTTTGCCGCCATGTCGTCCATCCTGTACTACCTGGGCGTGCTGCAAAAGATCGTATATGTGTTTGCGTACCTGCTTAACAAGCTGAAGATTTCCGGCGCAGAAAGCCTGTCTACCGCCGCCAACATATTCCTGGGGCAAACAGAGGCGCCGCTCATGATACGCCCCTACCTGGAGGCCATGAACCGCTCGGAGATACTCTGTATCATGATAGGCGGCATGGCCAATACCGCCGGCAGCGTGCTGGCAGCTTATGTGGGCATGCTGGGCGGCACAGACCCGGTGCAGCAGAACTACTTTGCCCTGCACATGCTCAGCCAGTCCATCATGAGCGCGCCCGCCGCCATCGTGGTGTCCAAGATATTATTTCCCCAAACCCACGGAGAACAGGTGTCCAAGGAGCTGGTAGTACCCAGGGAAAAGCTGGGCGACAATTTCCTGGACGCGCTTTCCCTGGGCACTACAGACGGCCTGAAGCTGGCCGTGAACGTGGGCGCCATGCTGCTGGTATTTACCGCCATCATGTACGTGGCCAATGCCCTCATGGGATGGGTAGGCGACATCACCCGCCTGAACAGCCAGGTGGCCGCCGCTACCGGCGGGCGTTACCAGGAAGTATCCCTGCAGATGATACTGGGCTACGTATTTGCGCCCGTGGCCTGGCTGATCGGCGTGGCGCAGCAGGATATTGTGTCCGTGGGGCAGCTGCTGGGCGAAAAGACCATCCTGAACGAGTTTGTGGCCTACGTTTCCCTGGGCAATATGAAGGCCGCCAACCTGATACAGGACCCGAAGTCCCTGCTGATAGCCACCTATGCGCTTTGCGGGTTTGCCAACTTTGCCTCCATCGGCATACAGATAGGCGGCATCAGCCAGCTGGCGCCCAACCAGCGGCGAAACCTGACGGAGCTGGGCGTGAAAGCCCTGGTAGGCGGCACCATTGCCTGCCTGATGTGCGGATGCATTGCAGGGGCGCTTTTATAACGGCTGTTAACGACACACAGCTGCTGTTCATCGATTCATATTACAGGATTCACTTTTTACATTGTATCTTGTGAAGCCAGATAGTAACCATAAAACAGAAACTATTGCGTACGTTTACCCTGTTGCTCCTATGCTTATTATACCTCCTGCCCTTGCAGGCACAGCGCACCTGCGCTACGGAAGATGCTATTCGTAACAGGATCAGGGAGTTCCCTTACCTGCAGCAACAGCGTGAAGCGCTGGAGCAACGCCTGATGACGGCCGTTTCCCAAAGACAGCTGCTGCGCGGCGCTGCCGGCCCGAACGTTACCATTCCCGTGGTGGTGCACATCGTGCTCCCCGATCCTTCCATCGTGACCGACGCCCAGGTGGCTTCCCAGATAGCCGTGCTGAACGCGGACTATACCGGCACCAACCCGGATACTGTCAGCGTGCCGGATGCCTGGAAAGAGCTGATCGGCAATACCGGCATCAGCTTCTGCCTGGCGCAACGCACGCCGGACGGCGATCCCGCTACGGGCATCGTGCGGGTAGCCAGCAACCATGCCCCCTTTGACGCGGGCACCAATGCTGCCTATGAAGTAAAATATACCGCCAGCGGCGGCTCCGACGCCTGGGACACCGACCGCTACCTGAACATCTGGGTATGCGACCTGTCCAACAGCTACCTGGGCGTAGCCACGCCCCCCGGCAGCACCTTCCCGGACGAAGAACAGGGCGTTGTGGTGCTGTACACCGCCTTTGGCACCACCGGCACGGCCAGCGGCAACTTTAACGGCGGCCGTACCGCTACCCACGAGGTAGGCCACTACTTCAGCCTGCGCCATATCTGGGGAGATGACGACGGCAACGGCTCCACTGCCCGCTGTACCCAGGACGACGGCATAGAGGATACTCCCCTGCAGGGCAGGCGTACCTACGGCTGCCCCTCCTTCCCGCAAACGGATATCTGCACCAGCACCGCCCCCGGCTTTATGTTCATGAACTATATGGATTATACGGACGATGCCTGCATGCACCTCTTCACTACCGAACAGGCTACCCGTATGCGTTATGTGCTGGACAACCTGCGTGCTTCCCTGCTCACCTCCGATGGCTGCCAGCCCGTGAACCTGAAGGCCAACGATGCCGGCATTACCGGCATCAGCGCCCCGCAGGGGCAGCTTTGCAACCCCGGCATTACGCCGGTGGTAACGCTGAAGAACAGGGGCACGCAACCCCTGCGATCCGTACAGGTCCTGTACCAGGTGGATGGCGGCACGCCGCAGTCCTTCAGCTGGACCGGCTCCCTGGCCGCCCTGGCGCAAACCACCGTGGAGCTGCCGGCCGGTACTGCAGGCAACGGCTCCCATAGCATTACCGCCTATACTTCCCTGCCCAACGGGGTAGCGGATGAAGCGCCGGAAAATGACACTGCCGCCGCCAGCTTCCGCTACTATACCCCCGCTGTCCTGCCACTGTTCGAAGGCTTTGAAGGCAGCATCCTGCCGCCGGACAGCAGCTGGGATCGCTGGAACCCGGACAACAGCTTTACCTGGGAACTTACCCGGGATGCGGCAAGGTCCGGCAACCAGTCCATTGTAATGCGCAACCTGGGCTACGCTACCAACGGGGCCATAGACGACCTTTATTCCCCCGTGATCAATGTGCAGGGCTACGACTCCGTGTTCCTGTTCTTTGATGTGGCGGCAGCGGTACAGTCCAGCCTCTCCGCGGTCAATAATCCCTGGGACTCCCTGCAGGTGCTGGTCACCACAGATTGCGGGCAAACGCTGGACAGCGTGTATGGCAAATGGGGCCCTAACCTCGTGACCCGCACCACGCCTACCACCGGGGAATTTATACCCACCGCCAGCGAATGGCGCAGGGACTCCGTAAACCTCACCCGCTTTATCCGCTTCGGGCGCTTCCGGGTGGTGTTCCGCAACATTTCCAATTTCGAGAACAACATCTACCTGGATAATATCAACATCGTTTCCAGAACCGTCAACCCTTACCTGAAGGAACAGGGCTTTACCGTAACGCCCAATCCCACCAGCAGCCAGGTATTCGTAACCTTCCTGTCACAGCCGGAAGACCTGGAGGCCGTAGCGCTTTTTAATACCGCGGGGCAACTGCTGGCGCGGCAGCCTGCCAGCGCTCTTGACAGCAGCAACCGTCTTACCTTTGATTTGGTAAATGCCCCAAATGGTGTTTATTTTGTAACATTAATTTACAGGAACAGGACAAAGACCGTTAAAATAATCAAGGTACAATGACAATGAGACGAACCGATCATCCTGCTGTTGGGACATTGCTGCAACAACCCGGGCTGGACGCTGCTTTGCGGACCATAGGAGAAAAAGTGCTGGCGCAGGAGCGCCTGACGCCGGAAGACGGCATCACCCTGTTTGAAAAAGGAGAACCGGGCCTGCTGGGCGCGCTGGCTAACGCCGTAAGGGAGCGCATGCACGGGCACAAAACCTATTTTAACCGCAACTTTCATATAGAGCCTACCAACGTCTGCGTATTTGCCTGCAAGTTCTGCGCCTACTCCCGCCTGTACAAGCACCGGGAAGAAGGCTGGGAACTGAGCATAGACCAGATGCTGGACATCGTGAAAGGCTACGACGGCCAGCCGGTCACAGAAGTGCACATTGTAGGTGGTGTGCATCCTAAAATGAACATGGACTTCTTCTGTGAGCTGATGCGCAAAATAAAAGCGCATCGCCCGGACCTGCATATCAAAGGTTTTACTGCCGTAGAGCTGGATTATATGTTCCGCAAGGCCAAAGTAAGCGTGGAAGAAGGCATGCGCATCATGAAGGAGGCCGGCCTGCAATCCATGCCGGGCGGCGGCGCCGAGATCTTTGATCCGGAAATACGTGCACAGATATGCCATGACAAGGTAGATGCGGATGGCTGGCTGCACATACACCGTACCGCCCACCAGCTGGGCATGGTTACCAACGCTACCATGCTGTACGGCCATATTGAGAATTACGGCCACCGTATTGATCATATGGAGCGCCTGCGGCAATTGCAGGATGAAACACACGGCTTCAACACTTTTATCCCCCTCAAGTTCCGCAACAAGGACAATGAAATGTCCCACATACCGGAATCCACCGTTATAGAAGACCTGCGCATGTATGCTGTGGCCCGGCTGTATATGGACAACTTCCCCCACCTGAAAGCCTACTGGCCCATGCTGGGCAGAAGCACCGCCCAGCTCACCCTGTCATTTGGCGTAAATGACCTGGACGGCACCATTGACGATACCACGAAGATATACTCCATGGCCGGCGCCGAAGAGCAGCACCCGTCCATGAACACCGCGCAGCTGGCCATGCTCATCAGGCAGGCCGGCAGAAGGCCGGTGGAAAGGGATACCGTGTATAACGAGATCAGGGATTACACGGAGGAGGTTTTCCCGGATGAAGAATTGTTAGCCAACTGACCGGATAAACAGGATTACCGCTATAGCTGGTATGCTGCACGGCATTAAACCGGGTACTCCCACTCTCCCCGGTACTGCCTTTGCAGCAGCTGGTTGGCGGCATCGTCGTTTTTCACCAGCTCTTTTTCCCCATCCCATTCAATGCTGCGGCCCAGCTTTGCAGATAGCATGCCCAGCAGGCTCATATTGGTGGAGCGCTGCCCGATAGCGATATCACAAACCGGGAGCCGCTTTTGCGCAATGGCCTGCATAAAATCAGCCCACAGCTCCGGTATGTTCTGGTCATCGGGCTTGTGTAGCCTGGGCGCTTCGTGGATGATCTGTTTATTTTTGCTGGAAGGGTAAAAGGTCCAGCCGTCCAGCCAGCCCATATGGAAGGTGCCTTCCGTGCCGTAGAAATAGCAGCCTACATTGGTCCGTTCCGCTTCATTGCCCGCATACAGCCGGTGCTCCCAGGTAGCCGTGAAGGACTCAAATTCATAGATCACGTTCTGGGTATCCGGCGCATCCGTGTTATCTTTTTTAATGAAACGGTTGGCAGAGGAAAAGATCCTGCGCGGGTATTTTTCTTCGGTCCACCACAGTATCTGGTCCATCCAGTGAATGCCCCAGTCGCCCAGCTGGCCGTTGGCATAGTCCAGGTAGGAGCGAAAACCTTTGGGATGAATGGTAGGATTAAAAGGCCGCAAGGGCGCAGGACCGCACCACATATCCCAGTTAAGGCCGGGGGGCGGTTCCTGGTCCGGCACCATTTTGCCCGGACCGCCGGGGTAATGCACAAATGCCCGCACCATGCCTATTTTGCCCAGCTTGCCGGAGCGGAGGAATTCCATGCCGGACATATTATGCGGTGATACGCGGCGGTGCGTGCCTACCTGCACGGTCCGGTTGTGCTGCCGCGCTGCCCTTACCATGGCTTTGCCCTCATTAATGGTGTGGCAAACGGGTTTCTCCACGTACACATGCGCGCCCTGCTGCATGGCCGCAATAGCGATCAGCGGGTGCCAGTGGTCTGGCGTAGCCACAATCACGATCTCCGGCTTTTCCCGGTGCAGCAGCTCACGGTAATCGCCATATGTTTTGGGCCGGTCTGCCGTCAGGGTATGAATGGTTTGCAGGGCAACATCCATCTGCCGGCTGTCCACATCACAAATGGCCACCAGCCTGCAGCCGCCATGCTGTAATGCACTGCGTAAAATATTCATCCCCCACCAGCCGGAGCCGATCAGCGCCAGCTTGTATGCGGCGGTACGTTGCAGGGAGGGCAGCAAAGGTAAAGCGGAATACGCAAGTCCCGCTCCGGCGGAAGTCTTCAGGAATTTTCTGCGATGCATGGTCGTGGAATTTTAGTAAGTGCGAAATATCCTGTGCAGGACGCGTTCAGCATCAGGCATTCAGTATTTAACATTTCTAAAAATATAAAACTTTCCTAACTTCAGGGTCATGAGACCTCTAAAAATGCTGTTCACTACTTCCAAATGGTTCGTCAACATGGTGTTTGTCCTGTACATTGCCGGCTGCGGCGACCGCAGGGGCAATACCTCCAACAATGAAGCCGCCGACACGGCTGCCGTTGTTACCGGCGATGGCCCTCAATTTAAAAAAGAGGGAGAGTTGTACTTCATCAGCAAAGCCAGCCAGGACACCATTCGCAAAATAGACATTGAGCTGGCCGAATCAGACGATGAAAGAGCCCAGGGCCTGATGAACCGTAAGTCCATGACGGACGACCAGGGCATGCTGTTCATCTTCTCCGAAGCAGAAGAACAATCTTTCTGGATGAAGAACACCTATATCTCGCTGGATATTATCTACGTGGACGAGAACAAGGAGATCGTTTCCATCCAGAAATACGCCACGCCCCTTTCCGAAGAGAGCCTGCCTTCCTTTAAAAAGGCCATGTATGTGGTAGAGGTGAATGCCGGCTTCTGCGATAAATACCATATTGCATACGGGGACCGTATTGCGTTTACAAGAAGTAATGAATAACCGTTACAGGTTGGTTGCATGGTAACGGCTGCCAGGCATTGCCGGTTTTCATTTATTGCTTTTTATTTTTTCAGCTCCTCTTCTGTGAACGGTTTCACCCTGCCCTTATACTGCTGGCGTACCTGCTGCACATCCTTTTCCGTTACCTTGTCAGAGCGGTTGCTCCAGGCGTTGCGGATGTAGCTGACCACCTGTGCAATATCGCTGTCGGAGAACTCGTCGTTGCTGCCAATGCCGGGCATCTCCCCGCTTATTTCCGGGGCCTGGTATACTTTGCCGTTTACCGATACCGGCCCGTGCAGCCCATACAGCACAATGGCAATGAGCTTGTGCTTGTCGCCGTTCACCCATTGCGACTGGTTAAGGGGCGGCGCCAGGGACTGGATGCCCTCACCGTCTGCCCCGTGGCAGGTCTGGCACACGTTTTTAAACAGCATGCTGCCGCGCGGGTATTCCTTTTGCAGGCTGGCGTTATGGCTGGCCTTGCGCTGGTTGGCAATGTTCTTTAACACTTTCTCCAGGTGCCGGTGTATCACCAGGCTGGTATCTTTATTCCATTGGGTAACCTGCTGCAGCAGCTCCTGTTCGTGCCCGGCCATATTGCTGATAATGGCGTCCGCCACAAAGCGGTCGTCAGCATAGCGGTGCAGCAGGTCTGTTTGCAGCTGTGCGGCAGCTTGGGCATTCACCTGTTTGATGTAGGGCAGCAGCAGCGCCAGGGAGGGCGCCAGCAGCACGTTCTGCTGCAGGGGCGTGATCAGGGCCAGCACCTTGTCTGCCTGGCGGCGTGTAATCACGGCCGGCATGGCGGCCAGGGCCTGCATTTTCAGGTAGGGATTGGACTGCCGCAGCACGGTTTCCACATCCGCCAGCTGCAGCTGCCCCAGTCCTTCCAGGGTCCATAAAGCATGCAGTAAGCCCCAGGGCTGCAGCTCCTGCTGCAGTTGCCGGCGCAGCTGCGGCGCCAGCATGGTATAATGATGATCCACGATCATTTGCTGCGCGCGGTCGCGCACCCAGCCATTGGGATGGTGCAGCAAGGCCGGCAGCCCCGCCGGGTCATCGGGTAACGTTACCGGCTGTATGTTTTTGGCGTCTTTGGGCACCACCCTGTAAATGCGGCCGCAGTTCAGCGGCCGGGTAAGGTTCCGCGCTTTGATCTCGTTCCGCAGGTAAGGCGTCAGGTAGGTTTTGTGCTGGATAATGCCGCGGTACATGTCCAGTATGTACAGCGCCCCATCCGGACCGGTGTACAGGTTTACCGGGCGGAAACGCTCGTCTGTGCTGGCCAGGAACTCATACCCGTGATAGGCCTGGCGCCCGGTCACAATATAGCCGCTGTCCTGCAGCAGGTTGCGCTTCACCAGGTTGGCGGAAGGCTCCGCCACAAAGGCATTGCCGGCATAGTCCGCACCCAGCAGGCCGCCCCGGTACACTACCGGGCCGCAGGCCGCGGTAAAGTTCACCAGCCGCAGGCTGTCGTCCAGTATCCCTTTCATATAGCCCCGGTTTACGCCCGGTGTGGCCCGGGCGGGAAACACCCGGTTGTCCGGCACAATATTCTCGTCAAAGCCGGATACGCTGCGCTGCTGGGGATTATTGGCGCCCAGGCCGGGACTGAAGTAATCGCCCAGCAGGTTCTCCGAATTATTATTGTAGAACAGGCGGCCGTAATTGTCCTGGGTTATGCCCCATTGCCCGCGGAAATGCGTATGTTCTACCAGCCACTTGTTGCCCGACTTACGGTAACGCTTATCCGATTTTGCATTATATATCCAGTTGTCCATGGCACGCAGCAGGCCGTTAGGCTGGTGCTCCACGTTGCCTCCTTCCGTGTATTTGGCATCTACCAGCGTCCTTTTACCGGGACGGTCGTTATTATTTTCTATGAACCAGAGTTTGGGCGGCTCTGCCACCAGCACCCCGTTCTCTACCAGGCAAACGGCCCGGGGCAGCACCAGGGAGTCCAGGAACACTTTGCGGTTGTCTATCCTGCCATCATGGTCTGTATCTTCCAGTATCACCACCTTGCCGTTGCGCATATCCTCCCCGGTGCCGGAAGTATCGGGCATGTAGCCCGTCATTTCCACTACCCACATCCGGCCTCTTTCATCAAAGGTCATGGCCACCGGCACAAATACATCCGGCTCGGCCGCTACCAGCTGCACCTGCAGCCCGTCTTCCACCTGCATATGTTCAATAGCGGCAGCGGCGTCCAGCACAGGCGATTCCGCGTATTGCTTCCGCATAGCCAGGGAGTCTTCCTGCTGCTGGTCTTTCCGGGCAGGCGGGTTGGATTGGCAGGATACTGTTAGCAGGGCGGCAGCTAACAGGCAGCGTGCGTGGTACCAGTTCTTCATTCCGTTCAGATAGATCTTTATAGAATCGATTGCAAAGAACTAAAATAACATACAGGAAGGGAATATTCAAATTTTAGGGACGGGGAACCGGGTGGGCGCCTGCCTGCAGGATGGCTTCTATCCGCGGATCGGGGATAAAGCCGGTCACCTCCGCCAGCTTTATTTTTGCAAAGTCGGAATGGTTGGCGTTCAGCACATAGTTATACTCCAGCGGTACAATGGCAGACGGCACTTTCATTACGGGGTATTGGGCCTCATCATACCAGCGGTGGCCGGTGGGCTGAGTTTTTGAATAGTCCAGCACATCGTTCCAGCCTTCTTCCAGGCTACCGGCTTCAATGGTCAGCACCCCGAGGCTGGCCGGTATCTCGATCACCATGATCCGGTAGTCGTCATTAAACCCCAGTCCCTGCCGGCGCACCAGGTTTTCCAGCACAGCCAGTGCAATGGAGCCGGCCGTATAGATCACGGCTTTACCGGCGGCGGCCCAGCGGCCATTGGCTTTGGAGGGGATCAGTGCTTGAGCGTAGTTCCTGTAAGCGATCCTGAATACTTGCATGGCGGGGTTAAATGGCATCTCCGTAGGCCAGGCGCTTCAGCTCGTCCATGATGAGGTCTACGCCGCCTGTGGTTCTGATGAAATCTTCGGGTTTCTGGGCTTTGCCGAAAAAGGGCCTTTCGAGCCAGCGTTTAAATTCTTCCAGGCCGCCAAATATTTCCTCTCCCATTTCAAAAAGTGCGATGATCTTGAGGAGATGCTCGCCCTGGTTGGGATCAAGGGGTTCTTTATCTGCCAGCTTGTTCTTGATGGTTTTGGCGGAGATGTTCATGGCGGCGGCCAGGTCGTTCCTGGAGATATTGGCCAGGTCCACGAACTTGATAAAGGTATCTGCATACACGCCGTTCAGGGCCCGGGTAACCAGTTGATAATTGTTTTTCAGATCGATGTCTTTAAATGCCTGGCTGATGCCGGATGCCTCCACAGCGGGAGCCGGCTTATCCTGGCTGCTTTTGGAATGGGCTGCCGGAGTACTTTTACGGGGGGCAGCATGGCCCGCTCTTTTTGCTTTTGCCGACATCATAATGCAAATCTTTCCCAAATATAGGAATTTTTCCATTGCCCACCGGAATTTTTTCCACCCTCCTCCTTCGCCCTTCACCTTTCACGCTTCACCTTTCACCTTCCCCCCTAATTCAGGCTCCTGAAATCCACCGGCACCAGCTTGCTCACGCCGGGCTCCTGCATGGTTACGCCGTAGATCACATCTACCGCAGCCATGGTCTGCTTGTTGTGCGTCACAATAATGAACTGCGAGTTGTCGGAGAATTTGCGGATCATATTGGTGAACTTGCCCACATTGGCGTCGTCCAGCGGGGCGTCCACCTCATCCAGGATACAGAAGGGCGCAGGTTTTATCAGGTAAATGGCAAACAGCAGCGCCGTAGCGGTCAGCGTTTTTTCACCGCCGGACAGCTGGGTAATGGCAGCCGGGCGTTTGCCTTTGGGCTTGGCAATGATTTCTATGCCGGTTTCGGCCAGGTTTTCCGGGTCGCTCAGTATCAGGTCGCACTGGTCTTCTTCGGTAAACAGGGCCTTGAATACCCGGATAAAGTTCTCCTTTACGGTATTGAAGGTTTCGAGGAATTTCTGGTTGGCGGTAGATTCTACTTCCTGTATGGTAGCCATCAGCGATTCCTTGGCTGCCACCAGGTCGTTCTTCTGTTCCAGTATGAACTCATAGCGTTTCTTCATTTCCTGGAAAGCCTCTATAGCTGTCGGGTTGATCTCGCCCATGTTCTCCAGGCGTTTCTTCAGCCGTTCTGCGCTGGCCTGCAGCTCCTCTACGGAAAGGGTGCTGGTGCGGGCATCGTCCAGTATCTCGTCCAGGTTCACCTTGAACTCCACGCTGAGCCTTTCTTTCATGGAGGCCAGCTGCAGCTTCAGCTCGTTCACCTTGTCCTTGATGGTGTTGAGCGCCTGTTCCAGCTGTTCCTTCGCGCGCTGCCGGGCGCGCAGGGCGCTTTCCTTCTCGTTCAGCTGGTTACGGAAGTTGTAGTACTCCTGGTCCTTTTCGTTCAGGGCCTTTTCTTCCTCCTCCTTGCGGCGGAACAGGTCTATCAGCCCGTCTTCCGCATGGCTCAGCTTTTCTTCTGCCGCTTCAATATTGGCTACAGCATCTTCCAGCTGGGATTTGTTATTGGTGATCTGGGTATGCAGGTCGCTGAGTTGCTTGCGCTTGAACTCCAGCTCCTGTTTCAGTGCCTGCACCTTGCTGTGCTGGCGGGTATGCTGCAGGTTCTGGTTATTATACTGCACATTGGCCTGGTTGAACTGCTGCTCGGCTTCCTGCGAGGCCCGGTCTGCCTCCACAATGCCATCGTGCAGGGCATGCACCTTTTCGTTAAGGCTTTCCAGCTCGTCTTTCACGCCGGCAATGCTTTGCTGGTTGGTAGCCAGGGATTGCGTCATTTCCTCCAGGCGTTTGTCGCCGGAAGCGATCAGGTGGTGAAAGTTCTCGATACGGTTCTGGAGGGCAAACAGCTGGTTGTTCAGCTGGTTGATCTTCTCGCGGGCGGTATTGATGTTATTTTCATTAAGCTGGCTGTTGTAGCCCAGCACTTCGTTATGCTTGTCCTGTATCTGCTGGCGCAGGCCGCTTACCACGGTTTCCAGCGCCTTGATCTCGGCATCCAGCTTTTCCAGGTTCTTGGCGCGTCCCAGCTTCTTGCCTTCAAAAAGCCCTACGGAACCGCCGCTGAAGCTGTACCTGCCGCGGTACATACGACCGCTTTTTTCCACGATCAGCGCGTCCTGGTCCGCCACCTGCCCAAAGTCCATGCTGCTGATGTCCTCGGCAATGAACACCTTGCCCAGCAGGTAGTTGCCCAGCCCTTTGTAGCGCTCGTCTATCTCCACCACTTCCAGCGCAGGGATAGTGCCGGGCGGGGTAAAGAGGCTGCCGCCCTGGTGATGGAACTGGTCCAGTATAAAGAAATTGGCCTTGCCTTTCTTGTGCAGGTCCAGCAGGCGGATGGCCTGTACAGCCTCCTCCGCGTTGTTCACCACGTAATAGTTCAGGTAAGGCTCCAGCAGGTTCTCGATACAGGTGCGGTAATCCTCCTTGCAGAAGAATATGTCGGACAGGATGGGCGCCTTGTTGTTCCACTCGTTGTTCTTCTTGAGGAACTTGATGCTCTCGGGATAGCCTTCCAGGCTGTCTACCAGCGATTTTAACAGGTCGTATTCATTCTTTTTGGCATCCAGCGTACGGTTCTCGTCCACCAGCTGGTCCCGCAGCCCTTCTATATCAGCCTGGGTGGCCAGTATCTTGCCTTTGGTTTCTTCCTGGAAGCGCACCATTTCCTCCAGCCTTTCCTTGCTTTCGGCCAGGGTATCCTGCAGGGTGGCCTTTTCATCTTCCAGCTGCTGTATCTGGGCCTGGCGGCTGGTCTTTTCTTCCTGCAGCTGCTGTATGCTGCGCTGCAGGTTCTGCACGGAGGTATCGGCCACGGCTACCTTCTTTTCGGCCTCAAACTGCTGGCGCTGCCATTGCTGCTGGTCGCGGCGCAGGTTCTCCAGCAATTGCTTTTTCTGGTGGAAATGCTCTTTCTTTTCCTCCACCATGTCGTGCAGGGTTTCCAGCTCGTCCTGCATGGTGTCAAACACTTCCTGCTCCTCTTCCACCTGCCGGCCGGTAAATTCAATGGAGTCCGTCAGTCCCTGCAACTGTCCTTCCGCGTTGTTCAGGAAATCGGTAAGGTTCCTTTCCCGCTCCCGCAGATAGGTGAGTTGCTGGGTGGCCAGGTTCTTATCGTTTTCCTTGGTACGGATAGTGGCAACCAGCTCGTTAAAGGATTTCTGCAGCACCTGCAGCTCCCTTTCCTTGGCCACAAAGTGCAGCTTGTCGTCTTCCACGGCCGCTTCTTCCGTAGCGATCTCCGCTTCCAGCGCCATTTTACGGTCGGTTTCCGTCTGCTGCTGTTCCGAAAGCTCCTTAAAGGTGATGTTAAATCCTTCCAGGGCGGCTTTGGCCAGTTCTATGCTGATCTCGCGGTATTCCTTCTTTACCTCGTAAAACCGTTCTGCCTTGCGGGCCTGACTTTCCAGGGTCTTCAGGTTATTATTGATCTCGAAAAGGAGGTCCTCAATGCGGTTCAGGTCGCCTTCCGTAGCGTCCAGCTTGGTTTTGGCTTCCTTTTTACGGGTTTTGTAGATGGAGATGCCGGCAGCCTGCTCCAGCATGCGGCGGCGGCTGTTCTCCTTGTCCTTGATGATATCATCCACCATACCCAGCTCAATAATGGCATAGGAGTCTGTGCTCACGCCGGTGTCCATGAACAGGTTATGGATATCTTTCAGGCGGCAGGCCACGTCATTCAAACGATACTCGCTGTCGCCGTTCTTATAGAACTTACGTGTAATGGTAACGGTGGTAAACTCGGTAGGCAGCACATTGCGCGTATTCTCAAAAGTGAGGCTCACTTCCGCCATACCGCTGGCAGAGCGGCTTTTGGAGCCGTTAAACACCAGGCCGGCCTGGTTCTCCGAGCGCAGGTTGCTGATCTTGTGCTCTCCTATCACCCAGCGGATGGAGTCAATGATGTTGCTTTTCCCACAGCCATTCGGTCCAATCACCCCGGTAATGCCTTCATCGAAATTCAGAACGGTTTTGTCTGCAAAACTTTTGAAGCCTTTGATTTCTAATGTTTTTAAACGCACGGTCGCTCCAGGTTTATTTTTTTTAAGCTGTCAAAGATAATTACGATTCGCTGAATGCCTATTGGTTATTTGTCCAGAATCAAACAGTAAATTAACGGTGACTGCCCGATAAACCCTATTTATTTATACACAGCTGTGAATAAATTGCATTACAATCCCTCATTAAACACTGATTATCAACAAGCTAAACTATTTTTTTACACTTCCTCTTCAAACAAAGAAGAACTAATTTTTTAGTTTTAGGTAAATATTAACAATTCTTCCGTTAACTTTAACATCCTGTTTATTGTAGCAAAGCACCAACACATGAAAACCCGAATGCAAGACCCTTGACCAGATCAATATCTAAACCCGAACTTTTCCACAAACAGCACATGCATCATCAGCCACTATGCAACCCATCATGATCAGCTAATGAAAAACCGCATCCTCACCCTTCTGACTGGTATCCTGTCCTGCCCTATTTTTGCCTATGCCCAAAAAACAGCAGCCATTCACATCGCCGGCCAGGTAGCGGACAGCATTACGCACCAACCGCTGGCCTATGCCACCGTTACCCTGCTGCGAGCCGCCAACCGGCAACCAGTTGCAAACACCCTGACAGATGAGCAGGGGCATTTCAGTCTCAGCGGGGTAAGCCCCGGCCGGTACACTATCGGCATCCGGCTCGCCGGCCATGCCCCGCTCCTGCTGGAAGCCTTCACGGCCGACTCCCTGCATCCCCGCCATATGCTGCCTGTGTCCTACCTGCAGCCCGCTACCCGGCAGCTGCAGGCAGTGACCGTAGCCGGGCAAAAGCCCCTGCTGGAAATAAAGGACGACCGCCTGGTCTACAATGTGGAACAGGATCTGGGTAAAGACGCCCTTTCAGCAGCGGAAATGCTGCGGCGGGTGCCCCTGGTTACCGTAGACCCGGACGGCAGCATACAGCTGAAAGGCAGCAGCAGCTTCAAAGTGCTGCTCAACGGCAGAAGCACTTCCGTGCTGGCCCAAAACCCCGCGGAAGCCCTGCGCTCCTTTCCTGCCAGCGTGATCAAAAGCATAGAAGTGATCACCGAGCCATCCGCCCGGTACGATGCAGAAGGCGCTGCCGGCATTATCAATATCATTACCCGCCCCAGGTTCAGCGGCCATAACGGCACCCTGTACGGGAGCTACAACAGCCGGGGCTTTGCTTATGGCGGCGGCACGCTCAACATCAAGGCGGGAAAGCTGGGTATTGCCAGCTACGCAGGGGCCAGTTATTACCGCAACAAAGGCCGCTCCGACGGAAGGCTGGAAAACTATGTGCCCGGCAACCATACCACCCTGCTGCAAAGCGGCACCAGCACCTTCGACGGCTCCTCCCTGAACGGCAACCTGGAGCTGAGCTATGACCTGGACAGCACCAGCAGCCTGAGCGTATACGGCAATGTAGACATCAGCCGCAACAGCACCCGCTCACAACAAATGAACCTGCTGCACGACAGTCTGGCGGAGCTGCTGCAAACCGGGCAATATACCGCCTTTCCCAAATACCGGCGCAACAGCTATGATGCAGGGCTGGACTACCAGCAAAAATTCCGGCAGCCGGCCCATGCCCTGAGCCTTTCCCTGAACCTGAATGCCGGCGACAACAGCCTGCACGCCGACAATACCCAGGACAATGACCCGGGAGCATATATGCAGCTCCTCAACAACAATAACGAACAGCATACAGAAACTACCATCCAGCTGGACTACAGCCACCCGCTGCCACACCAGCAGCTGCTGGAAACCGGCGCCAAGGCCATTTTCCGTACCATTGAAAGCGACTTTTCCCAGCTGGTGAAGCAGGAGGCGGACATTTTCCGTGAAAACCCCGGCCGCTCCAATGAATTCCATTACCGGCAGGATGTGCTGGCTTTTTATACCACCTACCGTTTTAAAGTGAAGGAGAAGCTGAACGTGCTGCTGGGCGCCCGGCTGGAACGCACTTCTGTAAGCGCACGCTTTATTTCCGGTAACACCTCCTTAAACAATGATTATCTGAACTTTGTGCCTACCGCCAATATTTCACTTTCACTGAATGCACAACAGGCTATCGCCTTTTCCTACAGCCGGCGCCTGCAGCGGCCCTGGGTATGGAGCCTGAATCCGTACGTGGATGACAGTGATCCCAACAACCTTTCCTTTGGCAATCCTGACCTGCAGCCGGAGTTCAGCCATACTTTCGGCCTCCGCTACAATGGCCTGCTGAAAGATGTGCGCCTGACCGCAAGCGTGGACCATACCCTTACCACCAATGCCATGGAGTCTTACGTTAGCATCGATACCGTGAAAGGCTTTACCTCCTCCACGTACGCCAACATAGGCCGGCGCACGGCCACCGGCTTTAATCTCAGTACAGGATGGCAGCCCACAGCCCGCTGGAACCTTCACATGAACCTGCGGGTGATGTATACCGCGCTGCGCGGCTATGCCGGCCTGCACAATACCGGCTGGAGCGCCAGCAGCTACGCCAGTACCGGCTACCACCTGGGGAAAGGACTGGAAGCCGAAGCCTCCGCACAGCTCAACAGCAGCCGGCCCACCCTCCAGGGGCGCACCCCGGGATACCTGACCAGCACCCTTACCCTGCGCAAATTACTGTTCGGGGAAAAAGCCAGCCTGGCCCTCCATGTGGACCAGCCTTTCCAGCAGGATATAGCCTGGTGGAGCAAGACCGGCAGCACCCTGTTCTACCGCTCCAATACTTTCTACTACCCGGTTCGCGCCGCCCGCATCAGCTTTAACTGGAAATTCGGCCAGCTGAAAACTTCCGTAAGCCGTAAAAAAGGCGTGAACAATAACGATATCAAACAGAGCGACAGCAGCAAACCCTGAAATTAATGTGCGGATGTGCAAATGTGCGGATGTGCAGATGAAAATGCGGCGAGCCTAGGCGTTATCACAACCGCTTTCGTTCATCGCACATTTGCATATCCGCACATCTGCATATTTACATATCCGTCCATCCGCACATTATTTAATACCTTTGTGGCCTACGAAATTGCATGGATGAATGCAAACCCGCCATTGGCTTAAGGAAATTAAGAGTTTTATCTACAGCTATCATTTCAGCAATGGGCTTCGTACCACCATCAGCGTGGTGGTGCCTTCGCTGGTGTGCCTGGGCATGGGTCAGCTCATTACCGGCATTACTATTTCCACAGGGGCTTTGTGTACGGCGCTGGCAGACCAGCCAGGCACCTCTGTGCATAAACGGAACGGGGCGCTGGTTACCATACTGCTGCTGTTCATTACCACCCTGGGTACCGGGCTGGCATCGCCCTATCCCGCCCTGATGGCAGGCTGGATCATTGCCTGCTGTTTTGTGTACAGCATGCTGCTGGTGTATGGCAACCGCGGCGGCAATATCGGCATCGCCTGCTTGCTGGCAATGATCATCATACTGGGCGATCCACCCAAAAACCCGGCCATGGCCCTTTACAATGGCCTGCTGGTAACGCTGGGCGGGCTCTGGTACGGCCTGCTGGCGCTGCTGCTGTGGCAGATACGGCCCTACCTGAACGTGCAGCAGACCCTGGGGGAATGCATAGTGCAAACAGCCCGTTACCTGGAGCTGCGTGCAGGCTTTTACGTGAAGAACGCGGATATGGACGAGATCTACAAAGCCGTGCTGGCCCAACAGGTACTGGTAAACGAAAAGCAGGAGGGCGTCCGGGAGCTGCTGCTGAAACGGCGCTCCGCCCAGCAGGGCACCAGCAGCATCGGCAAAAGCATGGTGCAGATCTTCCTGGACATTGTAGACCTGCAGGAGCGCATCATGGCCTCCCAGATTGATTATAAGGCCCTGCAGCAGCACTTTGGCGAGCACGGCATCCTGGAAAAGCTGCACGGGCTGATCCTGGAATTTGCGCAGGAGCTTACCGCCATTGGCATGGCTGTAATGGCCGGGCAGCGCTCCATGCCCAAAAGCAACCTCCGCCGCGATATAGAAAAGGTGCAGGAGGCCATTGCCGGCATCCGCAGAACCCTGCCTACCCTGCGGGAAAGAACCCGGCTGATCACGCTCAATGGCATCCTGGCGAACCTGCAGGACATGGCAGACCGCATCTACAACCTGCACCGCCTTACCCGCCTGGAAAGGACCAGGGATACCGCTATCGACCCCCGGCTGGAACTGTCCAGGTTCACCTCCAACAACCGCTACGACCTGGAGACCTTCCGCAACAACCTGACCTTTGATTCCCACATCTTTCGCCATGCCATCCGCGTAAGCCTGGCTACCACTGCGGGGTACCTGCTGGGAGTGGCCCTGCACCTGGACCGCGTGTACTGGATACTGCTCACCACCGTGGTGATCCTGAAGCCTGGCTTCGGCCTTACCAAATCGCGCAGCTACCAGCGTATTATCGGCACCGTTATAGGCGCCCTGTTTGCCATTGCCGTATTGTTCCTGACCAGCAATGAAACCGCCATCTTCATCATCATGCTGTGCTGCATACTGGGCTCGTACACCTTTATGACCTACCAGTATACCATCAGCGTGATCTTTACCACCCCCTTTGTTATTTTCCTGCTGCACTTCCTGCACCCCGCAGACCTGCAGTATGCTGCCCAGCGGGTGCTGGACACCTTTATAGGCGGCAGCCTGGCCTTTGTGGCCAACCTGACCCTGTGGCCCAGCTGGGAGCACAAGTACCTGCCCAGCTATATGGAGAAAATGACCCTGGCCAACCAACACTACTTTGAGCAGGTGATCCGGCTGTATACCGGCCAGCAGATGGTGATCACCGAATACAAGCTGGCCCGGAAGGAGACCTACGTGAGCACCGGCAACCTGATGGCCGCATTCCAGCGCATGCTGAGCGAGCCTAAAAGCAAGCAGAAGCGTACCTCCCAACTGTACCACTTTGTGGTGCTGAACCATACCCTTACCTCCCGTATTGCCGCCCTGGCCGCTTACGGGCTGGGCCACGGCGTGCGCTACCCACGGCCGGAGTACCGGCTCATAGCCCGTCACCTGCTGCAGTACATGGAGCAGGTGGTACAGCTTACCACGCAGCCCGGCGCTGCCCTGCCGGAGCTGCCCGGCACCATAGAAGCCTTTGAAACGCTGGACATTCATGTAGAAAGCCTGATCCAGCAACGGCAGGACGAGATCAATACCGGGCAGGGCGAAACCCCGCTACGCGATGAAATGCTGGAAACCAAGCAAGTAAGGGACCAGCTGCATGGAATACTGGCGATATTGAAAGATATGAAGAAAGCGATGGGTTAATGTGCGAATGTGCAGATGTGCGCATCTGCACATCCGCACATTATATCACCGTTCATATATGATCCGCAACTCATCCGTCAGCGGCTGCATATGGGCCAGTATGCGGTCAAAGAAGGCGGGACCTTCGTGAATATACCAGGGCATGAAGTTCTCCTTGCGCTCCTGCAGGGAGCCGGCCGGGAACAGGCGCTGCCGCAGCTCCCCGATCTGCGCGGTCTGCCAGGCGAATTTTTTCTTCTCCGCCCGCAGGAACTTGTGCTCCAGCTTGCCGATACTTTTCATTACCCGCTTGCGCTCTGCGGCCACGGAAGCCACCAGGGTAATGTCTATGCTGCGGGCCTTTTCCTCCAGCCCGTCAAACAGCTGTTCTATAATATCATATTCCTTTTTCAGCACCAGGCTGGCATTGGTATGCTGCCGCACAAAATTGTTCACCACATCATCCACATTGCCAAACAGGTGCTTGATGCACAGGCCCAGTTGCTGCAGCCGTTTTTTGGACACAGCATCTACCAGTAAAAACGAATTGCGCAGCACCAGCATGGGATACGGCACCCGGTAGTGGGCAAACAGGGCTTGCAGCTCCAGCCAGTAGGCTATTTCCCCGCCCCCGCCAATAAAGGCGATATTGGGCAGGATGGTTTCCTGCAACAGGCCCCGCAGTATCACGTTGGGGCTGAACCGCTCCGGGTGGATCTGCAGCTCCTGCTCCAGTCCCGCTGCTGTAAAGGTGGTGGTGGAATGCAGCACTTTCCAGTGCTCCCCTTCTTTCACAATGCGCTCCCGTGCCCGGTCTGTCAGGTAGAACAGGTTGATCTCCCGCGGGTTGGCCTGCACCTTGTAGTGCTGGGACAGCTGCTGTATAGTATCGCTCACCAGCTTGTGGGAGGTCTGGTGCCACAGCTCGTCCTTCATGATTGGCGCCAGCTGCTTTTTCAGCAGCGGGTGGTCCGGTATGAGCACTACCAGTCCGTAGCGGCCAAACAGGGCATTCACCAGGAACAGGGTGGCCTGCTGGATATTATCATGCTCCAGGTAGGCCTTGCGCAATAGCCGCACCAGCTCTTCCGCATACACGCCGTAACCCAGCTGCTGCTCCACCTGGCTGATCAGTGCGTCCATCCCTTCGGGCCGCATGCGGCCCACAGCCCCCTGCTGGGAGGTAGACCAGGTAAAGGTTTTACCACCCAGGTAAATGCTGCCCAGCTCTTCCAGGTCATTATCCTCGCTGCCCATGTAGTAGACCGGCACAAAGCGGTATTGCGGGTGCTGCTGCTGCAGGTCCGCGGCCAGCTGCACGGTCTGTAATATCTTATATACAAAGTAGAGATAACCGGTAAAAATATTCGGCTGGTGGGCGGTACAAACCGTAAAGGTATCCGGCTGCTCCAGCAGGCTGATATGCTGCTGCACCGCAGCGGGTATGTCCAGGCCGGCATACTGCTCCCGCAGCACCTGCACCAGCACCCCGCGCTGCTGGGGCTGCGCCTTTTTGGCCTGCACCAGCGCTTCCACATCCGCTTTCAGCGGCGAATAGCTGTAAAAAGAACGTATATGCGGATGCTCCGCCAGAAAATCAAGGACTACCTGACTAAAATAACCGGTTTCGCTGTAGGATATACCGTTACATACTGATTGATCCATACTCCATGCTACCTTTTGACGGAACGAAGGTAGAATAAATATAGAAATGTGAATATGTAAAATGATGTACGGGGAGAAAGATGTGCGGATGTGCAAATGTGCGGATGTGCAGATGGATAAAAGCGATTGTGACGATCGGGCCCGCTGCATTTTCATCTGCACATTTGCCCATCCGCACATCCGCATATTTATTAATTTCGGTTATGAAGATCGCAATTTTATCGCCCGTTGCCTGGCGCACGCCGCCCCGGCATTACGGCCCCTGGGAACAAATGGCCTCCAACCTGGCAGAAGGATTAGTGGCAAAAGGCCAGCAGGTGACCCTGTTTGCCACCGCTAACTCCCTTACCAGCGGTACCCTGGCCGCCATCTGCCCGGAAGGATACGAAGAAGACAGGGAACTGGACGCCAAGGTGCAGGAGTGTATGCATATCAGTTACCTGATGGAGCAGGCAGGGGATTTTGACATTATCCACAACCATTTCGACTTCCTGCCCCTCACCTACTCCCGGCTTGTCCGCACGCCCATGGTCACCACCATACACGGGTTCTCTTCACCAAAGATCATCCCGGTATATGCGCGGTACAACGATATCAACCACTATGTATCCATCAGCTACGCCAACCGCAGCCCACAGCTGCGCTATACGGCCAATGTGTACAACGGCATACACACGGCCGACTTTCCCTTTGAAGCGCAGCCGGAAGATTACCTGCTCTACTTTGGCCGTATCCACCCGGACAAAGGCACTTTCGACGCCATACAGATAGCGCTGGCTACCGGCCACCGCCTGATCATTGCCGGCATTATACAGGATACGGCCTACTACGAGGAAAAGATAAAGCCGTTTATAGACGGCCAGCAGATCATATTTGCCGGCGCCGTGGGCGGACAGGAGCGCAGCCGGGTGCTGGGCCGGGCCAAAGCGCTGCTGCACCCCATCTATTTCGAGGAGCCATTTGGCCTGAGCGTGGCCGAGGCCATGCTGTGCGGCACCCCGGTCATTGCCTACCGGCGGGGCGCTATGCCGGAGCTGATCCAGCCCGGCAAAACCGGGTTCCTGGTCACTAACCAGCAACAGGCCATTAACAGCATTGCCGGTATTGACAGTATTGACCGCCACTACTGCCATACCTACGCGCAGCAGAAATTCAGTGAAGAAAGAATGGTGGAGGAATACCTGGCAGTATACAGCCAGATAGCGGGTTGATGTGCGGATGTGCAAATAAAGGAATACGATATTCAACTCGCTGCATTTTCATCTGCACATCCGCGTATCAACAACTGTCCTGCCTGATCTTCTCGATCAGCGTATCCAGCGGTACCGTGGCAAAGCCGGAGGCGTAGTCGGAAAGGCCATAAGGAATGATCAGCTCCTTGTTATGGATCATGGAGCCGCAGGAGTACAATACATTGGGCACATATCCTTCCCGCTCTTCTTTTTTGGGCATCAGCAGCGGTTCCTTCAGGCGGCCTATTTCCACGCGGGGGTCGTCCAGGTCCAGCAGGCTGGCGCCCAGGCAATAGGTGCGCATGGGCCCCACGCCGTGGGTGATCAGCAGCCAGCCCTCCGGCGTTTCTATAGGAGAGCCGCAGTTGCCGATCTGTACAAACTCCCAGGGATATTTGGGCGTCTGGAGAATTTCCGGCCGCTCCCAGATATTGATCCGGTTGGAACGCATGATGTAATTATTGATCCCGTCTATCCGGGATATCATCATGTACTTGCCGTTGATCATGCGGGGAAAAAGGGCCAGGTTCTTGTTCTGGGCGCCCTCGCCGTACAGTGGCAGTATTTTGAAATGATAGAAGTCCTTTGTCTGCATCAGTTTAGGCTGGATGGTGATGCCGTCATAGGCCGTATAGGTGGCGTAGTACGTTACCTCGCCGTTGCTGCCGGTAAACCTCACAAAGCGGGCATCCTCAATGCCCCGGTTTTCCGCTTCGGAATAGGGAAATATCACCCGGTCCGAGAGGTCGGTATCCAGGGAGAAATTGATCTCGTAGTAAGAGTCTGCCAGCCATAGCAACCGCTCCAGCGCCTTTTTGATCAGGTGATCCACCTGGTAGCGCTGTTGCATGTCGCGGATAATGCGCTTCAGCGACAGGTATTCAAAAGTATCCGGCAGGCTGTTCTGCACTTCCTGCATCACGGAATCGGGCAGCTTGATGGAAACGGCGTTCTGGAAAAAGCTTTGCTTGTCGTAAACGGCATTGCGGATAATTTCCGCCTCTTCCACGTAGTTGCCGGGCGGCGCCAGTATAATGTCATTATTGCGGCCAATGGTGCCATGCCGGAAGGCAATGGAGGAAATATGCCCCTCGCCCACTGCCCGGAAGCTGATGATTACACGCTTTTCCCCTTCCTCCAGCCCGCTCTGGTCCGTATCCTCTACCAGGGAAGGGTTGAAGAAAGCAGCGGATTCAATGGAATACTCATTGGTAAAATAAGATCCTATCAGCAGCTTCTTCTTGTAATCGATCGCATCAAAATCGATCTGCTGGGAGGCAAAGAGGTGTCGCACCCGGTCGCAGTGCTTCTCGAATATACGGGTAATATTGCGGTGCCGCCGGGAAAATTCGCGCAGCAGGGGCGTTACTGTAGCCTCCACCTCCTCGTTGCTCATGGCTACCACCTGGTTGATGATGGCTTTGGCCCTGGCCTCGCCGTTGAAGAAAAAACGGGCCACCACCCGCTTCATGTCAGGGTAAATCTTGGTGGTTTGTCGTTCTATGGACAGTCGCATAATTTTAATGTGCTAATGTGCGGATATGCCAATGCGCTAATATATGGAAATGACTGTTTTAATGGCTTAAACGGCTGCATTTTCATCTGCACATCAGCATATCAGCATATCCGTACATTAAATAACGTATCCATCCTCCAATACCATACCTTTTTTTATGACTACGATCCCGTCCTTAACGGTGTATTTTTCGTGATCGCCATCCGGCAGGCGGTCGCCCACATTGATCCTCACGCCATCGCCTATACTGCAGTTCTTGTCGATAATGGCGTTCCTGATCTGGCAGTTGTCGCCTACGCCCATAGGAGGATGTCCTTTGGCCCTTGCCTTTTCAATGTCTTCCAGGGTCTGGTAGAAATCACTCCCCATAATGAAGGTGTTGGTGATAACGGAGCCCTTGCCAATGCGGGTACGTATACCCACTATGCAGTGTTCCAGGATGCTGTCCAGTATAATGCAGCCGTCTGCTATCACGGTCTTGTTGAGCGTAGCCGATATCTTGGCCGGTGGCAGCATGCGGGCGCGGGAATAGATGGTTTTCGTTTCATCAAACAGGTTAAATTGTGGAATATCGTCCGTAAGGCCGATATTGGCCTCCCAGAAAGCGCTGATGTTGCCAATGTCCGTCCAGTAGCCTTCGTACTGGTAGCTGATCACCTTCACATCCGCATTGATGGCGTAAGGAATCACTTCCTTACCGAAATCGGTAGCGGCTTCCTGCCCGTTCAGCAGGTCGTACAGCACCTGGCGGGTAAAGAGGTAAATGCCCATGCTGGCCAGGTATATACGGCCTTCCTTTTCCATTTCGGGGCTTACCGGCGAGGACCAGGGGCCCAGCATATCCTGCTTGGGCTTTTCGGTGAAGGAGGTGATCAGGCCTTCGGGATTTGTTTTCAATATGCCAAAGTCTGATGCGTCCCTGGCATTCACCGGTATGGTGGCTATGGTGATATCTGATCCTTTCTCTATATGGAACTGCAGCATTTCCCGGAAATCCATCTGGTACAGCTGGTCGCCGGAAAGGATCAGCACGTAGTCAAATTCAAAGTTATCTATATGGTGCAGGCATTGCCTTACCGCATCCGCCGTGCCCTGGTACCAGGTAGGGTTGTCCGGGGTCTGCTCTGCCGCCAGTATGTCTACAAACGCTTTACTGAAGTGGCTGAAGTGATAGGTGTTCTTGATGTGCTTGTTCAATGAAGCCGAATTGTACTGCGTCAGTACAAATATGCGGTTCATATCTGCATTCAGGCAGTTGGAGATAGGGATATCCACCAGCCGGTATTTACCGGCAATCGGTACAGCGGGTTTTGAACGGCGGCTTGTCAGGGGATACAAACGGGTGCCGGCCCCCCCGCCCAGTATTAGCGAGATGATTGCGTTAGACATATATTGTGTCAATTTTTCATCGTGAGAAATGTACTCGTGTATAATCAGCGGCTTTCGGAACCTGCCAGGTCCGGAACACCTATATAATAATGGTCTTGTACAGTTTCAGATAGTCGAGCGCAGCAGCATCCCAGGAATGATCCAGCTGCATCATATAGGCCCGTACATCCTGCAGCGTTACCTCCTGGCCCTCATACAGGTCAACGGCACGGCCTATGGCCCTGCAAGCGTCCCACCCTACTGCATGTATAAAACGTATGCCAAAACCATTTTCATCACCAATGTCTGTTACCGTATCCTTCAGACCTCCTATGCTTCTTACGATGGGCACGGTACCATAGCGCAGCGCATACAGCTGGTTAAGGCCACAGGGCTCCACCCTGGAGGGCATCAGCAAAAAGTCGCTGGCGGCGTACACACGGTGGGCCAGCGCTTCATTGTAACCGATCTGTACATTGAACCGGTGGCCGGCAAACTGCCGGGTTTGCTGTAGAGACCATTCCACATGGGGGTCGCCACTTCCCAGCACCATAAAGTTCACACGGTCCGGCAGCTCGTACAGTGAGCGCCCGATGATCTCGGGCAGCAGGTCTGCACCCTTATCGCCTACCAGCCGGCCTATGAAGGATATCAGCGGCAGGGCGGGGTCAAACCCGAACTCGCTGCACAGGTGCTGCTTGTTCGCCTCCTTGCCGGACGTAAAAGTATGTATATCATAATGAACCGGCAGCATGGGGTCCGTAGCAGGGTCCCATACCTGGCTGTCTATTCCATTGAGAATACCTGCCGTTTTGGCCCGCTCGTGGCTGAGCAGCCCCTCCAGCCCATTGGCAGAGGCAAACAGCTCCTCCATATAGCTGGGCGATACAGTGGTGACCCGCCAGGCGCATTTGATACCCGCCGCCAGCGGGTTGATGGCGCCGTTCCAGTCCAGCATGCCGGATTTCCACAGGTCGAATGCAGGCAGCAGGTATTGCCGGTCCCAGCCAAACTGGCCCTGGTATTGCGCATTATGGATGGTGAGCACGGAAGGCAGCTCCCGGAGCCGGCCGTACTTGTAGCCGTAGCTGAGCAGGAAAGGTATGAGGCCGGTATGATGGTCATGGCAATGGATCACATCCGGCCGGTGTTGCCATTCGTTCAACCAGTCCAGCACTGCTATCTGGAAGCCGAGGAACCGTTCCGTATCATTATAATGACCGTAAACGCCTTCCTTGTCCAGCAGCCCGGGAATATCCAGCAGGTACAGGTCAAAACCCAGCACGTTCCGCTTCTCCTTCCAGACGTTAAAATGGAACCACTGGTGGCCCAACCACATACCGGCCTGGTGCACGATGTCAAATTCGTGGGTGTCAAAAAAGCGGGACTTATAAGCGGGGATCACAACTTTTGCAATACAGCCTGCCTGGTACTGGTACTTGGGCAAAGCGCCCACCACATCACCCAAACCTCCAACCTTGGCTACCGGGTAACATTCCGCGCTGACATGCAATATTTCCATGCTGACCTTTTAATAGTGAAAGGTGAATAATGAAAGGTGAATGGGCGGAATGGAGCAGGATATGCTCTTTTCTATTCACTATTCATCTTTCACTATTCACAACTGATAACTAATATTTAAGTTACCTTAGAAAAACTATATAAACAAAGAACGTACAAAAATTATTTTTTATGGACTTTGGTCGTGTGAATGTTTCGTTGCTGGACGAAATAGACTTCAAACTGCCGGCAGAGCCGGTCTTTAACAGGCACGCGTTAAAAGGCCGCCCGGTCAGACATCCCGAAATATATGTAGGCTGCGCCAAATGGGGCCGTAAGGAATGGATCGGCAAGATCTATCCCCAGGGCATAAAGGAGGCGTACTTCCTGGATGAATATGTGCACCACTACAACAGCATTGAGCTGAACGCCACGCATTACAAGATATACGGGCCGGAGGCCATCCGCAAATGGGCAGACAAGGCCAAAGGGCTGGACTTCAAGTTCTGCCCCAAGGTACCGCAGGCCATCAGCCATTTCAGCCAGCTCACCAACGCAGGCGCGCAAACCACTGCTTTCCTGGAAGGCATCCTGGCTTTTGAGCAGCACCTGGGCCCCATTTTCCTGCAGCTGAGCGATAAATTTGCGCCCAGCCGCAGCCAGCAGCTCATCCAGTACCTGGCCTCCCTGCCCACAGACCTGCAGTTCTTCCTGGAAGTACGGCATCCCCAGTGGTTCAGCGACGAAAAGGCCCGCATGGAGCTGCTGCAGGCCCTGCGAACCCTGAAGATCGGCGCAGTGATCACCGATACGGCCGGGCGCAGGGACTGCACCCACATGGACCTGCCGGTGCCCAAAGCCTTCATCCGCTTTGTAGGCAACAGCCTTCACCCTACCGACTATACGCGCATAGACGACTGGGTAAACCGTATCCACTACTGGCTGCAGCAGGGGCTGAAGGAGCTGTACTTTTTCATGCATATGCACGACGAAGCCTACTCCCCGGAGCTGACGGTATACCTGGCAGACAGGATGAAGGAAGTATGCGGCGTGGAAGTAATGCGGCCGAAGTTTGTGGGAAAACTGTTTTGATGTGCGGATATGCAGACATGCAAATGTGCGGATAGATGAAAGCAATCGCTGGTGATTTAATTCGCTGCATTTTCATCTGCACATCCGCATATCTGCACATCCGCACATTAGCATATTAGCACATTAGATATTATTTTCGCGGTCACATCTGATACAATATGCGTGAAAAGCTCCGGAAGCTGGCCCTTGAACTGGAGGGCGCCCTTTATGATGATGACGCCATGCGTACCCTTTATGCCACGGATGCATCCGCCTACCGCGAAATGCCGCTGGCAGTGGCCATTCCCGCCCATGAAGGGGATATAAAAAAGCTGATCGCCTTTGCCCGGGAAAACAGCACCTCCCTGATCCCCAGGACCGCCGGCACTTCCCTGGCCGGTCAGGTGGTGGGCAATGGCATTGTGGTGGACGTTTCCAGGCACTTTACCCGCATACTGGAGATCAATACCAAAGAGCAATGGGTGCGCGTACAGCCCGGCGTGATCCGCGATGAGCTGAACATGTTCCTCAAACCTTACGGCTTTTACTTCGGACCGGAAACCTCCACGGCCAACCGGGCCATGATAGGCGGCATGGTGGGCAACAACTCCTGCGGCTCCAACTCCGTGGTATACGGCAGTACCCGCGACCACCTGCTGGAAGTAAAGGCCCTGCTGAGCGATGGCTCCGAAGCCACCTTCCACAGCCTCACCCCCGATGAGTTCCATGCACGCTGCGACAGCAACGACACCTCCCTGGAAACACAGCTGTACCGGCAGATACGCAGCCTGCTGGGCAACCACACCAACCAGGAGGAAATAAGGCGCGAGTTTCCCAAACCCAGCATCAACCGCCGCAATACCGGCTATGCCATAGACATGCTGCTGGAAACAGCCCCCTTCACCGCCGGTACGGAGGATTTTAACTTCTGCCGCCTGATAGCCGGCTCCGAAGGCACCCTGGCCTTTTTAACCGAGATAAAGCTGCATATTGTGCCGCTGCCGCCCAGGGAAACAGGCCTGCTGTGCATCCATTTCAATACCATTGACGAATCCCTGCGGGCCAATGTGATCGCCATGCGCTACAAACCCAGCGCCAGCGAGCTGATAGACCACTACATCCTGGAATGCACCAAGGACAATATTGAGCAAAGCAGGAACCGCTTCTTTGTGCAGGGCAATCCCGGCGCCATTCTGGTGATAGAATTTTGCCGGGATACCCGGGAAGCCATTACAGAAATAGCTACCCGCCTGCAACAGGAGCTGCAGGCGGCCGGCCTGGGCTACCACTTCCCCCTCCTGTTTGGCGACGACACCAAAAAAATATGGGCGCTCCGCAAAGCCGGCCTGGGCCTGCTGGGCAACATGCCCGGCGATGAAAAGGCCGTGCCCGTGATCGAGGATACTGCCGTGGACGTGGAAGACCTGCCCGCCTATATCCGCGAGTTCAACGACATCCTGAAAAAGTACAACCTCTATGCCGTGCACTATGCGCACGCCGGCAGCGGGGAAATACACCTGCGTCCCATCATTAACCTGAAAACCCAGGAAGGCAACCTGCTATTCAGGAAAATAGCAGAAGAAATTGCCACCCTCGTAAAGAAATACCGCGGCTCCCTCAGCGGCGAGCATGGCGACGGCCGGCTGCGCGGCGAATTTATCCGCCAGATGATAGGCGACCGCAACTACGAGCTGCTGCGCCAGGTAAAATACACCTGGGACCCGCAGAACATCTTTAACCCTAACAAGATCGTGGATACGCCGCCCATGAACAGCATGCTGCGCTATGAGCCCGGGCAGTCCGTACCGCCCATCAATACCGTTTTTCACTTCCCCGAGCAAACGATATTGCAGCATGCGGAACAGTGCAATGGCTCCGGCGACTGCCGCAAAACACACCTGAGCGGCGGCACCATGTGCCCCAGCTACATGGCCACCCGCAATGAGAAGGATACCACCCGCGCCCGTGCCAACATCCTGCGCGAGTTCCTCACCCATTCCACCAGGCAGAACCGCTTTGACCATAAAGAGATCTATGAAGTGCTGGACCTTTGCCTGGCCTGTAAGGGCTGCAAGTCCGAATGTCCTTCCAACGTGGACATGGCCAAGCTGAAAATGGAGTTCCTGCAACATTATTATGATGCCAACGGCGTGCCGCTCCGCGCCCGCATGATCGGCAACTACTCCCGGCTGAACAGGCTGGCCGCCATAGCGCCTGGCCTGTACAACTGGCTGGTGAAGAACAGCGCCACCGGCAACCTGATCAAACAATTCTCCGGCTTTGCCACCGGCCGGTCCCTGCCCGGACTGCACGCCACCACTTTCAAAAGCTGGTTCCGGCGCCAGTGGCCAAAGGAAAGAACAGCGCTGCCCGACGGTGCGCCGGCTGTATACCTGTTCTGCGATGAATTTACCAACTACAATGATACGCATATCGGCATCAAGACGGTGCAGCTGCTGCACCGGCTGGGCTACGAGGTGCGCATGGTGCAGCACCCCGAAAGCGCCCGCGCGCTGATGTCCAAAGGCCTGCTGCGCCAGGCCCGCGACATTGCGGAAGAGAATGTGCGCATCTTTAAGGATATTATCAGCGAGAATACGCCCCTGCTGGGCATAGAGCCTTCTGCCATCCTGAGCTTCCGGGACGAATACCCCGACCTGGTAAGGGAACACCTGCGGGATGCCGCCAAACAGCTGGCCAGCCATGTGTACCTGGCAGACGAGTTCCTGGCCCTGGCCGCCGAGCTGGGCGCCATACGGCCGGAGCAGTTCACACAGGAAAAACGGCACATCAAGCTGCACGGGCACTGCCAGCAAAAGGCCCTGTCCTCTGCCCTGCACAGCAAAAAGATACTGTCCTTGCCGGCGCATTACACCGTAGAGGTGATCCCCTCCGGGTGCTGTGGTATGGCCGGCTCTTTCGGGTATGAAAAAGAGCATTACGACCTTTCCATGCAGATAGGTGAAATGGTGCTGTTCCCCGCGGTAAGGCAGGCAGATGCCGATACCCTGATTGCCGCCCCCGGCACCAGCTGCCGGCACCAGGTAAAGGACGGCACGGGCAAAACAGCGCTGCACCCGCTGGAAATATTGCATGCCGCACTGGTATAGCAAAGCGGCCCCTTCATCATATTTATTAATTTGCGGCATGACCAGATATCCTGGCCCTGCGCGCAGATCAGCCGGCAACAACAGGTACAGGACTCCCTGCAGCAATTGGCCGACGCCCTGCCGGAGCGGAGCATGCAACGCACTGCGCTTGCCAGCCAAGCCCGGGCAGCACGGTACCGGGCGGAAGCCCTGGAAAGAGAAGCGGCCAGGCTGGTGCCTTACCATGTACCGGGCAGCACGGACCGCCCGCTGCAAACCACAGCCGGCACCTCCTTTATCCTGCAGGCCGCCTCTACCAATAAAGTGCTGTGGAGGATCAAACACTGAATTGATGTGCGGATGTGCTGATATGCAGATGTGCAGATGAGTGGGGAAGACAGCTGCATATTTGCACATCTGCACACCCGCAAATCAAATTATTTCTTATCTTAGAAAATATCCATTTTCCCTCAAAACCTCATAACTATGATACCTGATAATCACATCATACTGGTTAACGAACGGGACGAAGCGCTGGCCACCATGGAAAAGCTGGAAGCCCACCAAAAGGGCCTGCTGCACCGCGCCTTCTCCGTTTTCATTATCAACAGCCGGCAGGAAATGCTGCTCCATCAGCGGGCCAGCCATAAATACCATTCCGGCGGACTGTGGACCAATGCCTGCTGCAGCCATCCCATGCCGGGCGAAGAGGTGGAACAGGCCGCGCACCGCCGCCTGCAGGAAGAAATGGGGTTTGACTGCCCCCTGCAGAAGCTGTTCACCTTCACCTACCACGCCACATTCGACAATGGCCTGATAGAGCATGAATATGATCATGTGTTCCTCGGCACATTCGATGGCCCCATTGTGCCCAATGCAGAAGAAGTGGAAGCCCACGGGTTCTTTGCCCTGCCCGATATCTCCACCCTGATCCGGGACACGCCGGAGCGCTTCACCTGCTGGTTTAAAATGGCCTACCCCACAGTGCTGGAGCACCTGGGCCAGCGTTAAGTCCTGCCAGCCGCCTGAAAAGAAAAATGCAGCGATATCCCTGCATGGGATCTTTTCGCTGCATTAATGTATTATACTGCGCCAGCTTGCGGGCCGCCGTTTCCTACATGCGGATAGTAGCCGGCAGGTACTTGGCGATCAGGTCTTCGTAATAAGGTTTCAATTCCTTTATCACCGGTGGTTTCGGGCTTTTGGAGTACAGGTCGTACGGATTGAATTTCTTCACCCACTGGAACATTTCCCGGTCATGATCATCCATCAGGTGGTCATAGGCATGCTCCCGGTGCTGGGCGTAGAAAGAGTGGTAACGAATCATATACAAAGCCGGCTCCGGCAGGTAGTCTTTCGTAATGTGGTACAGGTATTCGTCGTGCCCCCATGACATGTGCACATTGTTCAGCCCGCAGTTGGGGGAATACACGCCATATTTGGTATTGTACCTTTCGTCGTGTATATCCGGGTTGTCTGCAAAGAATTCCGGGTATACAATTTTGTCGGAGAACTGGCAGCCAACCGGAAAGGTATCCCCTACCACGGCCCATTGCGCTTCCCCGAACAGGCACAACACCTTGCCCATGTCATGAATAAAGCCGGTGAGCACAAACCAGTCCGGATGCCCGTCTGCCCGGATGGCCTCCGCCGTTTGCAGCAGGTGCTGTAACTGGTCCAGGTCTATATCGGGATCGGAATCGTCTACCAGGGTGTTCAGGAACTCCATAGCGTCCCACACCGGCATCTCCTTGCGGTTGAACTGCAGGAACTCTGCTTTCTTCTCCTGCACGAAATCGTAGGTCTGGTACTTGTGATTCAGGCGGTAGAATTCGCGCACGGTATCCCGGCCGGGGTTATCATAGTTGCGGTATTCCTCTTTGGCTTTGGCAGGCTCCCCGGCTTCGGGGTAGCGTTTCAGCACATCATCTTCCCATTGCTCAATGCTCTGCAGCGGCTGTAGCTCTTCATGGCTGAGCTGGTTCTGTACCTTCATGGTGAGTTTTTTTAACGTGAATATTTAGCTACACTAAATTTACTGAATTCGATTGTTATTTTCATATTTTTTAACCGGAACAGGAATATCAGCTGGTTTACCTTACCTTAAAACTCCATATTACTGATGGTGGTCCAGGTAGTGTCCCGGATAATAACATTCAAACCGGTATCGCTACTCAGGCCACCAAAAAGATTGCCTGATAAAATGCTTACCTTGCTTCTCTCAGTAGGTATATTATATACCGTTTTACTTGCCAGTATCTCGGATTGTTCGTCCAGGCAGGATATTATAAGACTTATCCTTCTTTCTGTAAGGGTCAACAAGTAGAATTCGGTTGTATAGTTTTCTGTCCCTTTAAGGGAATCTGCAATATTTTGTTCATAGCTACCATAAAAACGCCCCTCAATTGATCCGTCGGGCTGGGGTTCCCCTGTTGGCAGATAAATTTCGCTTGGTATGGCCTCGGCACCCTCTGTATCCGGAAAATAAAGCGCCGGAAACATGGTAATTTTAGCTGCATCAAACGGGATTCTGTCTTTAATAGTAACCTTCAGCCTGGCAACAATACGGTTCAGGAGGACCGTTTGATTAACAGCTCCTCCTCCCACGTTAACGGTGAATGTCCTGGAAAAAGCATCTGTCCCTGGAAGCGAAAACACGCAGTACTCAATGGGCCCTTCACCTCCCCACATTATGGTGCTTGCAAGTTCCAGCGAATCTTTTGCACCTATTAACGTGATTCGATGGCTGCCAGCCGACAAAGAGTCTATTATGATCCCAAAGCTATCATCTGCGGCTGTTTGCGAAATTATTTTACCCTCTGCCATATAATATAAATAATTTATGTGTCTCCTAAGGGAGTCTTGCGTTTCTTTTGTAAAGAGGCCGGGAGCCGCCGCAGACCTGTTATTATCGTCAAAGTCTTCCATGCTTTGACTGAAGCCTGATACATCAAATCTGACAGCATACTTTTTAGGGGCTGTTTCATCATTACGATCTATATTTTCCTTGTTGCAGCAAATAAATAACAGGGGAATAGCAATTGCGGCTAAGACAATGTTTTTCATAAAAGTGGTTTTTTGGTTTAACAATGTTAGAATTAGAGAAGTGAAGGGGCTGAAGCTGATGGAGTGTTTATCTTCTGACTAGCGATTATATGGGCCCATATATAAATAGTACCTAAATATAGGGGATTGGCAGGACTTCCCCAAAATTTTCCGGTAGCCCTGCATCAATGGAATGCATTATGATAGTACTATTTACCAGAAAACAGTGTAAAGCGCCGTTAATATTCCCACGATAATAACAGACCCGGCTATAAAGCCCGGGGAACAGCGGAACATAGCCGTATCTATCTGGATAATGCGCGGCAGGTACCTGCTGTTGCGGTCCAGCAGCGTGATCAGCACCATCAGCCCCACCAGTATCACAAACACGATGGTCATACGGTCCAGGAAGGGAAAATCCGGGAAAGCGCCGCTGGTCCACACCGGCAGGAACTTCAGCACGGTAGACAAGGGAATGGTGAGCACCGCCGCTGTAAGCGCCGCGGCAGAAGTAGTGCGTTTCCAGACGAAACCCAGCAGGAAAATAGCCAGCACACCGGGGGCAATAAAGCCCACGTACTCCTGTATGAACTGGTAGGCCTGGTCCAGGGAGCGCAGGGCAGGCGCTACCAGGCTGGCTATCAGCATGGCCACGATCACCGTATAGCGGCCCACGCGCACCAGTTGCTTTTCCGTAGCGTCCTTGTGGAAATAACGCTTGTAAATATCCAGGGAGAAAATGGTGGAGATACTGTTGGCTTTCCCTGCCAGGGAGGCCACAATAGCGGCGGTCAACGCGGCAAAGGCCAGCCCTTTGAGGCCCGGCGGCAGGAGGTTCAGCAGCGTGGGATAGGCCTGGTCAGGCTTTACCACACCGGCAGCATCCGTCATTTCCTGGGCAAACAGACCGTTCTTGTACAGCACATAAGCCGTAATGCCGGGCAAAACGGCAATCACCGGTATCAGCAGCTTCAGGAAGGCGGCAAACAGGATGCCGTTGCGGGCGGTTTTCAGATCAGCGCCCAGCGCACGCTGGGTAATGTACTGGTTACAGCCCCAGTAGTTCAGGTTGTTGATCCACATGCCGCCTATCAGCACCGAAAGGCCGGGCAGGTCCTTGTAATAGGGATGATCTTTGGGAAAGATCATGTGAAAATGGGTTTCGGCATTGTCCTTTATCAGCGCCAGCCCTTTCCACACGTTCTTTCCATAGCCGAAATGCTCGGATACCAGGTTCAGGGCCAGGTAGGTGGTTACCAGCCCGCCCAGTATCAGCACAAACACCTGTATCACGTCCGTATAGCCGATCACTTTCATACCGCCCAGGGTTACCACGATAGCGAACAACGCCAGGCCGGCAATGCACCAGAAAAAGCTGATGCCCGAAATGGCAGCAATGGCCAGGGCTCCCAGGTAAATAATGGAGGTGAGGTTCACGAACACGTATACCAGCAGCCAGAAAATGGCCATGGTAGTGCTTACCGTGGTATTATACCGCTGCAGCAGGAACTGCGGCATGGTGTAGATCCTGTTCTTCAGGTATACCGGGATAAAAAACACCGCTACAATGATCAGCGTGGCGGCCGCCATCCATTCATAGGTGGAAATGGCCAGCCCCAATGCGAAGCCGGAGCCGGACATGCCGATAAAATGCTCTGCGGAAATATTGGAAGCGATCAGCGAAGCCCCGATAGCCCACCAGGTAAGGGAGCCTTCTGCCAGGAAAAAGTCCTTGGTGCTGGCTACGCCGGAGCGTTTGCGGCGGTAGATATAATAACCATACGTGGATACTACAACAAAATAGATCAGGAAGACGAAGTAGTCAGAGGAATGGAGATGGTTCATGTTGGTTGAATGTGCGCATGTGCAAATATGCAAATGTGCAGATAAATGTGCGGATATGCAAACGAATGTATGGATATCTGGATGTGCAGAAGTGCAAATGGATGGAAGCAGGTACATCTACCATCATTCGCTGCATTTTCATCTGCACATCCGCACATCTGCACATCCGCACATTAAAAATTATTCTCCCAGATGATCCGGCCGTTGCTCCTCCCTCCCCTTTTCCTCCAGCTCGGCCAGCTTCTTTTTGCCATAGGCCAGGCGGGTGATCAGCACATACAGTACGGGTACGGTAAAAATGGCCAACAGGGTGGCGGCCAGCATACCGCCAATAACGGTAAAGCCTATGTTTAAGCGGGCGGCAGCACCGGCGCCCTGCGCCAGGCACAAAGGCAGTACGCCCAGTATAAAGGCAAAGGAGGTCATGAGAATGGGGCGGAAGCGCAGCTTTACCGCCTGCAGGGTCGCCTCTATCAGCGGCACGCCCCTGTCCACACGCTCCTTACAGAACTCCACGATCAGGATGGCGTTCTTGGCAGCCAGCCCGATCAGCGTGATCAGGCCTACCTGGGAGTACACGCTGTTCTGCTGCCCGGCCAGGTACAGGGCCACAATGGACCCGAACAGCGCAATGGGCACGGCCAGCAGCACGGCCAGCGGTACGGACCAGCTTTCGTACAGCGCTACCAGCAGCAGGAATACGAACAATACAGACAGCATGAAGATAAGGGTGCTGGTATTGCCGGCCTCTATCTCCTGCTTGGAGATGTTGGCCCACTCATAGCCGAAGTTGGCCGGCAGCACCTGCGCCGCCACTTCCTCCAGTGCCCGCAGCGCGTCGCCGGAGCTGTAGCCGAAATTATTAACGCCGTCTATTGATACGGAACGATACAGGTTAAAATGGTTCAGCACCGGCGCACCTCCGGTTTTGGTATAGGTGGTAAGCGCGCTAAGCGGCACCATTTCCCCGGCAGCATTCTGCACATAATATTTTCCCAGGTCGTTAATGCTGGTGCGGTACATGGTGTCTGCCTGCAGCACCACCCGGAAGGCACGGCTGAAACGGGTAAAGTCATTTACATACAGCCCTCCCAGGTAGGTTTGCAAAGTGTTGAACACATCGCCTACGGACACGCCCATCTGCTTGCACTTGTCCCGGTCCACTTCCACGCTGTACTCCGGGGTGGTGGCGCTGAAAAAGGTATAGGCCCGCATGATCTCCGGGCGCTTGTTCACTTCCGCCAGGAAGCGGTTCATCACCTGGTTGAACTCGCGGATATCGTTGCCGGACTTCTGTTCCAGTATGAAAGAAAAGCCGCCGCTGGTGCCAAACCCGCGCAGCGTGGGGAAGGGAATGGCCAGTATCTGCGCTTCGGGTATCTGCGCCAGCCGCCCCTGCAGCCTGCCTATCACGGCGTCCATATCATCCCTGGGCTCATGCTCGTAGCGTTCTTCCCAGGGCTTCAGGCTCAGGAAGTAGGTGGCGGAATTGGGCTTGATGGCGTTGGCTACGATATTGATCCCGCTTACGCCCATGAAGTGCGCAATGGCCGGATCGTTCATCAGTATCTGGTTGATCTCCCGGCCCACAGCCCGGGTACGGCCGGAAGATGCGGCATCCGGCAGCTCCACGGAAATGATCAGCGTTCCCATATCCTCCTGGGGGATAAAGGTGGTGGGCACAATGCGGAAAAGGAAAAAGGCAATGAGAAAGATCACCACCAGGCCGCCCAGCACCCAGGGCGTTCTGCGGATAGACCATCGCACGCCGTTGGCATAACGTTCTGTAGTGCGGGTAAACCAGCGGTTAAACCGGTAGAAGAAACGGTTCAGCCACCCTTTTGACCTTTCGGAAATATGGGCCGGCCGCAGCAGCATCGTACAAAGGGCGGGCGTAAATGTCAGGGCCAGGAATGCCGATAGCAGCACGGAAAAGGCTATGGTCAGGGCAAACTGCTGGTACAACATGCCGCTTACACCGGGAATGAACGCTACCGGCACAAACACGGCGGCCAGTACCAGCGCAATGGCGATCACCGGCGCCTGTACCTCTGACATGGCCTGCTGGGTAGCCTGCAGCGGCGTCATCCTGTCCGCATCTATATGATGCTGCACGGCTTCCACCACCACAATGGCATCATCCACCACAATGCCAATGGCCAGCACAAAGCCGAACAGGGTGAGCGTGTTAATGGAAAAGCCCAGCAGCTTGAAGAAAATAAAAGTGCCGATAATGGACACGGGTATCACCAGCACCGGTATCAGCGTAGCCCGCCACTCTTCCAGGAAAATGAACACCACAAAGGTTACCAGCAGCAGGGCAATGATAAAGGTCTCCACTACTTCCTCTATGGATATCTTCACAAAGGAGGTGGTCTCAAACGGCACGATCCACTCAATATCATCCGGGAAAGATGCTTCCAGCTCTTTCATTTTGCGTTGCACGGCTTCTGCTACGTCCAGCGCATTGGCGCCCGGCATCAGGTAAAGGGCCAGGCCGGTGCCGATCTTGCCGTCGGCCCGGATGTCTGTGGCATAGGTAAAGGTGCCCAGTTCCACCCGGGCAATGTCTCTCAGGCGCACCAGCGACCCATTTGCAGGATCTGCCGCCACGATAATGTTATTGAACTCCTCTGCGGTGATGAGGCGTCCTTTTACCTTTACATTATATTCAAAGGATTGTTTGCTGTAGGCAGGCGGCGCGCCCACAATACCGGCCGGCACCTGCTGGTTCTGCTCCGTAATGGCGGCGGCCACCTGCCGGGTGGTAAGGCCCAGGGCAGCCATCTTATCGGGCTTGAGCCAGATGCGCATGCTGTAGTCCTGGGCAAAGGCGTTCACATCGCCAATACCGGGCACGCGCAGCAGCTCGGGCTTCAGGTAAATGTTCAGGTAGTTGTCCATAAAGCCCCGGTCATGCGTGCCCCTGGGCGATTTGAGCGCGATTACCATCAGCATGTCATTGGAGCGCTTTTTGGTGGTTACCCCTACCCTTCTTACTTCATCCGGTATGCTGGGGGTGGCCAGGTTCACGCGGTTCTGCACATCCATGGTGGCAATATCGGGGTCGGTACCAATGTTGAAGGTTACAGTAATGCTGCTGGTGCCGTCGTTGGCGCTTACGGACTGGATATACATGGCGCCGGGCGTACCGTTGATCTGGTTTTCAATAGGCGTGGTCACCGTTTCTTCCACTGTCTGCGAGTTGGCGCCAATATAGGTGGCCTGCACCGCTACCACCGGGGGCGAGATGTCCGGCAGCTGGGCCACCGGCAGTGAGAACATGCAGATCAGCCCCACGATCACAATAATGATCGCTATTACGATGGTAGTGTTCTTCCGGTCTATGAATGTTTTCGAGATCATTGCTTAAACTGTTAGCGGTTAGCTTTTGCTGTCAGCGATTGGCAGCTACATTCACCGTATCGCCGGGCCGGGCTTTCTGCAATCCTTCTACCACCACCTTTTCGCCGGCTTTCAGTCCCTTGTTAATAATCTGCATGGTATCTGCCTGCGGACCGGGCACTACAGCGCGCAGCTGCAGGGTATTACCCGGGCCAATAACGTATACATTCTTTTCCGACAGGGTTTCCATAATGGCTTTGGCAGGAACAGCCAGGGTGGTATCCGGGGTCTGGTACTGCAGCACGGCCAGGCAGGTCATGCCGGATTTGAGCATACCTTCCTTGTTGGGAAACTGCAGCCGTACGCGGATGGTGCCGGTCTGCGGGTCCACGATATTGTTGACGGTCAGTATCCGTCCCTCCCGGGGGTACATGGTGCCGTCTGTAAAGCCCAGCAGGAACCGGCGGTCCCGCCCCGAAGGCGGGCCGGTAAATTCGTGCATCCGGTCCTGCGGCACATCAAAATCCGCGTAGATCGGGTCTTCGTTCACAATGGTATTGATCAGCGTCTGGCCGGCATTCACAATATCCCCCACTTTTACCTGCGCAATCCCGATTTTACCGCTCACCGGCGCCTGCATAATGGCATGCCTTACGTCGGTGCCGGCCCGCTCGAGGGAGGCTTTGGCAGCGGCCACGTTGGCTTCCGCGGTTTTGGCGGCAGTAGCGGCCTGCTCTACGGTTTGCCGGGAAATGGCGTCATGCTGCAGCAGGTTCTGGTACCGTTCCAGGTCGCGCTGCTTCTGGGCCAGGTCCGCCTGCGCCTGCAGCAGGGAGGCGTTCATCTGGTTATAAGCGGCCACGTACCGGCTCTTGTCGATCTCGTACAGGGGTTGCCCTTTTTTAACAGTGCTGCCGTCCGGTACGCGGATGGCCTCCAGGTAGCCTGTCACATCTGCACGCAGCTGCACAATATTGTTACCGGTAAGGGTGGCGGGAAAGCTCTCCTGGATGGTATAGGTGCCGGGGGTAACATCCACGGCTACAACCGTGGCCCGCATACCGGGGCCGCCCATGCCGCCGGACTGCCTGCTGCCGCAGGATGCGAAAAGCAGGATGTATGAGGGAAGCAGCAAGAGGTAGTAGGCGGGTTGCAGGATACAGGAAGCGGGACGCAGGAAGCCGGACCCCGTCTTGTAACAATATTTATTTTTACAATGGTACATTGTACTGGTCATTTATATTTATATATTTTTTTGCAGATCATATTTCCTGCGTCCTTCTTCCTGCCTGCATTATCTTATTTTCCCCATTGCCTTGTCGAGGTCCAGCTTGGTCATCAGGGTATTGAGCAGGGCGTTGACATATTCGCTCTGTGCCTGCCGCAGCTCGCTTTCAGCAGATATCACGTCCAGGCTGGAGGATACACCCTGATCATACTTCAGCACAATGCGGTCGTACACGCCCTGGGTCAGTTCCATATTGGTTTCCTGGGTACGGAGCAGCGCCAGGTTATTGCGGTACTGCGTGTAGGCGTTCTTTACATCCAGCCGTATCTGCTGGCCCAGGTAGTTGAGGTCGTTGATGGATTGCTGCAGGGTGATCTTCTGCTCATTCACCCGGTGCAGGCGCTCGGTGCCGGTAAACAGGGGCCAGGACAGGTTGAGGCCTACAGCGGAGGTGCCGAAGCCCCTTTTATACAGGTCGCCGAAAGACTCGGAAAAGTAGTTGAACCCGTAATTGATAAACCCTGTGAGCGAGGGCAGGTACTGCATTCTGGTGCTTTTCAGGCTCAGCCGGTTCAGCTCTATCTGGGTAAGCTGCTGGCTGTATTCCACCCGGTCCTCTATGCGGTAGCTCACGGTATCCAGTACCTGCGCGGGCGAGAAGTCCTGTACGTTCTGCGACAGCTGCAGGGAGTCTTCCTGCGGAATTCCGGCCTGGAACTTCAGCAGTTCCAGGCTATAGGCCAACAGGCGTTGCTGGTTTTCCATAGCGGTGACTACATTGTTATAGGACACGGTAATACGGTCTACATCCACCCGCTCACCCACCCCGACGTCATAACGGGCTCTGGTATCTGCCAGGGTCTTGCGCAGCTGGGCTTCGTTGGCTGCGGTAAGGCGTATGTTCTCCCCGTTCACCAGAACGACGTAATACGCCTTCATAACGGCTACGCGGGTATCAATAGCAGTGCGGCGCAGGTTCTTCTCCGCCAGATCTTCGTATACCTTTGCTGCTTTGAGGCCAATGAAGTAATCGCTGTTAAAGATGGTCTGGTTCACCTGTCCCAGCAGGTTGGAGGTGTATTTGGTCCCGAACTGTACGGGTATTTTCTGATCGAGGTTGCCGTTGATGAAGTCGGGGATAAGGGAGGTCTGCAATTTGAGGTTGTCCTGGAAATTGCCGGTAATATCGGCATGGGGCAGCAGCTTACCGGTGCTTTCCCGGATCTGCTCCCGGGCGTACTGCTGGTCCAGCCGGGCATTCACAACATCACGCTGATGCTGCAAGGCGTACTGCACGCACTCTTCCAGGCTAAACACGTGGATCACCCGCTGCAATGAATCAACCTGCGCCTGTGTAGTAAAAATGCCCAGCAATATGGCAGTCGTGAACGTGCATATAAAACGACGCATAACTGATTTGCTTTAGCGGACGATGGGTATATTTTTCAGCATAACAACATTACTGGAAAAAGGTTGAAGCGCTCGTGTTTATTTAAATATAGCCAAATAAACTGCAAAAAACAATTTTTCACTACATTGGCGCATCAACCTAATCAGAAAGAAACTATGCTGGAAGTTGACAAACGAGAAGCCCGCCTGCTGGAAAAAGCGATTATGGCCTGGCAGGAAAGGCAGCTGATCAACCCGGAGCAGGCACAGCAAATGCAGCAAAGCTACCAGGTGCGCGAGGCCCATACGGAATGGCAGACCATTACCCTGTATATATTCATTGCCGCCATCTCCTGCGCATTGATGGCCTTCGGCTCCCTGGTGCTGGATGAAAAATGGATAGAGGTGCTGCGGAAAAAGCTGTCGCTGACAGACAGCTTCATTGCCGCCCTGTTTGCGCTGCTCACCGCTTTCCTGTGCTACCGGGGCTACCGGCTACGGCGAAAGCAGGAGGTAGTGCCCGGACAGCGGGCCTTTTCCCTGAACCGGGAGCTGTACTGGCTGCTGCCCATTCTCAGCACAGGCGTAACCGTGGTATACCTGGGCAAAAGCCTGCAATACCTGGGCGGCAACTATGGCCTCTTCTGGCTGCTGGCTACGGCCGTGTACGGCGTACTGGCCTTGGCGTTGTCCTCACAGCTGTTATGGATCGCCACCCTGCTCTGCCTGATACCCGCCTATGTGAAGCTTACCTATTTTGTTACCGGCGACGCCTCCTGGTTCCTGGGCATGAACCTGCCCTGCCGTATGCTGCTGCTGGCCGCCATCATGCTGCTGGCGCACCGGCTGGCGCTGCCCCATAAAAAATACCGTGCAGTGCAGCACATTACCTGGGCGGGCGGCTGGCTGCTGCTGCTGCTGGCTGCATGGCTCATTTCCATTTTCGGCAACAGCGGCACCTGGAGCGAATGGCAACAGGTGCGCCAGTACCAGCTGCTCTGGTGGGTGGTGGTATATACCGTAATATGCGCGGGAACCATCTGGCTGGGCATTAAGCTGAAAGACAATATGGTGCGCGATATGGGCGTGCTGTTCCTGCTGCTGGACCTGTATACCCGATATTTTGAATACCTCTGGGACCGCACGCACAAAGGCCTATTCTTTACCATACTGGCCCTGTCGTTCTGGTGGATCGGGAGGAGGATCGAAAAATGGAAAAAGGTATAGGCGCCCGCTTAAGCACTTCTTTCATCAATTGGGGAAAATAGAGAGGTATCCTACCCGGCATTATTGGCAAGGGGCTGCCCGGTAGGTAGGCAACCCCTTGTGCTGCTAGGCCTGGGTATGCACCGGCGCCGGATCTATCCGGTAACGACCGGTATCCTGCACACTCCAGTCATAGTTGCCGGTGATCCAGGAGCGGAGCACGGCCACATAGCGGCCCAGCTCGTGGTCCGTTTCCCTGTCAAAGGAAGGCAGCAGCTTTTCCAGCGCGGCAAACAGCCGTACCTCCTCATCATGCATCCGCACTGTTTCATTAATGGCATCCTGCATGGACAGGTTGCGCTCCCGCATCAGCGCCAGCACCAGGTTGTGCACATCGCCCTGCCCGGCTTCCTTCCGGCAGGACATGATGTCGTTGGTCCAGCACACAATGTTATTACAGGCCAGGGCCAGGCGCTGCACCATGGCATGCTGCAGCACCTGATCCGGCAGGTACACCTTTTCGCTGATCTCCACGAACTCGAGGTCCACGAACAGCGCACCGGTATAAGGCCGCATGATCACGTAATCTGCTACGGAAGGCGCCTGCTGTGCGGCCCTGTTGCCGGCTTCCCACAGGCAGGCCCTGAAGTATTCCTGCATGCTGCGAATAAAACGCTGGCGCCAGGCCGGGCGGCTCAGGGGCAGCAGCCGCTGCCAGATGTCTGCCAGAGCCAGTGCAAATGCGCCGCCCTGCTCCGGCGCCGCTATCTCCCGGGTCAGTATCTCCGTAAAGTAGTCGGTCACCTGCTGCAGGTTGGTGGCCTGCCGGCCCATCTGTGCTTCATCGCACTGGTCGTCGTGCAGGAACAGCCATGAGTTGAAATTGCAGAGGATGCACAGCTCCTCATAGGCTGCGTTGGGAAAGGTTCTGGCCACCAGCAGGGCATACTTTGCTTTTCTGAACCGGGCAAGGGCCTCTTCTGTTTTCAGCAGGCCAAATGTTTGCGCCCATAAAAGGTTTTGCTCGCTGGCAAGGTTGGCAAAACGGTTCATGAGGGAGGGGAACGGATATTGCATCCGCGGGAACTGGATCGTTTGCATGATCGTCTGTTTAATGGTTAAGAGAATCGGTTTAATTACAAAAGCGGGCTACACCATGCGGCATAGCAGCTGGCAGTTCTAGTTGGCATTTTCAGCAGGTAGTAGGCAATCAAAAGGGGGATCAGCAGGTAATGGTCGTATAGGAAATACCGTTATGAACGGCCGCTGTCCGGCATTTTGGAAGTAAGGCGATACTACAACATCCATGGAAGGCCGTTGCAGGCGTTGGCATATAAGTTTTACAGGGCAGACAGCAGGGATCATTCATTTCCTGGAACAGGCTTTGTATCTCCATATGAGGATAATGCTGCGGCACAGGAGGCGCGTGAATAGAGTTCATACGTGATAGTCATTTTCCGCGGTATGGAACCGCCATTGGCAATAAAACAGGGAGGAAAAAACAGGGTTATTTTTTTTACTAAATCAGACCATTTCCCTCCGGGATATGCGAGATAAATTTACAAAACTTTTAGTTGATTTTAGCGGAGCGGCATAATTTAGCGGTGCGTAATCCGCCTATCCGGTTTACATTTGCACTATGGCAGAAGATCTTCAAATTATCAAAGGCAGTAAAACAGAACAATACGAATCCCTGTTGCCGCAGATCAGGGGGCTCCTGGAAGGAGAACCGGACCTGGTGGCCAACCTGGCCAATGTGGCAGCGGCATTGAAAGAACAATTCGGCTGGCTGTGGACGGGCTTTTACCTGGTGAAAGGCGATGAGCTGGTGCTGGGGCCTTTCCAGGGGCCGGTGGCCTGCACGCGCATCCGGCACGGGCGTGGTGTGTGTGGCAGCAGCTGGGCGCAGGCCCGCACCCTGATCGTACCGGACGTGGAAAAGTTCCCGGGCCATATTGCCTGCAGCAGCCGTTCCAGGTCGGAGATCGTAGTGCCGATCATCAGGAATGGCGTGGTAGCCGGCGTACTGGATGTAGACAGCGAGCACCTGGAGCAGTTTGATGAAGTGGATGCCAGGTACCTGGAGGCCGTAGTGGAGCTGCTGGAACTATAACCCCATACGATACAGCAGCTACTGCACCAGGGCCACCACTCCCCTCAGCTCCTGCCGCGTATTGTTGCGGTCATGGAACGTACAGATGTAGGTAAAGCCCTGCACCTCCTGCAGCAATCCCCTGTAAGTGCCATCCCATCCTATGTATGGATCATTAGACCGGAACACCAGTCCTCCCCAGCGGTTGTATATGGTAAGCTGGTAATTGCGTACATCGTCATACACTTTAGGGCGGAAAACATCATTCCTGCCATCCCCGTTGGGGCTGAAAGCCGTAGGCATCACCACCAGGCAGTTTTGCCAGGGGGAGGTGGTCTCCCCGGTACCGCTAACAGTACAGGCATTCCGGTCCCTCACCTCGTAACGGTGATAACCTGCGGGCAATTGCCCTAACACGCTGTCTTGCTGCCAGGCCCCGTTATCTACCCGGTACTCATAAGGCGGTATGCCTCCCTGCACCTGCGGTATGATCGCACTGTTAGCCGCCTCGTCACAGCTGGCGGGCTTGATGGTGGCATGCTGTATAACCAGCGGAGGGGGCATCGTAACCTGAATATGATCTAACCGGTTGATACATCCCTGCTCATCCTTTACCAGTACTTCATGGCTGCCGGGGTCCAGCCCTTCAAAAACAGGCGTGTAAGTGCCGGTAGCGCTGCCATCCAGGTAATAACGGTAAGGGGGTAGGCCGCCGTTGGTGCTGACGGTAATGCGGTTATTCCGGTCGCCATGGCACTGGGATGGGGTGACAGAGGCGGTGGAGGCCAGGTCTGTTACCTGCACGGTGGCGGTTCCCCGGGCAGCAACTCCCTTGCTGTCCGTTACTGTTACCTGGTATTGACCTGCAGGCAAACCGCCAAGATGGCTTGTATTATTGCCTCCTGTTCCCGGCGACCATTGAAAAGTATAAGGGGCCAGGCCACCGGAAACCGCTGCCGTAACAGTCCCTGTGCTGACGCCCGCACAGGTGGGGCTGACGCTCAGCTCCAGCTTCAGCTGCTGGCAGATCCAGGAAGAAAGATTGTCAATAAGCACCACTACGCCGTACCTGCTTTTGTTACATGACCGGGAATTGTACGCACATAAGGTAATGTATTCATAGTCCGCTGCAGGGCTGAAGTGCGCGTTGTACCTTCGCCAGCTGACATGGGTAAATTCGCCGGAGGTCCACAGCAGCTCCTTCAGATCGCCGGGAGAATGACCTCCGTAGATAGCCAGGTTGCCATAGCAGCCTTCAAATACGTAAGTTGCCGTATAAGCCAGGTCAAAATGCAAGTTGTAGCGCTCCCCCCCTTTCATCCTGACGGATAGCCGCTGCGAGATGCCTTCTGTGTAGGCCGGGCCGCTGTGCAGCCCTACATAGCTGCTACCGTCTGATGGTGGCAGCAGCACATGGTAAATACCAGGTTGTATATCCGCCGTTCTGACGGCGCTCCATTCCGGCGGGGCTGCTTTCTCTGCCGGCCGGCCTTCCAGGGATGCATTCATAAGTGGGATATGCTGGGCATACCCGGCGTTGCAGGCAGCCATTAATACTGAACAGGCGCAGAGGAGGCTTCTTAGCAGGAACAAACAGGTGTTTTCGGTCAGGATGCAGCATATGTTACCAGCGCTGTGCCGGTAAGCGGGTTCTTCATGAACTTTCATAGAATATAGAATAGTTATCATTAGAGTCTATACTTTGTACGGAGACTCCATCCTTGTCATTAATTAAACATTCAAGTATACAAATCGTTCATGGAATAGTAGTTAGAGCATAAATATATACATATTTATTTTTTGATAATCAAATTATTTACCGCCCAAAAGTGATAAAAGGAATAAAATTTGCGAATTTTCTGACCTTTAAAATGTGCAGCCATCATGTTCTTCTTTAAAAAAAAGCCAACAGCAAACGTAACATCCGGCCTTTTATCTTTCATGGAAACCGACATTCACTCCCACCTGTTGCCCGCGGTGGATGACGGTGTGCAGGATGTGGCCACTTCCATAGTATTTATTGAGCAATTGCAGGAAATGGGTATCAAAAGGATCATTACCACTCCACATATCATATCAGACCGGTATCCCAATTCACTGGCAACGCTTACACCGCCTTACCTGCAGGTAAAGGCTGCTTTGGAAGAAAAGGGGATGAACCTGCCGTTCTCATTTGCGGCAGAGTATTATATGGACGAGCAGTTTGAGGAATCAATGGCTGCCTCCCCGCTGCTGACCCTGCAGGGGAAACTCATATTGGTGGAAATGTCTTTCATGCAGGCGCCGCCGCAGCTGCACCAATGGCTGTTCAACCTGATAGCGCAGGGGTACCAGCCGGTGCTGGCGCATCCCGAAAGGTACAACCATTACCATGATAACTATGCGCAATATGAGCAGCTGCGGGAATGGGGCTGCCTCCTGCAGATGAACCTCCTGTCCATAACAGGTTATTATGGCAAGCATGTTCAGAGAATTGCGGAGAAGCTGATAACGGATAAAATGATCAGCTTCATTGGCACAGACCTGCATCATCAAAAACATATACAGGCCATACAGGGCATCAGCAGGGATAGGAAACTGCGGAAACGGCTGGAGCAATATGACTTCAGGAACAGGGAGCTTACACCGGGCTGAATAGCGGCGCTGCTACTCTATCCTGTAAACAGCAGCCTGCTGCGATAAATATACCAGCCTGAAATTTCCCGGAATGCGAGGGTCACCTTTTTTCAACAGGAAGGAAAACTGTGGCAGGCAAATAGCTGCCCGTGCATCATAGATCAGATAGTCTGTTTTTAGGTTATTCACATCTATATCGGCGGGGAAGCGAGGCGCATGATCTCTTACCTTGTAGCTCATATGCTGATAGGTTACCAGCCCATTAATATCCCCAATGTAGTACGGGGGCAGCATGATATACCGGGAGCCGGTATGGTAAGCCCTGCCAGGATGAAAACTCATTACCACCTTGCTGTGTATATGCTTATCATAAGTTCTCAAAGCGGCTACTATCTGCTCATTTTCCTCCAGTCCTTTTACGCTGTTGATGTAACCGTCTGTCTGCTTTACAGTATAAAACATATCCAGGCAAACAACCAGTACAACAGCCGTTATCAGCAACGGTTTGCGCATATATCCGGGCAAGAAGGCAGACCGGCTCAACGTATAAGCCGCAAAGATTCCATATATCACCACCAGCACCACCCAGCTCAGGAACACTTCTCCAAAAACAAAGGCCTGTGATACCAGTATAATAAAACATGCCAGGCTTAACAGCAAAGGCAGGAATAACTTTGTCCGTAGCTGGACCATCCCATTCCTGAACAGCATTATAATAACTGCTGTTGCACAAAGCATGCCGATAGCTTTTCCCCGGTAAATGATAAATACAAGGCTGTATAGCACATTTGTGAAAAAGTTACTGGCGTACGCTTCCGGCGCCCCTAACATAATATCCAATACCGATTGATAATCATCGATCCCCGACCACCACCACCACCATTTGTTCCGGCTGTCTGTAAGCACGCCTGCTCCTATGTTCATGTACTGCCAGGTTGCGAACGGTGAACCGTTGTTCATATAATTGATGATCCACCACGGCATAGATACCAACGCAAAACCCAATACAATGCACCATGCATACCTGAAGGCAAGCCGGGCAGGAAAAAAAAAGAACAACGTTATCACAAAAGCCGGGAGAAGCGAATAACTGGTGTACCTGGAAAGCCCCGCCAGTCCAACTATGATCCCTACCAGGATAAAACCTGCATTGTTTCCCTTTTCCAGCTGCTGCAATAACAACAGGATAGCGGAGACGTAAAACAACGAATCCAGCATATGGTTCTCTGCCTGTATGCTTAACAGGATAAACGTGCAGTTAACTGCTACCAGCAGTTGCGCCAGACATGCGGCAAAATTGTTATGGCAAAGATGATATGTAAACCGGTGAACGATAAAAAGCAGCAGGGAGGCAGCGGCTACCGATATCAGTTTGGCTGCAGTGAATCCGTTCATAAACAAGGACAAGCCACCGATCAGGACCGGGTATAAGGGCGGCCAGAAGTGGGATGCCCAACCGTTATAGCCATTGCCTTGGTAGATGTCCATTGCCGAGAAGTAGTGCATAACGCCATCCCAGTCAGTAAACAAATGATGATGGCAGGCCACCGTACCCGACAGCAGCGCGTAAACAATGGGGATCAGCATACTGCTGTACAGCGCTTTCTTTGGCAGGGAAAGGACATTATTATTCATAGCAGGTTTATTTCCATAACGCTTTAATAAGGTCCGCCACGCGGTCCAAATGTTCCGGCATTAAATTAGAGCCGCTCGGTAAGCACAGCCCCTGGTCAAATAATGCCTCGGATACATTATTCACATAGGCGGGAGCCGATGCAAAGACCGGCTGTAAATGCATTGGTTTCCATAGCGGCCGGGATTCAATATTCTCTTTCTCCAACGCCAGCCTTATATCTTCCCGTGTAACGCCTCCACTTTGCATGGGATCTACCAGTATAGTTGAAAGCCACCGATTACTGAAGCTGCCAACCGGCTCTTCGGGGAAACGGATGCCCGGGCAGCCGGACAGCAGCTCTACATACCGCTGGAAATTAGCACGTCGTTGCGTTACACGGCAGTGTAATACCTGCATCTGCCCCCGTCCTATACCGGCGCATACGTTACTCATACGATAGTTAAACCCAATATGGCTGTGCTGGTAATGTGGGGCAGGGTCCCTTGCCTGGGTAGCCAGGAAGCGCGCCTTCCTGATAGCTTCCCGGTTATTACTCAGCAGCGCCCCGCCGCCGCTGGTGGTAATGATCTTATTGCCGTTAAAGCTGAGAATAGCCAGCTCCCCCATGGCGCCGCATGCCCTGCCCTTGTAAACAGAGCCTAATGCTTCCGCAGCATCCTCTATCACGGGTATCTCGTATGCTGCCGCAACCCGTAATATCTGTTCCATGTTGGCAGGCATTCCATACAGGTGCACGGGAATAATGGCTTTAGGCTTCTTTCCCTTTGACAGCCTGTCTTTCACAGCCTCCTCCAACAAAACGGGGTCCATATTCCAGGTTTCAGGCTCGCTATCCACAAATACCGGCGTTGCGCCCTGATATACGATGGGATTGGCCGATGCGGAAAAGGTCATACTCTGGCAAAGCACTTCATCCCCACTTTGCACTCCCAGCAGTATCAACGCCAGGTGTAGTGCTGCCGTGCCGGATGATACCGCTGCAACATGCTGCACGCCGGTAAAGGCGGCCAGTTCTTTTTCAAATGCGTCCACATGCGGGCCAACAGGCGCAATCCAATTGGTGTCAAATGCTTCCTTTACAAATGCCTGTTCCTGAGTGCCCATATGCGGGGAGGACAACCATATTTTTTCCTGCATAAAAGGTTATGTTATACTGTTATTGCGGCATTGGTTCCTTGTATTTTATAATACGTCCGGGATTACCTACCATTACGGCATAGTCCGGCACATCCGTGATCACTACCGCACCCGCGCCAATAGCAGCCCATTTCCCTATGGTAATGCCCTGTAATACGCAGGCTCCTATACCGATATGCGTACCTTCTCCTACCGTAACATTGCCAGCCAACGCAACATTGGGCGAAACATGCACAAAATCCCCCAGCGCACAATCATGATCTACAGAACAATTGGTATTGAGGATCACGTGTTCCCCTACCGTTACGTTGCTGTTTACACTTACACCCGCCATCACCACAGAGCCCTCCCCGATGCTGCTTCTTTTGGAAATGTTGGCAGCGGGGTGAATGGCTTTCGCAAAAGGTACATTCAACTGCCTGACAACTTTCTGCCGGGTTTCATTATTGCCAATGGATACGATCATATATGCTCCCTGCCCGAACTTACCCGGCTCAAACGCTCCCAATGCCGGGTAGCCCAGCAAGCCCTCTACGGCAGGGTTATCGTCAAACACACCCTGTATGGCAGCTCCACTCCTTTCAAGTATTTCTGCAATTACCTTTCCATGCCCGCTGGCGCCCAATAAATAAATCTTGTTCATACAACAGTAGATAATACGTTTTAGCTGTTAAGCATCAATCATGCCGGGTACCGGTAAATTTCCGTGCCGTGGCATGTCCCTGCTGACTGATCCCCTCGGACCTGAATACCTTGCATACTGTGAGCCACAGTATCTTTATATCCAGTGCAAAGCTGATATGCTCTACATACCATACATCATATTCAAATTTCTGTTCCCAGCTGATGGCGTTGCGTCCGTTCACCTGCGCCCACCCGGTAATGCCGGGACGTACGGCATGCCGCCTGCGCTGGGTGGCATTATATAGCGGTAAATATTCCACCAGCAAGGGGCGGGGCCCTACCAGGCTCATATCTCCCTTCAGCACATTGAGAAGCTGGGGGATCTCGTCCAGGGAAGTTTTCCTTACAATGCTGCCAATGCGGGTCAGCCGTTGCCCATCAGGCAGCAGTTGACCATTGGCATCCCGCTGGTCTGTCATGGTTCTGAACTTGATAACCGAAAATATTTTCCCGTACAGGCCAGGCCGCTGCTGCAAGAAAAAGGGCTTCCCGTTATTGGCCACCCACAGCAGTACCGTAAGCAGCAGCCATACGGGCAACAGCAGCAACAGCAGCACCAGCGCCACCAGCCGGTCTATCAGTGGTTTTATAATATTTTTATACCCATGCATTTGCTGTAACTCCGTTCCTGATTATTTTCTGCTGTACATGATCCAGGTAGCGCATGGCCAGCACCTGCCTGTCAAAATTTGCTTTTGCATAGCGGAACCCGTTCTCCCCTTCCCGTTCCAGACGGGCAGGGTCGCGCAGGTACTCGCGGATAATGCGATTGTATTCCGCCGCATTCTCCGGCTCTATGTAGCAGCCCGCCTCCGCTGTTTCGACCAGTTCCCGCGATACACCGTCAATCGCCATTAATATGGGTTTCTTGCAGGCCATGTAGTCGAAGGTCTTGTTGGAATACACAGTCTTGAACGTGTCCACCTTTTTCAGCACGGAAGCGCCCATGTCTGATGCCAGGATGTATTTGAACACCTCCTGCTTGGGCACGGGGTCCAGGAAACGCACGTTGCGCACATTCCGCTCCTTTGCCAGCTGCTGTAACCGAGGTTTTTCCATACCCTGACCTATCAGTTGGAACAGTACGGGCGTATCTTCCAGCAGTTTGCCAGCTTCCAGCAGCTGCTCCAGGTGGTTGGCCACGCCATGCGCGCCGACATAGGTGATCACAAATCTGTTCTCCAACCCATGCGCGCGGCGGAAAGCTGCGGAGTCGAAAGATCCCAGCAAATGATCTGATAATGAGAAATCCGCTGCATTGGGCACGAAAATGAGCTTGCTCTCCGGCACCCCCTTTTTATCGCGCAGCGTATTATAGAAGGCGGGGGTCAGCACATTGATAAGCGCCGCTTTCCGGTAAATGAACCTCTCGCACCAGTATGCCAGCTGTATTACCAGCTTGTTCTTCAGCACACCCGTATCAATGGCAGATTCCGGCCACAGGTCCCGCACCTCGAACAGCAGCGGCGTGCGCTTCAACCGTGAAATAAGATACCCTGAGCAGCCTACAAATAATGGAGGTGATGTAACGATCACCACATCGTACTTTCCCTTTGCCTTAAAGAGCCCTGCCCACAAGGAAGAGAACATAAAGGAGAAATACCCCCATAACCGCCCCAGGAAATTCCTGTTGTAGGATTCTGATACATGGCAGCGCCATACATTTACCTGTCCCTGCTGCTTTTGCCTGAAGTACGCGCCTTTGTACTCCGGCCGCTTTTGCGCTCCGTTATAGTGCATCATGCCAGCCAGCACCGTCACATTATGGCCGGCGGCTGTCCAGCTCCGGGTGATCTCATTCCAGCGGGAGCCACCGGGGTCATCCTCTTCCAGGAAATATTGATGAATAAGCAGAATATTCATATGCGTTCTATTATACTGATCTCTGTCGTTATTTTATCGCCAGCCGTGGAGAACACGATCTCCCGGCTATCTTCCATTACCCCGTACAGCGGGGCGTGCTGGCCGGGCCGTTCCTGCGCCTGCAACACCTTGCCCGCCCTGTCCCGGGAATGCCACTGCAGGCGTTTGGGGGTGGCGGTGTGCCACAGCTGGTGCATGGTGAGCGCTTCCGGCTTGTGCAGCAGCTGGTCTTCCACGATCCACAGCAGCGCTCCTTTTTTTTTCCTTACCCGGCGGAAATGGCGTATGTTCCTGGCTACATGCCGGAATGCAGTGATAGTGCCTTCCCATACGTATTCCTCTGCGGTTTCGTACAGGGTAGCGCCTTCACACTGGCTCCAGTTGTACCAGATAAAACGAGGGCCTTTTTCCATCTGGTCATAATCTCCCAGCATTACGGTATTGTGCGAAGCAGTACCCATGAAATACCGCAGGGTAGCCTCGTCCGTATTATATTTGTAACTGCCTGCATCCAGCAGCAGGTTCTCCCCTTTGTACCAGATATCCAGGTGCAGGTTATCCGCCTGGGAGGGCCGGTCGCGATGGTTGCCGCATCGCAGGAAAGTAAGCGTGTCCGGTTCACGGCAGATGTAGTAGCCGCCAGCCGAAAAGGTATAACAGGCCTTGCCGGGCTCCAGCACTGGTGTCATCCGGCTGCCGTTGCTTTCACCATACCAGTATATATCCTCATACTGCTCCGGCAGGCCTGCATCCATTTTCAGCAACACGGCCAGCGCCTGCAACTGGGGACGATAGTCGCGGTAATGCTGCTCGTTCAGCCGGAAGAACAGGGCGCCATCGTTAGCACCGTAATTAGGTAACCAACCGTTATGGTCATGCATGCATGCACGCAGGAAAATAACGGACAGGCGGGCCTGCTCCTTTACCACTGCCGCCCACTGCTCCCCGTTCAGGGCAGCCAGGCGCAGCGCCCAGGTGAGCAGCTGCACCACCACACGGTGGTAGTTGGTGGAAAACTGCAAAAAGGAGCCGTCCGCATATACCTGGTAGGCCACCTCTTCCTCGAACCAGCATTTGCCCGCTGTTTTCCACTTTGCAGCGCCTGGCAGGGAAGGATACAACAGGCCGCCCAGGTACAGGGCCAGCGTTTCTGTAATGGCATGGTTGTTACGCACGGCTATCCTGGAAAAATGGATGTTCTCGTACACGTGATGCAGCTGCCAGTAAATGGCATACTGTATCTTGTCGAACACTTCAGGAGTTAGCGCCGGAGAATTGCGGTAATAAAAAAGCGCGAAGGTCCAGTTCAGCACACGCAGGCTTATTTCCTGACTGCATTTGTAATGCGGACCGCAGTTGACCTTGTTTGCGTTTATCCACGACAATATCTCGTCAAACACATAGGTTGCGCAATCCTCCCCGAAGTGATAGTCGTACCGGATAATATCGTAGAGGTACGCAAAGCGTGCCTTTTCCCACACGTACTTGATGTCGCCTGCTTCGCGGGAGTAATCGTTGATGAGGGTCCAGTGCTGGTCCACATCGTACACATAGCCGGTATCCGGGTTGCGCAGCCAGTGGCCGTCCAGGCCCAGGTCCATCACCTGGCCGCTAAAGAAGGTAAGCTGCCCTTTACGGATCTGCTGGTACCGCTCTGCCAGGGAAGGCAGGGGTTGTTTGGGCACCATTACATCCTCCCTGCCCCGGAAAAAGAAACGTACGGGCAATGCTTTCCATTCTTCCAGAGAAAGATACCTGCGGAAAGGGGGGGCCTGCGGAAAGTTTCTTTTCAGGCGGCCGCTTTTCCGCTGCAGCTCGTATACGGAGCGGAAAGCCATGTAACGCCAGCCCATATTGCGGGCTACGTTCATCCCTCTGCGCAAAGTTTGCCATTGTTTATTCATGCCACCGAAGCCGATTGATGTTCCAGTTTAAACAGTTTCACAAAGCAGTCCGTAATGCGCTCCGCCGCATGCCCGTCCCACAAAGGAGGAATATCCCCCTTCTTCCAGTTGCCGGCAAACAACTGTTCCATAGCCGGCCCCAGGGCTGCCGGATCAGTGCCCAGCAACACATTGGTGCCGATGGTACACGTTTCCGGACGTTCGGTAGAGTCCCGCAGGGTCATGCAGGGCACGCCCATTACCGTGGTCTCTTCCGTAATGCCACCGGAATCGGTGATCACGGCTTTGGCCCTTTCCACCAGGTAGTTGAATTCCAGGTAGCTCATAGGTGGCGTAAGGTGCAGGCGGGGATGCGCAACAGCGATCCGCTCCAGCTGTTTGGCCGTACGGGGATGTACCGGGAATATTACCGGCAGATCGTGATTATTGCGCATGATCTCGCTGATCAGCAGGCCCAGGTGCGCTTCCTCATCTACATTGGCCGGGCGGTGCAGCGTCATCACCAGGTACTGCTGCGGCTGCAGCCCTGCTTCCTGCCACACGGCCGGCGCATGGAAACGGTGCCGGTGCTTCAGCAGGGTGTCTATCATAGTGTTGCCTACGAAGAATAGCTGCTCCGCTGTTTTTCCTTCCCGGCGCAACTGCCCGTTCGCAATTTCCGAAGTGGTGAAAAAGTAATCCGTGATCGCATCCGTCACCATGCGATTGATCTCTTCCGGCATGTGCTGGTCGCCGGAGCGGATACCCGCCTCCACATGTGCTACCTTTATCTTCATTTTTTTGGCTACAATAGAGCAGGCCAGCGTAGAGGTTACGTCGCCCACTACCAGTACCAGGTCGCAGGGGTGAGCCGCCAGGTCCTTTTCAAACCGCACCATGATGCCGGCGGTCTGTTCCGCCTGGCTGCCGCCACCGGCCTCCAGGTTTACATGCGGCTCGGGTATGCCCAGCTGCTCAAAAAAAGACTGGCTCATGTTGGCATCGTAATGCTGGCCGGTATGCACCAGGCGGTAGCTGATGGCGTAGCCCTGCTGCCGCCGGTGTTCAATAGCATCAATAATGGGCGCTATCTTCATAAAGTTGGGCCGTGCGCCGGCAATGATCGTTATCTTCATCTTTAATACTTTTTAATATGCTTGCTCTTTCCTCCTTCCTACTTCATACTTCCCACCTCATACATCCTGCTTGCCACCTCCTCCTGCTCCTTTCCGGCTCCTTCCTGGAGGAACACCCATCCCCCGCGCTGAAGGCTTTCAACAGCAGCAAAGCTGGCCAGGGTGGTATTAAGGATCTCCTCAAAGGGGATCAACGCGGGCCCACCATTCCGGATACGCTCGGTCAGCAGGCGGAACTGCGCTTTATGTCCTTTGTCTATCGGTGTTTTTAACCTGGAGAACCCCTTAAAACCATAACCGGTGGTCACGCGGAAATTATCCACCACAGCTGTACGCTCCTGGGTGTACACTTCGATCCTTTCCTTGGCATATGCGCGGGAGCCGTTGGAAAAATAGTTGATCACACCGGTGGCGCCGTTCTCATATTTCAACAGGATGGAGGCATTGTCGGTATTCTCCGCTGGGTTCAGGCCCATGGCGTTCATGCATACGGCTTTTACCCGGCTACCTGTCAGAAAGGTGATCAGGTCTATGAAGTGGCAGGCTTCGCCGATAATGCGGCCTCCGCCTGTTTGCATGTCATGCACCCATACATTGGGGGGTATGGCCCCGGCATTCATGGTAGCGATCACGTTCATGGGAGCGTTGCCCACCAGTTGTTTTACTTTTTGTATGTGCGGTGAAAAACGGCGGTTAAACCCTACTGTCAGGGTTACCGAGCCATTGTAGGCGCGGATGATCTCCTCCAGTTCCCCCCGGTTCAGCGCCAGAGGTTTTTCTACGAACACATGCTTGCCTGCCTTCAGTGCCTGGAGCACCATACCGGCGTGCGCGTTATGCCGGGTGGTAATGAGCACTACCGTCGTCTCCCGGTCTGCCAGTATTTCCTTGTAGTCTGTGGTGCTGAGCGGTATGTGGTACTTTTTAGCGAGGGCCGTGCTGTTCACTCCCGCTGCGCTGGCAATGTATTTAATACGTGCGCCTGCTTTCTGCAGGGCAGGCAGCATAGTCATTTTGGTAAAATTACCGGCGCCGATGATCCCCATCACATCATTCGCCTTTCCGAAAGCGGCATCGGGGTATACCTTTACCACGCTGCCATACGCGGCTGCTTTGGGATATACCAGTATGGAAGCAATGGAGCTGCTATGGCCGATGTCTCCATAAATGCGCTCATACTCCGCCAGCGGCACCCGCTCCGTTATAAGCCCGGCCACATCCAGCTTGCCGGCAGCTATGGCCTGCAGCACGGCCTGAAAGTTCCGGTTTTCCGTCCACCGCACAAAGGGCAAGGGATAATCCTGTCCTTTCTGTTCATAGGCCTCATCATAACGGCCCGGTCCATACGAACAGGACACCTGGAAGCTCAGCTCCTTTTCGTAAAACTCCGCGCGGCTGATGTTCAGACCCGTTACACCCACCAGTATGATGCGTCCTCTTTTCCGGCTCATTTGCGCGGCCTGGGAAATGATCTCGTTCCCCTTGGCCGATGCGGTAATGATCACGCCGTCGGCGCCATAGCTGCCGGTCAGTTCTGTTACCCGCTTTACTGCATCCGCTCCCTCGCGGGGATTGATACCCATGATCCCTTTCTGTGCTGCCAGCGCTATTTTATGCGGGTCCGGGTCAATACCGATCACCCGGCAGCCGCTGGCCACCAGCAGCTCCGCTGTGATCAAACCTATCAAACCGAGCCCGATCACCACGATGGTCTCCCCCAATGTAGGATTGCAGAGGCGTATGCCCTGCAGGCCAATGGCACCCACCACAGTAAAGGCGGCCTCCTCATCTGATACATTGTCGGGGATACGCGCGGCCAGGTGTTCCGGCACGCATACAAACTCTGCGTGCGGCCCATTGGAGGCTACCCGGTCTCCTACCTTCAGCCCGTTTACCCCTGCGCCCACCGCCACTACTTTCCCGGCATTACAATAACCCAGCGGCAGTGGCTGTTCCAGCTTATTGAACACGGCTTCCAGCGTTGGCAGCAAGCCCTCCGCCTTTACCTTATCCAGTACCTGCTTCACCTTATCCGGCTGTTGCCGGGCTTTCTGCACCAGGTTGGCTTTGCCAAACTCCACCAGCATGCGCTCGGTGCCCAACGATACCAGGCTGCGGCTGGTTTGTACCAGCACGCATCCCCGGCTTACCTGGGGAGCGGGCACCTCTTCCAGTACAGTGGCGCCGGTCTTAAACGATTGGATGAGCTGTTTCATATATACTAAACAATTTATTGCTTCATTTCAACAAGGTCCTTACACTTCACCAGTAAATTGATCTTTCCGGCGGCAGTTTTGACTGGAGCGTCCATCATCCTGAATTGAAAGTCTATATTGACGTTCCCGGCATCAAACATATTGGCGGCATCAAACGGGATACTTTCTGAAGTAACCGGTACATATAGAATAAAAGCTTTTCCCGGTTCCTGCTGGGCGATCTGGATGTGGGAGCAATAATCAAAAAGCCGGTGGTGCCGCCCAAAGATCAACCCTGTCAGCGGGATCTTATGCCCATTCCGATCTACTACAAACTGCCCGGATCTGCCGTTCTGCACTTTGAAATGGTTCAATATGCCGCTTGTATGAACAACATCATTTACTTCGTCTCCGGTATCATAGCGTATAAACGGAGCAACATAGTTATAATAGCTGGTCCCGATCAGCCGGTGACACGCATAATCCGACCCACCTTCTATGGCTTCAACATATCCATAGGTCTGGAAAGGACTGTAAGTATAGGGTTCCGTCTTTTCATACGCCAGTATGCACCTTTCAGTATGACCGTACCAGGAAATGGTGGGAATGCCGAAGACCTCTTCTATGGTATTCCTGTAAAGCGGCATCGGGTACTCGGACCCCAGGAATGCGCCCTTTAGGGTGGCGCTCAGCATTTTGCCCAGTTCTGGGTCCTGATCCCTGCAAAACAGGCTGAACTCATATATGGCGCTGGGGTAACCATGCAAATATTTTATCCGCCGTTTTGCCAGCACCTCTTTTAATTTTGAGGCCGCTGCACGATAGTCCTGATAAATATCCAGCGCGTAGCTATGCCGCAGGGCGTCATACTTTATCACTGCTTTCCCTATGTCACTTCTGCCTCCGAAAGTCAGCTTGAGATCGCTTTGCCGGTATGCCAATTTTTCCCATATGTAATGCATATGCGCCCATTCATTGCCTATAAGGCTGGAAGGAATATAGAACGCTAAAGGGTTTCCGGATGATCCGCCTGTATTTACCACATACCGGTTCCGGGTTCTAACGGCCCTGTCTTCAATATCATATTCCTGCAGTATCTCCTTGTTAATGATGGGTATACGCTTTATATCATCAAATGTTTTCAATGCATTCACGGAAAACCTGCTTCTGGTATAAAAGTCCTTATAAAAGGGTATTCTGTGAGCGGCATAGTTAACAATGTCATAGCATTTCTTATAAATCCAGGCCTGCCGTTCCGCAGTAGTCAACTTTTCGTACCTGACAATGTCCTTCCGCCTTTCCCTGTACATTTTACCAACACCGGGCCTGTACTCAAAGGGCAGACATGAAAGCATCCGGCCCAGGGCCGGGCTGTTTACATTCAGGTTATTCTTAATAAAAACTAATAGATCCATTATAACTTAACTTGTATATGCTTATTCAGATATGAAAAGACGGCTTCCGTCTAAACTTCACAACTGTTGCAATGAGCTTATCCCTGAATTTATTCAGGTTATTTTTTCCGGCTACGGTTAACGGGTGATCATTCCAATAATAGATCGGCAGTCCTTTTCGCTTATGATACCGGTTCTTCCTGTACCATATAACATATTCCTCATCCGGGAACCCGGCGAATGGCGTAAGCTGCGATATAAGGGGACTTTCTCCCCTTATGTCTTCTGTAGACAGATATTGTAGTACGGACTCCTTTTTTTTATATTCAAAAAAGTGAACAAGAAGGTCGCCTGTGGCGAAGTTCCACTCAAACGCCATTTCCAGGTTACAGCACTCCGGGAATGCTATTCTCCCACCATAGTAATAGCGCTGCAGAAACATCCAGTTGCCCAGGCTATATACTATTGGCGCGTCCTTATACAATTCCACTCCCCCTGCTCTATGTGGGTGACATCCTATTATTCCACCGGCTCCTTTATCAATTAATAATCTTGCAAGCTCCCGCTCAAAGGGCTGAGGATAAGCCTCCAGTTCATAATTCCAATGAAAGAAAAGTACAATCTTGCTATCTGGATATTGATCCTTCACGGCATCAAATACCTCTAACACATGACCTTTCCTTAATGGGTTCACTCCACCAGTCACCGCTGTTGCAACTTCGCACTGTATCACCTCCCAGCCAAAATTCAGTAACACAACCCGGCAACCCTCCTCCTCTACCACCAGTGGCGTACTTGCCGCCTGCTTATTGGCGCCCAGACCACAAAAAGCCAGCTGTTCTTCCTCCAGAAATGTCAGGGTATCTTCCAGCCTGCCAGCATCCAGCACGTGATTATTGGCCAATGCAAATCCTTTCACATTAAATTGTCTGGCAAAACCCCTGATGGCATCCGGATCATTATAAACAATCTTTTTTTCCCTGTGTTCCATAGCATTCTGCACAATGGCTCCTTCCAGGTTGCCAAACCAGGATTTTCCCTTAAGAAAATCCGGAAGGTCCTGTATTTGTATTGCATTAGTGTATGGTAATGATATGTCGCCAACAAAAATCATACGGCAATTGCATTGAGAGTGGCCATAAATTTTTCTGCCGTTTTACTACCGGCGATCTTTCTTTTACCATATTCATAACTGGTTATCCTCAACTGATGGAGGTCCGAAGCATTAAGGCCTAGAAAATACTGCAGTTTTTCCTCCCACATTTGCGGCATATCCAGTGGCAAGTCAAAACCGATATTAAACTTTTCCAGGCCGGTCCAGGGAGTAGTGTTACTAACCAGTACCGGAAGACCGCTTAATATCGCTTCATAAATAGCATGCCCAAAGTTCTCTCCCAGTGTGGGTAAAACAAAAAGATGATAGTCCATGCTGATGGCCTGGATCTCAAAATTCGGCACATCTCCTTTGAAGTGCAGCGATACATTCCTGGCCGGCATCAGTTCATCCTTCACCTGCTGCATATATTCCGCATTTTCCGCCAGGCCGTAAACGTCCCAGGTGATCTCCGCAGGATGCTTAGCTGTAAACTCCCTTAATACCCTGGCAAAAAAATGAAGGTTCTTAATAGGATGCACCCGGGCCACTGTCAGTATCCGCAGCTTGCCCGGCGCTTTGTCTATGCCCCGGAGTGGCAACTGTTTTGTTTTACCAAAATTCTCAATCTCGTACACCGCTACTTTTGCGCCTACCCGCTCCTTTATGAAACCAAATTCCTTTTGATTAGTAGCCTGCCAATTAATATTGAGCATTTTTTTTAAGAAAAGATTAAAGAACTGCAGGTATATGGCTTTCTTATACTTCTTAATGCTTAATGCCGCTTCATTAAATTCTCCCCTGGGGGCCAGCAGTATTTTCCTGTTCCTGTCCTTCATTGCACAGTATAAAAGCGTGCAGACTGTATAGGTAGAGAAAAAGCTGTTCAAATAGATAATATCCGGGGCTATTTCCTGTATTATGCTTCCAATGTTACGGGGGCTAATATATTCCGGTGACATATAATACACCTTATGTGTATCCAGGTCATTCCAGGCATTAGGAACAACGCCCTCATAATGCCGCTTATCACCGCTATCCCTATCCCTTGTAACAATGTATATATCATAATGAGAAGACAAGCTACAAGCCAGGTTAAAGATTGACTGAATAGGTCCTCCTGCCTTATAACCTGGATAATAAAAGTCTGCAACTATTAAAAGTTTCATACCCAATATACCTGTTTTGTATTCTTCAATACTTCAATTATTTTTTTCGACCCATAGTCCTTTTGTGCCTGTTTGGGCAATGCTTCCAACTGAGTAACCGGGCAGATCTACCCTGGAATTGCCTATCTTTAGCACTAAAGGATTATGGGATACGATATGGTTCTTCACATCATCCCCATCGGGAATATTCAGGGTGATCCTGGAAATGGTCCGGCCATCAATAATAACCGAGCTTAAAACATATCCAGCATTCCAGTCCAACAGTTTCCGCTCCGACACAGCTACCGGCTGAAAAATGCCATTTCCCACCAGGGCCTTGAACCTGGTGACACATTCGTCTACAATACGGTTATCTCTTGCAGACGCGGGTTTATCGGGAGACTGGTTCAGATATAAAAAGGTCTGTATTCCATACATTAAGATATGATAAAGCATTTCCTCGTAGTATTCACTGTTGTTCAGGCAAGTGTTTGCACCATCATAACTCTTATAATAGATCCAGGGATATAACGGTGCATCCGATGAATACGCTGTCGCCCGCACTTTATTCAATTCATATTTCATGGCATTAAAGGGTGTTTTAGGAAATGCAGTAACGCCCTGCGGTAGCTGAACAGTTGATATCTGGCCCAGCCTTCCGTAGAGGTCTATGCTCTGGGCAGTACCCACATGAGCGCCATTACCATATAAATAAACAGGATGTCCATGCAAGTCCGGTACAGGGAATTGCCTGCTCCAATGAAAACTCCGGTAGTTACACATCTCTACATCCGGGTAGAACTGTCTGGCGGGCTCAAAGATCGCCCGGTTGATATACTTTGCCTTTCTCTGCTCCATATAGTAATTCCATTTCATCGCGTTGTTCTTGTTCTTTAGCCAGTCACCGGCATTATCCTCAATAACAAGCTCCCTTTTAATGGCGTCAAAACGCACGTCCGTTTCCATTGCCATATATACATCCGCCTCGCTGCTCTCTTTTTTTACGGCTGCCTGCTGCATTTTTAATGCCCAATTGGACATGCCCGGCTCAATATCTGTTACAATCAGGTCGATATGCGCCCCTGCATTCCGGATCTTTCTAAATATTGCTTCATGAAAGGCCCGGCAATCAGCCACTCCATTATCCCACCAGATGCTCTGGACCCCACGGGCATTACTGCCCAGCTTATCCTTTTTGTTATTGAAAAGGATCTTATATGTATCAAATAACAGGAGCACCCGCTTTCCGTCAGGCAATCCCTTAAGCTTCTGTACTACTCCTGTAATATCCGCAGTATCTCTCATCCTCAAACGGACCATCGGTGTAATATTCCTGTAATTACCCTGCAGCCTGTCCCACGAGAACACAAACGTATTAGCGGCATCCAGCTTTGGCTGGGCAGCGGCTGTGCCCGTAACCGTCATAAATAAAGCAATCATTCTGATCATCCAACCATACATAAAATGTACATTTAACTTCCTATTTGCCTATGGCATACTGCTAGTTATGCACCAGATCATACTTACTGGTCCTAAGAGCTACTTGTTTACTAGCGGGGGCCTTATTGTTGCTTATTGTTGCAAGGCCTATCAGAAGCCATATTAACAATCCCATACCACCTATGGAAAAGAATGTTGCTTCTCCTACATTTGTCATAATAGCCGCTACCCCCATCCAGGCAATCGGGATAGCTGCCTTTCTGATAAAATATTTAAATAACGATAACAGGAATAACAGGAACAAACAACCGCCTATTAAACCTGTTTCCTCAAAAACTGCAACAAAAGCTATTCCTTTCTCAACACTGGCGCCCATAGGCAAACTAAATAGAGGGTCCCTTTCCACTACTAAGGCATTTTGTATCGAAGGGAGGCCGAACCCGATCCCAAGCAAGGGATGTTTTTCAATATTCGCTATCTGAATCTCGATCAGTATGCCTCTGGATGCAGCAAAGGATTCGGCCAGCTCCCTATTATCCTTGCTCTTCAATAAAAATTTCATGGCGGCCTGCTGAATCTTATCATATTTAATCAAAAGGAAGATCGCCAGGAACATCATTAATATAAGAATGCCTGGCTCCCTCAAAGGCCTGGCAATAGTTCTCCAGGCACTTTTTTTGAATGCCAGCACCAAAACCACAATAATGGCGAGCGAGGTAATAACAGACAGTACGCCTGTTCTCCCCTGGGTAAGAATAATAGATACAATGGTTATTCCTAACAAAACAATATTAACTGCTGTCCTTCTGGCATTATACACCACTTCTCCTATTAAAAGGGCTGCAAAAGGAGACAAAAACAGCGCGTATGCCTGTGGATGGTTCAAAATCCCCTGAAAACCCCGCTCGTTCTTTGAAAAGCCAATAGATGGTATAAAATAAAAGGGAAGTGAAATGATCAGCATCATGGCAAACAGCGTAAAGAACCAATTAGCCCAATAGGATATGCTGTATTTTGTATTTAAAAATGCCAGGCAGATGCTGATAGATACCAGTCCAAACTGGAACAGCTTGCTCAAGGATACCAGGAGGCTATAACTGGCAAAAAGGCTTATTACCGCTACTACCAGTACAAACAGACATAATAGCTTAACATGCATTGGTAATGGCCGCCTGTTGCTGATAAAGGTCCTGCCCGCAAAAACCAGCAGCAGCACAATTCTCAGTAATGATACAGTAGGCGATAGTGGATGGCTGAACAATACGGGATTAACAGCAAAAACAATGAAGCTTATTGTTAATGCTTTAATCCCTTTATCCACGTTTGTTCCTGCCCAAATGATCCCAAACACGCATAGCAGTATTGCACCCGCCTCTCCAGTCAGCAAAATGGCCAGCACCACACCAAAAAATTTAGCGTGGCTTGGATTAATACTGATATTTCCCTGCAATGCTGTCCTCATATTTAACTACTGTATATGCTCATGTATGAGTCGATGATATAATCTGGCAGTTTCAGCCGGTCCAAATTCCTTTAATCTGGATTTATTAATTTCCCCATGTAACTTTAACAATGCCGGATTCTCTATGTATGCCCTGATCGCTCCAACAAAGTCCTCTTTTACAGGTTCCAGATTAAACCCATTCATATTGTTCACAATGGCCTTTCCACTATCGCCCAGCACTTTATTGCTGATCACTATACCCATACCGGAAGACATCGCTTCAAAAATGGTCCTGTTTCCATTGCTGAACAAGGCGGGCAGGATCATAATGTCGCATTGCCTGTATACCTCTCCCAGATCCTTCCAGGATTTAATGTCATCCAGAAAATGTACATGATTCTCTACCCCCAGGTCTGCAATCCTTCGCTCGCACAGCTCCCTTAACGGCCCTACTGCATTCATCTTCAAAACAACATTCGGATGTATCTTAATAACCTCTGCAATGATCTCTATGGCCAGTATCGGATTATAGATATTTACCAGTCTGTTAGGGAAAATGACCGTCACCTTCTCCCTGATTTCCCTTAAAGGATGCAAAAGGTAGTCTTCTACGAGAATACCGTACTGAGACCGTACCACTTTCGATCCGAACCTGAATACATCCCTGAACTGAGATACCGAATCCTCTGTTGCCACCATTACCAGATCAATATCTCTATATAAAAACCTCAATATTTTCCAAACCAGCCCGTACCCTCTCAGGTTACCATGCTTATCTCTCGACCTTTCAGTAAAAACTATTACCCGCTTTCCCCGCTTCTTTGCCCAACGGTAGGCCAGGTAGTTGGCCGGTGCTGCAAAACCAGGTAGCATCACAATATCCGGGTCAAATTCATTTAGTCTTTTGATATGCGATAATGTAAAGAACTTGGCCCTCTTTTTAAAGTATACATGATCCAGCACTTTGCATTTCTCATTGAGTGTCGAGCTCCACCATTCCGGCCGTGTACCGGTGCTGGTATAATACCAGAACTCAGTATCAAAATAGTCCTGAAGCTCCTCACAAACTCTTAAACTGATTGGAGTCACCAGGTAAAATATACAGGCCAGCTTCTTCATTGGTTGAGTGATTTACGGTAATACGACTGATTATATCCCTAAATGCTTTATCTGTGTCAGACCGTAGCTTTACATTAATGTTTTTATATTGCGCCCTCAAGTTTCCATTCTCCTGCTCAATTTTCCTTACCAGCTTTAGCACTTTTCTTACAAACTCATCATCATTTACATTCACATTATACTCCCCTAATCCAAGTTGTTCCATCAACCCCCTGTGCTTAGGATGATTCTCCAGTGAAATGACCGGCACGTTAAAACATATCGGTACAATCTGCCCGTGTCCCCGCATAGCCAGTACATATTCTGCATACTGATAGTAAGCCACAGCCTTATCAGAATGATCAAAAGCAAATTTTCCGAAATCCCATACCTCCACATTTGCTATACCATCGGCTACTTGTTTTGACAAACTGACATCATGTAATACATGTGGTGCCAGGACAACTTTATACCTGCCGGCGATATCTTCCACCACGGCCCTCATATTATCTATAAACCTGGTCCGCTCCTCCTCTTTCCCAAAACGGTATTCCGGCTTATCATTAGCCAGCTGCAGTATTACATAAGGTTCCTTTTCGGCGCGTTCATAATCTGTATTAAGATGTACAAAAAATCCGGGGTCCGGTATCTCCGGCACATCTATACCCGTTTGCTCCTTTAGCCTTTCATAACTACCGTCGTTCCTGATAGAGAAATAAGCGGCATGGGACAGTGTTTCCTTCAAATGTTCAATACCATGAGGAGGAATACCCTGCTCACCCCTGAAATAGTTATAGCCTACTCCATATACAATGAAGGGAATCTTTATTTTCTTAATGTTTTCCTTATCTATCAGCCAGAACCAACCATTGGGCCAGTGCGCGCCGTGTATAATGCCGCCACCACCTATTACCAGGAGGTCATAGTTCCTGTTGATCACATCTATGTAATATTCATTAAAAACTGTGCCCTGCAGGTTTGTTTCTCCGATCAGGTCTACCTCCAGGTATTCCCTGAGCAGGTTCTTTACGCCGATACCCAATGCGTAATCGCCAATGTTGTAGTTGAGACAGTATGTGTGTAATATCCTCATTGTTTAAATATTAGTCCAGTAAACATTCTATATTATCCGGCGCAAACACCGGTATGCCCAGGTGCTTATGCACCTGGTGCCTTTCTGCAAATGAATCGTCGATAAATATGGCCCTGTCCGGCACCATGTAGCGGTACTTGCATTCCTCCTTCGGCAGGTGAATGATCTCGTCAAAAACGCTGCGCAGCCGGTACAGGTCCAGCGTATCTTCCACCACCCTGTCGTGCTTGGTAATAAGTATCAGCTTTATACCCTTGTTCAGGAATTGGAATAACAACGCCACCAACTGCACATTCACCTTGCCATTCAGTAGCAGGCAGTCGTCAAAATCAATATATGCCCGCTCAATATCAAGTTGTACTTTGTATTTATTATCCAGGGCCCTGTCCAGCTCTATCGGGTAGTCGTTATGGAATACATTCACCTGATGCCCGAATGCATCAAAAACACTGAGCAAGGCAAAGTTCACGCCCAGGTTCCTGTACAGGGAGGAAGATCCGGCCAGCCGGCTGGCTATTTCCAGCAATACCAGCTCTCCGTCCTTATTCTCTTTTACCTGGTAGAACCAGGCCCCCCTCAATGTCATATGCGCATTGATCCTTTCGGCAATATCCCCGCATTCGTCCAACCTTTCCGCGACCGGTACGGTATGCACGCTGATGCCATTGCTGATACGCTTTCTCTTCCGGGGCCGGGAGAATAATAATGCACCTTCGCTGTTGGTAAAACAATCTACCGTATATTCCTCTCCCGGCAGGTTTTCCAGTATAATGGATGAAGGGTATTCCTGCAGGTGCTGCCGGCCCTGTTCTTCGTTACGTACCAGCCTGGCCCCCCGGGAGCCATAGCCTACTTCGGGTTTTATAAATACGGGATATTCCCGTACGTCATTCAAAGAGGAGAATACTTCCGGCACCCTAATAACATCTTTAAAGTGCGCGTAGGTCTTCTTCTTGGAAAGACATATCTCGGTGGTGGCAGCGGGCGAAGCGATCACCCTGCAACCGATCTCCTCCTGCGCCATGGCCAGCTTTGTTATAATAGCATCCATAGCAGGGTACACCGCATCAATCTTGTGCGCCATTACCAGGGCTTTTATGGCCGGGATAAAACCCGGATCATCTACAAAAGGTACGTTGTTCACATAATTGGTATATACGAAGCGGCCATGATCTTCCACGCTGCTGGCGCCTATCAAATTAATGTGTGCGGAATATTTTAGGGACCGGTGTATCTCAAGGCCGATCTCGGAGCCGCAGGGAAAAACCAGTATGTTATACTTCCTGTCCATTTCTCAGCTAGTTATTTTGCACCCTTAGTATAAGACGCATGGTAAGGTCTATTTCTGCATTACTCAGCGAATAATACATTGGCAAACAGACCACCCGTCTCGCAATATCCTCTGTCACCGGCATGTCTGTCTTATCTACATACGGTAGAATGCTGGACAATGCGGGGTAAAAGTAGCGGCGCGGGAAAATATTGTTGTTGTTCAGTGATTTAATGCAGCGCAGCAACAGGTCTTCACTTTCAAACACCAGGGGGTAATAAGCGTAATTATAGACTGTATCCGGTGTCAGGGCAGGTTTTACGGCCCTTACATACTGAAGGTATGTATCATAATGTGCGGCCGCTTCCTTCCTCCTGCGCAGTATTTCCTCTATATACCGGAGGTTCACCAGGCCCATTGCTGCATGAAACTCACAGCTCTTGCCATTGATGCCCAGTTCTGCAAACTCCTCCGGCCCGTTATGCCCAAAATTGCGCATAAAAGCCAGTTTCTTCAGAAGGTTGGCGTTTTGCGTAAATATAGCTCCTCCTTCAATCGTATGAAAAAGCTTGGTGGCATGAAAGCTGGTAGTACTGATATCACCATACTCGAAAACAGACCGGCCCTTGTATTTTGATCCAAAACAGTGGGCCGCGTCATAGATCACTTTCAACCCGTGCTTGCTTGCAATACTTTCAATAGCACCGATATCACAGGCGTTTCCATATACATGGGTAGCCAGTATAGCGGTAGTATTGGGCGTAATGGCAGCTTCAATCTTTGCCGGATCAATATTCAAGGTTTGCGGGTCTATGTCCACGAATACCGGTTTGCATCCTTCCCACACAATACTGCTGGTAGTAGCCACGTAGGAAAAGGGGGTGGTAATGATCTCCCCTTTCAGCTCCAGTGCCCTGATAGCCAACTGTAAGGCAATGGTGCCATTGGACAGGTAAAGCACATGCTTCAGGTTCAGATACCGCTTAAGGCTCAGTTCCAGGTCATTCACCAAAGGACCGTTGTTTGTGAGCCACTCCCGATCCCATATCCCCTTTATGTATTGCTCATATTCTTCCCGGGGAGGAAGAAAGGGCTTTGTAACTAATATCATCTTCTTAAAACTAATTGTCTAAAATCCAGTAGTGCCGACACTCTCATGCAATAGCTGCTACCCAGGTATATCAGCAGGTATAAACAGGAAATGATTGTTATATGAGAAATGTCGTTTATACCAACATACCTGGTTAATACCCGGTTAAAAACCCAACAGATAGCACCCACTACAAACGCCAGAAGCACCACGGAGGAAATATCCTGAAATTGTTCTTTTACCGGATAGTTGATCAGTTTACCGCTGTATAAGGTATTTATGAAAAAAAACAGTACTGCAGAAGCAACCTGAAAATAAAGCAGGCCGTAAATACCTAAAGGGAAAACACAGAAAACGCCTACTGTCGTTATTCCCTTTTTTAGCATTTCCAGCTTAAAGTAAAGATCACTTCTTCCCTTAACGTTCAATATGTTAAGATTATAGAATTGTAAAGGATACAGCAATCCTGAAAAACACAAGATCTGGAAATATGGAACGGCGGGCAACCATTTCTCTGATAAAAGAAAACGAAATAAAGGCTCTGCTATAATTGCCAGTAATATCATAAGCGGCGCCACCCAATAGATTACCTGCTGCATTATTTTCTTATATGCGCTTTTAAGCTTCCTGTCATCATATTGAATTGAGGCAAACATGGGGTAAGTTACTTTGTGCAGGGCATTTGACAGGTTCTGTACAGGAAACATCTGCAGCGTCTGTGCTCTTGTATAAAACCCCAATTGCGATGCTGTAAAATATTTTCCAATAATTAAATTGTAGATATTCACATAAATGCCGCTTAGCATTGTGGACAATGCCAGCTTGTATCCGAACTTAAAATGATATTTCAATCGCTCTTTATCAATAATAAAGTCCGGATACCACCCCGTACGAAACCAATGTTGAATGGTAAACAGAAATGCCTGCGTCAGATTCATCCATACCAGACTCCACACTCCATATCCCAGGTAGGCCAATATTATCCCAAGAATACCACCTGCGACAACAGACGGTATCTGCATCAGCATTTGTATCTTAAAATTCATTTCCTTTGAAAGCCTGGTAGTCTGCACGCCGACAAATGCCCTGAGAATAAAAGACAAGGTGTAAACGCGGACAATTGATGTAAGTACGGGCTGTCTGAAGAAAGCAGCAATGAAAGGCGCGGCAACGAATAAGAGGGCGTAGATAACTATACTTCCGATAACATTGATAAAAAAAACTGTTGAATAGTCCCTTTGATCAGGATTGGGCGTCCTGATTAAAGAAGAGGTCAGGCCACTATCCATTAAAGAATTACCAACCGATATAAAAATTGTCAGCATGCCAATCAATCCAAATTCAGCAGGAAGCAGTATCCTGGCAAGCACAATCTGAACTATAAAATTTATCAATTGCACTCCAAACTGTTGGCTAAAGCTCCAGAACAATCCTGATAGTGTCTTTTTCTTTAAGCTCATTTCAAGTTACCTCAAATTAAAATACCTGCTTATAAACGTGCGTCCACCAACGGCCTTTCCAGCACGGCCTTTGCGTCAAAAATAACGGCATCATGACCGTTCTTCAAAGCGCGATAATCTATTTTTTTGAACTCATCGTGCGCTACTGCCAGCAGAATGGCATCATACTGCTTTGTCACTCCATCTACCAGGTTTACTCCATACTCATCCTTTACCTCCGCCCTGCTGGCGTGCGGATCATATACGTCCACCTGCATGCCGAATGCCACCAGTTCCCGGTAGATGTCTATGACCTTGGAGTTACGGATATCCGGACAGTTCTCCTTAAAAGTGATCCCCAGGATCAGCGCCTTTCCGCCTTCTACCCGGCGCCCCTTCTTTACCATGAGCTTGATTATTTTACTGGCAACAAACATTCCCATCATATCATTGACCCGCCTTCCACTTAATATTACCTGCGGGTGATATCCCAGGGCCTCCGCCTTATGCGCCAGGTAGTAGGGGTCTACGCTGATGCAATGGCCGCCTACCAGGCCCGGTTTGAATTTCAGGAAGTTCCATTTGGTGCCGGCTGCGTCCAGTACGTCATTTGTATCAATGCCCATGCGGTCAAAGATCAGCGCCAGCTCATTTACAAAAGATATATTTACGTCCCGTTGTGCATTCTCAATAGCCTTTGCCGCTTCCGCCACCTTAATGCTCGCAGCTTTGTGGGTACCTGCCCCGATAATGCTTTTATAGAGGTGGTCAATCCGGTCCGCTACTTCCGGCGTAGAACCGGAAGTGATCTTTTTTATAGTGGTCAGCGTATTGACCTTATCGCCCGGCACAATCCGTTCAGGTGAGTAGCCTACAAAAAAATCTTCATTGAATCGCAGCCCGGAGTGCTTTTCCAGCACGGGTACACAATCTTCTTCCGTACAACCGGGATACACGGTAGACTCGTAAATGACGATATCTCCCTTTTTCAACACGCCGCCCAGCATCTCCGAAGCTTTGAGCAAGGGCCTGAGATCAGGCGCATGGAAACGGTCTATGGGAGTAGGTACAGTCACCACAAAAATGTTATAATTTTTCAGCTCTTCTACATTATCAGAAAAGCAAAGCCCTATGCCTTTACCTTCATTCCGTTTGGCCATAGCTGCTTTCATTCCGCTCAGGTCTGCCTCCAGGGTATGATCTTTGCCTGTTCTTAGCTCAGATACCCTTCTGCTGTTGATGTCAAATCCAAGGGTCAGGTATTGCTTGCCAAATTCTATGGCCAGCGGCAAGCCTACATATCCTAAACCGATAACTGCTATTTTCATTTCCTGGTTCATGTTAGTATTGCGTTTGTTATTTTCTGAATGTCAGTTTCATTTTTTTGGCCAGTCCCTTTGGTGCTTCACTGGCATAGCCGTAACTATATCCGTATTGGTATCCGTAGCTATAGCCGTACCCTACCCCGGCCTTTACATCATTTATCACCAGGTTCATCCTGGGCAGCTTGCCTTGTATATATAGTTCCTTTGATAACTGGAGCTGCGGTTTAAATGTGTAGCCCTGTCTTACCAGGAAAAGCGTTACATCTGCATGATAGCCCAGCAACTGGGCATCTGTTACCAGTCCTACAGGAGCGGTATCGACCACGATATAATCAAACTGCTTGCGAAGCACCATGAACAGCTGTTTGGTCTGTTCCAGCAGCAGCAATTCCGCAGGATTGGGAGGAATAGGACCCGATGTAATGACCCAGCAGTTCTCATGTATGCCGGATGGCTGTATCAATGCTTCGAGGGGTGTACGCCCTATCGCATAGGTGCTGAATCCTTCCTGACAGCTCAGGTTCAGCTTTTCCGATATCTTGGGTTTGCGGAGGTCCATTTCCATCAGCACTACCTTTTTGCCGGATAACGCGAGGGTTGCCGCCAGGTTCATGGCGACAAATGATTTCCCTTCTCCACTCATGCTGGACGTCAGCAAAATAACCTTGTCCTGCGCGCCGGACAGCACAAACTGCAGGTTAGTACGCATAGTCCGGAACTGCTCTGCAACGGGGGTTACCGTACCCTTTCTTATTACGATATCTTCCTTTTCTTTTGTATGGCTGATCTCCGCCAGTATTGGAACGGGCGTATTGCCGGTAATGTCCTTTTTATTGACCACCCGCCGGTTAAGCACATCCCCGAGGTACAATATGACAGATGGCAACGCAATACCCAACAACAAGCCTACCAGGTAGATCAGCGTACGTTTGGGCATAAAGGGGAGGGCATCGCTTTTTGCCGGGTCGATAACCCGGGCTACAGCCAGGTTGGATGATTTGGAAATGGCGGATTCTTCACGCTTCTTCAGCAGAAACAGGTACAGCTCCTGCTTGATGGCCTGTTGCCGTGAATAATCCAGGAACACCCTCTCTTTGGCGGGTACCTGCTGGATTTTCCGGTCCAACTGCCCCGAACGGTTTTTCAGCTCCCGGATACTGGTCTCAATGCCGGTTTTGAAGGACGCCAGATTACTTTGCAGGTCGGCCCTTAGAAGTTTCAACTGTCCATCTATGTTCTGCACCAGCGGATGCGCAGGCGTGTTAGATATAAGCAGGCGTTCCCGTTCTACCTGGAAGTTGTTATACTTTTCCACCAGGGCTACAAAGGTGGGGTCCTGCAGTACCAGGGAGGAGGGAACAATACGCTTGTTGTTTTGTTCGTCGCTGATGTATTGCTCCAATGAGTTGATCACGCTTAGCTTTACTTCCTGCTCCGTTAATTGCTTTGAGAAATCGCTGGTATTGTTTATCAGTACCTTGGCCTGTTCGCTCAGATCGGCCAGTTGATTGGCCTGCTTAAACTCCTGAATATTCTTTTCCACTCCGGTCAATTCCTGGCTGACAAGTGCCAACCGATTATCTACAAAAGCGATCGTACTGTCTGCAATACGGTTCTTGGCCTCAACGCTGGCTTTCATATAGGCGTCAATCAGTTCATTCAGTATCCATTCGCCCTTTTCGGGGATCGGGCTTGACAACTGGAGGTCAATCACACTTACCTGCTTATTGGGGATGCTGACATTCAGGCTTTTACGAAAGGCGGCCACAGCTGCGTCCACAGACACTACCTTTATTATGAAATCATCTTCGCCTAGCGGATAGTACGGTTTGCGCACCAGCTGCATCACGCCTTCCTGCAGGTGCACTGTATCTCCCCAGGCCCCCTCCTTAATTTTCACATCATTGCTATATATCCTGAACCTGTTCTCAGACACCGGCTCCAGCCTATAGCGCACTTCTTTCAGTGTATCATTAAGGTTTAGCCAGTGAGCGGTAAAGGGCAGGCGCCTGAACACTTCAGCGGTCTTCATCCGACCTTCCTGCCAATAGGAAACATTCAGTTGCAGATTCCGGACCACCTGCTCCATTAAAGAACGTGACTGCAATATCTCTACTTCATTATCCACATTGCTCTTATTGGTAAAGAGCTGTAACTGCTGCAAAACTTCTTCCCCTGGGATATTGCCACCCTTCTGTTCATCCTGCACCAGTATTTTTGCATTGATACTATAGGAAGGAGTGGCATATCTGAGATACAGCCATGCAGCGCACAATCCCAATATTATACAAAGCGCAAACCAGTACCAGTTTGCCATGAATTTGTCGATCAATGTTCTAAGGCTTACTGAATACTGTTCCTGCTCCTGCTCTACCATGTCACCGTTCAAGGGATATTTTCCATTTAAATTATGCTGCATAGAAAAACTTTAAAATTTGACTCTTGATGCGATCACAATCAAAAGTGACAGGGCCGTAGCTAATATTGACAACCTTCTTACCTGTGCTATATCTGTTGTGGCTACTTTCGACTTATTAGGCTCCACATATACTACATCACCCTGCCGTAAATAGAAGTAGGGAGAAGTGAATATGCTGCTGTTATTCAGGTTAAAGCGTGCAAACTCCTTTTTGCCGTTGTTATCACGTATAAGCAGCACGTTTTCCCGTTTGCCATATATGGTAAGATCGCCGGCAATGCCGATGGCGTCCAGCAGGGAGACCCGTTCGTTAGGCATTACATAGGTGGAGGGCCTGGCTACCTCCCCTAATACGGTTACTTTGAAGTTGGCAAAGCGAACTGCCACCACCGGGTCCTTATAAAACTCTGCTGCCTTGCTACGGATCTCATCCCTTATCTGGTCGGTGGTCTTGCCTTTGGCCATTACTTTTCCGATCAGCGGCAGTACCACGTATCCCTCTTTATCTACCAGGTAGCCTGCTACTGGCGTGGCCCCGGAACTGCTTGTAATTCCACCTGGTGCGTTGGTAGCAGCGGTAGACCAGCTTGCTGTTCCCTGTGCGCCCAGTAACGCTGTGGCGCCGGGGTCCAGGGTCTGTATGGATACCTGTAATATATCGTCGGGCTGTATTACAGGCGTGTTATATGTTGCCAGTTCTACCATCTTTTGCTGTAATGTATCTGGTATGTCCTGGAAGTAGGTTACGTTTTTGGGGGTAGAACAGGATAAAAGATACATGCACAGATACCACCCTGTAAAACCTTTCAACCATACGTGCATAGCCATACCGGCATTAAAACCCAATCTGATCTTGCTCATTTTAAAAGTTAACTGTTTGAATACGTTTATGTCTACCGGTATTACTCAATTTTCATACCGGCAACATAGATTGGCTGTACTGTTGTTGTATTGCTACATTCGGATCTTGTCTTTGTCCAATTGCTCGAATGCGGAATTTTTGCTGATGAACTCCGGCACCAGTTTTTTCATCAGTGCGACGGTTGGCGTTATGTAGTGTTTATGTGCTGCATTGATCAGCTGTTTAATACTCTCCTCAACTTCTACAAAATCATACTCACGCACCCTGGCGATCAGTATCTTTTCGTGGTAAGTAGGCATTGTATTCTCTGCCGTGTTCAACAGCTCTTCATACAGTTTTTCACCGGGTCGTAGCCCGGTATAAACAATCTGGATATCCTTACCGGGCTCCCTGCCACTCATACGTATCATTTTTCTTGCCAGATCAGCGATCTTCACGGGCATGCCCATATCAAAAACAAATATCTCCCCTCCCTGGCCCATAGTGCCGGCTTCCAGCACCAGCTGGCAGGCTTCGGGAATGGTCATGAAATACCGGGTAATATCGGGGTGGGTAACCGTAAGCGGGCCGCCTTGTTCCAACTGCTTCCTGAACCTGGGTATCACGGAACCGTTGGAGCCCAGCACATTGCCAAAACGCGTGGTGATAAAGCGGGTGGGCGGTGTTTCCCCTGGCTGGCCCATTTTTTCATACTGCCCGGCCAGGTAGTGGTTATAAGATTGTGTAAATATTTCTGCAATCCTTTTGGACGCGCCCATTACATTGGTGGGGTTCACGGCTTTGTCTGTAGATACCATTACGAACTTCTCCACTTCAAACTCAACGGCCAGCTCCGCCAGTATCTTGGTGCCCAGTACATTGTTCAGCACTGCAATGGAAGGGTTCTTTTCCATCATGGGCACATGCTTGTAAGCAGCGGCATGGTATACAATGGTGGGACCATATACCTCGAACAACTGCCGCATCCGCGATTCGTCGCATACATTCCCGATGAAAGATACGACCGGAACATCCGACACCTTTTCAGACACTTCCAGCTCCAGCTCATGCAGGGGCGATTCCGCCTTGTCGCACAAAACAATGGCAGAGGGCCTATACTTCACAAGCTGCCTTACCAGCTCGCTGCCGATAGAGCCGGCAGCGCCTGTTACCAGTATAGATTTACCCACCAGCTCATGGTTCAGCTGCTGGTTCTGTATATTGATCACGGACCGTTCCAGCAGGTCCTCAATATTGATGTCCTTGAGCTGGGTATTGTCCCATCCGCCGCTGATCCATTTATTCACCGGCAATACTTTCTGTACGCGGATGTTCAGTGATATACATTGTTCCACCAGCTCGTTGAGCAGCGTGGTCTCTATCTGTTCGTCCGCTATGATCAGGAGCCTGATGCGCTCCTGTTTGGCAAGTCTTTGCAAAGACAAATAATTGGCGGCATAGATGGGCAGCCCTTCCAGCCGTTTGCCGGCATGTGCGCCCTTATCGTCCAGGAAGGCTACTACTCTTATATTTACTTTATCATCCTCGCCGATCACCTTTCTCACCATCTGCCCGGAGTAGCCGGTGTTGTACACCGCAGCCCTGATCTTGTTCTCGTTATTGTAACGCCAGTAGAAACGGAAGAACCATTTTACCACCAGGCGGTAGGAAAGCCAGATGAAGGTGCTGGTAAAAAAGTTAATGAAGATAACAGAAAGCGGAAAAATATCCCCTGCTTCATTCAATATCCGTGAGCTGTCCACATAATAGTACGCTACTGCGCAGGAAAGGCCCAGACAGGAGATACGTCCTATATCCGCTACACTGGTATAGCGTACAATACCGGTGTAGGTGCGCAATAGCAGGGAAAGTAACAGTGTAACTCCCAGGACTACGCCTGAAATAGTGACTAACGGATACCGCCTGAACGCTTCCAGGTCAAAATTCAACCGCAACAGTAAAGCGAGGTAGATCGCTATGCTGGCACAAGCAAGGTCTAATATGAGTATCAGCCATGAGGGGGTTATCCAAGATCGCTTAATCATTGGTTACTTTATAGATAAGGTTAAAACTAGAGTTTCAAATCAATTCATCAACACTTAGCAATGTTAATGCCGTTTTTCAATAATTTAAATAATCAATGAAACTGTTTGAATCTTTATAGCTTTTTATATCAGTGATCTTATTTATAATAAAATCTGAAGCTGACCCGCATGAACGCTTCATACTCGTGGACATGGGTCGGCGGGTGGCATTCCCGGCTACAAATTAAGCACTAAAAATCTAAAGTTTCATTCATCGGCATTCAACATTTATAAATCTTTTAAATTAAAATATTTACAAACCATAATATTACCGGAAAGAGAAAACTCCACATTTTGACTGCAACAAGTGAATTCCGACTTTGCGCATTCTTTACACTAACAGTTGACACACAGAAGTCGCATCGTTTAATTTTTCATTAATAGCAGGAGGACCGGAAAGAAAGTATTTTGTAACAGCATAACGTTGGCTAAATTTTTCTTGTAATACTGTTAAAACAAAACCGTGCCAGCTTTATTGCAGAGATCGCCATCCTTTGGTGCATGTGCTTATATAACAATCGAAGCTGCTTTTTGTTGCCTCCCTATCATCCATAACTGGTATAAAGCCTTCAATTGTAAATAACGCTAAAATGTAAAAAGCAATAAAATTTCTCATTTTACATTTATATTAAGGTTAAATATTAACAGATGAAGCCGCTGCATATTGATACCAACAGCAAAGTACCCGTATACCTCCAGATAGTAGATTCCATCATGGCCGCCGTTCGGGACGGCGACCTGCGGCGCGACGAGCAGATACCTTCCATTAACGAGTTCAGCGAGCAGTACCTGCTTTCCAGGGGCACAGTTGAAAAGGCCTATAAGGAGCTGCGCGAGAAAAAGGTGATCCTCTCCGTAAAAGGCAAGGGCTACTTCATTTACCGCACGGATGTAAACATGCCGCTGCGGGTGCTGTTGCTGTTCAACAAGATCAGCAACTACAAAAAGCAGATCTACAACGCGTTTGTAAAGACGCTGGGCGAAGGCGTGTTTGTAGACCTGCACATCCATCACTGTAACGTACAGCTGTTTGATAGCCTGATCAGCAACAACCTGGGAGATTATGACCACTACGTGATCATGCCGCATTTCTATGACCAGCCGGAGAAAGTGCTGCAGATCATACGGCAGATACCGGAGCAGCAGTTGCTGCTGCTGGACAAGGACCTGCCCGGCATTACCGGCAAGCATGCGGCGGTATACCAGAACTTCGAGAAGGATATATATGAAGCCCTGTACGATGCGCTGCCCTCCCTGAAAAAATACACCAGCCTGGTGTTTGTAAACCCCAGCACCATTGTGCCCTACCCGCCCGAAATACGGAAAGGCTTCCAGTACTTCTGCCGCATGCACGATTTTGACTTTTCCGTAATGGAAGGCATTGAAATGAGCGCGCCTGTAAAAGCGGGACAGGCCTTTATTGTAATAGAGGAAACAGACCTGGTGAACCTGGTGAAGATATGCCGCCAGAACGGGCTGGCCATTGGGGAGGCGGTGGGCATTGTATCCTATAATGAAACACCGCTGAAGGAGATCCTGCTGGATGGCATTACCGTTATCTCCACTGATCATGAACAAATGGGCATTACTGCCGCCCGTATGATACTGGAAAAAACTGCCGAAAAGGTGAAGAACCCTTTCAAGCTCATTTTACGGCGGTCTCTGTAGTAACAATTCCACAAAGTGTACTACACTTTGAGGTACAGAACGGTCTATAGCCGGAGGAAAATGGTCAGGCTTTTGGCCCCGTGCGCGCCCAGCACGAGGGATTGTTCTATATCCGCCGTTTTGGAGGGGCCGGCAATGAATACCCCGAACCCGGTATGCTGGTTTCCTATCCGCTCATAGGCATGGTGCATGGTAGGCACCAGATCCTCTGCAGCCAGCACCACAGCCAGGTGCTGCGCAATAAAAGGCAGTACCCGCACCTGCAGCTCCTCTTCCGTGATCCATAACGCGCCGTTTTCCGCTATGCCCAGCCGGGCCTTTACAATGGCCAGGTCTGCCTGCTGCAGCTGCCGGCCGTCGCCGGTTTGCCAGTCCGCCGGAATATTCCCGCCGTACCAGTCCGGGTTCACAGCTATTACCTGTGTTATGCCGGGAAGATGCTGTCTGACCAGGGCGGGTATCTCCGATTCATGCCGGATCTCCAGGAGACGGGAGCCCATGCTTTCTGTTACCTTGCGATACCCTTCCAGGTCCACCGGCCGGGGAGCGGCCAGTGCATCCAGGTCCGGCAGGGGGACGCCTTCCGGCTGGCTGGCCTTTACGGCCTGTAATATGCGTTCTCTGCTGTTCATTGCTCGGTTCTTTGTTATACAGGACCCTGAACGCTTCAAGCGTTCAGCCCCTGACGTTTTTCTTATACCATTCCCCAAAAGAGCGTTGAGGGGGCTGCGGCATTTCCCTTTGCCTGTACCAGGGATTAAAGCGGTTGTTTACCAGGCCTGGCGCTACGCGCATTAGCCAGCGCCCTGCCCTGCCTGCCAGCGTGTACAGCCCCGGCCTGGACAACACAGCGGTCATCAGTTGCATACCTGCTGCTTTGGAGGCAGGGGCCTGCCCCTCCCGGGTAATCACCTGCCTCCATTTATACAGCTGCTGGTGGATGTCTATCTTCACCGGGCATACATTGGAACAGGAGCCGCACAGGGTGGATGCAAAAGGCAGGTCGGCGTATTGCCGGATATCCAGGTTAGGCGCCAGTATGGCCCCTATAGGCCCGGCAATGGCGTTATGGTAACTGTGGCCGCCGCTGCGGCGGTATACAGGGCAGGTATTCATACAGGCCCCGCAACGGATGCATTTCAGTGAATTGCGAAAGTCCTCCCGTCCCAGCTGCCGGCTGCGACCGTTGTCTACCAGCACAATATGCAGCTGCTGCCCGGGTTTGGGGCTGCGGAAATGGCTGCTGTAGGTGGTGATGGGCTGCCCGGTGGCGCTACGGGCCAGCAGCCGCAGGAATACGCCCAGGTGCCGGCGCAGGGGCACTATCTTTTCAATGCCCATGCAGGCAATGTGCACATCTGCCAGGTGCGCACCCATATCGGCATTGCCTTCATTGGTACATACCACCAGCTCCCCGGTTTCCGCCACGGCAAAGTTCACCCCGGTAATGGCTACCCGCGACTGCAGGAATTCCTTCCGGAGGTGCGCACGGGCAGCGGCGGTCAGGAACTGCGGGTCTGCATTGCCAGCCGGCGTACCCAGGTGCTCGTGGAACAGCTCCCCTATCTCTTCTTTCTTTTTATGGATGCAGGGCAGCACGATATGGCTGGGCGGCTCCTTGGCCAGCTGCACAATGCGCTCGCCCAGGTCTGTGTCCACCACCTCGATACCGTTGGCGGCCAGGTAAGGGTTCAAATGACATTCTTCCGTGAGCATAGACTTGCTTTTCACAATGCGCTGTACGCCCTGCTGCTGCAGCAGCTCCAGCACAATGCGGTTATGCTCTTCCGCATCGGCCGCCCAGTGCACCACGGCGCCGTTCTTCAACGCCTGCTGCTCAAACTCCTGCAGGTACTGGTACAGGTTACCCAGCACGTTGTGCTTGATGCGGGAGGCGGTTTCGCGCAGGGTTTCCCACTCCGGGATAGTCCAGGCTATCTTGTCACGTTTCTGCCGCACCCACCACAAAGTTTCGTCATGCCAGTTCACCCGCGGCTCATTGGCGTTGAACTGCCCGGCGAGGGCAGCGTGATCTTTTATTTTCAGGTCCATAGATTATGCAGTGTAATGTGCTGATGTGCTGATGTGTTGATATGTTGATAATTAAGCAACAAATCCGTTCGCTGCATTGTTATCAGCACATCAGCATATCAACACATTAGCACATCATTCAGTATTCAGTATTTCCGCGATATGCAGCACCTTTACCGGGCTTTTCTGCCGGCGCAGGATACCTTCCAGGTGCATGAGGCAGCTTACATCATTACCGGTAATATATTCAGCTCCGTTATGAATGTGATCGGCAACCCGGTCCTTTCCCATTTTTACGGACACTGCTTCTTCAAATACACAGAAGGTTCCGCCAAAACCGCAGCATTCGTCTGCGCGGTCCAGCTGCACCAGCTCCAGCCCTTCCACCAGTTCCAGCAGCTGCCGGGGTTTGGAAAAAGGCGGGGCCACCAGCTCCGTCATTTGTGAAACATGCAGGCCGCGCTGGCCGTGGCAGCTTTGATGGATGCCTACCCTGTGCGGAAATTTTGCGTGCAGCTGCTTTACCTGCAGTACATCTGTAAGGAATTCGGACAGTTCGTATATGTTTTCCCGTATATGAGCTGCGGCAGCTTCCCTTCCGGCCACGTGCAAATGCTCTTTTACATGCAGCACGCAGCTGCCGGATGGCGCCACGATGTAATCATAGGTACTGAAATGTTCCGTAAACAGCCGGTTGCAGTTACCGGTAAGGTGCTCGAAGCCGGAATTGGCCATTGGCTGGCCGCAGCAGGTCTGCCCCTGCGGGTAGTGTACTTCACAGCCCAGCTTTTCCAGTAATTGTAATGTAGCAATGCCTACCTGTGGATAAAACTGATCAATGTAGCATGGTATGAATAATCCAACCTTCATAACTTTAATTAAAGCTGTTGGCTTTTAGCTGTTAGCTGAAAACGAACAATTAACGGCTAATCGCTGTAAAGTAATGCAGTTCCACCAGGTCGCCGGGTAAAGTACGGCTGTTCCAGTGCCGGTGTATAGCCAGTGCGGCGCCTATGGCAGTAGCCTGCGCCACGGAAGCGGCATATACCTCCAGGTGAGGAAACGCTGCTGCCAGCAGGTGCATGTACAAAGGATTTTTGCTAAAGCCGCCATCTACAAAAATACGCTTCACATCTGTATTGTCAAGCACCCATTGCGAGGAACGCTGCTGCGCCGCTACCAGGTCTATCATTAACTGGTGATAGGCCGCTTCGTAGGAAGGAAAGTCTGTGAGCGGCCTGCGGGCAAAACAGCTGAGAGCCGGCTGCCTGGCCTGGTCCAGCGTAGCGGCCAGCCCGGGATCATACTCTACCTGCTTGTAGTGGTCCTGCGCTACGCCAAAATGCGCGGCCAGGCGCTGCACCTGCTGCTCATGCTCATTTCCGGCAAACAAGCGCGCGGCCTTTACCGGACGGCCCTGGTACTCCAGGTAACACAGGCAGTCCTGCTCCAGCTCTGCGGCGGTGAGCGGATGATGGTTAAACGGATTCAGGGTGATGCACCAGGTGCCGGTGGAGATCAGCGCAAAAGGTTCCGTAAAGCCGGCCAGGTAAGGTATCAGCGCGGCAGAGCTGTCGTGCAGCCCGCCTCCTGCCACAAAGGAATGGCCTTCCAGCTGCGCCGGCACTACTGCATCGGAGGGGAACAGCGGCGGCAGCTTTTCCAGGATGCCTTCGTTGCGCACCCACTCGTGGTACTGCTGCTGCCGGAAGTTCCACAGCATGGTATGACAGCCAATACTGGTAATATCCGTACAGGCGCGACCGGTAACCAGGAAACTGATATACTGCGGCAGGTGCAGGGCATAACGGATGCTGCTGAATACCTCCGGCTGCTGGTGCTTCAGGCGGTACAGCTGCAGCCCGGAGTTCAGGCTGCCCAGCACCGGCGAGGCGGTGATGCCCGGCAGGTTGCCGGCGGCATTGTATTGATCGAAAAAACGCTGCTGCAAGGCAGGCGGGTAAGGCTTCAGGTAATTATACAGGGGCGCCACCACCTTCCCGTCCTGATCTGTCAGCACAAAGCTGGCGCCATAGGCAGAGCAGTTGACCGCCTTTACCTGGTACGCCTCCATGCCCAGCACTTCGTGCAGGCCCTGCCGTACCCAGCGGGTAAGCGCCTGTACATCTTCACAGGCGTCCCCGTCCTCATCGTAAGTTTCAGGCAGGGGGCCGTTCTTTTCCCATACTATGCGGTAATGTTCATCTATGAGGAAGAGCTTCTTGTTAGTTTTGCCTATGTCCAGTATAGCAATTACGGGCAACATAATAAACAGTGAAAGGTGAATGGTGAAAGGTGAATAGTGAAAGCGCTATCACCTTTCACTTTTACAATCCGGTTGCTACGGTTTTCATACCTCTTTCTTTAATGAGCGCTTCCCTTACCTTTAGCTGGCGATACAGCTGTACCGGCTGCAGGGCGCCGCCATTCAGCAACCTGGCTTGCGCCACCAGGGGCCGCACATCCGTGCGGTAAGCCTCCTGCAGTATTTCCTGCGCTGTTACCACATCATTGGCCTGCCGGGCTGCTGCCAGGGCTTTGGCGTCTACCAGCAGTGCCTGGGCATAGGCAATCATAATGGCCTCTACAGATTGCAGCAGGTCTTCCAGCGGGTCCTTTATATTGTGCGAGGCGTCTATCATCCATCCCAGGTCACTGGCATGATGCATGCCCCGGGCGTCCATCCCTTCTACCAGCTCGTTAAAGATGAGGAAGAGCTGGTAAGGATTGATGCTGCCTACAGTGAGGTCATCATCCCCGTACTTGGAGTCATTGAAATGGAAGCCGGCCAGCTTGCCTTCCATGAGCAGCAGGGCTACGATCTGCTCAATGTTGGCATTTGGCAGATGGTGCCCCAGGTCTACCAGGGTAAGCGCCTTGTTGCCCAGCTTATTGGCCAGCATCAGGGACTGGCCCCAGTCTGCAATGGTGGTGGAATAAAAGTTGGGCTCACAGGCCTTGTACTCAATATACAGCTTCCAGTTGTCCGGGAGCGCGGCATAGATCTCCTGCAGGCTTTCGAGGGTGCGGAGAAATGCTTCGCGGAAATTGAGCTGGCCCGGGAAGTTGGAGCCGTCTGACAACCAGAGGCTGAGCACATTGGAGCCCAGCTCAATTCCATATTTGACCACTTCTATATTATGCGCTACGGCCTGCTTGCGGACGGCTTTGTCCGTATGGTGCAGGGACCCGAACTTATAGCTCAGCTTTTGTCCTGGCTGGTCCTGGAAGGTATTGGAATTCACGGCGTCAAAGCGCAGCCCGTGCTGGGCCGCCAGCGCCTTGATGGCCGGCGCATTGTCCGGGATATCCCAGGGAATGTGCAGGGAAATAGCGCCGCTGGCGCGGTTCAGGGCGTGCAGCAATCCAACGTCCTCCACCTTCTCGTCGAGACTGCGCGGCTCTCCCCCGCCGGAAAAGCGGCCAAAGCGGGTGCCGCCGGTGCCCAGCGCCCAGCTGGGAATAGCTACCTGGAATTCCTGCAGGCGCTGCAGCACGTATTGTATATCCGGCACTTTCTCCGCTGCAAAAGCAAAGGCCCGGTTGTGCGCCTGTGAAAGGCCGGTATTGAAGGTGTCTATATGATGTTGTTCCAGTTTCATAAGTGGAGTTTGTGTAATTACAAAATTAGCTGTTGGCTGTTAGCTATCTAACAAAGGCAGTGGCCACGCCGCCATCCACGTTCAGCACATTGCCGGTGGATTTATTGAGCAGGCCTCCTACAAACACAAAGCAGGCGCTGGCAATATCTTCCGGCAGGATCACCTCGTTCAGCAGGGTGCGTTTGGCGTAGTATGCCGGCAGCTCCTCTACCTTGATGCCGTAGGCTTTGGCCCGGCCTTCGGCCCAGGCGCCTTCCCATATCTTGCTGTCAGCTATCACGGCGTCGGGATTGATCACATTTACGCGGATGCGGTCTTTGCCCAGCTCGGCGGCATTCAGGCGGCTCAGGTGCAGCTGCGCCGCTTTGGCAGAGCCGTAGCCGGCGTTATTGGGACCGGACATCAGGGCATTCTTGCTCACAATGTTCAGCACATCGCCGCCCATGTCCTGCTTGCGCATAATGTTCACGCCTTCCTGCGTAACCAGGAACTGGCCTTTTACCAGCACATCATACAGCAGGTCCCAGTCCTTTTCCGTATGCTCTTCTATCGGCTTGGAAATGGACAGTCCCGCGCAGTTCACCACCAGGTCTACCCCGCCAAAGGCCAGGGCGGCGGTTTTAAAGGCATGGCGGATGTCCTCGCTGCGGGTTACATCCAGCACGGCTGTGGTGAACACGTCGGCACTATAGCTTTTGGCAAAGTCCGCTTTGGCGGTTTCCAGGCGGCCGGCATCATTATCGTTGATCACCACGCAGGCGCCTTCGTCGGCAAACTTCCTGGCAATGGCCTTGCCGATACCGCCGGCGCTGCCGGTAATGAGCGCTACCCTGCCGGAGAGCGCCCTGGGCCTGGGCATGCGCTGCAGCTTGGCTTCCTCGAGCAGCCAGTATTCAATGTTGAACGCTTCCTGCCGGGGCAGGGAGGTGTATTCCGATATGGCCTCCGCTCCTTTCATCACGTTAATGGCGTTGATATAGAATTCCGCCGCCACGCGCGCCGTTTGCTTGTCCTTCGAGAAGGTGAACATCCCGATACCCGGGTACAGGATCACCACGGGATTGGGATCGCGCATGGCGGGCGAGTTGGGATGCCTGCAGGTATTGTAGTAGTCTGCATACATTTTACGGTAGGCCTCAAACTGGGGGGCCAGCTTTTCCTTCAGGGCGGCAGGGTTTGTGAGGTCCTCTTCCGGCTGCAGGTTCAGCACCAGCGGGCTGATCTTGGTGCGCAAAAAGTGATCGGGGCAGCTGGTGCCCATAGGCGCCAGGCGGTCCAGGTCATTGGAATTGATGAAGGCCAGCACCCGGTCGTCGTCCGTAAAATGGCCTATCATACGGGTATGGGCGGAGCAAAGGCCGCGCAGCACGGGGGCCAGCGCAGCTGCCTGCTGCAGGCGCGTTTCCGGGGGAGCCGCCTGTATGCGGGCGCCGCCAAACACCGGCCGTTTCTTACCATAGTTCTCTTCGAGGTAAGCGGCGCAGCGCTCTATCACTTCCAGGGTATTGATATAGCTTTCATAAGCGGTATCGCCCCAGGTGAACAGGCCGTGGGACCCCAGCATAATACCTTTAATGCCGGGATTGTCCTGCAGGCACTGGCGCAGCTTCAGGCCCAGGTCAAAACCGGGGCGCTGCCATTCCACCCAGCCAATGGCGCCGTTGAACAGCTCCTGTGTAATGCGCTTGCCGTCCTTTGCGGCAGCAATGGCAATGGCCGCATCAGGGTGCAGGTGGTCTATATGCCGGAATGGCAGGAAGCCGTGCAGGGGCGTATCGATGGAAGGCGCCTTGGAGCTGAGGTCAAAAATGCAGTGATTGAACAGCTCCACCATTTCATCTTCATGCTCAATGCCCCGGTAAATATTCTCCAGGCTGCGCAGGCGATCCACGTATAAGGCTGCCAGTCCGCTCTTTTTCAGGGTGCCCAGGTCGCCGCCGGAGCCTTTCACCCACATCACTTCCGTTTGCTTCCCGGTAAGCGGATCAGTGGCCATTACCTTGCAGGAGGTATTGCCACCGCCGTAGTTGGTGAGCCGCAGATCGGCCCCCAGCAGGTTAGACCGGTATATCAGCAACGCCACTTCATCGCCGGCCAGCGACGCCGCTTTTGCCTCGTCCCATAAATAGCTTACATGCCTGAAATTTGTTGATGCTGAAACTGACATATGTTTAGTTTGATGTTTGAAGTATGAAGTAAGAAGCAGGATGCACTACATTGAATTCCCGAAGCCTACCAGGAACACAGACGCCATAATGGTAAGGATGCCCAGCACAATAGTGCCGAACGTTCTCTTGCTCACGCCCTTCCATTCCCGCAGGGTAATACCCCAGAGGCTGGACACCATAATGATGAACGCCATGTGCAGTATCCAGGAGCTGGCGCCGTTACCCAGCTTGCTCTCGCCCATCCCGTAAAAGAAGAACTGCAGGAACCAGGTGGTGCCGGCAATGGCGGCAAAGAAATAATTGCTGGCCAGCGGAGTGGCCTTGTTGGTATAATCGCCAAAGGTTTTATTGCGCGCATTCAACAACAGGCACCAGCACAGGTTGGTGGTAAGCCCGCCCCATAACAGTACCACGAAGATCACATTATTCTGGAACAGGGGATTGCTGCCCTGCTGCACAGCTATTTCCGCCATAGGCTTGCCCGCCTCTATACCAAAATTGAAACAGGCGCTCAGTATGCCGGATACCGTGGCTACCAGCAGCCCCTTGCGTAAATTGAACTCCTGTATGCTGGCTTTCTTCTGTTCTTCCGGCAGTTCGTTTTCCTTCATCACGCCGGCCTTGCCGCAAATTGCTATACCGGCCAGGCACACTACCACTCCCGCCAGCACCAGCAGTCCGCCGGTACTTTGCAGCATGCCGGTAAAAGTATCGCCGCGGGAGGCATCAGCGAACAGGTCGCGGTATATGGGCGGTATCAGGGAACCGAAAGCGGAAGTATAGCCCAGCGCTACAGACATGCCCAGCGACAGGCCCAGGTAACGCATGGCCAGCCCGAAGGTAAGCCCGCCAATGCCCCACAGCACGCCCATGAAGTAGGTCCAGAAAAGGGTAAGGCCATCCGTATTGGCAATAATGTCCAGGAAATCGGGCACGGTGATCCAGGCAGCCAGGAAAGGCACGATCAGCCAGGAAAAAAAGCCGCCCACGATCCAGTAGCTTTCCCAGGCCCAGTTCCTCACTTTCTTGAATGGAATATAAAAACTGCCGGAGGCAAACCCGCCGACAAAATGGAAGAAAACGCCTAAAATAGCTTGCATAATGTGGAATTATTTAACGGTGAATAGTGAAAGATGAAAAGCGAGCAAACCGCTGCTTTTCATCTTTCGCTATGCAACAAACTGAATGTTCCAAAAATAAATAAAGGGGAACGTGGAACTGTCCTATACCTACCCAGTTAGCTGCCGGCAGCCGGCGCCTATAGAAAAAGCGCTGCCAGTAGCTCATAAGAGCGCAGGCGGTCGGCAAAGCTATCTGTGATGGTGGCTACCACGATCTCGTCTACCGCGTAATCTGCTGCCAGCTGCAGGAGCTGCTCCTTTACCTGCGGGGGCGTACCGGTGATCATGCGGCTGCGATTACGCTGCACCCGCTCCCACTCCCCTTCGGAGTATTGATAGGCCTTAATGTCCTCGTAGGAATAGGTGATGTCCGCCTGGCCTTTCTCCAGGCTCAGGAGGCGGTAGTCCATTACGGCCTGCAGCTGCTGCGCCTTTTCCTCCGTATCTGCGCAGAAAACGAATATGCCTACGCTGGCTACCGGCTCCTGCAGCCAGGGTGAGGGGTGGAAACGCTCCCGGTAAGTGGCCACTGCTTTGGGCCCTCCTACCGGGTAAATGAAGTGCGCAAAGGACAGGGCCATGCCGTAATGGGCGGCCAGCAGGCCGCTTTCCCCGCTGGAGGTCAGTATCCATAGGTCCGGCTTGGTATCTATGTGTGGCGTGGCCTTTACTTTTTCGTGTACAGAGCCGGAGTTGGCCTCTTCAGACAGGTAGGCCTGGAGGTCTACCAGCTGCTGCACAAATTCCCGGGGGTCGAAAGTATTGGATGGATTGAGCAGGTGGGCCGTGATGCGGTCTCCGCCGGGGGCGCGGCCGATGCCAAGGTCTATGCGGCCGGGATAGAGCGCTTCCAGCAGGCGGAAGTTCTCCGCTACCTTTAAGGTGCTGTGGTTAGGCAGCATTACGCCACCGGAGCCTACACGGATGCGCTGCGTTTCGCCGGCCAGGCGGGCAATAAGCACTTCGGGCGCAGAGCCGGCCAGCGAGCGGGTGTTATGATGTTCCGACAACCAGTAGCGGGTATATCCCAGGCGGTCTGCCAGCTTTGCCAGTTGAATGCTTTCCTGCAGCGCCTCCACGGCGTTGCTGCCTTTGCGGATGGGAGACTGATCCAGTACGCTGAGTCTTAGTTTGTTATTCCGGGCCATAAATCATTGATCTGTTTAGGCAACGGTTGCAGGCAGGCAGGAATCGCAAAGGTAAGCATTTATTCCTTTGTCCGCCGGGCATGCCCCTGTACCGCCCGTATCTCGGCATAGGTTACCAGGTCGCCTAAACGCTGCTTGATAGGCCCGGTAGCGGTCAGGCCCAGTTCGGATACCAGGGGCAGGATGCGGTCTATTTTTTCTTTGGGTACAAACCGTTCCAGCTCCAGCTCTCCTGCGCCCACGCACTGGGCCAGGTGGCTTTCTATGGTGCTGGCCGCCAGCTGGCGCAGGTCCGCGATCTCGGTGATGGTCTTACCCTCCAGGTACAGCTCCAGGCTGCCGCGGCGGCTGCTGCCGGCCTCCTGCTTCTGTTTTACCCGTTTGGCAGCCGGCCCCTGGGCGCGCTGCAGGGAGTAATCCGTAAGCCCGTCATGAAAGCGCCTTTCGCCATAGGACGCCTGCCATACCTGCTGCAGCTTGTTCCACAGCGTGGCTTCCAGGGTTTCCAGCTGGGCCAGGTATTTGCGCTGCCGGGCGCCTTTCACGGCCATAATGTGCTCCTGCAGGGGCTTTATCAGGTCGTCGTGCAGGGAGCGGGTAAAATAGCCGATTGCTTTATGCAGGCGCTCCTGCAAGGGAGCAATATCGTCTGTTTGTATCACCGTGTCCAGGATGCTGCGCAGCTGCGGCCGGAATTTCTGCGCCACCTCCTGCTGCTGTGCCGCTTTTTCCTGCAGCTGGCGGCTCACGGTCTGCGCAGCCTCCATGTCCGGCAGCTTTTTCGCGGCCAGCCAGGCGGCGTGCTCCTGCAGGGCGGCCAGCAATTTCTGCCAGCTGAACACCTGCACCAGCCGGTTAGCCCAGAACACGCGTTTTTCCTTGTCCAGCAGGTGCTGCAGCTCATTGGCCGCATTTTCCCGGGCGGCAAAGGCCGTTACCTGCTCATCATTCCGGATAGCGGAAGGATGAATGCGGGAATGCAGCACCAGCCCGTCCAGGGATGTGCAGCGGCTCAGGGCCACATATACCTGGCCGGGGGCAAAAGCGCTGCCAGCGTCAATGATGGCCTTATCAAAGGTCAGCCCCTGGCTTTTGTGAATGGTAATGGCCCAGGCCAGGCGCACCGGGTATTGGGTAAAGCTGCCCAGCTCCTCCTCTTCAATACGGTTGTCTGCCTTGTTGAAGGTGTAACGGATATTGCGCCATTTTTCCTTTTCCAGTTGCAGCTCATCCCCGCTGCCGGCCAGGGTCACAATAATGCGGTCGTTCTCTACTGCCTTTACCGTGGCTATTTTACCGTTGTAATAGCGCTTTACTTCCGCCAGGTCGTTCTTGATGAACATTACCTGTGCACCGGGCTTCAGCTGCAGCACCTGTTCCGTAGGCAGGGCCTTGTCGCTGAAATCGCCCTCTATAACGCCTTCAAAGCGGTGCACCGGCCCCGGTACGGCAGCCAGCCTGGCGGCATTGATCTCATCGGCCCTGCGGTTGTGGGTGGTGAGCACAATATAGGGCGCATCGCCGCCTGTAAAACCGGGCTGGCAGCGGCTGTTCAGCAGCTCCAGCTGCTCCGGCGTGACGGTGTTGTTGCGGATGGCGTTCAGCAGGTCTATAAAGGCGGCTTCATTCTGCCGGTATATCTTTTTCAGCTCCACGTACAGCGGCGGGGTCTGCTCCAGCACTTTGGCGTCAAAGAAGAAGATGCTGGCGTAATATTCCTTCAGCAGCTGCCATTCTGCATCCGGCACTACCGGGGGCAGTTGGAACAGGTCGCCTATGAACAATACCTGCACGCCGCCGAAAGGCAGCAGGGGCTGGTTCCTGAAATGACGCAGGATAGTGTCTATGGCATCCAGGGAGTCTGCGCGCACCATGCTCACCTCATCTATGATCAGCAGCTCCAGCTCGCGCAGCATGGCTTTTTTATCGTGGTTGAAACGGATGTTACGGAACAGGGCATGCATGTCCACGCTGTTATCGTCCGTGTCTCCAAAGCCTCTTTTGGCGCCGGGAATAAACGGACCGAAAGGCAGCTGGAAAAAAGAATGCATGGTAACGCCACCGGCATTGATGGCCGCTACGCCCGTAGGCGCTATCACCACCGCGTTCTTGGCAGTATGCTCCTTGATGTATTTCAGGAAAGTGGTTTTTCCTGTGCCGGCCTTGCCGGTCAGAAAAATATGGCGGTTGGTCTGCTGAATAAAATCTGCCGCCAGCTGAAACATGGTGTTGCTGCTGTCTGGTTGGGGCATAATTGAAAAATGTAAGGGGCGAAACTACAAAAAAAACCAGAAATACGGAGGGCGGCATGCGTTTGGCGTTCCGTAAACAGCAAGTAGCCGGTTGCCAATGGCAGCATTACAGCGCCACCAACAGCCAGCTACTAAGATCTGGAGTTACCAATTCACAGTGAAATTGCCTGCAAATAAAGACAAGCGCACAAAAAAAAATTATCCAAACGGGCATAATAATAGTGCAAAACGCTCAGCGGCCTTTTTAATGTTTGGCATGATTTTTTAAGTAACAGGCATAACTGTACCATAAATTATAACAGAGCGCCACTAGTAGCAATCCATTCTTTCCCTTTGTAGCCATTCAACCATACTTTATTGCTGTTTACTAACCTGCTGGTTCTTTACCGTTAAAAAACCGGTGCAGACCTGTATTGTTTAAAAAATGCCAATGATGGTCCATGAAGGATAAACAAAGTATAACCGTCCATTTTACACCCGGCCCCGCAGCAGCAATGCTGAAGCAGATCACGGCCGCTTATGCCGCATCCGCCAGGATGCCCGTAAGGGCAGAGAAGGGCCTTATACCTGTTCCAAAAACATTAGGCGGCGGGTTTGTAGCCTGCCGGGAGCTTTTTAACGGCATGTACTGCCTGGCCTGCGATGTGAGCTATCACCTGCCTGCGCTGGTAATAAGGCGGCCCTGTACGGATGAACGCTATTACGTAGTGGGATGCCTATATGGATACCCGCAGCCATACTTTACAGACGCCGGCCCCCCGGCAGCGGATGTGCATATTAATAACGACAGTATTTTCGTATACAGCTCTCAGTTAGGCAGCAGTCTCCGGTTCCCCGCCGGGCAAAGGCACCGCACTTTTACCATTATCATTTCACGGAAATTTGCCCTGGAAGAGCTGCGCCTTACCGAGCCCCCGACCCGGCATCCGCTGGTGCAGGATTTCATAAACGACCATCCGTTCAGCAACGTTACTCCCTTGCCATTAATGGTACGGCACCACCTGGACCAGTTGTTTGAACAGCTGGGCACGGACCGGCAGGCGGACTTCATGCTCCGTACTTCGATGATCAGCGCGGCCTATTACCTGATGCACCAGTGGTATTCCCACTGCTTTGCAGCAGATACGCAGCAAAGGCCATATTACCATACCAACCTGCATGATGTGCTGAAGGTAAAGGAGCTGTATGTACGGGATTTTGAGAGCCCGCCCCTTACTGTGGAGGAGCTGGCCCGGATGTGCAACATGAGCGTTACAAAGTTCAAAAGCGTGTTCAAGTCCCTGTTCGGCATGAGCTGCTACCAGTATTACCAGGCGCAGCGCATGGAATATGCCCGGCAGCTGCTCAGCCGGCAGCAGTACCCTGTAAAGGAAGTTTCCTACATGACCGGCTTCCAGAATACCGCCAACTTTACCCGCTCTTTCAAAAAGGCGTTCGACATATTGCCCCGCGACTTCCAGCGCGCTGCCAGGGAAATGGCGCGTTAAAATTTCCGGGGGTAATGAACATTACCCCCGGTACATTTTCAGTTCTAACCTGTAACAATTAAACACTTGATAAACTGTGTTACTGCTGCTGCAAAAGTAACAGGCGCTTTTTCAGGCAGCTTAGCTATTCAGGCAGAAAAACAGTGCATTTGGGCAATTCGCACAAAAAAGGGAGCCGGATATTGATCCGGCTCCACGTGCTACTCCAGCTTAGCTCCAGCTTGTGCTGTAAACCGGATCTAAAAATTCAGCCTGAACGTGTATATGTAATGGTCATACAGGGCTACCAGCGTTTTATTGAACACCCGGAAAGCAGTGAGCTTTTTATCCCCTAAATGAGGAAGGTAAAAACTGAAGTGATAGCTGCCATCTTCCAGTGAATACACATCAATGGCCGATACTTTATCGAACTCCGATTTCTTCTCGTTATTGGCCATGAGCTTTGAATTGACGTATATCCACTTGCCGTCCATACAGCTCAGGCGGTTCACCACTCCTCCCGGGGAGGTGAGCGTTTGCCTGCCTTCGGACGCCAGCGAGGCAACTTTGATATGCGCATGGCTCACCGTATCAATGGTCTTCCCCTTGTACTGAATATTGAGGTTGGTGTCCAGGCACAGGAACTGGTTGCGGTAATAGTATACATACACCAGCCTGGCTGCACCCGGATCATAATGCAGCACCCCGTCCGTACAAAAAACGCCGTCTATCTGCTTCTCCAGCACAGGCTTGCGCGGCTGCAGCCAGCCCGAATCCAGGATGCGCTTGGCCAGTATGTTCTGCTGGCTAATGCTGTCGTACGTACGCAGCACAAATGAGGCCGGCGATACGGGGCTGGCGTTATAGAACTGCCGCCGCCCTTCCGGCAGGCGCTGCAGTGTCAGGTCCGGCATAAAGGCATGCAGTATCTCTCCCCGGACGCCCACTGTCATGTACACATCCGGCGAGTCGATGGCTACCATGGCAGGACTGGCTATGCCCTTGACCTGCCGCGTATCCAGGCGGATATGCGAGGTGTCTGACAGAAAATAATCCGTTTTGAGCACATAGGTAGGCGCCACGGCGTTACCAAGGTAAATATGGGTAGGCGTGGCGCCGGCTATGTAAAAGGAATTGTACTTAATATTCAGGATCTTCTGTGGCGTGGCCATATGCGGCGGCACCAGGCGGATAAAGCCATTGGGCCGGTGATTGATCTTATCGGCAGCAACATACAGCAGCCATACGGTAGCAATACTGAGGAGAAAGCAGCACAAGGCCATTCCTATCCTGTGCCTGTGCTGCCGGAGCGAACGAAATAGACGGGTGAACATGATGCATATCGTTTACCAACAAATGAATAAGCCATTGGCAGCGGGCTGCCAATGGCAAGTATTAGGGATTGGTTAGGACTGCCTATAGAAGGGCACGGTACATGATGGGCTCTGGTAGTAGGTGTACATACCCGAAGTACAAATTGTGCCAGTAGCAGTTGCCGCACACGATGCCGGTAAGGATGCAGGATAATCACAGGCTCCAGGAGCAATTGAATACCATACATCCGCAAAACTGGCTTTGGCGGCCATAGTGCCCGTAACTCCCAGCGCAAAAGCGCAGGCGGTTAAAAACAACTTTTTTTTCATAGCTAAAGATTTTGGTTATTTTTTATGTCCCCCCTGCCATTAACAGGCGCAGGCATTGCCTGTTTCTTTTATCGATAATGGCTTATATTGTTTTGGTGCAGATAAGTGCAGTTACCAGCCGCCAGGTTCAGCGGCCACTCACCAATACGTTTAGTATCTACAATATACTTTTCCAGGGCAGGTAAGGCCCGGCAGGGAGCATCTGGTTCAGGTTATATCATGCGTCATGCAGTACAGTGATATCTCAAGCGCCTTTTATTTTTATCCAGGTCAATTATATCCCGGGTTCTGCGTTAAATTCTTATTCAGGGACAGTTCCCGCTGCGGAATGGGATAGAGCGTATCAGAAGGCTGCCAGCCAGGACCTTTTACCATACTTAAAACGGCATTGGCGGCGCCGGTGCGCTTCAGGTCCAGCCAGCGGTGCCCCCATTCGGTAAACAGCTCCACGCGCCTTTCCTGCGCAATGGCCGCCAGCAAGGCGGTGGTATTGCCGGCCGTGGCAGGAGGCAGCCCTGCCCGCCTCCGCACACTGTCTATATCGGCCCTGGCCGCACTCACATTGCCCATTCTTGCCCTGGCTTCTGCTCTCAGCAGGTATTGCTCTGCCAGGCGCAGCACCATGGAGTATTCTTTTTGCCCGGCCCCGGTTTGCACCTTGTACTTGGCAGGGAAATAATACATGGTACTGTCCACTATAACACTGTCAACCCAGGCCACCCGGCGCTGATCGCCACTTTCAAATGCCTGCAGCAGGTGCCGGCTCAATACACTGGAATTACTTTCCCCATTGCTAGGCCCGGTGCTGAGAATAAAATTCCTGCCTTCCCAGGTATTGAAACCTTCCGTATTATTCGGTTCCAGCTGCCAGATGGCTTCCCGGCTGTTTTTCAGGAATACGCCGCGCAAGGTATCCAGGCTATAAATATCCGCCTGGCTGATCACGGCTGATGCCTGTGCTTCCGCCTGCGCCCAGTTACCTGCATACAGGCAGGCGCGGGCCAGCAGGGCCGTGGCGGCCCAGCGGTTGGGGCGCACCCGCTCCCCGCTTACATATACATAGTTCTGGCCCAGCCCGGGCAGTTCGTCAAACCGGCCCTGCGCCGCCTGCAGGTCCTGTATGAGCTGCTGGTACACCTGCGTTCTGGACATGCGGGCCTGTACGATATTTTCCTTGTAATTGGTAGTGGTCAGATACGGTACATCCCCGAACAAATTCACCAGGTAAAAATGGCAAAAGGCGCGTATAAACAAGGCCTCGCCCTGCAGTTGCACTCTCGTGGCCGGGGAAACCACCGCAGACTTTTCCAATCCTTCCAGCACAGCGTTCGCAGCATAAATATGCTGGTACGCCTCATTCCACAAGGCGGTTTCAATAGCGGCATTGGCAGGACTGATGGCGTTCCCGTAAAATTCCCTGGGCACTATCTCGGTGGAATAGCTTTCCAGCTCATCTGCTGACAGTGCGCCCAGGGCGGTAACACTGCGGGTATTACCGCTGAACAAGCCGTTGTGCGCCAGCATATCGCTGTAGATACCGGTTACGGCAGCCGTAGCCGTTACATTACTGGTAAAGACCACTGGCTCGTAAGTTTCCGTGCCAGGCGGCGGCACGTCAATGAACTTTTTGCATCCCTGCGTTATGAAAAGCAAAAAGAAAAAAGCAAAAAGAAAAAGCGGCATCCCTTCCTCGGCAGAGCGTTTCCTGGCCCTGCTTGCGGGCTTATACAATCCGGGTATTGATATTTGTTGGTCCAATCGCTTCATTACGTTAGGCATCTTTAAAGGGTCAGTTGCAGGCCCAGGGTCCATACCCGCAAGGGGGGGTACACATCCTGGTCTGTGGCCACTTCCGGGTCCCGACCTTTGTAGGGTGTAAAGGTAAGCAGGTTCTGCCCCTGGAGGTAAAAGCGGGCGCTTTGCACATGTGCCCTCTTTAACCATTTGTCCGGCAGCCGGTAACCCAGGCTCAGGTTTTTCAGACGTATAAAAGAGGCATCCGTAATAACGGCATCACTATTGCCCAAATTTACATCTGCGATGGCAACCGTTTCTCCAGCAATTTGTGTAAACCGTTGCACATTACTTCTATCCCCTGGGGCTTGCCAGCGGTCCATCACGCCTGCCGGCTGGTTCAGAGCTCCCCCCGGCGCGTAATAGCTATACAGGTAATTAAACCGGTTCTGCTTTACGAACTGGAACAGCACATCTAATTGCCAGCCTTTGTATTCCAGGCTATTTTGCAAACCTCCATATAAAAATGTACCGGTTCTTTTAGTGGTCGTATAATCTTCATAATAAGATATTTTCCCATCCTTATTCACATCCTCAAACTGGTAAATGCCGGTAGCCGGGTCCACGCCGGTATAATGAAATCCTTTCAATATATCCAGCGGTTGTCCCACTACATAAGTATTGCTATAGGAACTGTACTCAATGTCAGGAAATGCCAGCAGTTTGTTATATGGAATGGTAATATTAAAAGCAGTTGTCCAGTTCAGGCGTTCGTTCTTAATATTCACCGTATTCAACTCCAGCTCTATGCCGGTATTCTGCACCAGGGCCGGAAAATTATTAATAATAGTATTGAAGCCGCTCAGGCCAGACAGGGCATACTCCACCAGCTGGCTGGAGGAACGGTTGCGATAATAGCCCGCCCGGAACAGCAGCTGGTCCTGCCGGAAGCCCAGTTCCAGCCCTATCTCCAGCTTTTTATTCAGCTCCCAGCTATAGTCCGGATTGTAGAGGCGGGTGGGCGACAAGCCTCTTAACCCATCATAGATGGAAGAAGGCGAGTAGGTGGCATAATAGCCATAATCTGCTATCTGGTCGTTACCTGTGCTGCCATAGCTGGCCCTCAGCTTGCCATAGCTCAAAAAAGGCAGGTGATGCCGCACCCAGGGCGCTGTTGAAAACAGCCAGGCCGCACCTATGGAACCGAAATTAGCAAACTGGCGCCCGGGGCCAAAACGGCTGGAGCCGTCCCGCCTGCCGGTAAGGTTAAGAATATACTTGCCCTGCCAGTTGTAGGTAATGCGCCCGAACACGGCGCTGTAACGGTACTGGTAGTACGCTGATCCGTAGGGAGAAATACTGGAAGCCAGCTCTATATTCTCCAGCTGGGCATCGCTGGTAAAACCATAAGCATAAAATCCTTTCTGATTCCGTACATCTTCCTGGAAGGTAGTGCCGATCAGCACATTGAGTGTACTCCGGCCCAACCGGCCCTGGTAGCTGGCCTGCGGCTCCACGATCCAGCTGTTGATGCTGCCCTCGGAGAAATATGAAAACCCTGGCATGTTATACGTTGGATTCAAGGCGCGCAAGGTATTTGGCTGCACTTCATCCATCAGCACCCAGTTGTATCCCCCGCTGGTCTTTAATTCCAGGGTATGATCCTGCCGGTCCAGTATTTTATAACCCAGCACGGCGTTGGTCAACAGGTTCCGCGTATTGCCCTTATAGGTCCTTTCCAGGGCAGCCATCGGGTTGTTATTAAAAGTCCCGTTCTCCCAGTTCAGTGAGCCATCCTCATTGTAAGCTGCGGGCGCATTGGGTGCAGTGTTCACATACCTGGCTAAATCAGTCTGGGGCAAATAATTCTTTTCAGATACGAAATTGGAAACAACGGCTACCTTGCCCCGTTTATCAGGCGTGTAAAGGGCAAGGTGAATCCCCCCAGCGGCTTTCTGGTAGTTAAAGCTTGCGGGATACGCCGTTGTTTCCCGCCGGTACCCACCGCTTATACGGACTTGTGTGGTGGCGCTTCCGCCGGAAAAGGCCAGTTGGCCGTCTGTAATTTTTGCTGTCCCCCCCAGCAGCACCTCCTGCCAGTCCGTATAGCGTGTGGTATCCCAGCGAGTCAGGTCATAATCAAAAGCGTGTGGTTGTGTGTTATCATTTACAAATGCTTCCCGGCGCATTTGCAGGTATTGCTTCGTATCCAGGTACTGTACCCCATGCGCCATTTTCCCGATACCGGTATAAATGTTCGCATCCATTTGCAGCTTTCCCTCCTTCCCTTTTTTGGTAGTGATCAGTATCACCCCGTTAGCGCCCCTTGATCCATAAATGGCAGTGGCATCTGCATCTTTCAGCACTTCAATGCTTTCAATATTTGCTACGTTAATAAGGTTCAGGGGGTTGGAAGCGCCGAGGGGATTAATGGTCTGGCCCTCCGGTAATATATTGTTCAACGTTAGTGAAGTTCCCGGGAACGGCACCCCGTCCACGATATACAGCGGATTATTCCCTGCTGCTATGCTGTTGCGTCCACGCAGCTCTACCTTCACCTCCCCGCCCGGCAAGCCCGTTTTTTGTATGATATTCAGGCCAGATACGCGGCCCTGCAGGGCCAGCAGTGGGTCGGACACCGGCTGTTTGGCGATCTCCTCTCCTGTCACCCTGCTGATGGAGCCGGTCAGGTTGCGCCGGGTACTGGTGCCGTAAGCGATCACCATTACCTCGTCCAGGCCCGTTACCGCCCGCACCAGCTGTACGCTCAGCGAGGAGTCGTTCTTCACCTGTATTTCTTTCGGGAAGTACCCGATGCAACTGATGGTCAAGGCTGTGTTTTTCCTGATATTAGATAATGTGAACCTTCCTTTTCTATCAGTATGGTCGCCTTTCTGCGTACCATTGACGATCACGGATGCATTCCGTAGCGGTGCGCCATCCTGGTCTGTGACCCGGCCGGTTATTTCCATGGTCTTTTCCTCGGGCAGCTTCCCCAGTAGCGGGTCTCCCGGCTTCCTGGGCACGATCACGAACGTTTCTTCCCGGTAGTACCAGGTAAGCCCCTTTTTCCTTAATATCCAGGCCAGCACATTGTCCAGGGGCTCCTGCCTAAAAGTAACGGTGATCCTTTCTTCGCTGCTCAGCTGCTCATCATTGTAAAACGCCTGCAGGCGGGTCTGGTCCCACACAATACTGAAGAAGTCCGCCAGCCGCATGTTCTTTGCCTGGTACGTCACTGGCCTTTCGCCCGGTTTTAACTGGGCTTTCAGGCCGGGTAATGCCGTACCCGTCAATAGTATCCAAGAGAGCAAAAACCTATAAGACATATGAAACAGGGGCTCATCACGTTTTTTCATACAGGTGGGTATATGACACCTTATATGTACGATTTTTTTGGTTGTAACTATTTCCAGGCAGAGATGTCTGACGTTCCCCTTTCGACAAATATACAGTAAGGACACTTTTCAGCATCCAAATGGCCTACTCCTTTGAAAAAAAATTTAATTTTCTTTAAAATCCCGCCTTATTATTTCGTAAATATTTTTAGCTAATGTATTGATTTCAACCGATTACATAGGGGCTTCCCGGCATGTAGCCCTCCCTGTAAACGTAGGATTCCTAACAGTATTTACCGCATTCACCCCGTTGGGGTAGCGGGTGCGGCAGCAGGGGTACCCATAAAGCAAACGGCCGCTTCCCGACAGGAAACGGCCGTTGATGGATCGTTATTAGTTGTGTTATGTCCAATTAAATATACCGGTTCACCAGGTTTTCCAGGTACTCCTGGCGGCCGCTGGTAACTGCCGGCTCGCCTTGTGCAGCGGCATAGTTGCGCAGGTCTTCCAGCGACAGCTTGCCGGCTTCAAATTCCTTTCCTTTACCGCTGTCATAGGAGGCGTAGCGCTCCTGGCGGATCTTGCGGTACTCTGAGTGCTGCAGGATGTTATCTGCGGTGATCAGCGCACGGGCAAAGGTATCCACGCCGCCAATGTGCGCATAGAAAAGGTCTGCCGGGTCTGTAGAGTTCCTGCGGATCTTGGCGTCGAAGTTAATACCGCCACCGCCAAAACCGCCGGCTTCCAGGATGATCAGCATGTACTCTGTTACTTCATTGATATCGTTCGGGAACTGGTCGGTATCCCAGCCGTTCTGCTGATCGCCGCGGTTGGCATCAATAGAGCCCAGCAGCCCGGCATCTGCCGCTACCTGCAGCTCATGCTGGAAAGTATGGCCGGCCAGGGTGGCATGGTTCACCTCCAGGTTCAGCTTGAAATCGTTCAGCAGGTCATACTGCCGCAGGAAGCCGATCACGGTAGCAGCATCATAGTCATACTGGTGCTTGGTAGGCTCGCAGGGTTTGGGCTCTATAAAGAAAGTGCCTTTGAAGCCCTGTTTACGGGCATAGTCCCGGGCTGTTTGCAGGAAGCGGGCCAGGTGCTCCTGTTCGCGTTTCATATTGGTGTTCAGCAGGCTCATATAACCTTCACGCCCCCCCCAAAATACGTAGTTCTCCCCGCCCAGGGCAATGGTGGCGTCCAGGGCCGCTTTTACCTGTGCGCCGGCGTGGGCCAGCACATGAAAATCGGGATTGGTGGCCGCACCATTCATATACCGGCGGTGCGAGAACAGGTTGGCAGTACCCCACAGCAGCTTCACGCCGCTTTCCGCCTGTTTCTGCTTGGCATATTCGGTAAGCGTTTGCAGGCGCTTTTCATTTTCCGCCACATCGTTCCCGTAATCTACTACATCCACATCATGGAAGCAGTAGTAGGGCATGCCCAGCTTGGTGATAAACTCAAAAGCAGCATCCATCTTATCTTTTGCCCTTTCCACCGGGTCGCTTTTCTCATCCCAGGGGAAGATATGGGTAGGACCGCCGAAGGGATCGGCGCCGCTGCCGCAGAAGGAATGCCAGTAGGCTACTGCAAAGCGCAGGTGCTCCTTCATGGTTTTACCGGCAACGGTCTTATTTTCATTATACCAGCGATATGCCAGCGGGTTGTCCGTGTCAGGTCCTTCATAACGGATCTGTCCTATGCCGGAGAAAAACTCCTTGCTGCCAGTTACAATTTTTGCCATGTATCAGTTTTTAATGGTGAAAGGTGGATAGTGAATAGTGAATGGACGTGTGCATTTCGGGAGAGCCCCCCACTTTGGACCACTCCCGCCACCATTCACTATTCACTGTTCACTGTGTTTATGCCAACGTTGGCATAAAAATAAAAGAAACCATGAAAAAACCAAAACCTGTTATTAAAATTGTACCGGAATGAAGAAAACAACCATACACGACATCGCCCGGGAGCTGAACATCACCTTTTCCACGGTAGCCCGGGCGCTGCGGGATCATCCGGCTATCAGCGAAGCCACCAAAACAGCGGTCCGTGAAATGGCGGAAAAGCTCAATTACCGCCAGAACAAGCTGGCCTCCTCCCTGCGCTCCGGCAATACGCATATTATCGGGGTGATAGTGCCCAGCCTGCATGTGAGCTTTTTCAGCTCGGTAGTACACGGGATAGAGAAAGTGATGAACGAGAACGGGTACAGCATCCTGCTCTACCAGTCCAACGAGCTGCTGCAACAGGAAAAGAAAGGCATTGCCACCTTCCTGCAATCGCGGGTAGATGGTATTATTTCCTCCATCACCCTGGAAACGGAGGACTACCGGCATTATGAAGAGATCAAAAAACGCAATATCCCCCTGATCTTCTTTGACCGCGACATTGCGGCGCTGGATACCCCCTCGGTGACCATTGACGACCACCAGGGCGGGTTCATTGCTACGGAGCACCTGATCCGGCAAGGCTACCGGCGCATTGTACATATTACGGCCACCCAGCCCCTTCCCATTTTCCGGGAGCGCCTGCGGGGATACAAGGACGCGCTGCTGCGCTACGGGATACCCGTAGAGGAAACGCTGATCCTGCAGGGAGAGTTCTCCCTGGAATTCGGCAAGGCCTGCGTCCGCCGGCTCCGGGAGCAGGGTATTCCCTTTGATGCGGTATTTGCCCTGGAAGATTATACCGCCATGGGGGCCATCCAGCAGCTCCAGGCAGACGGCATAGCGGTTCCGCAGGAAGTGGGCGTGATCGGCTTTGCCAATGAATCTTTCGGGGCGCTGGTCAGCCCGGGGCTTTCCACCATTGATCAGCAAACAGTGAAAATGGGAGAAGAGGCCGCCCGGTTGTTCCTGGCCACCGTGCGGGACAAGCAGCACCCGCCTCATAAAACGGTGCTGCAGCCCATGCTGATAGCAAGAGGGTCAACAGACAAAATGTGCGGATGTGCAAATGTGCGGATGTGCAGATAGAATGCGGCGAATGCATGCATTTATTCCATCATCTGCATATTTGCACATCCGCACATCATTCCACTATTTCCTTCAGCTCGGCGGCCATTTTCCTCACCCTGTCCGGGTGCTGCGCCGCTACATTGTGCTGCTCGGCAATATCTGTTTCCAGGTTGTATAGCTGCGGCTCCTCGCTATACCCCGTAGCGATATTCACAAAGCGCTGTATTTTGGGGCCTTTTGACGGTGCTATGTATTTCCAGTGCCCCCTGACCAGGGAAAGGGTCCCGGACTGCTCCACCAGGCTTTCCCGGCCTTTGTCCGTACGGCCCAGCAGCGCCGGTAACACATTTTCGCTGTCCCGGGCATCGCCGGCAGGCACCTTTTGACCGGTGAGCGCAGCAAAAGAGGCCAGCAGGTCCACCTGGCTTATCAGTGCGGCAGAGCGACCGGGCTTTACCTTACCAGGCCAGCATACAATAAAGGGTACGCGGGTGCCGGCCTCCAACGCGCTGTATTTACCGCCGCTCAGGGCCCCCGCCGGCTTGTGGCCGTTCAGGTGCTCCACTGCGCCGTCCTGGTAGCCATCATCCAGCACCGGGCCGTTGTCGCTGCTGAAAATAACCAGGGTATTATCCGACAGCTGCAGGCTGTCCAGCGTATGCAGGAGCTGGCCCACGCACCAATCCAGCTGCAGGATGGCGTCGCCACGCGGTCCCATGCCGCTTTTGCCTGCAAAACGCTCATGCGGATCGCGGGGCACATGGATATCCGTGGTGGCAAAGTACAGGAAGAAAGGCTGCTGCCGGTGGGCGGTTATAAAACGTTGAGCCCTGGCCGTAAGGGTATCGGCCACGTCCTGGTCTCTCCAGAGGGCAGCCCGCCCCCCGGTCATATAGCCGATGCGCCCGATACCGTTAACGATCGTATTATCATGGCCATGGGTAGTGCCCATGCGCAGCAGCCCGGGGTGCTCCCGGCCCGTAGGCCAGTTGCCCACCGGCTTTTTGTAATCAACGGTGATGGGGTCCTGCGGGTCCAGGCGCACTACCCGGTGATCTTCCACGTATACGCAGGGCACGCGGTCCAGGGTAGCGGGAATGATGAAAGATTCGTCAAAGCCCAGCTCCAGTGGCCCGGGGCGGATCTCTCCATTCCAGTCCGGCCCTTCCGGCCCCCCCAGCCCCAGGTGCCATTTGCCCACCACGCCGGTAACGTAGCCGGCCTGCCTTAATACGGAAGCTACCGTGGCATGTGCGGTGTCAATGATCAGGGAGGCATTGCCCGGCGCAATGCCGGTGCCTTTTTTCCGCCAGGCATACTCCCCGGTGAGGAAGGAATAACGGGACGGCGTACAGGTAGCGGAAGACGCATGCCCGTTGGTAAACAGCAGGCCCTGCGCTGCCAGGCGGTCAATGTTCGGCGTGCTCACCTTTACCGCGCCATAGCAGCTTACATCGCCATAACCCAGGTCATCCGTGTAGATGAACACAATATTGGGCCGGGGTTGCTGCGCTTTTACCGCGCCCGTAAAAAAACAGGCCAGGAGACCGGCCAATGGTAATAACAGTTTTTTCATAACACGTTAAAAATAATAAATCGCAATTATCCTACCTTTGACTTTTTATTGCATACCAACCGTTTAACCAACCATGACCATTTTAACGTTTACGCTCATCCTCCTGGGCGGAGCATTCCTGGCTGGACTGCTCGGCTCACTAACAGGCCTGGGAGGCGGCGTAGTGATCATTCCACTGCTAACGCTCGGGTTCCATGTAGACATCCGCTATGCTATTGGCACAGCCCTGGTAGCGGCTATTGCCACCTCCTCCGGCTCCGCCTCCGCCTATGTAAAGGAAGGCATTACCAATATCCGGCTGGGCATGTTCCTGGAAATAGCCACCACCACCGGGGCGGTGGCCGGCGCTTTGCTGGCGGTGTACATGCCTACCAGCTTTGTAGCGGTGATCTTTGGCATTGTGCTGATCGTTTCCGCGCTGCTCTCTGTCCGGCCTAAAAGCAGCCACCTGGAAACCGCGGACAAAAGCCGGCTGGCCCACCAGCTGCACCTCAATGGCAGCTACCCCACTCCCACCGGCACCGTCACTTACAAGGTAACAAGGGTGCCCGGGGGCTATCTCATTATGACCATTGCCGGGGTGCTTTCCGGCCTGCTGGGCATTGGCTCCGGCGCTTTAAAGGTGCTGGCCATGGACAACATGATGCGCGTGCCTTTTAAAGTATCTACTACCACCAGCAATTTTATGATCGGCGTAACGGCGGCCGCCAGCGCTGTGGTATACCTGCAAAGGGGATACATTGACCCCGGCCTTTGCCTGCCGGTGGTGCTGGGCGTGCTGGCAGGCGCGCTGGGCGGCACCCGCATACTGGCAAAAGCCAATACCAAATGGCTGCGCCTTACTTTCAGCGTGGTGATCACGCTGCTGGCATTACAGATGATCTATAACGGCATTACAGGGAAGCTATAAGCAGGAACTCATGAAACAAATATTCTCGAAAAAATACTGGGCAGAGCGGGATGTACAAATATTGCTGGGCACCCTGCTGCGCTACGGGGTGATCGTATCCAGCCTGGTGGTACTGCTGGGCGGCGTGATCTACCTGGTCCGGCATGGGCAGGAAGTGCCGGAGTACCGGGCCTTTGCCGGCCCTAATGGACGCTGGGACAACCTGCCGGCCATCCTGCGGGGCATGTGGCACGGGCATGGCAAGGAGATCATCCAGCTGGGCGTGGTAATGCTGATCGCTACGCCGATCGCACGGATCGTTTTTTCCGTGCTGGCTTTTTTTATTGAAAAGGATTACCTATATGTAGGGATCACGCTTGTGGTGCTGGGAGTAATCATGTACAGCATGATAGGAGGATTGGGAGGATGAAAGTGCAGCGACAGCATCTGCTTTGCAGCGCCCCGCAGGGGCACCGGGATGCCGGTTAATGCACTGTTACGGCGATGCTACATATGAAATACATTGAACCTATGACCATCAGGATCTGCGAACACAAAGCCGTAATACCCCTCTCCAAACTCTTCGGGCCCGGAAACTATTGTTCCCCCTGCCTGCCGCACCTCCGTTTCCCAGTTATTCACCTCTTCCCTGCTATCTGCAGAAAGGGTAAATATAATTTCATTCCCGGCTTTTGTATCAATTACCGGCCCCTTCATGCCAGGTTCCAGCACATCCTTTAAAAAGAAATGGATGATGAAGTTCCCCTCGCCAAAGAAGAAGCTGGTCAGTTGGTCTGACGCTCCGTTTTGTTTAAACCCGAGTTGTTTATAGAATTTAGTGGTTCGGTCCAAATCCTGGACGCTGAAATTGGCCCAGATCCTTTTTGTTTTCATAAAGCTAACGGTTTTATTGTTCTATTCAGCAATTGGCGCACTACAGGCCATGTATTGTGTTCCCCGATCCTATATCAGGATCAAAGATAACCTATTTGCCTATCAAGCAGGGGGCTATTTGCGGAATTTTCCGGGGCTGTTTCCGCCATTTCCGTCACTTGTCTTCTTCAGGACCGGAGTTCAAACTGAAAGCTTCCAGAAGAAAAACAGGAATCATTATCTTAGCGTCTCATTATGCTACCGGTACATACAGATAATAATACTGAGCGTACTGCAAAGAGGCTAAAGCAAATTGCTGTATCCAGCTTAAAGCTTGGCACCATCGGATTTGGCGGTATTGCGGGGATGGTAGCTACCATAGAAAATGAAATGGTGGTTAGACGGAAATGGATCGACCACCAGCATTTCATGGACGTGCTAAGCGCATCCTACATCATACCGGGCCCCAATGCGGTGGAAGTGGTGATGCACTGCGGGAAGGAACGGGGCGGCCGTTTGGGACTGATAGTAGCAGGTGTCTGCTATATCCTTCCTGCTATGCTGATCTGTCTTCTTTTCGGCTATTTTTATCAGCAATACAGCTCGCTGCCGGATGTCCAGCTTTTCATTTTCGGGCTCAGACCTGCCACCACCGCCCTGGTTATAGGCACTGTTTTCCGGCTGTCTGACAAGACCCTGAGGAATAACAAGATCCTTATTGTGCTTTGCCTGCTGGTTTTTTCGGGCTCTCTCTATGGCATGAATGAGGTGCTGTTAATACTTGGAGCCGGGGCAGTAAATTATTTTATCCATAGTGCAAGGAATAAATTACCTGTCTTCACCGGGCTGCTCTACGCCCCGGTTCTTCTGCAGGTAAACGCCCGCTTTTCAGATATCAAGCTCTTCCTGATATTTTTCAAGATCGGCGCTGTTTTATATGGCAGCGGCTATGTGCTATTTGCCTATATGGATGAATCCCTTGTACGGAATAATCACTGGATAAGCCGCCAACAGCTGATGGATGCCATTGCCGTAGGGCAGATCACTCCCGGGCCCATCCTGTCTAGTGCAACATTTGCCGGGTACCTTATTAACGGGCCATTGGGCGGCATATTGGCAACTGCGGGTATTTTTCTGCCTTCATTTTTCATTTCCTTTTTTCTACATAAGATACTTTCGTCTGCACGAAAAAGCCAGCAACTGAGGCTTTTCCTGGATGGCCTTAGTGCAGCTTCCATTTCCGTAATAGCCGTGGTGGGCCTTCACCTGTTCACTTCCTCCATCCGGCAGTGGCAGGGGGCTACAATCCTGGCAGTATGTCTTGCATTAACCCTTTTCTGGAAAAGATCAAGCACTGTTATTATCATTCTAACCGGCAGCATAGGCGGGTTCCTGTTACTTAAAATATCATACTTAATGGCAGCCATATGAAAAAGCACATGACCTATTTTATCACCGTACTGTTCTCCATATTAGCCGCTTTCCCGTTAAAGCATTTGGCTCAGCAAAAACAAATGGCTAAAGGAACCGTTCAGCGGATCAAGGTTCACAGCAAATTGCTGGAAGGTAATCTCAGCGGCGATAATGCCGACCGTTATGTCTCTGTTTACCTGCCTGCCAGTTACAGTAGCAATACAAATAAACGTTATCCTGTAGTTTACTTTCTTCATGGCTACACAGACAGTGATGCGAAATTTTACGGTTTCAAAAAGCACTGGATGGAATTACCGCCCATTCTGGATACCGTGTTTGCACGAGAGCCGGCTCATGAAATGATTATTGTTACTCCTGACGCCTATACGCGCTTCCAGGGAAGTATGTATTCCAATTCAGTAACAACAGGGAACTGGGAGGAATTTGTTGCCAGGGAGCTGGTAGGCTATATTGACGGGCATTACCGTACCCTTGCCCGAAAAGAGAGCAGGGGCCTATGCGGGCACTCTATGGGGGGCTATGGAGCATTGCGGATCGGGGAAAAACATCCCAATGTGTTTTCGGCCGTGTATTTGCTAAGCCCCTGCTGCCTGAATTCTTCTCCCATGCCTGTGGAAACCGTGCCAGCGTCTTTTTTGCGTGCAGACAGCATCAAGACAACAGAAGAATTCCAACAAGCAGATTTCTTTACCAAAGCGCTCTTTGCTTCAGCGGCAGCCTGGTCGCCCAATCCCACGAATCCCCCGTTCTATCTCGATCTGCCGGTAAAGGACGGCAAGCTGCAGCCGCAGGTACTGCAAAAGTGGAATGCCAACCGTCCGCTGAACAGTTTGGACCAATACATCTATAACATCAGGAAGCTAAGGGCCATCGGTTTTGATGCGGGAGATAAAGACGTAAGCATTGCAGAGAGCATTAAAATGCTGGATAATGAGCTAAACAAATACGGCATCCAACATTCCTTTGAAATTTATGAAGGCGACCATGTTAATCGTGTTGCCCAGCGGATTGAAAAGAAAATGCTGCAATTTTTCGGGAAAAACCTCTCGTTTGAGCAGGTCATAAAATAGCGGATAATGCATCACAATCTATCATCAAACCCGGGATATGAAGAGAGGTTTCCAGATCTTATCCCGGAACTGATCTGATCGACAGGTTAAAAGATGTATTCCGGTATAGGTGAACCCGTCATGCAGTAACAGGCCGAGCATCTCCCCTAGCGAAACGGTCTGATACTCCCTGATCATAAAGACGTCTGCAGGCGACCTGCCATATGCAGCTACCCTATCATTAACCAACCATTCAATGATCCGGCATGTTTCCGTAAAAGAATGTCCCTGCAGGTTCCCAGTAATGCACCAGTAAGTAGTTTCTTCGCAGGTTCTCTGCAGGGTGCCTGTAAACAGGGATCTCGCTCCGGCCTACTATATATGCGCCTATTTCACGATCGCTGCATTTTAGCATCCAGCCATCAGGGCAATAATACAATAGGGGAAATCGCTTAATAAAGGCCCGTACCTTCCGGGGTCCGTATCAGACAAATGAGCCGGGATCTGTTCTGCATCCCCGAATATAAATAAATCTTCCACCCTGGTCCGTGCGGGATAATAGTAGATAAGGCGATGACCGTTTTTAAGGATCGTGTATGGCATAACTGAAAAAATCGGGTGCTGCCGATAGAACAAAGTTATGATTTTGTACATGGGGCGGACATCCACCGGGAATATCCATAACTGTTTAATATTAAAATTGTCGGCAAATTTCAGAAAAATAAAAAGGTCGCAAGAATGCGACCTTTTTAGCTCACCGTGCCCAGAGGGGGAATCGAACCCCCACTCCCTTGCGAGAACCAGATTTTGAGTCTGGCGCGTCTACCAGTTCCGCCATCTGGGCAATCCGCTTCATTCCGGGGCATTTACTCCCTTCAATTGCGGGACGCAAATGTAGCCAATTTCTCCTGAATACCCAATAAATATTTTCGCTTATAGTAGCACTCCTGCAGCCGGTTCAGGGCAAGGGCCGGCAGCGCCGTCAGGTCATATTCCCTATGCATTTCCGCCATTTCACCGCATACTTCCTGCTCCATTTCCTTTACCTGCTGCTGCAGTGCTGCAATGGCTTCCTCATCCGGGTGGTACTCCAGCTCCAGCAGCTTTTCATGGATGTCTACCATCTCCATCAGGAACAGTTCGGGCAGCTGGTAGGGTTCCGTTTCCACCGGCAGCCCGTTCAGCTCCAGCACATATGCCAGCAACTGCTGCCCGTTGCCCAGCACCTGGAAGGCCCCGTTCAGCTGGGCGGACCTTTCCAGCATGATTGCCTGGATGGCTGCCTCCGCCTGCGTATGCCTGTCGGGGTGGTACTGCCGGCTCAGCGCATAGTAGCGGCGGCGCAGCAGCTCTGTATCCACCTGCAGGGAAACCGGCATACCGAGGAGTTCAAAATAATTCATACGGTCATAAAGTTAATAATTACGGATTATGTAAATTGAATAATGCAAAATACTGATACCATTCACATTGGCCTTATCCGCGAAGAAAAGATCCCGCATGACAACCGGGTAGCCTTTACCCCGTTGCAATGCCAGTGGATACTGCAGCACCACCCCGGTGTACGCATCACCGTGCAGCCCTCCCCACACCGCTGCTATACGGACCAGGAATACGCGGATGCAGGCATTCCCCTGCAGGAAGACCTCTCCCACTGCCATATACTGATGGGCATCAAGGAAGTGCCCAGGGAAAAGCTGGTACCGGGCAAAACCTACCTGTTCTTTTCTCACACCAAGAAACAGCAGGCCGGTAACCAGGCCATGCTGCAGCATATCATTAACCAGGGTATTACGCTCATAGATTATGAATGCCTGGTGCACGCGGACGGGCAGCGCATACTGGGGTTCGGCTTCTTTGCCGGCGTGGTGGGCGCGCATAACGGGCTGCTGGCCTATGGCAAACGGACCGGGCTTTTTACCTACCGGCCCGTACATACCTGCCATGACCTGCAGGAGCTGATCAAACATTACTTCGGCATCAAGCTGCCCCCGCTCAAGATAGTAGTGACCGGCTCCGGCCGGGTGGCAGCCGGCATACTGGAAGTAATGGGCATGCTGGGCATCAAATACATCCCCCCGGAAGAATACCTGATCAACAGCTACGCCTATCCCGTGTATACGCAGCTGAAGGCGGGAGAACTGTACCTGCGCAGAACGGACAAAACCTACAGCCGGGACGATTTCCATGCACACGCGGACGAATACGAATGCCGCTTCCTGCCTTATGTAACGGCCAGCGATATCCTTATGAACGGTATTTACTGGGAAGAGGGCATTCCCCCCCTGTTTACCTGGGAAGACCTGGCCAAGGATAATTTCCGCATACAGGTGATCGCGGATATCACGGATGATGCCTACGGCTCCGTTCCCTGCAACCTGGGGGATTCCACCATTGCAGACCCGGTATATGGCGTGCACCGCATTACCCGGCAGCGCACGCCGCCTTACCAGCCAGACGCAGTAGATATGATGTGCGTGAGCAACCTGCCCAACGAGCTGCCCCGGGATGCCTCCCAATACTTCGGGGACCAGCTTATGAAGTACGTGTTTGAGGACCTGCTGCAGCCGCAAAGCGAGGTGATCCGCAAGGCCACTATCGTGGACAAAGGACGCCTGACAGAAAGATTTGCTTACCTCGAAGGATATGTGCACGGCTAACCGTACCTTTGTGCCGGTACTTTCCCGCTATACATAATGTAAAGGTCATGAACAGCGCCAAGCCCCAAATTATACTTGCCCTGCTATCCCTGCTGCTGCTTTCCTGCAGGGAATACAGCCTGGAGGTTCCTTTTCCCGGCAATACAGACACTACCGGCAACGGTACAGACACCACCGGCGGCGGTGGCGGCGTGAACCTCGATTCCCCGGCCGTTTTTACGCTGGTCAGCGGTACAAACGGCAGCTGCTCCAATGTGCTGGTGCAGGGCTCCTATGTTTCCGGCGTTCCCCTTACCATATCCCATACCGTTACGCTGGAAGTAATGGTCACTACACCGGGGGAATGGGAAGTTACCTCCGGCACTGTCAACGGGATGTTCTTCGCCAATGCAGGGATTTTTATCAGTGCCGGCCTGCAAACCATTACCTTACTGGGCGCCGGCACACCGGGCGAGTTCGGCACCAATGTGGTGCCGGTAAGGGTAGATAGCAGCAACTGCGCCTTCCCGGTTACGGTCTCGGAAAACTGATCCCGGCTCACAGGTACAGGTAATACTCCTTCAGCAGCGCCGTAAATGCAGGCGTATACTTATTATGTTCGTCATAGATCGCGAGGCGGTGCAGGGCCGGGCCGGCAGCTGACCGGCTGAAAATGCCCACGCTGCGGAAACAGCCATGCCGCAGGCTTTGCTTTATCTCCAGTATTTCCTGCGGGAAAAAGCCGGCTGCCGCTGCCAGCTGCCGGAAGATACCAAAAGCGGCATAAGGCAGCAGCACGGAAAAAAGACCGCCGCTATCCAGGTGGGCGGCAATGGCTGCCAGCAGCTCCGCATAGCCCAGCGTAGTAGCATGCATGGCCTGGTTGCGCAGGGCATTGCTGCTTTGCAGGCTGCCTTCATAAAAAGGGGGATTGGTGATGATGCAATCATACTGCCGGGCAACGGGCATATCGCGTATGTCCGCCTGTGTTACCTGCAGCCGTGCTGCCCAGGGCGAGGCCGCAAAGTTCTCCGCTGCCTGGCCGGCGGCAGCCGCATCCAGCTCTATACCGGTAATAGCGGCCGGCAGCTGCTGGGCCAGCATCAGCGCCAACAGCCCGGTGCCGGTGCCTATGTCCAGCACCTGCTGCACCGGCACCGCACGCCGGGCCAGGTACCGGGCGGTAAAAGCGCCCTGTATGCAGGCATCCGTGCACACCTTCATGGCGCTGCGGTCCTGGTGCACGGTAAATTGCTTGAACCTGAAATAGGAATTGGGCATATGATCTTATTTTCCTTTACCGGCCGGCACTACCTGCAATGACAGGTTGGGCAGGCGCATATCCCGGTGCACGGACACGGGATGCGCAGGCGCAAGGCGATACCGGTGCCATGCGCCGGCAGCCGGTATGCCCCCTATCTCCTGCACATACAGTTGCTGCGGCGCTGTGCTGTTAATGCTCCAGGTGATCTTTTTGCCAAAGCGGTTGTACAGCTTTACCACCAGCTGGTTCCGCCCCTTTTGCAAGGGCAGCAGCAACAGCTCCTGCTGCGTGCCGCCCCTTTCGGGGTTATTGTGCACGGTTTGCTCCACGCCGTTCAGGAACACCTGTATGCCATCGCCGCTGGTAAAGCGCAGCAGGCAGGGCTGCGCGCGGTTGCTGCTGATCTCCTGCAGCACATACCGGTTTTCCGTGGGGCCGGCTGCCAGCTCATATGTTTCGTTATGATGCCAGCCGGGTTGCAGTTGCCAGGGCTGGTCCTTTTCAGAAGGCCAGGGCTTTGCCGGATCAATATACTGCGTATTGCCCGGCAGATCGCCGCCTATCCCGCCCCGGTAGGGACCGGCCAGGTACATGGCTCCCCAGCGGATGCCTGCCGCGTCCTGCTGCAGCGGCCTGCTGCTGCCACCGGCCAGTGTGACCAGCTGTTTGCGGCCATCCATGTCCAGCCATACCTGCCGTCCTTTTTCCTGCTCTGTATATACCAGCTGCAGCCGGTACCTGCCCGGCGGTACGCGGAATGCCCAGGATTCCGCCACTGTGCTGCGGTAGTAGCTTTCATAGTCGCTGCCGGAAAAGCTGTAATGGTGAATAGCGTTCTGCCGGTTCAGCACCAGGCTGTCTGCCCCTGCAGGCCATTGCACCAGGTGTAACGGCGCAATGCGGTAGCCGGGCTTCAGGGCCAGGGCCAGCACTTTCACTTCCCCGTTCAATGCAAAATCATCCGGCAATGTGATCGTAGTGCCATTACCGTTGGCACGCACCCTTACGCGCAGCGGCTGCCCGCTTTCCACCAGCGTTACCTGCGATATACGGCCATTCAGGCCGGGCAGGGTTATGCTGCGCTGTGCAGGCAGTTGCAGCAGGTGCAGGTAAAGCATATTATCCTTAGCGGTCACCTCGCCCCAGGCAAAAGTGGTGTCAAAGGGATTGGCGGTAGTGCCATAAATGGCTGCACCATTGCGCTGCAGCCACCGGCCGATACGCAGCAGCACCTGCTGCTCAAATTCCGGTACGGAACCATCGCCCCGCGGACCGATGTTCAGCAGGTAATTGCCGCCGCGGGCAGCCACCTTGATCAGCCCTTCAAGCTTTTCCCGGGCCTTGTCCTCTGCTTTGCCGTGCTGCTGCCAGGAGCGGTACCCCCAGGTTTCATCATATATGGAGGCAGGTGTTTGCCAGGGGGTGGCTATTTTGTAGTCCGGGTAGTTGTTGTCGCCCATCACGGAAAAATCACCGGCATCATTGCCCAGGCGCCCGCTTACCATACAACTGGGCTGCAGGCGGTGCACCAGCGCCGCCAGCTCCCGGCTCTGCTCCGGGGTGAGGGAGCCCATGTCAAACCAAAGCTCTGATATGGGGCCATAGTGGGTGAGCAGCTCCGTTACCTGTTTCTTATTGTATTCATGATGTTCCGGCGTAATGGGATCGCTGTTGCTGCTGGAAATGGGATATGCCTGCGGGAAATGCCAGTCTATCAATGAAAAGTACAGCCCGAATCCAAGGCCATGGCGGCGGCAGGCGTCCGACAGCTCCTTTACCACATCCCGCCCGAAAGGCGTGGCATCTACCACGTTATAATCCGTGTAGGCGGAATGGAACATGCAAAAGCCGTCATGATGTTTGGACGTGATCACCACGGAGCGCATGCCTGCTGCTTTTGCCAGCAGCACAATGGAATCCGCATTCCAATACGGCGCCTCGAACTGTTTGGCTACAGCGGCATATACATCGCTGTAAATGCCGGCATGCGCCTGTATCTGCTCGCTGTAGCCCCGCGTTACGGGCTTGCCTTCCCATACGCCGCCCAGGGTGGAGTAAATAGCGCCCCAGTGAATGAACATGGAATATTTCTGGCGCTGCCAGTCCTGTAATGCCTTTGCCTCCCCGTGCTGCGCCCTGGCCGTGTGCAGGAGCAGGGCCAGGAGGGTTAGTAGTGATAGGTGTTTCATTGGGGCAAAGATAATATGCGGATGTGCAAATGTGCAGATGTGCAAATGTATTAGAGCGAATGTTTATGAATAAATGAATGCATTGAATGATGCATCCACTGCATTTTTCACCTGCACATCCGCACATCTGCACATCTTCCCATCTGCACATCAAAAAATGGCTCTTGCGCTGGGCACCGCATCCAGCCCGGCAAACTCGCCGGCCTGGTACTTGTACCAGGCAGTAATGGCGATCATGGCGGCATTGTCCGTACAGTATTCAAATTTGGGAATATAGCATTGCCAGCCATTTTTAGCGCCATACTGCTGCAGGGCCCTGCGCAGCCCGGAGTTGGCGCTTACGCCGCCGGCAATGGCCACCTGCCGGATGCCCGTTTCTTTGGAGGCCTTTTCCAGCTTGTGCATGAGGATGCTCACAATCCGCTCCTGTACGGAAGCGCAGATATCTGCCAGGTGCTGCTGCACAAATGCGGGGTCCTGCTGTTGGTGCTCCTGCAGGAAATAGAGGATAGCGGTCTTCAGCCCGCTGAAGCTGAAATTAAGGCCGGGTATCTGCGGCTCGGGAAATTTAAAGCGGGCAGGGTCTCCCTCCTGCGCATACCTGTCGATCAGCGGCCCGCCGGGATAAGGCAGGCCCAGCAGCTTGGCGCTTTTGTCAAACGCTTCGCCGGCGGCATCGTCCAGCGTTTCACCGATCACTTTCATGGACAGCGGGCTTTCGCACAGCACGATCTGCGTATGCCCGCCGGATACGGTCAGGCACAGGAAGGGGAACAGCGGTTTCGGGTCTTCTATGAAATTGGCCAGCACATGGGCCTGCATATGGTGCACGGCTATCAGCGGAATGTTGAGCGCCAGGGCCATGGCTTTGGCAAAGCAGCTACCCACCAGCAGGGAGCCGATAAGGCCGGGGGACTGTGTAAAGGCAACGGCGCTCAGGGCGGAGCGTTCCACGCCCGCTTTTTTCAGCGCCATGTCCACCACCGGCACAATATTCTCCTGGTGCGCGCGGGAGGCCAGCTCCGGTACCACGCCCCCGTACTGTTCATGTACCGTCTGGTTGGCGATGTAATTGCTCAGTATCCTGCCGTCCGTTAATACGGCGGCGCTGGTCTCGTCACATGATGATTCTATGGCAAGTATATTAACAGGCATGCCGCAAAGCTACGGCATTTGAAGTTTTATTGCTCCCGGATACAATCGATCCGTACCAGTTTGCCTGCCATACAGTTGGACATACGGTCCCGCAGCTCTGTATAGTTTACCCGTACCCTTTGCCCGGGCTGCAGGTGAAAGCTGGTGTCCGCCATTTCTACAGGTTGCAGCCGCGTATGGGCGCTATCGCTCAGCACGATCATCAGCCCGCAACCATCCAGCCCCCGCATGTCCATCACCACGCCTTCATAACGGCAGCCGGTGGACTGTTGGGTGGTTTTGCAGGAAAGCACCAGGGCAGGCAGCAGCAGGCCGGCCAGGAAGGTATATAATCTCATAACAGGTGAATAAGTTGAACGCAAAGATATAACAGCTTCTCTCATTTCCAGCTAACTGTTGCCAATAGCTAATTCCTAATTGCTCCTGATGGCTACCACAGGGTCCAGCTTGGAAGCGGTAAAGGCCGGTATAAAGCCGGCCAGGATGCCTACTATGGCCGATATGCTCAGGCCCAGGATAACATTCTTGGCGCTCAGGGTAATGGCAAAGCTCTGGCTGCCTCCTGCCAGGAGGGTACCCGTGTACACGAACAGCAGCCCCAGGCCCCCGCCGATAAGACACAGCAGGATAGCCTCCAGCAGGAACTCCATCATGATCACGCTGCGCCGGGCGCCGATAGCTTTTTTCAGCCCGATGATGTTGGTCCTTTCCTTTACGGTCACGAACATAATATTTGCTATGCCGAACCCGCCCACAATGAGGGCAAAGATGGCAATGATGCCCCCTCCTATGTTCAGGGCGGCAAACAGGCCGGCCAGGTTGCTGCTCAGGGTGGTGATCTCGTTCAGGGAAAAATCGTCCTCCTCGGTGGGACGCAAACGGTGGGCGGCGCGCAGCACGCCTTTCAGCTCGTCCTTCAGCTGGCCCAGGCCTACGCCGGTGGCGGCTTTTACCATGATATAAGGATCTCCGAAACGGCGCTCGTCCACGATCGTACGCCCGAAACCGTAAGGCACGATCACCGCGTTATCATAATTGATACCGCCCAGCAGGCTCTCCCCTTTTTTCTTCAGCAACCCAATGATCTTGCAGGGACGTCCTGCTACCTGCACTACCTTGCCGTCGGCCGTTTCTGCGCTGGTAAACAGGCCCTCCCAGATGTTGGCGCCCAGTATCACCACGTTGGCGCTGCCTTCGTTGCCGGTAAAGTAACGGCCCGCAATGATCTGCGGCTGCTGTATCCGCTCAAACTCCTGGGTAACGGCGATCATTTCCACGCCCTCCATATAATCATCCCGGTACTCCACCCTTTTATTGTAGGCAGAAAACGCAAAGGCCGATGCCGACGCGCTCTTTACCTTGTCCTGCACCACTTTCAGGTCCTTGAACTCCGGTTGTGGGCGGTTCATGTATTTCCACCAGGGATATTCGCCCCCGCCGCCCCAGGGCCATTTCTGGACGTAGATCACGTCGCTGCCCAGCTCCTGCACATCACTGCGGATATTGCTTTCCATGCTGTCTGTAACGGTAAACACCGCGATAATGCAGAAAATGCCGATGGTGATGCCCAGCAGCGAAAGGAAAGTGCGCAGCTTGTTCACCTTCAGCTCCTGCAGCGCCATCTTCAGGCTGTTCCAGAGTATTTTTATGGTAGCTAACATATAACAAATATAAGCTATTGGCGATTAGTTGTCAGCTTTTCGCATTTGAGCGGTTAAGAAGCTGGCGGGCTGACAGCTGAAAGGCACAGCTAACCGCTGAATTTTTCCTATTTTTGCCCCCATTTTACAGGATATGAAGTACCACAGCGAGATCAACAAAAGGAAAACATTTGCCATCATAGCCCACCCGGATGCGGGTAAAACCACCCTCACAGAGAAATTCCTGCTCTTTGGCGGCGCTATCCAAACGGCAGGTGCGGTAAAATCCAACAAGATCAAGAAACATACTACCTCCGACTTTATGGAAATAGAGCGGCAGCGCGGTATCTCCGTGGCTACTTCCGTAATGACCTTTGAATACCGGGACACGCTGGTGAACCTGCTGGATACCCCCGGCCACAAGGACTTTGCAGAGGATACCTACCGCACCCTGACCGCGGTGGACAGCGTGGTGCTGGTGATAGACTGCGTAAAGGGGGTGGAAGAGCAGACCGAGAAGCTCATGGAAGTATGCCGCATGCGCGATACGCCCGTGATCATCTTCGTGAACAAAATGGACCGCGACGGTAAAAACCCCTTTGACCTGCTGGACGAGCTGGAGGAAAAGCTCAACATCAAAGTGCGGCCCCTCAGCTGGCCTATTAACGGCGGCTCCGACTTTAAAGGGGTATACAACCTTTACAACAAGAGCTTTGTATCCTTCCTGCCCAACAAGAAGGCGACGGATGAAGATATTGTGCCGCTGGAAGACCTGGGCAGCAGCTACGTGGACGAACACTTCAGCGCCCAGGACGCCGCGCAGCTGCGCAACGATGTGGAGCTGATAGAAGGCGTATATGATCCCTTTGAGCAACAGCCCTACCTGGAAGGAAAGCTGGCGCCGGTGTTCTTTGGCAGCGCCGTGAACAACTTCGGCGTAAAGGACCTGCTGGACACCTTCGTGGAAATAGCACCCATGCCCCGCGACCGGGAGGCCAGCACCCGCACGATTGCCGTGGGAGAAGACAAGTTCAGCGGCTTCATATTCAAGATACATGCTAACCTGGACCCCCGCCACCGCGACCGTATCGCATTCCTGCGCGTATGCTCCGGCCGCTTCGAGCGGAACAAGTTCTACCACCACGTGCGCCTGGACAAAGACCTGCGCTTCAGCAACCCGTACACCTTCCTGGCCCGCGACAAGAACGTGGTGGACGATGCTTACCCCGGCGATGTGGTAGGCCTTTTTGATACCGGTAACTTCAAGATAGGCGATACGCTGACAGAAGGCGAGCACTTTTACTTTACCGGCATTCCCAGCTTCTCGCCCGAGCTGTTCAAGGAGCTGGTGAACAAGGACCCCATGAAGACCAAGCAGCTGGAAAAAGGCATCCGCCAGCTGACAGATGAAGGCGTGGCCCAGCTCTTCACCCAGCATGGCGGCAACCGCAAGATCATTGGCTGCGTAGGCGACCTCCAGTTTGAAGTGATACAGTACCGGCTGCTGCAGGAATATGGCGCTGCCTGCCAGTTTAACACCCTGCCCTTTTACAAGGCCTGCTGGATCACCGGCGACAAACAGAAAATAGAGGACTTCATCCGCTTCAAACAGGCTAATATCGTGGAAGACAAGGATGGGCACCTGGTATACCTGGCCCAGTCAGAATGGTACCTGAACACTGAAAGGACCAATAACCCCGATATCGAGTTTCATTTTACTTCGGAGATACACAAGTGATAATGTGCGAATGTGCAGATGCATTGAAGAGAGTACTAGTTTGATCATTCGCTGCATCTCATCTGCACATTTGCACATCCCACATCAAAAAAGCCGCTCCCGGGAACAGGTGCGGCTTTTATTGTACGACCAACTCAAATTAAACTACATTGTAGCTTGTCAAAAGCTGAAGGCTTATGATCATGAGTGCATGCAAAAATAAGCGCCCGGTATAACGACGATTTATGAAATCGGGAAATTGATTTGCGCAAAAGGGAAGAATGCTTCGCCCCCCCTGCGCATAATGTCACTTTTAGCCCCTGGTTTTGTCGCATATACACTGCAAACGACAGGGGATTGTTGGCGAGATTTGCACCGTAACAAAACTGCATTACATATGAACAAGCCTATTCTGACCACTCTCTTTCTTGCCATTGTTGCAGTGGCGGTATCCTGCCAGCAAGGCCCCAAAGAAGGCGCCAACGCTTCAACTGCACCAGGGGACACAACTGCCGGCCAGCATGCTAAGCCGGCGCAAAGCGGCTATGCCGATGTAAACGGGCTAAAAATGTACTACGAGGTGCATGGAACAGGTAAGCCCATTGTACTGCTGCATGGCTCTTTTATGAACATCCCCCTGAACTGGTCGCACATTATCCCCCTGCTGGCCAAAGACCGGAAAGTAATTGTAGCGGAAATGCAGGGCCACGGCCGCACAAAGGATATCTCCCGGGAGCTTAGCTACGAAGGGATGGCAGACGATGTATCCGGCCTGCTCAAGCATCTCGGGGTAGACAGTGCGGACATACTGGGGTATAGCATGGGCGGCGGTGTAGCCTTCCAGGTAGCCGTGCGCCATCCCGAGCAGGTGCGCAGGCTGGTAGTGCTGTCCGGCACCTATGCGCACAACGGGTGGTGGCCCGATGTAGAGGCCAGCTTTGCTACTTTCACTGCAGATATGTTCAAAGGCACTCCCATCCAGAAACAATACGATAGCCTGGGGAACGACCCGGCCCGTTTCCCGGAATATGTGAAAAAGGTTATCAGTATAGATCTGAAGCCTTATGACTGGACCAGGGACGTAAAGAACATACAGGCCCCGATATTCATGGCCATTGGCGATGCCGACGGTGTACGGTACGAGCATGCGCTGGAACTGTTCAAAGCCAAAGGCGGTGGAAAAATGGGAGATATACACGGGCTGCCCCAATCCCGCCTGGCCATTATACCGGGCACCACCCATATAGGCATGATGCAGCGGGCGGACTGGCTGATACCCATGATCACCGATTTCCTGGATTCCGACCTGAATGCAGCGCCACCTACATTTTAATGATACAGCTAAAGACGGCAGGGGCGGTCATTCCTCCTTCACATACTGGAATATAAGCTCCGCCGTTGTTTTCCCCTCCTTCCCTTCTATGCGGGCGTCCAGGTGGCGTGCATCCTGCCAGCGGTATGTGATCTTTTGCGGGAAATCATTGTCCGGGTTCTCTGCTATAAAGCCCACGGGCTTCAATACCCGTACTCTGAAAGGCACGGGCTGGCCGTTATGCTGGTCGGGAACGGTAGGGATATAAAAGATGCCATCTGTACGGCGTACCAGCTGCATGGTTTCCTGCAGGGAGCTGTCGCGGCCGGTAATGCGCCAGGCGCGGCCCTGGAAAGTGGAGTCGTTCACCTTCTGCCATTGCTCGGCTATTACGCTCAGCTTTGTGCGCATTACCCAGGTGCCTTCCAGCTTGTCCAGGTAGCGGAAATCCGCCGGCCGTACCTGCCCGGCAGCTGTCATGCTGCAGGCTAACAGCGTTGCCAGCAGGCTACTGCTGCACCACCGCTTCTTCTCCATATATCTGGTGTTTGTATTTCAGTGAGGGGGATGCCACAAAGGGCCCCAGGCCCAGCTCCTTCCACTTGTCGTCCACCCGACGGATGGTAGCATCGTCTGCTACTATGATATTGGGCCAGTCCCGTTCAAAATTGTCCAGGATGCGGGTTTTCAGCGTACCGTCCAGGCCTATGCCGGCCCTTCTTTTTCCGTGGGGGCCACCAGCCGGCAGGTTCACCACATAGCTGTCGCGCTTGGGGTCCAGGTTATTGCAGAAGCGCCACAGCGCGGAGGGCAGGTCCGTAATATCCACTGTATGTTCTACATACAGCACCATTTTGATGCCGGCCATTTCCGGCAGCTCGTACAGCCGTTCGTTCAGCTCCCGCACATGATGGGGCCGGTTCTTTTGTACGGATACCAGCAGGCAGGGAATATCCTGTTGCAGCAGCATGGTGTTCACTCCTTTTATCTCCGGGAAGCGGGCGCCCAGCTGTTGTACGTTCAGGTCCTTGCGGACAGCGGGCCATTCGTAGCTGTCGTCGGTTTCCTCCTCGTATTTCCTGGTGCCGTCTATGCACATCTTGCCGCCAAAGCCCATTTTGGAGCAGGAATGATCCAGCACATCCATGGGGCCCTGGCTGAGATAGATGTCCGTGGCGGGGTTGAGGTGGCGGAACACGTACCGGGCCAGCTGCCGGTAGTCCTGTATGCCGGTGCCTTCATCCGTTACTACCAGTATCTTGTTGAACATCATCTGGCCTGCGCCCCACATGGCGTTCATCACTTTCTGGGCCTGCCCTGCATAGTCCTTGTGTATCTGGGCGATCACCAGGTTATGGAACACGCCTTCCACCGGCATGTCCATGTCCACGATCTCGGGCACCAGCGTCATTTTTATGGGCGCCAGGAAAATGCGTTCCGTGGCCTTGCCTATCCAGGCGTCCTCCTGTGGCGGGATGCCTACTATCGTAGACGGGTACACGGCATCTTTGCGATGGGTAATGCAGGTTACATGAAAACGCGGGTACCAGTCTGCCAGGGAATAATACCCGGTATGGTCGCCAAAGGGGCCTTCCCATATCGGCTCCTCTTCTGGGTCTACATAGCCTTCTATTACAAAATCCGCGTCTGCCGGTACTTCCAGGTCCGGCTGGGTAAGGCATTTCACCAGCTCCACTTTCCGCTTGCGGAGGAAGCCGGCCAGCATATATTCATCTACATTTTCGGGCAGGGGGGCGGTGGCGGAATAAGTATATACCGGGTCGCCGCCCAGTATAACGGCCACCGGCATCCGCTTTTTCAGCTTCCTGTACTCCATGAAGTGCCTGGCGCTTACCTTGTGCTTGTGCCAGTGCATGCCGGTAAGGTCTTTCTCAAACACCTGCATGCGGTACATGCCTACATTGCGGCTGCCATTGTTGGGGTCCTTGGTGTGGATAACGGGCAGGGTGATAAAGGGGCCGCCGTCCTTTGGCCAGCATTGCATTACGGGAAGCTTATACAGGTCCGGGGCCGGCATGACCACCTCCTGGCAGCTGCCTTTGCCGCTAATGACCTTCGGCATCCAGGATGCAAACTGTCCCAGCTTGGGCAGCATGGTGAGCTTGTCCAGTATGCCTTCCCTGGGTTTGGACAGCATTTTGAACAGTCCTTCAATTTCGGCGGCCACATCGTCCAGCTCCTGCACGCCCAGGGCCATGCACATGCGGCGGTAGCTGCCCATCGCATTGATCAGCAGGGGAAAATCATAGCCGGTGTTCTCGAACAAAAGGGCTTTTCCGCCACCGGGCAGCTTGCTTACGCGGTCTGTTATCTCTGCTATTTCCAGCTTCGGGTCTACATAAGCTTTGATCCGTACTAGCTCTCCCGCTTTTTCCAGCGTATCAATGAAATGTTTTAGATGCTTGTATGACATGGCAAATGAAAAGACAAAGTACGTTCAAAAAAGTGAAAAAAGTGAATAGTGAATGGAAACCATTCACCATTCACTTTTCACCAACTATTAGCCTATTAACGTACAATTGTTATTCCCGCATCTATCACCACCCGCGGACGGCTGGGATAATATACCACGGGCGGTGGTGGCGGGGGCGGCGGCGCTACGTACACGGGGTATGCCGGGCGGCATACCACTACCCTGTTGTGATAATGGCCGTGGCGGTAATACCCGCGGCCGCGTTTCCAGTGCTTGTGCTTGCCGTGGTGCTCCCTGTAGTGATGTTCTCTTCCGTGATGCTCACGGTAATAGCCATCATCGCCCCTCCATCCTCTTCTTTGTGCCTGGGAGGAAAATACAACGCCCCCTAAGAGCAGCATCAGTAATACTAATTGTTTCATGCTGTTCAGTTTTAGTTCTTCAGTAATGTTGTTTGGCAGATTGGTATGCGCTACGATCAGGAAAGGTTAAAAGGCATATGGTCGTTTTCGGTTGCTGGCTGATATTTTTTGTGAAAGATCGTTTAATTGTACCGGTAAACAGGTAGGGAAGCGTCCAACGCAGCCGTCCTTCCGGTGCTTACTATCTCCGCGGTTTCAGCCCCGTTGGGCTTAGCCTTGTTGGCCCTCGCTTCGTTCATTACCTGTTTCAACGCATATATTTCAAAGAGTATGCCAAATAAAAAATCCCGTCAACCAAATGGTGGACGGGATCTCATTTTTTATATGTGGACTTTGTTGGGGGCGAATGATCGGAACACCAAGCCAACAAGTATTATGCCAAAAAGCTACTGAAGATCAATATTTTGGGCAGGTAGAAAATTTCTGCCGTCCAAAGCGGCTGCTACCTCCCAGGCGGTAAGTAATGGTCAGCCCTGAAAACACGTACCAGTCCTTGCGCTTGTCGGACCCGCGGGTGGTGCCGTCCGGCGGGTAGGCGCCCGGGGTGAGCCCGTTCTTGGGGGTGATCTCATCCCCGCGCCAGGCAAAGTCCACCGATTGCTGCCCGCTGCCATTCAGCAGGGTGGCCTGGTCCACGTAGGTTTTGCTTACATCGTCCAGGTAATCGGTAAAGGTTTTCCGGAAGCCGATCTCTATGCCCATGGTCCAGCGGTCGTTCAGCATCACCTTTACGCCGGCGCCAAAGGGAATGGCCACCTGGTGCAGCGCATACTGGCTGCGTTCGGGATACTCGGCCAGGTTCTGCCCCTCTGTGCCCAGCCGGCGCAGGGGTACCTTGTTGCCCATGGAATCCCTGGCAGTGGGATAAAAGCTGAAGCCTGCAAGGCCGGCAAATACATATGGCGTGTAGCCCTTCTCGTAAATATCGAAGAAATTGAACTCGCCGATAAAGTGCAGGTCCCATATCACGGAGCGGAAGCTGAGGTTGCGGGCTACCAGCAGCCGGCTCTCATTGGTGCTGTCTGCCCCGGCAATGTTGCCCCAGTTAAAGCCCAGGCGCAGGGTGAGGTAACGGTTAATATCCCTTTTTACCATGAGGCCCAGGGCCGGGCGGGTATAGCGCATGTCCACCCGCTGCTGGGCAAGGTCGCCGCTGTAATTGGTAATGCCTGCAAAACCGCCTACATGCCAGTCCTGGGAAAAAACACTTAGCGGGGCCAGAAAGAAAAGCAATAATATCCAGGTGATCTTTTTCATTCGAGAATAGTTTGGTTTTTCAGAGGCCGAATTGAATGCAATATAAATAACGTTCCTTCATTGAAAAAAAGTATAAAGTTATAGTTTTCAATTACCATGTAACAATTTTTTCTCATTTCATGCTAATACATTACCTTTATTTACTTAGTAAAATAAATATATAACAACTTTTAGTATATATTTATTAAATGCCTTTGCCAACAAAAACTTAGCCGGAACCTCATTAAACCATAACATCATCAATGAAGCCCAAAGCACCTACCAGAGAACAATTGGAACAGTATGCCCTGCGGGGTCTGGGGTATGCGGATGATCATGTAAAAGACCCGTTCAGTATGAAAGACGTGTCTGAATGGCTGGGCATCTCCTACTCCTATTTCTACCACATCTTTGCAGACATCATGGGCGAGCCCTACTGGCAGTATGTAAAGCGCCACCGCCTGGAGCTGGCGGCGGGCCTGCTGCGGCATAGCGGCTATAATATCGGGGAGATCTGCGACCTTTCGGGCTATGCCACCCTGGCTGCCTTTACCAAGGCCTTCTCCAACCACTTTGGCAGGAGCCCCCGCGCCTTCCGCAAGATAGACGAACTGCCGAATGAAAAACGGACCCTGGAAATGACCGCCATGATCACGGCCGCCTTTGCGCAGCAGGGCAGCGCCATTGGCAGCTACTTCAGCTTTGAACGGGCTGAGCACGTTATACTGCCTGATACCGTGCTATACTACACCCTTATTTCCTACGGGCAGGACCCGATAGCCCAACTGGTGATGAAAATGAGCTACCACGAGCAGCGCTTCCGCAAAATGCTGGACATACTGGACCTGCCGCAAGGAAAGATCATTACCGGCACGCTGGATGCCGTACCGGTTACCAACTATGAGAAGCTGAGCATGTATGCCGGCATTTGCGTTCCGCAGGCAGATACCCGCATTCACATCCAGATGACCTCCCAGTTCCAGCACCTTATACAAAAGCGCATGGCCGGCGGCCATTACCTCCGCCTGCAGGTGCCGCTGGACTTTACCACGGCCGGCGTGCCCATGTATGATTTCATTAACCGCTGCTGCCGGGAAGGCATTTATAAAATGAGCGGCAACCATTTCTTCATTTCCCTGACCGGCCCCGGCCTGGTGGAGATATATATACCGTATATGAAACAGATCTGATGCTGATGTGCTAATGTGCTGATATGCTGATTGCTGAAGCGAGTATCTGGATCATCCTCCACTGCATTTTCATCAGCATATCAGCACATCATTTAAACACTGCCCTAAAACAGGCGTTCTGGGATTCCGCGCCGCTTTGCCGGCGGCCGTAGTACTCGTCCAGGAAGGCTTCTGCGGGCGACCACACGGTCTGCATCATGCCCAGGAACAGGGGCTTCATTTCCGGGGTGGCGCCTTCACGGAAACGGTACATATCTTCCAGCTGCTGCTGCGCCACCTGCGGCTTGCGCCAGGGGCAGGTAATAACGCGCAGCCCTTTCATGGCAAAGTATACCGGGGTTTTATCCGGGCGCTCGTAGTGCCAGTCGCAGATCACAATGTCTTTGGGCACCATGTCAATAGCGCGGTGCGTGTTGTTCATGCTGGCTTCCCACATGCCCATGCCGGTGGTTTTGCCGTCCAGCAGGCGGTCGCCCCATATCCACAGCTCCCGCCCTTTTTGAGCCAGGTGGTTGCGCAGGGTCCATACCTCGCCGGCAAACAGCTCCGCCTTATCGCGGCCGCTACAGCGCGGGCACTTGTCATTGCCTATATAGAACACCTCATCCATTCCGGCATGAAAAGCGTTGGTAGCAAAGGCATCGCATATTTCGTCCACCAGGTCGAACACCACCTTGTGCACTTCCGGATGCAGGGGACAGTAGCTTTTGCAGTATAGCCCCTCTGCGTTAGGCCACTCGTACCTGGCGGGCATCTTTATATGCGGTGTTTCGTCAAAAGCAGGGTACACGCGCAGCAGGTTGTGCACTGTGCCGGCCCAGGACTGGTGGCCCAGCAGGTTTACCTGCGGGATAATGCGGATGTTATGTGCCTGGCAGGCCTTTACCAGCTTTTGCACATCCTGCCTGGAAAGGGCTACGGAATCGCGCAGCTCGGGGTGGCGCTCATACTGGTAGTTGAAATCCACCCGCAGCACCAGGGTATTGATATGCCGGGGCGCCAGCTCCTCTGTTATGAACTTGATGAACGCATCCAGCGCGGCAGGCCGCGGCGCGGCAATACAAAAGCCCCGGACGGGCAGGCTGTCCAGCCGGCGGGCGGTCTGGGCATGGCCGTAAAGGCCGGGCAGCAGTAACAGGCCCAGCATCAGCAGGTATAGCAGTTTTTTCATGACGTTGAACGGTTTATTCATTGACGACGTTGGAAGGGAACGTCAAGCTACTAATAAACTAATAAAACAACAAACGGGGAAAGCGGTTATTTTTGATAAAATCTTTGTCCTGCATGAACGAAAACAAGCTGCCTTTTAATGCCCGCCTGGCATATAGCCTGGTATCGCTGGTGCTGATCATTTACCTGGCGCACCTTGCTGCCAGCATCATCATCCCGCTGGTATTTGCCAGCCTGGTGGCCATCATGCTGCTGCCGCTGGCAGCGGCGCTGGAGCAATGGCGCATTCCGCGCGGACTGGCTGCTTTTCTGGCCGTGCTTATTTTTGTGATCGCACTGTCGGCCCTGCTGCTGATCCTGACCGCGCAAATGGGCGCATTCATATCGGACTTCCCGCAACTGCAACACCAGCTGCTGGAAAGCCTGGACTCCTTACAAATATGGATAAACGAAGAATTTCACATAAATGCCGACAAGCAGATGGACTACCTGGAACAGCTGGCCATGGGCACCCTGGGCTCTGCCACCACTTTTCTCAGCCAGACCCTGGGCGCTGTTTCCTCCATCGTGATATTCGTGGTGTTCGTGCTGCTGTACTCCTTTTTCCTGCTGCTGTACCGTTCACTGCTCATTGCCTTCCTGGCAGGCCTTTTCACGGAAAAGCACCGGGAGAAGCTGCTGGACGTGATCGGGCAGACCCGCTTCATTATTAAAAGCTATGCCAGCGGCCTGGTGATAGAAATGATCGTGGTGGCGGTCATGAACTGTACCATCTTCTGGATACTGGGCATCAGGTACGCTACGCTGCTGGGCATTGTGGCGGCCATCTTCAACCTCATTCCCTACCTGGGCATCTTTACCGCCATTGTGCTCAGCATGCTCGTAACGCTTACCACGGGCACGCCGGCCGCCAGCCTCCAGGTGGGCATTGCCCTGATGGTAGTGCATTTCCTGGACAGCAACATCCTGCTGCCCCGCATTGTAGGCTCCAAGGTAAAGATCAATGCCCTGGTCACCATCATTGGCGTGGTCACCGGCAACCTGCTGTGGGGCATTCCCGGCATGTTCCTGGCCATTCCCCTCATGGCCATGCTCAAGATCATTTTTGAGCACATCGAGGAGATGCAGCCCTGGGCTATCCTGCTGGGCGAGCTGCCGGACCGGCGGCCGGCGCGCCACCTTAAAAGGAAACCGCTGCGCCGGTGGTAGCGCCTGCGAACATCTTTACCGTCCAATGATTATTTTTATACCCTATGTCCATCACATTCCGTCATGCCCTGCCGGCCGACCTGCCGCTTATTGTAGACATCTACAACTCCACCGTTCCCGGGCGGATGGTGACCGCCGATACCTCGCCGGTAAGCGTGGAAAGCCGGCAGGCCTGGTTCCATGCCCATACGCCGGAAAAATGGCCCCTCTGGATCGTGGAAACAGCCGGGCAGGCAGCCGGCTGGGTAAGCCTGCAGCACTTTTACGGCCGCCCTGCCTATAACGCCACCGCAGAGATCAGCATTTACCTGCATCCCGATTTCCGGGGCAAGGGACTGGGCAAGCTGGCGCTGGCCGGCGCTATGGAAAGATGCCCGGCCCTGGGCATTGAAAACCTGCTGGGCGTTATTTTTGCCCACAACTGGCCCAGCATACAGCTGTTCCTGCAAATGGGCTTCAGGGAATGGGGTCACCTGCCCGACATAGCGGTGCTGGACGGCATTAAAAGAAGCGTGAAGATACTGGGGAAAAAGCTAAGCAGACAGGACGGCACCAGTACAACCGCCATCCCCCAAAGGAAAGGACGCGCCCGCCGATAGCGGCAGCACATCAACCGCAGCTGTTGACCATCCGGCAAAAAAAGCAAAGCGATCAGGCAATTACCAGGACCTGGCCAGGGAAAATACCCTATTTCCAGGGAGAAAACACCGGAAAACATACAGGGAGCACCGGCATTACACCAGCTGCCTTACAAGATCGATCCGGTACACGCAGCGGCGGGAGCCTTCCAGGATATGGTCTGTACGGCTCACCTTTACTTCATCTCCCAGGATGGTGTTAAAGGTGCGCAGCTCTGAATCGCAGATATTGGCGCATTGGGTGGCCGCGCTGCAAATGGGACAATGGTTCTCTATGAAAATGAATCCGTTATCATCTTTCCGCCATTCCGCCAGGTAGCCTTCCGTGGTGCGGAGCGCGGCAAAACGGGCTATTTTGTCGGCTATATCGGTCACGCCGTCCAGTGCGGCGCGGTATTTTTCGAGTTGTTGCTGCTCGCGGGCCACAATGATCTGGTCCAGCGCTGCCGGCCCCAGCTCATGGCGGATGGTCTGCATCAGCTGCAGGGTCAGCTCCGCGTGGGTATCGGGAAAACGGGCGTTGCCCTGTGCCGTCAGGTCCCAGATCTGCACCGGTCTTCCTACCCCTCTTGCATTGGTGGTGGCTACCACCAGTCCTTCCTCTGCCAGTTTCAGCAATTGCAGCCGTGCGCCCTCTGCCGTAATGCCCAGCTCGGCAGCCAGGGAAGCGGCGGTTTGCGGGCCACGGGTCTTCAGTAACACCAGAAACCGGTCAGCAGCAGCTTTGATCTTTGGCATATAATTTTCCAAGTCCTTACTTGTTTTATTGTCAAATCTCGTAATTTTGTAGTACTAAAAAAAATATTGTTGCAAGGTTATACGACCTTTGTGTGAACAATCAAGTGATCATATAGCCTGACAAACAATTAAAAAATTGACAACCAGATAGTTAGATGAACGTCTTGATATTCAACGGCACTATGGACGACAGACCCTATGCCACCGCCGGCCGGGTAGCCGGCTATTTTGAGGAGCAATTCCGGCAAAAGGGCTTTTACCCGCGGGTATTTAGCCTGGCCAATGCAGATATACCGTTCTTTGATCCGCTGAAACAGGAAACGCCGGCCAGCGTGCAAACCATGTGTGAGGCCTTTTGCGAGGCACAGCTGCATGTATGGCTCACCCCGCTGTATCATGGCAGCATGACCGGGGTGATGAAGAACTGCCTGGACTGGCTGGAGCTGACCAGCCGCCACGGACGCCCGTACTTAACCGGAAAGGTTGTAGCTTTGGTGAGCTGGGCGAACGGCTCACAGGCCATGCAGGGCATCAATGCCATGGATGCAGTGGCCAAAGCGCTACGGGCCTGGGTATTGCCCTTTTCCGTTCCTGTGCTGAAGGACCACCTGTTTGATCCGCAAACCAGCGACTTTTCAGCCCTGTACAAGACCAAGTTTGACCAGATGATCTCGTTGCTGGCAGCGGCCAGGACAACAGTAGTGGAATAAAAGATATGTTTAACAACAACAGCGACTGGCACATAGCCGGCAGCTGGCAATTAAAAGCAAAAAGCTGAATTTATGATAACCGTTTCAGAAAAAGCAAGCCAGTACATAAAAGACCTGATGGTAAAGGAAAACCATGCACCGGGCACCTTTGTGCGCGTAGGCGTGAAAGGCGGCGGATGCTCCGGCCTGGAATACGTGCTCCGGTTTGAGGCAGAAGAGCAGTCCGGCGACCAGGTATTTGAGGACAAAGGCGTGAAGATCGTGGTGCAGATGAAAAGCCTCCTGTACCTGTACGGTACCGAGCTGGACTACTCCGACGGGCTCAATGGCAAAGGGCTTTTCTTCAATAATCCCAATGCCACCAGGACCTGCAGCTGCGGGGAAAGCTTTGCCGTATAAATAATTACAGACGAGTGTTCAGCAAGTTTCAGATACAGGTAAGCATAAATATTACTTTCTTTGCACCCATTTCCGAGACAGCTGACAAAAGATAAATATTTGCCGAATGAGAAACAGTAATGAAATAATCGATGATATTGCCAACCGGGAGTACGAGTTTGGCTTTACCACCGATATTGAAATGGATATAGCGCCAGCTGGTCTGAACGAAGAGACCATCCGCTTTATCTCTGCCAAGAAAGAAGAACCGGAATGGCTGCTGGAGTGGCGCCTGAAGGGATTCCAGGCATTCCGGAAAATGCAGCTGCCCGGGTGGCAGCATTTCAGGATGCCCGACATTGATTTCCAGGGCGTATCCTACTACGCCGCCCCCAAAAAGAAAAAACAGCTGTCCAGCCTGGATGAAGTGGACCCTGAGCTGCTGGCTACCTTCGAGAAGCTGGGCATCCCGCTCAACGAGCAGAAGGCGCTTAGCGGCGTAGCTGTAGACGCCGTGTTCGACAGCGTGTCCGTGGCCACCACCTTTAAAGAAAAGCTCGCAGAGATGGGCGTGATCTTCTGCTCCTTCGGGGAAGCGGTAAAGCACCATCCTGACCTTGTAAAGCAATACCTGGGGTCTGTAGTGCCCCATTCCGATAATATTTTTGCCGCATTGAACGCTGCGGTGTTCTCCGACGGGTCTTTCGTGTACATCCCCAAGGGGGTGCGCTGCCCCATGGAGCTGAGCACCTACTTCCGTATCAATGCGCAGAATACCGGCCAGTTTGAGCGGACCCTCATCATAGCAGACGACAACAGCTATGTGAGCTACCTCGAAGGCTGTACCGCCCCCATGCGCGACGAGAACCAGCTGCACGCCGCCGTAGTGGAGCTGATAGCGCTCAACCACGCGGAAATAAAATACTCAACCGTGCAGAACTGGTATCCCGGCGATAAGGAAGGGAAAGGCGGTATCTATAATTTTGTGACCAAAAGGGGTATCTGCAAAGGCAATGGCAGCAAGATATCCTGGACGCAGGTGGAAACCGGCTCCTCCATTACCTGGAAATATCCCAGCGTAATACTGCAGGGCGACGACTCCCAGGGCGAGTTCTACTCCGTGGCGGTGACCCGTAACCGGCAGATTGCCGATACCGGCACCAAAATGCACCACCTGGGCCGCAATACCCGCAGCCGGATCATTTCCAAGGGTATTTCCGCCGGCGAGGGCGATAATACCTACCGCGGACTGGTACAGGTGGGGCCGCGCGCGCACAATGCCCGCAACTTCACCCAGTGCGACTCCCTGCTGATAGGCAACCGCTGCGGCGCACATACGTTCCCCTACATTGAGTCCAGGAACAAGAGCGCTACCGTAGAGCACGAAGCCACTACCTCCAAGATCGGGGAAGACCAGATCTTTTACCTGAACCAGCGGGGTATTGATACCGAAAAGGCAGTAGCCCTCATCGTGAACGGCTATGCCAAGGAAGTGCTGAACCAGCTGCCCATGGAATTTGCCGTGGAAGCGCAGAAATTGTTGTCCATTACGCTGGAAGGCAGCGTGGGATAATGATCGATAACCAAAAAACCTGTCAGGTTTAATAAAAACTAACAAATAGAGAAACAACAACATATCATGCTGACGATTAAAAATCTGCACGCAGAAGTAGACGGAAAAGAAATACTGAAGGGCATTGACCTGGAGATCCCGAAAGGTGAGGTGCATGCCATCATGGGGCCCAACGGCTCCGGCAAAAGCTCACTGGCTTCTGTGCTGGCAGGCCGCGAAAATTACACCGTAACACAGGGCGAAGTGATATTTGAAGGCAAAGACCTGCTGGAAATGTCACCGGAAGACCGCGCCCGCGAGGGGGTGTTCCTGGCTTTCCAATACCCGGTGGAAATACCCGGCGTATCCAACATTAACTTTCTGAAAACAGCGCTGAACGAGATCAGGGCCTACAAGGGGCTCCCTGCGCTGGAAGCAAAGGAATTTCTCAGGCTTACCAAGGAAAAACAACAGCTGGTGGACTTTAACGCCAACCTGATGAACCGTTCCCTCAACGAAGGGTTCTCCGGCGGCGAAAAGAAGCGGAACGAAATATTCCAGCTGGCCATGCTGGACCCGAAACTGGCCATACTGGATGAAACAGACTCCGGCCTGGACATTGATGCGCTGCGTATTGTGGCCAACGGCGTGAACAAGCTGCGCAGCACGGAAAAGTCCTTCCTGGTCATTACCCATTACCAACGCCTGCTGGAGTACATTGTGCCGGATTTTGTGCATGTGCTGTACGACGGCCGTATTGTAAAGACCGGCACCAAGGAACTGGCGCTGGAGCTGGAAGAAAAAGGCTATGACTGGCTGAAGGAAACTGTGGTTCACGAGAATGTTTAAACACGCAATTAATAATGGATAGCTGGCGATCAGCGCCCTGACAATGGCGCTTCTGCAACGCACCCGTGCAAACGGGTACCAGTGATCATCCATTCTTAATTATTAATTAGGATCATGACAACCGACATAACATTACCATTTTACCAATACATCCTGGAAGGAGGTAACGGGCTTACGCCAAAGGACGATGCGTTGCACACGCTTCGCCAGGAGGCGCTGGCAAGGTTCAGGCACCTGGGCCTGCCCGACCTGAAAACGGAAGCCTGGCGCAACACCAACATACAACGGATACTGAAGGAACAGCCCTACGTACTGCAACAGCAGGCGTTCCCGGTAACGGCAGCCCAGGTGGCGCCTGCTTTCATTCCCGGCCTCTCCTGCTACACAGCCGTGCTGGTAAACGGGCACCTGCAGCCGGAGCTGTCCGAGCTGCCTGCTGTCAAAGGCGTGACTATCAGCAAGCTGAGCGATGCCGTGCAGCAAACCGGCTTCCAGGCCTTTTTTGACAAGCACCCGCACCTGGCGGAGCAGCCCTTTGCGGCGCTGAACACCGCCCTGTTTGCCGACGGGCTTTTCCTGGAGCTGAAGGCCAACGCCGTGCTGGACAAGCCGCTGCATATTGTGCACATCTATACCGTAACGCAGCATGCTTTCCTGCAGCCCCGCCACCTGTGGATCGCGCATCCGCACGCGCAGGCTACGGTGATAGAAAGCTCCCTGGGCCTGCACCCCGATGCCACGGTCTTTGTGAATGGCGTAAGCGAGATAGTGCTGGAAGAAAACGCGGAGCTGTGGCATTACAACCTGCAGAATATGGTGGAGAACAGCCGGCACGTATACCAAACGGCCGCCAGGCAGCAAACCTACAGCCGTTACCATCATTATAACTTTACATTGCCCCATGCCACCCTGGTGCGTAACAACCTCAGCGTGGCGCTGAACGGCAGCTATACGGAAACAGACCTGCATGGCCTGTACCTGGCTACCGGCCAGCAGCATGTGGATAATCACACTTTTGTGGATCACCTGATGCCCCACTGCAACAGCAACGAGCTGTACAAAGGCGTGCTGCTGGACAATGCCGACGGCGTGTTCACCGGCCGCATACACGTGCACCAGGATGCGCAGAAAACCAACGCTTTCCAGCAGAACAACAACCTGCTGCTGAGCGAAAAAGCCAATATCAACTCCCAGCCCCAGCTGGAGATATACGCCGACGATGTGAAATGCAGCCACGGCTTTACCGTTGGACAGTTCAGCGAAGAATCGCTGTTCTACCTCCGCTCCCGCGGCATTGGCGCCGAGAACGCCAGGACGCTGCTGGTAAACGCCTTTGCCTTTGACATCACGGACCAGGTGCACATCCCGGCCCTGCAGCAGCACCTGACAGAGCAGATACAGCAGTATGTAAGCCGGGAGGTTATTAATAATTAACTTATTTGTCATATGCAGCATGTACCAGAAATAGCGCCCGTGTTGGACGTAGAGAGCGTAAGAAAGGATTTCCCCCTGTTGCAGCAGGCCACCGTGTACGGCATGCCGCTGGTATACCTTGATAATGCCGCCACTACCCAGAAACCGCAGGTAGTGCTGGATACGCTGGAACAATATTACACCGGCTACAATGCCAATGTGCACCGCGGCGTGCACCAGCTGAGCCAGCAGGCTACGGAAGCCTATGAGCTGGCCCGTAAAGCGGTGGCCGCCTACCTCAATGCAGCGCATACGCAGGAGATCATTTTTACCAAAGGCACCACGGACAGCATTAACCTGGTGGCCAGCAGCTACGGCCGCAAGTTCCTGCAGCCGGGCGATGCGGTGCTGATCTCCGCCATGGAGCACCATTCCAACATTGTGCCCTGGCAGCTGATCTGCGAGGAACGGGGCGCAACGCTGAAAGTGATCCCTATCAACGAGCGCGGCGAGCTGCGCATGGATGCCTTCAGCGAGCTGCTGGACGAGCGCGTAAAGATGGTGGCTGTTACCTGCGTGTCCAATACCCTGGGCACCGTCAATCCTGTAAAGGATATTATTGCCCAGGCCCATGCCCGCAACATACCCGTGCTGCTGGATGCAGCACAGGGCGTGCAGCATATGGCCATAGACGTGCAGGAGCTGCAGCCGGACTTCCTGGCCTTTTCGGGGCACAAGATCTACGGACCTACCGGCATTGGCGTGCTGTACGGCAAACGGGAGTGGCTGGAAAAGATGCCTCCCTACCAGGGCGGCGGCGACATGATCAAGACCGTTACTTTTGCCAAAACCATTTACAACGAGCTGCCTTACAAGTTTGAAGCAGGCACCCCGCACATGGCCGGCGCCATTGGCCTGGAAGCTGCGCTGAACTATGTAAAGCAGGTAGGTATTGACAGGATACAGCAATGGGAAGAGCAGCTGCAGGACTATGCGCTGCAGGCCCTGCAGCAGGTAGAAGGGCTGCGCCTGATCGGCCAGGCTGCCCACCGCGCCGCTTCCATTTCCTTCCTGGTAGGTGATATTCACCCCTACGACCTGGGAGAGCTGCTGGACAAGCAGGGCGTGGCGGTGCGCACAGGCCACCACTGTACGGAGCCGCTCATGGACCTGTTCGGGATACCCGGCACAGTACGCGCCTCCCTGTCCATGTACAATACCTTTGAAGATATAGACAAGCTGGTGGCAGCCGTACAGAAGGCCGCCGCCATGCTGAGATAAACAAGCGCGCATGACGATCAAAGAAAAACAGGACGAGCTGATAGCAGACTTTTCCCTGATGGAGAACTGGATGGATAAATACGAGTACATTATCCAGCTGGGAAAGGAACTGCCGCTGATAGACGAGCAGTATAAAACGGACGATAACCTGATCAAAGGCTGCCAGTCAAGGGTATGGCTGCACACCGAGCTGAAGGACGGCAAGCTGTTCTTTACCGGCGACAGTGATGCCGTGATCACCAAGGGACTGGTAAGCCTCATGATATCCGCCCTGTCAGGACATACGCCCAAGGAAATAGCCGAAACCGATATTTATTTCATAGACGCCATCGGCCTGCGCAATCACCTGTCCCCTACCCGCTCCAACGGGCTGCTCAGCATGCTGAAGCAGATGAAGATGTACGCAGTAGCCTATATGGCCAAACAAGCTAACTGATCATGGAAGCAGCACAAACACTCAGGGATAAGATAGAAGCCACGCTCAGGACCGTATATGACCCGGAAATACCGGTGAACATCTTTGAGCTGGGACTGGTATACGAGATCAGGATCGGGGATGAAGGGAAAGTGAACATCGTAATGACCCTTACAGCCCCGGGCTGTCCCGTGGCCGGCGACATTGTGATGGAAGTGGATCAGAAAGTGCGCGCCATAGAAGGCGTATCCGACGTGGATGTGCACCTTACCTTTGACCCGCCCTGGACCAAGGACATGATGACCGAAGAAGCCAGGCTGGAGCTGGGGTTCATGTAATAACAATTTCTTTATATAGTGGAATAATTTTATATCTTTGCGCGTTTACAAGCATCACTGTACCTAAAATCAAAGTATGAAATTATTCAGATTGTTGCCCTTTGCTGTAGTGGCCTGGCTGTTTTTCTGGTCCAGCTCCACTACCCTCACCTCCTGTACCTCTGACGTAAATGACACCATTATTATCAGGGATACCATTACTGTAACAGATACTGTGAC
>Ga0164243_10000151_pt1 | contig 173138 bp, 139 predicted proteins | sample OricompcompostOP_FD_108781 | JGI IMG/M metagenome (GOLD analysis project Ga0164243, IMG submission 108781) | Organic Plus compost microbial communities from Emeryville, California, USA - Original compost - Organic plus compost (OP) | ecosystem: Engineered > Solid waste > Mixed feedstock >...
AGAAACGGGATTGTACTATAACCGGTTCCGGTATTATAGTGCGGAAGAAGGAGGATATATCAGCAAGGACCCGATTGGGCTACTGGGAGGGAAGGCGTTGTACGGGTATGTGGCGGATACGAATCGTAGTGTAGACCTGTATGGTCTTACCGAGTGTTCGGGTGACGATTCCTGGAATGAGTTTCAAAAACGTGCCGGAGGGCAATTCAGTAATAGTGCGGAAGCTGCCAAAGCGTACAGATATTTGCAGAATAGTGAGTTTGAAAAACTGGCAAAGATGCTGGACCTGTCAACTCCATACGGGAAAGCTGTATTTTGGTCAGGGAATAAGGAAGCAGCACAGGCTTATGCCAATAAAACCGGAGGAGTAACATTGGAAATGACTCCTGGAGGTAAAATTTTCAATAACTGGGACTATATTCCCAAAAGATTTCCCAATTGGGGAGATGATAGCCCTCTGGACCAGAAAAGGTTTTGGGCTGCGATCTCAGTAGAATATGCCACCCGGGCAAAAGGTCCGGTTACCGCTGTACAGAAATATGAAGGTACGATCTGGAGAGAATTTGAGAAACCAATACTTGAGGGAAAGAATCCAATAAGATACATAAAAGTAAAATAGCAGGCAGCTACAACAATGACAACCGCTTTCAATCAAATATTAACCATTACCAAAGCTACCGGAAAGCTCAAGGCAGATGGCATACCTGCGTCATTGATCGATCAGCTCTCGGATGAAGAAAAGGTGCAGGTTGAAGAGATACTGGTTAAGATGGTTCAAACTAATGATCTAACAGGAATAGAAGCGCTTGCCGCATTAAGAACTGATAAAGCTGTGCAAACGCTTAAAAACAGGTATGATATAACAAATAGCGATAGCATCCTGAAGATCAGGCTGGCCAAGCTCTTATGGGAAGCCACCAGCGATCCTGGTTACATAATGACCATCCTTAGGGACTTTAAGCCGAAGAGCCATGCAGACAAGTTAACGTTAATATCCATTTACCTGGAGCTACCCCCCGAAACAGTGCCCAATGAGAGATACATTGATATAATCAGGCATGAAGACTACCAGCCAATGCGTTTTCGTGCCGCGAAGGGACTATTGTACAACCTTAAAATCCTTCCTCACTCAACCGATGTTACATTCGGTGACCCATTACACAACCTGCTACGCAAGTTGTCTGACAACGATCCCCAAACAAGGGAAGCTGCGCTAAGAGAGGTAAAGGGGCTATAGGAAAGCCTGAAGCGATCATAGACAAAGCAAAAAACCGGTGGTAAGGCCATAATGACTAATCCTGCCAGGATAATGTCCTCTTGCTATAAGGGAGTCAAAGTAATTTATCTATTATCGCATTTAATCGTGATTATTCTATGGCTGTTATACAAGGGAGTTTACTTAATGCAATGCTAAATTACCATGCAAGCGGAAAGCGTTTGGCTATTCTTATTATTGATGAATTATCTACAGGCCTGTCGCCACATATCAGCCATATGCAGCAGGTGATTAATTGGGCCCGGTCATTGAATATGCCAATTATTATAGTAGAATCTGACACCAGCTTAAACCCCGGGGGGTATCAGGTTGAATATCAACCTACCAATGAAGCCTTACGGAGTATGGCCAATGTTATTTTTGTGAAGGCAGGGATAAATGCATTCTCCACGGAAGTTGTATCATCCGCAGGTAGAATTCGTTTATCAAAAACAGGAGAATCGATCGAACAGCTACATTCAGCAATGGAATCCGGGGGCATCCAGCCGGTTAGCAAATTAAACCGGTACCTGGAAGGCCGGGGGGTAAAAGCGCTGGTAGTAATGGGAACCTCCACAAATCTTTGCCTACAGGCATCAGTAGTCGGCTACTGCAGACCTTTCACCAGTCAGCGTGAATTAGCAGCGCTCTCCCTTGGATATGAAGTGCTTAGCTGCCCCCAGATCATCAGGGGGATGATAGACAATGAAACGCCTGACTGGCAGGACCTGGAAAATGTATCTTTTTACACCAGCCTATAAGCACCTCGTAATGATAGAATGTCGATCACATTTCAAGATCGCTGAAACCAGCTTGCCCGATTGGACCAATGAGAAAATTTCCAGGAACAGGAGGTTTGGGAATTATGATTTAAAATTGTATTGACAGTTTTAATCCCCAAACAAAAAGTGCTTTTATGAGAACGCTTGTTATTGCCTCGCTACTTTTTTTGAATGCTTTATCAGGATATACACAGGGAGTCCAACACCTTAAAGTCCCAACTGACCGCTGGCATAGCGTGTTTACAATGTTAAGCCTTCCGCCGGATTATCATAAATCCGGTGAGAAACGTTACCCCACCATTATTTACTTTCATGGTAAAGGCGCTACAGGCGTGGACGGGAAAGCACTCTTCCGGGAAGGTCTTCCCAGGCGCATTAAAGCCGGATGGAAGCCACAGGCAATAAACCCCCTTACCCACAAAACAGAATATTTTATAGTAATCGCCGCACAGGATCAATGGACAACTCCATGGCCCGAAACAATGTACAAGGTAATGGCATATCTGCAGCATAATAAAAAGCTTAGGATTGATACGAACAGGGTATATACAACAGGGCCTAGCTTTGGGGGTGCAGGCAGCGTGTTGTATGCTGCATGGGACTCCCTTTCCCATAAAAAGGTGGCGGCCATTTTATCAGCTTCACCGGCAGCTGATATTAACCGTGTAGTGCATAACTTCAAGTATCTCGCCAAGGATGGCATCCCGGTATGGTTTTATAGTGGAGACAAAGACGGTTTTTTTACAGATAACGCGAAGAGATATAGTAAAGAGCTTAACAGGCTGTCGGACAGCCTGAAGAAAAAGCACATCTCCTGGGTCCAGACCTTTCATGGTGGTCACTGCTGCTGGCAGCCGCTTTACGACGGGAAGATCAAGATCATGTGGAATGGCCAGCGGGTGGATATGTATCAGTGGTTCCTCTTTTTTAGTAAGCAACACGCCCGGCGTTAGCAGGAGAATGCGGCTGAAGAGAACCGGATATGCATTAACAGTGCACAGACCGGGCATTCCGGGGGGCCTCCTGCTGTGTATAATTCTTGTCCCGTTGAAGTATTTCCTTCGTAATTGAATTTCCACGGGCTGCTCTTCAGGATGCAGGAATAGCACAAGACGAAAGGCTTTTACTTTTCCTCACTTTCTCCGCTGCTCAAAAAAAGTTTTCACTAACTGCAAGCTCTCCTCCCCGCCCGGGCCCTGCTCCAGCTTTGTCTTGGGGTGAAAGGGCGATTGCTGCCCGGTGGAGCGGCGATAGCTGTGCCGCTCGTCCGGGGCAGCGTATACAATGCGGCCTATCTTGCTCCAGTATAATGCGCCGGCGCACATCAGGCAGGGCTCCAGTGTTACGTACAGGGTGGCCTCCATCAGGTACTTGCTGCCCAGGAAGTTAAAGGCGGCGGTGAGGGCCAGCATTTCCGCGTGGGCGGTGCTGTCGTTCAGGCGCTCTACCTGGTTGTACCCCCGCCCGATCACCTGGTTGTTGGCCACCACTACGGCGCCTATGGGCACTTCGCCGTCGTCAAAAGCTTTGCGGGCTTCTTTCAGCGCCTGCTGCATGAAATATTGGTCGTCCATTGGTCAGCTAGTGAAAGGTGAATGGATAGGAAAATGGAACATAATGCAATCTTTCACTATTCACCATTCACCATTTTAATAAACTGGTCTTCCGTCAGGATGCGGATGGTATTGATCTTTTTGGCCTTTTCCAGCTTGCTGCCGGCATCCTCGCCTACCACCAGGTAGTTTAGCTTGCTGCTAACGCCGCTGAGTATCTTCCCGCCCTGCTGCTCTACTTTCTCCTCTGCTTCGCTGCGCTTCAGCTTGGACAGGGTGCCGGTAAAGAGGAAGGTTTGCCCTTCCAGGCTGCCGCCACCCCCTTTGGATGATTGGTGGTTCTGCAGGTTTACGCCCAGCTGCTCCAGGCGGGACAGCATCTGTATATTAGCTGTATTGCTGAAGAAGAGGCGGATGGAGCCGGCTACTTTCGGTCCTATGTCCTCCAGCTCCAGCAACTGTTCTTCCGTCCATTCCGTATAGTCGGTGAGGAGATGAATGGCATTGGCCAGTGTTTTGGCGGTAGTTTCGCCCACATAGCGGATGCCCAGCCCGAATATGAGCCGGTGCAGCGGCTGTGTTTTGGAATGCTCAATAGCTGCCTGCAGGTTGGCCAGCGATTTCTTGCCGAAACCTTCCAGCTGCTCTATCTTGCTGAAGTCCAGCTCATAAATGCCGGGAATGTCTTTCAGTAGTCCAAGGTTGTAGAACTTGCGCACATTGCTTTCGCCCAGGCTGCGGATGTCCATGGCGTCCTTGCTTACAAAATGGATCATGCGCTCTATTACCTGTGCTTCGCAGTTGATGTTGGGGCAGCGCCATACGCTTTCTCCTTCCGGTTTTTCCAGCTGGCTGTGGCATACGGGGCATGTTTTGGGAAATACAATATCCGCTTCGGAACCATCGCGCAGGTCCGCTACGGATTTCACAATGTAGGGGATCACGTCGCCTGCCCTTTCTACCAGTACGGTATCGCCTATCTTCAGGTCCTTTTCGCGTACTACATCTTCATTGAACAGGGAGATGGAGCCAACAGTAACCCCGCCAATGGGCACCGGGTCTATTTTAGCCACTGGTGTAATGGAGCCGGTGCGCCCTACCTGGAACTCCACCTTGCGCAGCTTGCTGGTAGCCTGCCGGGCCTTGAACTTGTAGGCCATGGCCCAGCGAGGGTGGTGGGTGGTCATGCCCAGCCGGTCCTGCAGGGCGTAGTCATTCACCTTTATCACCAGCCCGTCTATTTCGTAGGGCAGGCTGTCGCGCTCGTGCTCAAAGGTATGGCAGTAGTCTATCACCGCCTGTATGCCTTTTACTACTACCTTCTCTTTGGCCGGGCTGCGGAATCCCAGTTGGGTCAGCAGCTCCAGCGTATTGCTGTGGGTCTGTATCTCCACCGGCTCTGCCTTGCCTTTTTCCATTACATGGTAGCTCATATGGTACAGGAATGCTTCCAGTCCTCTTTTGGCCACCTCGCGCGGGTCTACCATGCGCAGGGAGCCGGAGGCGGCATTCCGCGGATTGGCCAGCGGGGGCAGGTTCTCTGCGGCGCGCTGGTCATTAAAGGCCTTAAAGGTGCTTTTCTTGATCAGCACCTCACCCCTGATCTCAATGGTGTGGATGCCATAAGCGCTGAAGTTGGCGGAGAGGGGAATGGAACGTATCTGGCGGATGTTTACTGTAATATCTTCCCCGGATACGCCATCGCCGCGGGTGGCGCCCCGTACCAGCCGGTCGTTCTCGTAGATCAGGGAAATGCTGGCGCCGTCAAACTTGGGCTCTATGCAATACTCTATATCGGTAAGGCCGGAAATTTCACGGGCTTTGCGGTCCCAGTCCAGCAGGTCGTCTGCATTGTAGGAGTTGTCCAGGCTTAGCATGGGCACCAGGTGCTGCACAGTGGGAAAGGACTTGCTCAGGCCCTGCGCTACGCGCTGGGTGGGCGAGTCAGGGCTTACCAGGTGTGGGTTCTCCTGCTCCAGCTGTTTCAGCCAGGCATACAGCTGGTCATATTCATAGTCGCTCAGCACCGGGTCGCTTTGCACATAGTAGCGCCAGTCGTTGTACAGGATCACCCGCTGCAGCGCTTCCAGCGTTTCCTCGGGGTTGTTGAGCAACTGCTGCCTGGATAATTTGTCCAGCAGCTCCTTTGCCAGCCTGGCAAGGGTTATTTCTATTTCCTTTGTATACATATTGTTCAAAACTGTGCGTAAATTTAAGCCATAGCTTTTATAGACCGCCAGGTTTTTAAAGCCTGGCAGGTCTGGAAAGGCCCGGAAAAACATCCCTTATGCAACTGCGCTTACCTGCTTATTGTTTAATACTCCTCTGCCTGGGCTGCCATGCCCGTAAAAAGGCGGACCTCATTGTCCATCATGCGGTTATTTATACGGTAGACGAACATTTCAGCCGGGCGCAGGCAGTGGCGGTGCGTAACGGCAGAATAGCGGCGCTGGGCAGCAACGAGGAGATATTGTCCGCATACAATGCGCCGGAAGTGCTGGATGCCGGCGGTAAATTTATCTACCCCGGTTTTATTGATGCGCATGCCCACTTCCTGGGTTATGGCCTGAGCCTGCTGCAGGTAAACCTTACCGGCACCCGCAGCTGGCAGGAGGTAATGGAAAGGATACAGGCATTTACTGCCGGCCGGCAACTGTCCACTAACGACTGGATACTGGGCCGGGGCTGGGACCAGAACGACTGGCCGGAGAAAAGTTTTCCCGACCGGGCACAGCTGGACAGCCTTTTCCCTAACACACCGGTGCTACTGGGCCGGGTAGACGGGCATGCGGCCATTGCCAATGGCGCCGCCCTGGCAGCCGCGGGCATACGGCCGGGGCAAACCCTTACCGGCGGCCTGGTAGAAGTAAAGAACGGCCGGCTTACCGGCATACTCATAGACAATGCCGTGCGGCTGGTGCAAGGTAAAGTGCCGCTTCCTTCACCTGCGCAGCTGCAAAAAGCCCTGCAAAGCGCAGCTGCCCGTTGTTTTGCAGCGGGGCTTACCACGGTGGCAGATTGCGGGTTAATGAAAGATGAAGTGCTGTTCATAGATTCCCTGCAGCAACAGCAGCAGTTGAAAATGCGCCTGTATGTGCTGCTGTCCGATACGGCGGTCAACTATGACTATTTCCTGCCCAAAGGCCCCTACAGGACCGACTATATAAACGTCGCTGGCTTCAAGTGCTATGCAGATGGCGCGCTGGGCTCCCGTGGCGCCTGCCTGCTGCAGGACTATGCAGATATGCCGGGCTGGAAGGGGTTCCTGCTCCGGGACAGCAGCCATTTTGCCCGGAGGGCGGCACAGCTGATCGATACCAGATTCCAGCTCTGTACACATGCCATTGGGGATTCTGCCAACCGGCAGGTACTGCGTATATACGCCGGCGTGCTGAAGGGGCAGAACAACCGGCGCTGGCGCATAGAACATGCGCAGGTGGTTAACCCGGCGGATGTAGCCATGTTTGGCCGTTACAGCATCATACCATCCGTACAGCCTACGCACGCCACTTCAGATATGTACTGGGCCGGCAACCGCCTGGGGCCGGAGCGCATCAGGCACGCCTATATCTACCAGCAGTTGCTGGCGCAGAACGGTTGGCTGCCCCTGGGCACCGATTTCCCGGTAGAAGATATCAGCCCGCTCAAAACCTTCCTGGCAGCAGTGGCACGCACAGATACCAGCGGTTACCCGGCTGGCGGCTTCCAGGCGGAGAATGCGCTGACCCGGCAGCAGGCCTTGCAGGGCATGACCATCTGGGCGGCGAGGGGATGTATGGAAGAAGACAGCCGCGGCAGCCTGGAGCCCGGTAAGCTGGCGGATATGGTGATGCTGGACCAGGACCTGCTGGAAGCCCCTTTGCAGCAGGTGCTGCAAGCCCGTACCCTGGCCACCTTCAGCGGAGGAGAAAAGGTATATGAAGCGGACGCTGCAAAATAAATCAGCTATCACCACGTTGTTTTTACAGAAAAATTCATAACTTTTTATTATCGTTTATATTTAGCCGGATACCCTGAGCACTGGTACAATAACCACTGTAATTGAAAATAATTCCACGTTTATATTGGCTATAGCTATGCAATCAAAGAACGTCAATGCCCATCTCACCGAGATCAAGGACTACTTTAAGATGGCCGTTTCAGTAGACTGTGTGATATTCGGGTTTGATAACGATGAGCTGAAAGTGCTGCTGATAAAGTCCGACCTCAATGAGTTCAAAGGCATGTGGTCCCTGCTGGGCGATATTGTGCGCCCCGGCGAGGAGCTGGACGCCGCTGCAGACCGCGTGTTGAAAGCCCGCACCGGCCTTGACCAGGTATTCATGGAACAGGTGCATACTTTTGGCGGCGTGCACCGGCATCCTGCCGGCAGGGTGATCACCGTGGCCTATTACTCCCTGGTGAATATTCAGCACAATGCCCTTAAAAAGCACGGCAACGAGCTGCACTGGCATACCGTAAAATCCGTGCAGGAAATGGCCTTTGATCATAAAGAGATACTGGACTGCTGCTACGAGCGCCTGAAGCATAAGGTGATAGAGCAGCCTGTGGGCTTTAACCTGCTGCCTAAAAAATTCTCCCTGCGCGAGCTGCAGAACCTCTATGAGGCCATCCTGGATGTAAAGCTGGACCGCCGCAATTTCCGCAAGAAATTCCTTTCCATGGACCTGCTCATAGACCTGAATGAAGAAGAGGATGACGTGCCGCACCGCCCCGCGCGCCTGTACAAGTTCAATTTCGAGAAGTACGACCAGCGCAAGAAAAGATACCTCGGTATAGGTTTCTGAGCATGAACGGTGTTGTAAGCGTAACAGATACACTTAAAAAAAACTGGGCTCAAATTTTTTTTTAACAAAAATTTAAGTTAAGATTGCGTAGAAAATACACATCCACGAATTGAAACTGAGTGTAAACTAAAACCAAAATTTCTAAATCTAATTTCTTACTTGTTGATTTTACAACAAACTGTTTTTCGTTTTATTTGAAAACTTTAGATATGGTTGTTTGATCCGCCATACTGTAATGTTGTGAGGCCGCCCGTGCATGGACGAGCAACCATCCCGGACCAGTATACGAAGCTAATTATATAATTCCACGTCATGAAAACTAGCAGTCTACTACGCAATTTTGCCTGGTGTCTTGTTACCTTACTTTCCCTTGCCCAAATCGTATTTGCGCAGGGGAAAGTAATTTCCGGAACGGTAACAGATGCCGACAACCAGGACCCCCTGCCCGGGGTAACCGTACAGATAAAGGGTACCAATACCGGTACCATTACCACTGCTGACGGTACTTTCAGGTTGAACAATGTGCCGGCTTCCGCCAACACGCTGGTGTTTTCCTTTGTGGGATATGAAACAAAGGAAGTAGCGCTGGAGGAAGGCAAAACCTCCTACAATATTACCCTTCAGAACGGGAAAGCCCTGGACGAAGTGGTGGTAGTAGGCTATGGCACCCAGAAGAAAAAGGATATAACCGGTGCTGTTACCAAGGTTACTACCAAGGAGTTCAATACCGGCGTTATTTCCAACCCGCTGCAGCAGGTGCAGGGTAAAGTGGCCGGCCTGGTGATCGTGCAGCCCGGCAGCGACCCGAATGAGAACCTGACCGTAAGGCTCAGGGGCTCCACTTCCCTGGAAGGGCAGCCTCCCTTGCTGGTGGTGGACGGGGTGGCCATTGATGACTTTAACCGCGGCATCAATGCCATTGCGCCCGGCGATATCGAATCCTACGATATTCTCCGCGACGCTTCTTCCGCTGCCATCTACGGCGCGCGCGGCGCTAATGGCGTTATCATCATTACCACCAAGAAAGGCAAGGCCGGTAAAACAACAGTGGAGTATAACGGCTATGTATCTACCGAATCAGTAGCCAACAACATTGATGTGCTGAGCGCAGACGAATGGCGCGCCGCTACCACCGGCAATCCCACCGCTGCTGCGCTGGATAAAGGCGCCAATACCAACTGGCCCGACGAGATCACGCAAACCGCCTTCTCCCACAACCATAATGTGGCCGTGGGCGGTGGTACGGACAAGTTCAACTACCGCGCCTCTCTCAGCTACCTGGACCAGGAAGGCGTAGTGCTGAACTCCGGTAAGGACATGCTTTCTGCCCGCCTCAACATCCAGCAGCGAAGCTTTAACGACCGGCTCACCGTTACCGCCGGCATCAATACCACCGTTACCAACCGGAAGTTCCTGCCGGGCCAAAACCTGGACCCCAAGGCCAAATCCGTGGGACAAAGCAATATCTTTAACCTGGCTTTCAACTACCTGCCGGTATGGCCGGTGTATAACCCGGACGGCACCTATTATCAGGTGATAGACTTTGACCTCGAGAACCCGCTGTTTGACCTGCTGGAGATCCACAACCGCAGGAAGGATAATTTCTGGCAGGGCCATGCAAAAGCAGACTACGAGCTGGTAAAAGGGCTGACCGTAGGCGTTTTCGGCGCCATCTCCCGTTCCAACGACGTAGGCGATTATTTTGAGCCGCGGGTGCCGGAAAAGAACAACAAAACTTTTGGCGCACGCTATAACTATAACAAGCAGGTAACCAATTTCGATGTGCACCTGAACTACAAGAAGAACTTTGGCGGCGACAAGCACAGCGTGGACTTTACTTTTGTGCATGAGTACAACCGCTTCGTCAATGATGGTTTCGGCGTGCTGGCCCGCGGTTTTCTCATTCCCGACATACTGACCAACAACCTGGGCACCAACACGGATATACGTAACAATGATCCGTTCTCCTACAAGGATGAAGTATTGCTCGCCTCCTTCCTGGGCCGCCTGGTGTACAGCTTTGATAACAAGTACAGCGTTACGCTGAACTACAGGAGGGACGGCTCCTCCAAGTTTGGTCCCAATAACCGCTGGGGTAATTTTCCTTCTGCCGGCCTGGCCTGGACCATCAGCAACGAGGAGTTCTTCAAGAAGCTGGCCGTGGTCAATTACCTGAAATTCAGGATCACCTACGGTACTACCGGTAACCAGGAAGATATTGATCCTTATCCCTACCAGCTCCTGTATGGCGCTTCCGATAAATTTTACTACGGCGGCGAGGTGCTGCAGGGGTATGGCATTAACCAGCTCAATAATCCCGACCTGAAGTGGGAGGTAAGGCACTCGTTCAACATAGGCATGGACTTCAGCCTGTTCAACAGCCGCCTGAACGGTACCGTGGATTTCTTCAATGATAAAACCAAGGACCTGCTGTTCAACTATGACCTGCCGCAGCCGCCCTTCCTTACTAACCGCGTGGTAGCCAATGCTGCTGATGCGGAGAACAAGGGGGTTGAGATCACCCTTAATGGCGATGTGATCCGGAACAGCAAGTTTACCTGGAATGCTTCCTTTAACCTGGGTACCCTGCGCAACAAGATCACCAACCTGTCCGGTAAGTTCCAGGGTGCGGACCTGAGCATCACGGCCCGTAACTACGGTTATGCCGATGGCCGCGGCCTCAGTAATGCCTACATCACCCGCCTGGTGAACGGTCACCCGGCCGGCGTGTTCTGGCTGCATGAATTCGTGGAGCTGCGGGACGGCCATGAATATTACGCGCATTACGATGACAAGGGGCAGCGCGCGGGCCTTATCCGCTCTGACTCTGCTACGGATGCAGACCGTGTGTACATAGATCCCACACCGAAATTTACTTATGGCTTTACCAACTCCTTTACCTACGGTAATTTCGACCTCAGCTTCTTTATAAGAGGTGTACAGGGCGCCAAGATATTTGCCAATACGCTGCTGAACCTTTCCACGGTTACCCGCCTGCCCGGCAACAACGTGGAGAAAAGCGCGCTTACCAACGGCTTCACCGCACAGCCGCAGCCTTCCACCTACTGGCTGAAGGACGCTTCCTACCTGCGTATGGAGAACCTTACGTTCGGGTACAACTTCAAGCCCGGCAGCCTGAAGTACATACAATCCTTAAGAGTGTACCTGGCGGCCAACAACCTGTTCATTATCACGGATTATCCCGGCATAGACCCGGAGGTGAAGGTAGAAGGCGACCGCCGGTATATAGACAGGAGCTATTATCCGAAAACGCGCTCCTTTACGTTTGGCGTAAATGTTAATTTCTAAAAACAGCCTGGCAGGTTTTAAGAACCTGCCAGGTCTCTAAAAAATACTACTCATATGAACAATAAATTGGTGTGGAAAGTCTTGCTGGCCGGCGGTCTGATACTGGGAGACATCTCCTGTACCAACCTGGATGCCGATGTGTTTGACCAGGTGGAACAGGACAATTTCTGGAAAACGCCTGAACAGATCATAGCAGGCATTGGCCCGGCCTATGCTTCCCTGCGGGGATACGCGAACGGCGACGTGTTCAGCCTGCAGGAAGTAAGCAGCGACGAGATCATAGTGCCCACCCGTGGCAGCGACTGGTATGACAACGGCAACTGGCAAAGCCTGTGGCTGCATACCTGGACGCCCAACCTGGGCCCTATTAACGGCGCCTGGGAGTTCATCTATTCCGGCATTGCCAAAACCAACCAGATCATGAAAACGGTGAGCGAGCTGCCGGAGCCGCCTGCCAACCTGCCCGAGATAGAAGCAGAGCTGAAGACCCTGCGCGCTTTTTACTATTACCTGGGCCTGGACCTTTTTGGCAACATTCCCATTGTAGCGGACTTCAATACCGATGTATCCACCGTTACCAACAATTCCCGGGCAGAGGTGTTCGAGTTTATTGAAAAGGACCTGAAAGACAACCTGCCCTATCTTTCCGGGAACGTGGATGCCGCTACCTACGGCCGGGTAAACAAGTACTTTGCGTTCTCCCTACTGGCCAAGCTGTACCTCAATGCCGGCGTGTATACCGGCACCCCCCGCTGGCAGGACTGCATTTCCGCCTGCGATTCCATTATACTGGCCAACAAATACCAGCTGGAACCCGATTTTTTTACTAACTTTTTGGTGCAGAACGAAAGCTCCAGGGAAAACATTTTCGTGATCCCGTATGACGATGCCAGAGGGCTCGGCACCTTTAACATACAGCTGTTCACCCTGCACTACCAGAGCAATGAAACGTTTGGCCTGGGCGCTTCTCCCTACAACGGGTTTTGCACCCCTGCCGCCTTCTACAATATGTTTGACGCCGCCGACATGCGGCGCAATATGTTCCTGGTAGGACAGCAGTATGACCGGAGCGGCAATCCCCAGGTAGACAAGCAGGTAAACCTGCCCCTGTCATTTGATCCCAATGTGCCGGTGATCTCCAGCCCGGAACCTTCTTTTCGCATGGCCGGCGCCAGGTCGGTGAAATACCAGCCTACGCCTGGCACTACCGGCGGCATGAACAACGACTTTGCCGTATTCCGCCTGGCAGATATCTACCTGATGCGCGGAGAAGCGAAGTTCAGGAACAACACCGGCGACAAGGGCCTCAGCGATTTTAACCTGGTGCGCGAAAGGGCCTTTGGCAACAGCGATCATAACTGGACACCCGCCTTTACGCTGGATAGCATACTGGCGGAAAGAGGCCGGGAAATGGCCTGGGAGCTGAGCCGCAGAACAGACCTGATACGGTTCGGGAAATTCCTGGACCCCAGGGTGCCCGCCAAGCAGGCATCCGCACCTTACCGGATATTATTCCCGATACCCAAACCGCAATTGGATAAAAATGGCAACCTGAATCAGAATGACGGATATCCAGGATAAAGCACGGACAAGCCTTCCCTCCATTCGCAAGTGGTGGGAAGGCTGCCTTGTGCCTTTTTTGCTGATAGCCTGCTCCCGTACCGCCCCGCCTTTATTTGAACAACTGCCCCCTGACGTGACCAACGTGGATTTTGTGAACCATGTGGAAGATACCGACTCCCTGGGCATACTGGACTATCTCTACTATTACAACGGCGGGGGCGTATCCCTCGGTGATATTAACAACGACGGCCTGCCTGACATTTACCTTACTGCCAACAAAGGCGGCAACCGCCTGTACCTGAACAGGGGCGACTGCCGCTTTGAGGACATTACTGCCAAAGCCGGTGTGGCCGGGCAGGCCGGCTGGACCACCGGCACCACTATGGCCGATGTGAACGGCGATGGCTGGCTGGATATCTATGTAAGCACGGTAGGCGGCTACAAAGGCCTGCGCTCCGTGAACCAGCTTTTCATTAATAACCGGAACGGCACCTTCTCCGAACAGGCCGCAAAATGGGGACTGAACGGGCAGGGCCTGTGCACCCAGGCGGCTTTCTTTGATTATGACCGGGACGGGGACCTGGACATGTACCTGCTGAAACACTCGGTGCACAGCGTGGGAAATTACAATGATACCGCCAGCCGCCGCATTCCCTCCCCCGAAAGCGGGGACCAGCTGCTGCGCAATGACGGCGATCATTTTACCGATGTAACGCAGCAAAGCGGCATTTACAGCAGCGCCGTTGGCTACGGGCTGGGCGTGGCAGCAGCAGACCTGGACAACGATGGCTGGGACGACCTTTACATCAGCAACGATTTTCACGAGAATGACTATTACTACCACAACAACCGGAACGGCACCTTTACGGAAATAAATGCCACTGCCTTTGGTCATGAAAGCCGCTTTTCCATGGGATCGGATATCGCGGATATCAATAACGACGGTTGGCTGGACATCATGACCCTGGACATGCTGCCGCCCGATGAGACCGTGCTGAAATCTTCCGGCGGCGACGATCCCCTTGATATCTATAACTACAAAATGGGATTCGGCTACCATCACCAGTACTCCCGCAACTGCCTGCAGCTGAATACCGGTGCAGGCCGCCGCTTCAGCGATATAGCCCTGTACAGCGGCGTGGCGGCTACAGACTGGAGCTGGTCGCCGCTGCTGGCAGACTTTGACAACGACGGCCGGAAAGACATCTTCGTCAGCGCCGGCATCCTGCGCCGCCCTAACGATCTCGACTATATTAAATACATTGCCCACTCCGAAGTGCAGCGCATGATGCTCAGCTCCCGCCGCATGGACCGGGCCATACTGGAGCGCATGCCCCGCGGCCGGTGGCATAACTACATTTTCCAGGGCACGGACAGCCTGGTGTTTACAGACCGCTCCGCAGAATGGGGGCTGGGCGAGCCGGCTTTCTCCAACGGCGCTGCCTATGCCGACCTGGATAACGATGGCGACCTGGACCTGGTGGTGAACCGCATCAATGCCCCTGCCGTCATTTACCGCAACCGGGCCGCCGGTAATACCGGTAATCACTTCCTGCGGCTGCAGCTCAAAGGCAACCCTCCCAATACCGCCGGCATAGGCGCAAAGGTATGGGTAAAGGCCGGCGGGCGCCTGCAATACGCCTGCCAGCAAACCACCCGCGGCTTCCAGAGCAGCGTAGCCCCCGGCCTGCTGTTCGGGCTTGGCGAGAATAGTATGGCCGATACCGTTATCGTGACCTGGCCCACCGGCGCTACCCAGGTGCTGACAAAAGTAAAGGCAGACCAAACACTGGTGCTGGAGCAGGGCCATGCCCGCAGCGGCGAGCATTACCGCTCCTTTACCACCCCGCCGCCCCCGCTCTTTGAGCTGGTGACAGACAGTACTGGGCTGGAGGATGCGCACCGGGAAAACAGTTTCGTGGATTTTAACCGGCAGCTGTTCATTCCCCACCAGTTGTCCACTGCCGGCCCCCCGCTGGCCGTGGGAGATATCAATGGCGATGGCCTGGACGATCTTTTCATGGGCGGTGCAAGGGACCAGGCGGGTAAAATGTATCTCCAGCAGCCGGATGGCAGCTTTGTAACGGTAAACGATGCCCTGTTCCGCGCAGATGCCGCCAGCGAAGATGTGGACGCCCTGCTGCTGGATATAGACAACGATCATGACCCGGACCTGTATGTAGTGAGCGGCGGCAATGAATTTACCGGCCAGTCGCCGCAACTGCTGGACCGCCTTTATATCAATGATGGCAAAGGGAACTTTCGCAGATCGAACGGCCTGCCCGCCCTGTATGGAAATAAATCCGCTGTATGCGCGGCGGATATAGACAAGGACGGGGATATGGACCTTTTCATAGGCGGGCGTGCCAATGCGCAGGCTTATGGGCTGCCGGCCGCCTCCTGGTTGCTGGTGAACAACGGCAAGGGACATTTCGCGGACAGCACGGCTGCCCTGGCCCCTGTGCTGGCAAAGGCAGGCATGGTCACCACGGCTGCCTGGGCCGATGTAGATGGTGATGCCTGGCCAGACCTGCTGCTGGCCGGGGAGTGGATGCCGCCCCGCATATTCCGCAATGTAAAGGGCCGGCTCAGCGAGGTAACCGCCAGGGCCGGGCTGGACCGGCTTTCCGGCTGGTGGCAGAGCATGCTGGCCGCCGATCTGAATGACGACGGTGCGCCGGAGATCATCCTGGGTAACTGGGGCCTTAATTCCAAGCTGAAGGCCAGCGCTGCCTATCCCCTGCGTATGTACGTGGCCGATATGGACGGTAATGGCGCAACGGACCAGGTGCTGGCCTATGCAGACCAGGGCGCCTATTACACTTTTTTAGGCAAGGAGGAGCTGGAAAAGCAATTGCCCGGCATTATCAAAAAGAAATATACCACCTACCGCAGTTTTGCCGGGCAGCCCGTTACGCAGGTGCTGGGCGCCATACTGGATACCGCGCAGCTGCTGCAGGCCGCGGAGCTGCGCTCCCTGGTGCTGTGGAACAACGGCCAGGGAGCATTTACGCCCGCCCCGCTGCCCGCGCAGGCCCAGTGGTCGCCGGTAATGGCTTTATATGCCGGCGATGTGGACATGGATGGCCATACCGACATTATTACCGGCGGCAACTTTTACGGCGTGCTGCCCTATGAAGGGCGGTATGATGCCAATGCCGGCTGCGTGCTGAGAGGCAATGGCAAAGGAGGCTGGGAGGTACGCGCGCCCTTGTGGTCCGGGTGGACGCCGACCGGCGAAGTGCGGGATATAAAAGTGCTGCGCACCATTAACGGGCAGCAATATTATGCAGTAAGCCGCAATAATGATAAATTGCTGTTGTTTCGGAAGAAACGGTGAAAAATTAACACGTTATGTTAAAACATTGTCTCTACCTGTTGCCGGTGCTGCTCCTTGCAGCGGGCTGCCGGCAGCAGCAGCCCCCCGTAAATAATGAAGTGCTGCACAACCCGCTGCTGTACTCCCAAACCGTGAAACAGCTTACAGATGTTATTGTGCATGATATTTTCTCTCCCCCGGTGGCCAGCCGTATCTACGTGTACAGCACTATTGCCGGGTACGAGGTGATAGCGCATGCCGGCCAGGGATACCATTCCCTGGCAGGGCAGCTGCACGGGCTGGACGCTACTCCTGCTCCTGCGGACAGCGCCGCTATAGATTTTCCTTTTGCTGCGCTGATCGCAATGAGCACCACGGGCAAAGCGCTTATTTTCTCCGAGGATAAAATGCAGCTTGTGCTGGACAGTCTCCAGCTGCTGGCCCGGGAGGCGGGCCTGCCTGCTCGCAAGCTGGAAGCATCCATTGCCTACGGGCAGCAGATGGCCAAAGTGATCCTGGACTGGTGCAAGGGCGATAACTATGCGCAGACCCGTTCCGGCATCAAGTATACGGTTACCGAAGAGGAAGGCCGCTGGACGCCCACGCCGCCCGCCTATATGTCTGCTATAGAACCGCAATGGAACGAGATACGTACAATGGTGATAGACAGCGCCAATGCATTTATGGTGCCGCGCCCGCCGGCATTCAATATGAAGGACAGCGCCAGCAGCTTCTATAAAATGACCCGGGAGATCTATGATATGGGCATGGCCCTCACAGATGAGCAAAAAGCCATTGCCGATTTCTGGGATTGCAACCCTTACAAGCTGAACCTGTCCGGCCATGTGTCCTTTGCCACTAAAAAGATCACGCCGGGTGGCCACTGGATCAGCATTTGCGGTATTGCCGCCCGGCAGGCCGGGGCGGATTTTAACAAGACCGTATGTACATATGCCAAAGCATCCATTGCATTGATGGATGCATTCATTGTTTGCTGGGACGAGAAGTTCCGCAGCAACCTGATACGCCCGGAAACGGTGATCAACAAGTACTGGGATGCGAACTGGAAGCCTTACCTGCAAACCCCGCCATTCCCCGAATACACCAGTGGGCATAGCGTAGTATCTACTGCATGTGCAACGGTGCTTACCCAGCTGTACGGCCCTTCCCTGTCTTTCCGCGACAGCTCGGAACAGGATTTTGGCCTGCCTTCCCGCGATTTTTCCTCTTTCCTGGCTGCCAGCCGGGAAGCTGCTGTAAGCCGCCTGTATGGTGGTATTCACTTCCGCCCTGCGGTGGAAGAGGGCATTACCCAGGGAAGAAAGGTGGGGGAAATGGTGATAAAGCGGTTAAAGATGGAACCCTGAGCCTACATATTCCTCCTGTACTGCCCGCCCACCTCATACAGCGCATGTGTGATCTGTCCCAGGGAGCAGTGCTTCACTGTTTCCATCAGCTCTGCAAACAGGTTGCCGTTCTGCACGGCTGTTTGCTGCAGCCGCTTGAGGGCCTCCCCGCTTTTGTGCGCATGCCTGTCCTGGAAGGCCCGCAGGGAAGCGATCTGGAACTCTTTTTCTTCCGTGGTGGAGCGGATCACCTCTGCCGGGATAATGGTAGGGGAGCCGTTCTTGTTCAGGAAAGTGTTTACGCCCACAATGGGATATTGCCCTGTATGTTTTAGGGATTCATAGTACAGGCTCTCTTCCTGTATCTTGTTGCGCTGGTACATTCTCTCCATGGCGCCCAGTACGCCCCCGCGGGATGTAATACGGTCAAACTCCGCCAGCACGGCCTCTTCCACCAGGTCAGTGAGCGTTTCAATGAAGAAGGAGCCCTGTGTGGGGTTCTCGTTCTTGGCGGTGCCCAGCTCCTGGTTAATGATCAGCTGTATGGCCATGGCCCGGCGCACGCTTTCTTCGGTAGGTGTGGTAATGGCCTCGTCATAGGCATTGGTGTGCAGGGAATTACAGTTGTCATAGATAGCGTACAGGGCCTGCAACGTGGTGCGGATATCGTTGAAGTCTATTTCCTGGGCGTGCAGGCTCCGGCCGGAAGTTTGTATGTGATACTTCAGTTTCTGGGAACGCTCGTTGCCCTTGTATTTATATTTGATGGCCTTGGCCCAGATGCGGCGTGCCACACGCCCTATCACGGCATATTCCGGGTCCATGCCGTTGCTGAAGAAGAAGGACAGGTTGGGGGCAAAATCATCTATGTGCATGCCGCGGCTCAGGTAATATTCCACGTAGGTAAATCCGTTGGCCAGCGTAAAGGCCAGCTGGGTAATGGGATTGGCGCCTGCTTCCGCAATGTGGTAGCCGGAAATGCTCACGGAGTAGAAGTTGCGCACCTGTTGCCGGATGAAATACTGTTGTACGTCGCCCATCAGCTTCAGGGCAAATTCAGTAGAGAAGATGCAGGTATTCTGCGCCTGGTCTTCCTTCAAGATATCTGCCTGTACAGTGCCCCGTACCGTGTTTAAAGCCTGCGCTTTTATTTTTTCATACACTTCCCTCTCCAGCACTTCATCACCGGCAATGCCCAGCAGCTGCAGCCCCAGCCCGTTGTTGCCATTGGGCAGCCCGCCGTTGTAATGCGGCAGCGGGTGGTCTTTGAACTTTTCTTTGATACGTGCCTGTACCTGTTCCGTCAGCCCGTTTTCTGCAATGTACTTCTCGCATTGCTGGTCGATGGCGGCATTCATGAAAAAGGCCAGTATAACGGGCGCCGGCCCGTTAATGGTCATGGATACCGATGTTTTCGGATCGCAGAGGTCGAAGCCGCTGTACAGCTTTTTGGCATCATCCACGGTAGCGATGCTTACGCCGGAGTTGCCTACTTTCCCGTAAATGTCCGGGCGGTGGGCCGGGTCTTCCCCGTACAGGGTTACGCTGTCAAAAGCGGTGCTCAGGCGTTTGGCCGGCTGCTCCAGGGATACGTAATGAAAGCGTTTGTTGGTTCTTTCCGGTCCGCCTTCCCCGGCAAACATGCGGGTGGGGTCCTCGCCTTCCCGCTTTAGCGGGAATACGCCTGCAGCGTAGGGGAATGCGCCCGGCACATTCTCTGTCAGCTGCCAGCGTAATATATCGCCCCAGTCCTTGTACTGCGGCAGGCTTATCTTGGGTATGCGGGAGTGCGAAAGGCTCTCGGTGTAAAAGGGCAGCTTGATGGTCTTGTTCCTTACCTGGAATTCATAGTAGTCTGCGGCATATTTTTCCTGCAATGCCGGCCATGCACGGATCAGCTGCAGGCATTCATCATGTAGCTGCTGCTGCAGGTGCGCTTTGATATTATTTAATTCTTCGCGGGCCTGCAGGTCTTTTATGGCCAGCACGCCTTCCAGCTGGTACAGCTGGCTGGCAATGGCGCATTGCTCATTCACCCACTGGCCGTAATCGTGAATGGCCGCGGTGATCTCCGAGAGGTAGCGCACCCTGGCCGGCGGAATGATCTGCGACTGGGTGGTGGTATCGTTGGGGCGCTCGTGCGGCAGCGCAGGTCCGAAATGAATGTCTTTCTTTTCTCCTATAACATTCACCAGTTTCTCAAACAGCTGGTTAATGCCGTGATCATTGAACTGGGAAGCGATGGTGCCTACTACCGGCAGCTCCTCATCCTTGGCTGTCCACAGGTTGTGATTGCGTTTGTACTGCTTGCGCACGTCATGCAGGGCATCCAGCGCGCCGGCCTTGTCAAATTTGTTGATGGCGATCACATCCGCATAGTCCAGCATATTGATCTTTTCCAGCTGGGATGCGGCGCCGTATTCCGGCGTCATGACATAGAGAGACACATCGCAATGGTCCGTGATGGCGGTATCGCTTTGTCCTATGCCGGAGGTTTCCAGTATGATGAGGTCAAACCCTGCCTGTTTGCAGATGTCCACTGCTTCCTGTATGTGTTCGCTGATGGCTTTGTCGCTTTCACGGGTGGCCAGGGAGCGCATATAAGCCCGCGGGTGGTGAATGGCGTTCATGCGGATACGGTCGCCCAGCAGGGCGCCGCCGGTCTTTTTCTTGGAAGGGTCTACGGAAATAACGGCAACAGTCCTGTCTTCAAAGCGGTGCAGGAAACGCCGCACCAGTTCGTCTGTTACGCTGCTTTTGCCAGCGCCTCCTGTGCCGGTAATGCCCAGCACGGCGGTTGGTTTCCCCGGCTGGGGTTGCCAGTCGGCCAGCAGGTCATTTTCCGCTATGGTAATGGCTTGTGCAATGGTCTTGTACTGGCGGCCTGCCAGTTGTTGCAGCTGCCCGTTCAGCACGGGCACGGTCAGGAAATCGCATTGCCTGATCACATCCTCAATCATGCCTTCCAGCCCCATATGCCGGCCATCATCCGGGGAGTACAGGCGGGTAATGCCATAGGCATGCAGCTCCTCGATCTCCGTGGGCAGTATGGTGCCGCCGCCGCCGCCGAATATTTTGATATGCCCGCAGCCTTTTTCCTGCAGCAGGTCATACATATACTTAAAGAACTCTACGTGCCCGCCCTGGTAAGAGGTAACGGCAATGCCCTGGGCATCTTCCTGGATAGCGCAATCCACTATTTCCGCTGCAGAGCGGTTGTGGCCCAGGTGTATCACTTCCGCGCCTTTGGACTGCATAATGCGGCGCATAATGTTAATGGCGGCGTCATGCCCGTCAAATAAAGCTGCTGCGGTTACGATCCGTATTTTATGTTGTGGTGTATAAGACATATCAGTTTCCCTTTGCTAACGTGCAATTTACGAAAATAGGCACAGTGGGGATTACCGCCGGGCCGCGCAGTAAGATTTAGCAATTGTTAAAGAGGGAATGGAAGGTGTTGGAAAATATTTAAGGAATGGAGGGAAATGGTGATGAAATGGAATAAAATCAGGCTGCATCTTCCTGGCCGGGCAGGGAAAACAGTACCGCATTATTCTGTGCTCAAGCTACTGGCAGGGTTAGCCAGGGCCGCCTTAACGGCCTGGAAACTGATGGTGAGCAGTGTGATAAGGACCATACAGCCGCCCGCCAGCAGGAAAACATCCGCCCTCATCCGGATATGATACGCAAATCCGTCCAGCCACTGATGCATGGCCCACCATGCCAGCGGAGTAGCAGCCAGCACGGCAATCAACACGGACTTTAAAAAATCTTTTGACAGCATCATCACTACGTTGCCAACCGTTGCGCCCAACACCTTCCGTATACCGATTTCCTTCCGCCTTCTTTCCGCAGTGAAGGCAATTAAGCCGGATAGTCCCAGGCAGGAGATCAGCAATGCAAGCCCGGCGCAGTATCTTGAAAGCGCTGCCACCCGCTTTTCCGACACATATTGCGCCTGGTAGGTTTCATCCAGGAATTTATAGTCAAAGGAAAACCCGGGATTGTAAGTTTTATAGAGCGCGCTGAGGTTCGTGATAACCTGCTTTTCCATCCCGGCCCTGAGCTTGACCATAACTGTTCCACCGCGGTACTCCAACTGGAAGAATAATGGCTTTACCATTTCATGAAAGGATTGAAAATGGAAATTTTTGGTCACCCCGATAATTTCTGTTTCCCGCCCCCCAAAGGTGATTACCTTTCCCACGGGGTCTGTTATTCCCATTGTTTTTATAGCCGCTTCATTAAGAATGATCTTTGATGCGTCCGTACTGTATTCCCTGGAGAATGTACGCCCGGCTGCCATTTGGATGCCCAGCGTTTCGATCAGGTCATAGGTGGCCAGGAAAGGCCGGAACATAATGGTCTCGTCCTGTCCGTTCTTTGTCCAGGGAATGCCAATAGAAGGTGCGCCTCCAGGCAGGCTACCTACCATGCTGGCGGCATTTATAACCCCGGGCATTTTCCTGGCTTCGGCAAGGAAAGCCATTGTATTGGCCGGTATTTTTCCATCTGCCTCAAAATAAATAACATGGTCCTTGTCATAACCCGGGTTACGGGTTTGTACATAGGCTATCTGTCTGTACATGACCAACATGGCCACAACAAATATTACCGACAGGGCGAACTGAAATACCACTAAGCCTTTCCGTACCCATAATTCACCCGCTGTATTATGCAGCTTTCCTTTCAGTACGGCGACCACATTGAAACCGGAGACATATAACGCGGGGTAGCTGCCGGCCAGCAACCCGGTCATTAAAGTAATGCCCAACAGGGATAGTACGAGAGTGCTGTCTATACGGATGCTCAGCTGCTTTCCGGTAATATCATTGAAGGTGGGTAGTAGCAGGGCCACCAGCAGCAGGGCAATGGCCAGCGCCAGGAAGGTCACCAGCATGGACTCTCCCAGGTACTGGAAGATCAGTGTTCTTCGCCCTGCACCAATTGCTTTCCGGACACCCATTTCCTTCATCCGGGCAGCGGCTTTGGCCGTGGAGAGGTTCATGAAATTGATACAGGCAATGATGATGATAAACAATGCTATCAGGGAAAACAGCTTTACATAGGTGATCCTGCCGCCTGATTGCACGCCGTTCTCATAATTTCCATAGAGATAATTTTCAGCATACGGCTTCAGGAATAAACTGCGTGAAATGCCTTTGCTTATTCCTTTCATAAAGTGGCTTAAACTGATATTGAAGCTGGCTGCATGGGCGCCTTTTTTCAGCACCAGGTAGGTAAGGAACGGGCCATTGCTATTCTGGCTATTTAAACTGCCTGTTATACCCATCATGTCTTTAAAAGTGCTGAAGGGTAAAGCAAAGTCAAATTGGACGGAGGAGTTGGCCGGTGTTCCCTGGAATACGCCCGTTATAACGGCGTATCTTTTAATGCTGTCTACCTGCCACACCAGGGACCTGCCAATAAGATTTTCCGTTGTATGGAATAAGGCGGATGCAAGCTTTTCGGAAATAACAATGCCTTGCTTGTCTGCCAGTACGTTATTGGGATGGCCATAGACCAGGGGATAGGAGAAAATGTTGAAGTAATCCTTTCCCGCAAACAGCCCGCATGCCTTAATTGTTTTATCTCCTGCTGAAAGGGCTACTTTCGGGAACCAGGAAGGAGGCGTGGTGACGGTGGCATATTCAACTTCCGGCATGGTTCCGGCAATGGCCTCTGCCAGCAAAGGTGCCGTTTCAGGTGTGGTGCTGACCCCTTCTGTATGCTGCAGATTTTCCATTACCTGGTATAGCTGCCTGTCGTTTTTATGGAACCGGTCAAACGTTAATTCATCATATACCCATAGATAGATCAATATAGCGCAGGCCAGACCAGTGGATAATCCTGCGAGGTTGAGAAAAGTAAACTGGCGGTTCTTCCAGAGGTTGCGCCAGGCAATTTTGAGATAGTTGCTGAGCATAATGGTATTCTTGTCCGGTTCAGCAAACATACGCTAACAGGGTGCCAGACAACCTTATTTTTATCAATTAGTTCTTTATAAATGTGGTTATTTATTATGTGTTCGGTTTTGATACAGTCGCCTGTTCACTTCAGCACATACAGGAGAGCTATCTTTCCTCCTCACACAAACAGCTCCGCTGCTATCCCGTCCGCAAACAGCTTCCCCACACGGGTAAGCACCAACGAATGTTCCTTTCGCTCCATTTTCCCGGACAGTATAAATTCCCGGCTGCCGGTTTCCAGCTGCCGCCGCGCATCTTCCCCGAACCGTTCTGACACCAGCAGCAGATCGCATCCCGCTGCCGTGCGCAGGGAGGTCATAATGTATTCATTCAGCATCATGGCCGGCGTTAATATTTCCTGCTCAAAGGGCACTTTTCCTTCCCGGATGCCGTTAATGTATACACTGTTGTTGGATACGTTCCACTGTCGGGAGCGCCCGTTAAAGGAATGGGCGGAAGGGCCCAGCCCCAGGTAATGCGCTCCCTGCCAGTAGCTGCTGTTGTGGCGGGAGTACCAGCCTGGCAGGGCAAAGTTGGAAATCTCGTAATGCTCGTAGCCGGCGGCCGCTGTCCACTGCATCAGCAGCTCAAAGTGGCGGGCAGCCTTGTCAGGGTCTACCGGTGGCACTTTGTGTTTGCGGATAAAGCTGTCCAGCGCTGTGCCGGGCTCTACAGTCAGCGCATAGCAGGAAAGGTGGGGCACGCCAAGGTCAATGGCCTGCCGCACGTTCTCCTCCCAGCCGGCATCACTGAGGGTAGGACCGCCATAAATAAGGTCAATGCTCAGGTTGCGGAAGCCGGCCGCCTGCGCGTCCTGTATGCTGTCCAGCGCCTGCCTGCTGTTATGGGCGCGGTTCATCCAGCGCAGGTCTGTTTCGTGAAAGGACTGCACGCCGATGCTCAGCCGGTTCACGCCGGCGGTGCGCAGGGCCGCCAGCTTTGCGGGATGCAGGTCGTCAGGGTTGGCCTCCAGGGTGATCTCTGCATCCGGGGCAATGGTAAACAGCTGCTGCAGCTGTTCCATGAGCCGGCGCAGGTCAGTATCTGGCAGCAGGCTGGGAGTGCCGCCGCCAAAGTACACGGTATGCACCGGCTGCCGCTCCAGGTAATGCTGCTGCAGCCGTATTTCCGCCAGCAGGCTGGCTACCAGCAGGTCCCGCTGCCCCAGGGATGTGGAGAAGTGAAAGTTGCAGTAATAGCATGCCTGCTTGCAGAACGGTATATGTAAGTAGATGCCGGCCATGGACAGACATTTATATTATATTTGCAAACATAAAAATATTCTGGTGCGAAACGGGTTACTATTCCTCTTCATATTAGTATTCAGCGGCTTACAGGTATACGGGCAAACGGACAGCAGTAAAAAACAAACGGTTGACAGCGGGCAGCAGCCTGCCCGGCCCAAAGCAGCCACGCGAGCCCCGCAGGCTGCGGATTCGCTGAAGAATGCCCGTCCGAAAACCGTGACGCGGCCTGTGCAAGCTGCCGATACAGTGAAGAAAGCGCCGGTCCGTACGGCCGTTCAAAGGCCCCGAACGGATTCGGCAAGCAATGCCCGACCGCGCACTGCAGTGCGCCCGCAACAGGTGGCAGACTCGCTGCAAGCGGGGCGTACCGGCACGGCCAGCCGCCCGTTGCCGGGTACCAGCGCAGCTCAGCCGGCCCCGGCAGCTGGTGCCGGCACCTTCGCCCAGGATACCACTGCTACGGCATTGCAGCCGAATAAGCTACCTTTGAACCGGCCTTCGGCCTATGACAACTTTATGCGTAGCCTGGCAAACAGCAATGTTTTTTTGAGGCCCGACAAACCACGTTATTTCCAGCTCAATCCTTTACGTCCCTATAAGGACCTCGACTGGCTGGTGTATCTTATCGGGGGTATTGTGCTGCTCCTGGGTATTATCCGCATGTCCTACCTGAAATATTTTTCAGACCTGTTCAGGGCTTTTTTGAATCCCACGCTCAGCCAGCGGCAGTTAAAGGACCAGCTCTCCCAGTCGCCTTTCCCCAACTTTTTACTGAATACATTTTTTGCCGTCAGCCTGGGCGTGTATTTCTACCTGCTGATGTACCGGCAGCAGTATATCTTTAATGCAGACGCCTGGTTGCTCATACCTGGCCTGGTGCTCCTGGTGGCGCTCGTGTATATTGTAAAATACGTGGTGCTGCGGTTTTGTGGCTGGCTCTTCGGTAATACGGAGCTGGCAGACGCCTACATTTTTATCCTTTACATGATCAATAAGGTCCTGGGCATTATGCTGGTGCCGTTCCTGGTGATACTGGCCTTCTGCCAGCCGGAAATAGCGCAGACCTTCCTATATATCTCGATATTTTTTATAATCTTACTGGTTGGCTACAGATATATTAGGTCCTATTCGGTGGTAAAGCAGTACCTATCGTTCAGTAAATTGCATTTTTTTCTTTACCTTTGCGCATTCGAAGTAGTGCCAGTGTTGATTTTGACGAAGGTGCTGCTGATCTGGTTAACCGGTAATCCTTGATTACTGCCAAATTGTTAACACAAGAGCAAATTTAAGTATGATTAAAGGCGGGCCAAAAACAGATTTGCAAGTAAAAAATCATGTACAGTCGATCCTTATTTCCCAGCCAAAGCCTGAAACTGAGAAATCCCCTTATTTCGACCTGGCTAAAAAATTCAATGTAAAATTGGATTTTTTTCCTTTCATAAGGGTAGAAGGATTGTCTGCAAAGGAGTTCAGGAAACAAAAAATTGATATCCTGAATTTTACAGCGGTCATCTTTACCAGCCGTAATTCGGTGGACCACTTCTTCAGGATCTGTGAAGAGCTGAAGATAAAAGTGTCGCAGGACTGCAAGTATTTTTGCAATACCGAAGCCATCGCGCTCTATCTGCAAAAGTTCATTCTTTATCGTAAACGTAAAGTGTTCTACGGGGCAGACGGCTCTACCAAAAGCCTGCTGGAAGTAATGAACAAGCACCGGGACAATGAAAAATTCCTGTTCCCCAGCTCAGATAGCCAGAAAAAAGATATTGAGGAATGGCTGCGTGCCAATAAATGCGACTACGCTGCCGCCACTCTTTATAAAACAGTATCCAATGATGTAAAGGACATACTGACTTCCAGGGACTACGATATGATCGTATTCTTCAGCCCTTCCGGCGTGAAGTCGCTGTTCGAGAACGTGCCGGAGTTCCAGCAGAACGGTACCCGCATTGGCGCTTTCGGGCCTACCACCTCCGCTGCCGTGGAACAGGCCGGGCTGCGCCTGGATGTAAAGGCGCCCGCGCCTCAGGCCCCTTCCATGGTGGCTGCACTGGAGCAATACCTCGCAGATTTAAACAAAAAATGATCCTGCGATCTGTAAAAAATAAACGTACTTGCAGGGACGGCACAACGCCGTCCCTCTTTTTATGCAAAAACAGCAGGAAGGGGCCTGTACTGTTGCTGGTCTTGCCGAATATGACTATATTGGGCAACTGGCCAACTTGCCCGGTCAATTACAGCATTTTTCTAACCATAGCCTGTGTGAATTGTGAATAAACTAGCCGGAGAAACAAGTCCGTACCTGCAGCAGCATGCGCACAACCCCGTACACTGGTACCCCTGGGGGGAGGAAGCCTTGCAGAAAGCCTTGCAGGAGGACAAGCCTATATTGGTCAGCATCGGTTACGCTGCCTGCCACTGGTGCCATGTAATGGAGCGGGAAAGCTTTGAGGATGAGGCCACTGCCCGCATCATGAACGAACATTTCATCAACATCAAGATAGACCGCGAAGAACGGCCCGACCTGGACCATATTTACATGGATGCCGTGCAGGCCATGACCGGCGCCGGCGGATGGCCGCTCAACGTGTTCCTGACACCGGACAAAAGACCCTTTTATGGCGGCACTTACTTCCCGCCGGTAAAGGCGTACAACCGCCCTTCTTGGAAAGATGTGCTGCTGGCCCTGGCACAGGCCTTTAAAGAGCGCCGCAGCGATATAGAGGAGCAGGCGGGCAACCTGACCGGCCACCTTTCCCAGTCCAACCAGTTTGGCACCCAGTCCGCTTCCATTGTGAACATTCCCCGCGAGGAATTGTTCAGCCGCGAGCAGTGCGATACCATCTTCCGCAATATCATGGCCCAGGCGGATAAGACCTGGGGCGGCTTTGGCCGCGCGCCCAAATTCCCGGGCACCTTTACCATACAGTACCTGCTGCGCTATCACCACAGCTTTGATGCGCAGGAAGCATTGCAGCAGGCCCTGCTCTCACTGGACAAAATGCTGCAGGGCGGCATCTATGACCAGCTGGGCGGCGGCTTTGCCCGTTACAGTACGGATGATCAATGGCTGGCCCCGCATTTTGAGAAGATGCTGTATGACAATGCCTTGCTGGTAGACACGCTGTGCGAGGCCTGGCAGCTTACCCGCAACCCCGTGTATGCGCAGACCATTACAGACACACTGGCCTTTGTGGAAAGAGAGATGACGGATGCGCAGGGCGGGTTTTACGCTGCCCTGGATGCCGACTCCGAAGGGGAGGAAGGGAAGTTCTACACCTGGAGCAAGGCGGAAGTGGACGCAGTATTGCGCGAAAAAGCCCCTCTTTTCTGCGAATATTATGACGTAACGGAGCCGGGTAACTGGGAAGGAAAGAATATTTTATGGGTACAGCGTCCCCTGTCCGCCTTTGCAGCGGAAAAAGGACTGGATGCCGGAGCCCTGCAGCAGCAACTGCGCGAAAGCCGGCAGCTGCTGCTGGCGGCCCGTGCCACCCGCGTGCGCCCCGGCCTGGATGACAAGGTGATCCTGGGCTGGAATGCCCTGATGATACATGCATATGCCAAAGCTTATGCAGCACTGGGCAACCCGCATTACCTGTATATGGCCACACGGGCCATGGATTTTTGCTGGGAGCATTTGCGCCAGGAGGGCAACGAGCCGGCCTTTTATCATACCTGGAAAGCTGGCCAGGGAAAACACCCTGCCTTCCTGGATGATTATGCCTTCCTGATAAGGGCCCTCATCCTGCTGCAGGAGGTAAGCGGCAAGCTGGAGTGGCTTTCCCGTGCCCGGCAGCTGGCAGAGCTGGTCATAGACCGTTTCTCCGACGAAGCCGGCAGTTATTTTTACTATACTACCGTGGGCCAGCGGGACGTGATCGTGCGAAAAAAGGAAGTATACGATGGGGCTACGCCCAGCGGCAATGCCGTGATGGCGGCCAACCTCTGGTACCTGGCCATTGCTTTCGACAACCGGCACTGGGACGGCAGGGCCCTGGACATGCTGGCGCGGCTGGCGCAAACCGTGGTACGCTACCCTACCTCCTTTGGCGTATGGGCATCCACCATCCTGCAGATGGTAAAAGGCACCTGGGAGCTGGCCGTGGTAGGGCAGGAATACCAGGCCAGGGTGCAACAGGTAAATGACCACTACATTCCCTTTAAGGTACTGCTGGGGGCGGAGAAAGACCAGCCCGGCTTCCCTTTGCTGCAGCAGCGGGAGCGCCCGGGGGAGACCCTCATCTATTTATGTGAAAATTATCATTGCATTAAGCCGGTTAATTATATGGAAGAAATAATTAATTTAAAAAAATAATTATTAACTTGCAGTACTATTAAAGGCATAAGGGTGAACAATTGAACAAATGTCAACGGATTTATATAATAAAATGTTAAAAACGACGTTTAATGTTATTGCCGTAGGTACTGATCGGAATTGAAAAAGTTGTACGAAAAGATACTACGGATTAAAAATAATTGTTACATTTGTTATCTTGCACCAATTCAGATGTGGATAAGTCATATGTCAACACTATTGTGGAGAACTTGCGACTCATCCTGTCTGGTCCTTTGAAAGACTAATTTATCAGATTGAAAGCTACCCTTATGAAGCTTAATTATTCTAGTGGTCTGTTCGCTATTTTGCTGGTAAGCCTCCTCGCAAGCTGCGGAGGTGGCAAAACTCCCAAGAATGCGCAAGGGCAACTTATAGGAGTGAGCCCCAGACCGAGGTATTTCCCTCCTGTACCATATGGAATGGTGTATGTGCCCTCCGGAACCTTTCACATGGGGCCTAGTGATGAGGATGTGAACTATGCGTTCACCGCCCGTAACAAGTCCATCTCCATTTCCGGGTTTTACATGGATGCTACCGAGATCACCAACAACGAATACCGCCAGTTTGTAAACTGGGTACGTGACTCTATTGCCCACATCCTGCTGGGCCACGTAAAACAGGAGGGTGACGTGGACATTATCGACTGGAAGCAGAAGATCGACTGGAAGGACGCCGCTACCTATGAGAAGATAGATGCCATGATCTATGCCCCGGAAGACCGGCTCTACAATAAAAAAGAGATCGACGTATATAAGCTGGTGTACCACCAAGAAACCTTTAACTGGGACCAGGCCAAGCTGCGTGAGAACCACGGCAAGCCCCGTTCCCAGTTCATTGTAAAGAAGGACGTGCCCATCTACCCCGATACGTTGTGCTGGATCAGGGACTTCTCCTACGCTTACAATGAGCCTATGACCCGCATGTACTTCTGGCACCCGGCTTTTGACAACTACCCCGTAGTAGGCGTTACCTGGCACCAGGCTACCGCCTTCTGCGAATGGCGCAGCAAGTTCTGGGAAGATTACCGCACCTCCAAGAAGCTCTTTACAGAAGATAAATTCCAGCTGCCCTCAGAAGCGCAGTGGGAATATGCAGCCCGCGGCGGCAGGGAACAGACTCCGTACCCCTGGGGTGGCTACTACATCCGTAACAAGAAAGGATGTTTGCTGGCCAACTTCAAGCCCGGCCGCGGCAACTATCCGGAGGACGGCGGTTTTTACACGGTAAGGGCAGACGCCTACTGGCCCAACGACTACGGCCTGTACAATATGTCCGGCAACGTAGCGGAATGGACACAGGATATCTACTACGAGAATGCTTACTCTTTCACTTCTGATATGAACCCCTACCTCCGTATGGATGTGCCCGATGATGCAGCGCCGAAGATGAAGCGCAAATCTGTAAGGGGTGGTTCCTGGAAAGATATCGGTTATTTCCTGCAAACAGGTACCCGTTCTTTTGAATATCAGGATAGTGCAAAATCATACATAGGCTTCAGATGCACAATCGCCTTCCTGAGCCGTTCCAAGAACGATTTCAACAAGAAGTAAAAATAATAGCCATGTATATTGAGAGAAACCTGATCATGTACGCGAAACGCAAATCTTTGAGCAATAACTATTCCGTAACAACAACTTTAACCTTAATTAACTTTAACCAGATTAAATTTTAACCTATGGCTATGAATCCTAACAAAGCGAAATGGTTGAACTTCTTTGTATGTATCGCAGCTTCCGTAGTAATCATCGGTGCATTGTTCAAACTGCAGCACTGGCGCGGTGCTGATATCGCCCTTATCATGGGTCTGAGCGTGGAAGCGCTGATCTTCTTCGTGTACGCTTTTGTACCGGATACCTCTGCCTCCCATGCTCCGGCAGAAGTAGCCATCGCAGGCCACCCCGCAGTGTCCGGCCTGGACAAGATGCTCCAGGAAGCAGACATTACGCCGGCCAACCTGCAACGCCTCAGCGAGAACTTCCAGAAATTAGGTACTACTGTAGATAAAATGAGAGACATCAGCGACGTGGTAGCAGCCACCGGCGACTATACCCAGAAAACAAGGGAAGCTGCCAGCGCTATCGGCAACGTGGCTATGGCATATACTACTGCTGCACAGGCGGTTTCCTCCTTCAACAGCGCATCAGAATCCACCAGGCATTTCCATGAGCAGATGCAGGGCATGACCAAAAACCTGGCTTCCCTGAACGCTATCTACGAACTGGAACTGCAGGATACCAATAACCACCTCAAGGCCATGAACAACTTCTACAAGAACCTGTTGAGCACTTCTCAGGCCATGAGCGGCAGCATCGACGACGCAAGAAGAACGCAGGAACAGATCACCCTGCTGGCCAAGAACCTGAGCAATCTCAATACTGTTTATGGCAACATGTTGAGCGCTATGCATGGAAGATAAGGTAAGCTAATAGTTTTGAGTTAACATCACAGGCAAACAATTAAATCTGAAAACAAACTATGGCACTACCTAAAGATCCAAGGCAGAAGATGATCAACTTCATGTACCTGGTCTTAACGGCCATGCTTGCATTGAACGTTTCTGCTGAAATATTAAACGCATTCAATATCGTAAATAATTCTATCAATACATCCAACAGCTCTATCACTGACAAGAACAACATTGTATACGCCCAGTTCGATAAACAAATGAGCGAAGACCCGCTGAAAGTTGGCCCGCTCCGGACCAAGGCGCAGCAGGTGAAAAAGCTTTCCAGTGATATGTATGCTTACATCGAGTCCCTGAAAGAGAAGATCATCCAGGAAAGCGGCGGCAGGGACGAGAACGGCGAGATCAAATCGAAAGACAACCTCGACGCTCCCACCCGTGTAATGGAGAACCAGAAACAGGGCCCTGCCCTGGAAAGCAAACTGAAGGAACTGCGTACCAAGCTGCTCTCTTATATCGATCCCAAGCTGAAGGCGCAGTTTGAAAAAACACTGCCCCTGAAGATAGAAGTCAGCAAGTTGAACGCCGGGCACGACGGGGTAGGTGTAAAACCCAAATCCTGGACCACCTACCATTTTAACATGGTGCCTACGATCGCTGCGGTAACCATCCTCGGCAAGTTCCAGAACGATATCAAGAACTCCGAGGCCCTGGTGATCGACGAGCTGTTCCGACAGATAAACGCAAATGACTTTAAATTCGACAAGGTAAGGCCGTTCATCTCCCTGAACTCCAAGAACCTGATGGAAGGACAAACACTCACTGCACAGATCGCAGTAGGCGCCTACAGCAGCACAGTGAACCCGACCATTACGGTGAACGGGCAAACCATCCAGGCTTCCGAAGGGCTGGGCACCTTTACCATGCCGGTGTCCGGTATAGGGGAAAAGACTATCTCCGGTACCATTACCCTGCCCAAGCCTAACGGGGAGATGGAAACCTATAACTTTACTGAAACCTATAATGTAGGTGCTTCTACCACCTCCATTTCTGCCGATAAAATGAATGTGCTGTACATAGGGTTGCCGAATCCGATCTCCATCTCTGCGGCCGGTGTGCCTGCTGAAAGTGTAAACGCTTCCATCAGCGTGGGCAACATCCGCAAACAGAGCGCCGGCAATTACATTGTAACCGTTACCAACCCCGGCAGGGCCATCATTAATGTAACGGCCAATGTGGACGGTAAAGTTAAAAACCTGGGCAGCAAGGAGTTCCGTGTAAAAATGATACCTGACCCCGTGTTGAAGGTGGGTATGAACAAAAGCGGTACTATGAAAGCTGCCGACTTCAAAGTACAGGGCGGTTTAAGGGCTGACCTGGAAAACTTCGAGTTTGAAGGTGTAAGATACGATGTAGTAAGCTACCGGGTAGGTATTGAATCCCGCGGCCGCGACTACGTGGAAGGCGAGGCTAATTCCGCCTACTTTCCCAGCAGCGTAGTGCCCGCTATCCGTTCTTTGCGTGCCGGCGACCAGGTATACTTTGATAATGTGAAAGTAAAAGGTCCGGACGGCATTGTACGAAGCATGGGTAATACTTCGTTTAAATTAAATTAACAGTAATAAAATTACTGAACTATGCGAGCAGTAATGTTTAAAAGAATAAGCTGGTGTGCCCTGTTGCTGGTATTCCTGGCTGCAGAAGCGCAGGCGCAGCGCAGGGGTGGAACTACCCGGCGCCGTACCACCACCACCACTACTACGGAAGAAGAAGTAGTGAACCCTGCTACCGGTAACGCGGTAACACCGCCGCCGGCGCCAGCAGAAGGTGATGCCGCCGCTACTCCCCTGCGGCCCGATGATATCAGCATGCCGGTGGTAGACACCCCGCGCAAGTCTCTGCGGGTAGATGGTGTTACCTCCAAGAACTCTGTAAGGGACCGCGTGCCTATTGCCTATGATAATATCCGTGAAGACGACAAGTTCTGGGAGAAGCGTATCTGGCAGGTAATAGACATCCGCGAGAAAATGAACCTTCCCTTCCAGTACAATGTGGAGGATGAGAATGGTGTTAACCAGCTCTTCATTAACATATTACTGAGCGCGATCAAATCAGGCGAAGTACAGGCGTTCAATCCCATTGACGACCGGTTTACCACACCTATGTCCTACGAAGAAATTCAGACAAAGACAGCCGGCGAGGAAAGGACCGTACGCAGTATAGACCCTGTAACCGGTGAAGAAAAGCTGGTTACTACCCGCGACGAATTTGATCCCCGCACCATTGTGCAGTACAAGATCAAGGAAGTATGGGTGTTTGACAAGGAAGCCTCTGCTTTGAAAGTACGCATACTTGGCATTGCGCCCATGGTATCCCGTATGAACGAAGACGGCTCCCTCCGTGCCTCCATACCGCTGTTCTGGGTGTACTACCCGGATCTGCGCCCCATACTGGCCAAGTTCGACGTGTATAACCAGAATAACGACGCCGCTTCCATGAGCTGGGAGGACCTTTTTGAAATGCGCTTCTTCTCCAGCTTCGTAGTAAAAGAGAACAACGCCTACAACCGCGAGATCAAGGATTACATCAAGGATGGTGTAATGCGCCTGCTCGAAGGTCAGCGTATCAAGGACCAGATCTTCAACAAAGAACAGGATCTGTGGCAGTATTGATCTGCTGGTAGCGTAACTGATAAAGCTGCAAGGCCACAAGGTTTGAATACCTTGTGGCCTTGTAGCTTTAATGCCATACCTTTGCAGTAAAACCCCGGATACGGAAATATGTCCGCAACTTTTGACAGTACCGCATTATTGGATCAGTTACAGCTACAGGTAAGAGGATTATTGTCTGCTGTAGAGGAAAAGCTGGCGCACCTGCCGGCCCAGGTGCTGCAATTGCCGCCTGCACAGGACAAATGGAGCGCCGTGCAGTGCCTGGCGCACCTGAACGCCTACAGCCGTTTTTACCTGCCCCACCTGGCCACGGCCATCCAGCTGGGCCGTGCGCGCCAGCTGCCGCCCGCACCTGTTTTTAAAAGCAGCTGGCTGGGCAACCTGTTTACCCGCCTGATGCAGCCCAAACCGGATGGCTCCCTGCCGGTGCGCATGCCTGCGCCAAAGAATGCCCGTCCTGCTCCCGGCCTGGATGCAGCCCCGGTGCTGAATGAATTTATTGCATCGCAGCAGCAGTTGCTGCAGCTGCTGGAACAGGCCCGCAGCACCAGCCTGCAACAGCTGAAAGTGCCTACCAGCCTGAACGACTGGCTGAAGTTCTCCCTGGGAGATACGTTCCGCTTTTTTATTGCGCATGAGGAACGGCATGTGCAGCAGGCGCTGCGGGCCGTGGGAGCGAAGTGATGTGCAAATATGCAGATATGCATATTTGCACATTAGTGAAAGTGTTGCCATATCAGCTTTGCCTTTGCGGCGCCCACTGCCTGGCCCAGCTCTTCTTCTGAAAGCTGTTTGATGCGGTTGACAGAGCGGTAGGTTTGCAGCAGTTGCGTGGCCGTAGTGCTGCCAATACCTTTGATATTTTCCAGCTCATTTTTGAACGTGCCCTTGCTGCGCTTCTGCCGGTGAAAGGTAATACCGAAGCGGTGCACCTCGTCGCGCACACGGCGTATCAGTTTGAGGCTTTCGCTGTTAAAGGGCAGCTTGATGCTTTCCTTGTCGCCGGGAAAAAAGATCTCCTCCTCGTTCTTGGCCAGCCCCACCACGGTCATGCTGCCAATGAGGTCCAGCTCCCGTATGCTTTCCATGGCAGCGCCCAGCTGTCCTTTGCCGCCGTCTATGATCACCAGCTGGGGCAGCGGCTCTTTTTCCGCCAGCAGGCGCTTGTAGCGCCGGAACACCACCTCTTTCATGGAGGCAAAGTCGTTGATGCCTTCTACCGTTTTAATGTTGTAGTGCCGGTAATCTTTCTTGGAGGCCACGCCGTTCCTGAACACCACGCAGGCGCTTACAGGGTAGCTGCCCTGGAAATTGGAGTTATCAAAGCATTCTATATGCACCGGCAATACCGGCAGCTCCAGGTCGGCCTGCAGCTGGTAGAGCACTTTCTTCTTCTCGTCATCCGTTTTGCCTTCCAGGTGCAGTATCTTTTTGCGGCGCAGCTCTTCCTTGAAGTAGTTCACATTCTTTTCAGACAGTTCCAGCAGCTTTTTCTTGTCCCCGCCTTTGGGAATGGTCAGCGTTACCTGCTCTTCCGGGTAATCCAGCGCAAAGGGTACGATGATCTCCTGCGTATTGCTCTTGAAAGCGTCGCGCAGGTAGGCAATGGCGTAGGCCAGCACTTCCTCGTCGGTTTCCTCCAGCTTTTTCTCCAGGGTAACGGTCTTGGTATCTGCAATACTGCCGTTCAGCACCCGCAGGTAGTTTACATACGCATGGTTGCCGTCGCTGAGGATGGAAAATACGTCTGCATGGCCCATACGCGCGTTCACGATGGTGGAGCGGGCCTGGTAGGCCTGCAGGCTCTCTATCTTTTTCCGCAGTATTTCCGCCTGCTCAAACTCCATATTGCCGGCACAGGCCTGCATCTGCGCACGGAACATGCTTAGCACCGGCGACAGGTTGCCTTTCAGTATGTCCCTTACCTGCTGCAGCCCGGCACGGTAATCGTCTTCCGTTTGCAGGCCCTCGCAGGGGCCTTTGCAGTTGCCCAGGTGATATTCCAGGCATACCTTGAACTTGCCCTTTCGTATGTTCTGCTCCGTTAAATTCAGGTTGCAGGTGCGCAGGGGGATGTTATACCGGATCACTTCCAGGAGCTCCCGCACCCGGCCCACAGAAGTAAAGGGCCCCAGGTATTCGGAGCCGTCGCGGGTAAGGTTGCGGGTAAGGAACACCCTGGGGAAAGGCTCGTTCTTGATCACGATATACGGGTAGGTCTTGTCATCCTTGAGGTTGATATTGTACCTGGGCTGGAACTGTTTGATCAGCGAATTCTCCAGCAGGAAGGCATCCTGCTCGGAATTGACGATGGTAAATTCGATGTGGTGAATACTCTGTACCAGCTTGCGGGTTTTGAAGCTGTCATGGTTCTTTACAAAATAGGAGCTTACCCGCTTGCGCAGGCTTTTGGCCTTGCCTACATACAGCAGTTCCCCGTCTTCCCCGTAATATTTATAGATACCCGCCTGCAGCGGGATGGTATGTGATATTTGCTGAAACTCCTCTGCTGTCATAAAACGATTCAGTTTTTAGGCGCCAGCAGTACCTGTACATCCAGCTCACGCGGCTGCAGAAACGCTATTTTCTGGTAGGTGGTGATGTGGATGGTTTTCAGGTGCTGGTAAAACAGTTTTTGCTGGTACTCATATACCAGGTTGCGCACACGGTTGAGAATCTGTACCGTAGCTATCCGCCCTTCCTTATCCATATTCAGGATCACCTGTTCGGGATTGGTGCCGGCATCCCGGGCGCTGTACATAATGGAGCTGCTGCCGCTGAAGAGGTTTGTCACCGTATCGGTACGGTACGCATCTCTCAGGGAGGGCTTGTTGATGTCCGCGTCTATAAAGGGCTTTAGCAGGTGCTGCAGGGCCAGCGTATCTGCCGGCATGGCTACCGTGTCCCGCTGTCCGTTCAGTGTCACTATCTTATGTAGCTGCAACCCGTTGGTGTTCACTTGCCGGGCTTCCGTTTCAAAGTATTTTTTCAGGTCGCTGTGGGCCGTGCCCGGTGCCTGCCGTTGACGGCCAGGGGTACAGGACACCAGCATCACAGCCGCCAGGGCCAGGCACAGCAGCCTGTATCTGTTTATGTTCATGGGGCAAAATTACTAAAAAGACCTGTCAGGTTTTTAAAACCTCGCAGGTCCGCAATAGGTTGAGGCGGGACATAAAAAAATGAATGCGCCGTAAAAACGGCGCATCTGATGCATGAGCAAATCTGTCGAGAGCACTAAAAAACTTAAAACGAATAACCCAGCGTAATAGTTACTCGATTATACGAATAGTTATAAGTTGTATATGTTCCGAGGGGCTCGCCGGTGGTCCAGTTCCGGATGGGATACTTGGTGGTCATGCTTGCGTAGCTGTAGCCGGCGGACAGATGCAGGGAATTGTTATGCCCTGATCTTATCTTGTATCCCAGGCCGGCATGCACGTACAGCCCCGGTATTTTTTTCTCCGGGTCCTCGTTGCGGACCAGCTGCTCGCTGGAAGGCCAGGGCATGGATATGCCAGCCCCGGCATAGGTGAAGAGGGAATGTGTTTTCCGGCTGAAGTCATACCGTATATCCGCAAATACGGGTACGGAACGCAGCTCATAATCATCCAGCCCAATACCAATGCCGCCCTGCCACTGCCAGGCAAAGCGGTAGCCTGCAATGGCGCGCAGCACCAGGCCTTCGTCCCCGGAAAACTGGACCCCTGCCTCCATGATGCCGTACACCCCCTGCCTGCTTACCAGCAGTGGCCTGGGCATGCGGGCCACGCGCGCTACATCCTGCACAGGATACACCAGGGTGTCCTTTACCTGGTTCTCCATACGGATGGTGGCAGAGTCGTAGGCCAGTACCGTACCGTGGATCACACTGCCGTTCTTCAGGTACAGCACGTCCCAGTGATGCTTTGACTGCCGCGGCTGCGTTTGCTGCCGGGCATTTGCTGCAGGCAGCAGGCCTAATAGGCCTCCGGCCAGTAATAGTATTATAAGTACCTGTCTGTTCGTTCTGTTCATAGGTAAGGATGCAGCTATTCTTTAACAACAACAGGCAGCTTGCTCAGTTGCACAGGCGCCTGCAGGCTGGAATAATCATACTGGTACAGGCCGTCTTTGGCTGTTACCAGCAGTATGTTATTGTGCGGGATCACGTCATACGCCGCTATGCCTTCCAGCCACTTTACCGTGCTGATGTTGTTGGCGTCCCGGGCATCCAGGAACTTAAGCCCGTAAGCGCCTTCGCAGATGAACAGCTTACCCGCATCTATGCCCAGGCCGTAAGGGCTGCTCATGGGATAGGATCTGAGCAGCCTGGGATTGGACAGGTCCGATATATCCAGCACATCCAGCTGGTTGGTGAAGCCGCCGCAGGCGCTGCCGCCGCGCAGGGTTACATAGGCCAGGTTGTTTTCCACTACTACAGGATCGCAGGAGTTGACGTGCGCAAAAGCGCCTTTCCGCTCAGGATATGCAGGATTGCTGGCGTCATAAATGAACACGCCGTTCGCAGCGCCGATGAACAGGTGATGGTTATACGGGAAAATGGTTTCTATGCCCCACCCTATCATTATATTATTCCGCTTGGTGGGCTGTGAGGGATTTTGCACTTCAAATGCCTGCAAGCCATGGTTGTCAACCGTATAGAGGTAATTGTTCAGCAGCGCAAACCTGGCCATGGAGCCGCCCTTGCCCAGCGACACGGAGACGCTGGATTTGGCAGCTACGCTGTTGAACTCCACCATGGCGGAGTTGCTGGCCATGTCATATACATAGGGCACCGCATGCCCCTGGTTACAGGGCTCCGTAAGCACGGTGTCCTTTACAACAAAGTCGATGATCAGCCGGTTGTTGCTGGTATCCGATTGTATGCCATATTCGTATAAACGCCGGGGAAAGATGTTTTCCAGCCGCTTGCTTACCTTCACGCTGCGCGGGTCGCTGATGTCCAGCGCCACCAGGTCTATATAGCTGTCAGCATATAGTATGTTGTCTTTTACCGCCATGTCCACATTGCCCGGGATATTGATAAAGGCAAACTTGTCCGGCGCTGCCGGGTTGTTGTTATCAATAATGTGAATACCTTTATTCAGCTCGTTCAGGAAAATATAATGCCCGTACAGGTATATCTTGCCGGGGTGCTCGATCTCCCGCGGCGCTTCGCTTTTTACCGAAGCCCTGAACTCGTCTATCCCCTGGTATACAGGCATATATATTTTGTAAGGATAGCTGCTGGTACAGGAGTCTTTCAGGCAGCCGGCAATAGAAAGCACACATGCAACAAGAGATGCTGCAATGATCAGCTTGTAGAGTACAGATCTCATAGGGAACCGTTTTAGGGGTGCAAATATTTTTTACATCATTAGAACGGTACAGATTCAGGGAAAGTTACAAAGTGGAGGTGCGGATGTGCAGGTGTGGCGAATGTGCAGATGGGGTGTTCCGCTATGTAAAGCTTGGTGGTGATGAATTAATGTGCGAATATGCGAATGGGCAGATAGATTTATGCGAAAAAAATATGTATCGCTTCATTCATCTGCACATCTGCATATTCGCACATCCGCATATTACACCAGTTTTTCTCCGGTCATTTCCTTCGGCGCTTCCAGGCCCATGAAGTGCAGTATGGTAGGAGCAATGTCGCCCAGCTTACCATCCTTCACCGTTCCTTTGAAGTCCTTGTCAATAATGAAGAAGGGCACCAGATTCAGGGTGTGCGCGGTGTTGGGCGTGCCATCAGGGTTCACCATAAAGTCGGCGTTGCCGTGGTCGGCTGTCAGGAACACGGTGTAGCCGTTGTTGAGCGCAGCAGTTACCACGCGCTCTACGCAGGTATCTACCGTTTCTACGGCTTTAACGGCAGCTTCCCATACGCCGGTATGCCCTACCATGTCGGCATTGGCAAAGTTCAGGCAAATGAAATCGGCGGATTGCTGGTTGATCTCCGGTACGATCGTGTCCGTTACCTGGAAAGCGCTCATTTCCGGCTGCAGGTCATAGGTGGCTACCTTGGGAGAGGGCACCATCAGCCGCCTTTCTCCTTCAAATTCCTTTTCGCGTCCGCCGGAAAAGAAAAAGGATACGTGCGGGTATTTCTCGGTTTCAGCTATACGGATCTGCTTGAGGTGGTGTTTTTCCAGCACTTCGCCCAGGGTCATGTTGAGGTTGTCGTTCTCAAAGATCACATACACGCCCTTATAGGTCTTGTCATACTCCGTCATGGTGGTGTAGTGCAGGTGCAGGGCCTTCATGCCCGCCTCCGGGAAATCCTGCTGGCTGAGCGCCTGGGTGATCTCGCGGCAGCGGTCTGTACGGAAGTTGAAGCACAGTACGGCATCGCCCTCCTGTATAGTGCCTACCGGCGCCAGCTGCGCATCGGTGATAATGACAGGTTTGATGAACTCATCGGTCACGCCTTCTGCATACGAGGCTTTTACGGCCGTAAGCGGGTCACGGGTGGGGGTGCCGGTACCGTGTACCATGGCATCATAGGCCAGTTTTACCCGCTCCCAGCGCTTGTCGCGGTCCATGGCATAGTAGCGGCCGGTAATGGACGCCAGCTGCCCGGTGGTTTTGCCCAGATGGGCGATCAGGTCTTCCAGGAAGCCCAGCCCGCTTTTGGGATCAGTGTCCCTGCCGTCTGTAAAGGCGTGTATAAATACCTTTTCCAGCCCGTTATCCTTTGCTATCTGTGTTAATGCTTTTAGATGATTGATATGGGAATGCACGCCGCCATCGCTTACCAGGCCTATCAGGTGCAGGGCCTTGTTGTTGGACCTGGCATAGGCCAGGGTATCCAGCAGCTCCCGGTTCTTTGCCAGCTCACCGTCACGGATGGCTACATTGATGCGTTGCAGCTCCTGGTATACAATGCGCCCGGCGCCAATGTTCAGGTGCCCTACCTCGGAATTGCCCATTTGCCCTTCCGGCAGGCCTACCGCTTCCCCGCAGGTTACCAGGCGGCTATGCGGGTATCGGGTGTAAAGGCTGTCCACGAAAGGGGTTTTGGCATGTTTAATAGCATCTGCAGCGGGTACCTGGCCCAGGCCCCATCCATCCATGATAACCAGTATGGCTCTTTTCTTTTCCATATCCTTTAATTAGTTTGTTCCAACAAAACCGTGAAAATACTTATAATGGCTTGATACTTTCTAATTTTCTGCAAATTTAACAAGGTTCACTTTAGAGCTTAGTAAAACTATATATATTAATATATTTGTATCAATTACTACTTAGGAACTACAACGATTATGGGATTTTAACAATACTTTTGCAATCTGGCATAGTTTTAGCAACAGCTGGGGTTGGCAATAAAAGTTTGAAAAGCATTTAACCGAGTTTGAAATAACCATGTATACCGGGCATGACAAATAAAAAGCAATATTTTCTTATGAAACCGAGCATGATAAAGTCAATAACAGGGGGAGAGATGCAGCGAGGTTCCAACCAGCCAGGACACAGCGAAAAGAACTGGATCAGGCAGCGCTCGTACATACTGGGTATCCTGTTGCTGGGAGCCATTGTTACAGTGTTTTCCCTGTCTGCGCGCCCGCTCCGGCCCGCTACGGCAGGCCCTTTTGAAGATGTGATAAGTGCGCTCAAGCAAGGGGATGCAGGCAGCCTGTCCCGCTTCCTTGACAATACTGTAGAGATCAATATCGCCGGCAGGTCCAGCTCCTACAGCAAGGCCCAGGCCGAGATCATACTGAAGGACTTCTTTTCCAAGAACCAGGTAAAATCCTTTGAGCTTTTACACCAGGGCGAAGCCGGCGGCGGTTCCCGCTACGGCATTGGTAACATGGCTACCAGTGGCGGCAGCTTCCGTACCTCTTTTTTCCTGCAGAAAAAAGGCGGTTCCCTGGTACTGAATGAGCTGCGGTTTGAAAGCAAGTAACCCGGCCTTCATCTGGATATATTTTGTTCCTAATTTGCTTTTAATTTGAAAAACCATGGTGCCCTGCATATTAATTGCAGGGCACTCTTTATTTTTGGGGCCGCAAACCACTATTGAACTTAGTAGCATGTTAGATCAAACTGCACTTACCGATCTTGTAAGAAATGCGTTAGCGGAAGATATTGGCAGCGGGGATCACAGCACCATGGCCTGCATCCCGCCTGCTGCCCGTGGCAGGGCACAGCTCCGGGTAAAGGAGCAGGGCCTGCTGGCCGGCATGGAAGTAGCCGAGGTCATTTTCCGTTACCTGGACAAATTCACCGTTTTTACCCCTTTTAAAAAGGATGGCGACCCCATGCAGCCGGGGGAAACGGCCTTTGAAGTAGAAGCGGCCGTGCATACCCTGCTCATGGCAGAGCGCCTGGTGCTGAACTGCATGCAGCGCATGAGCGGCATTGCCACCCTCACACACCAGTATGTACAAAAGCTGAAAGGTTACCGCACCCGTGTGCTGGACACCCGCAAAACTACACCCAACTTCCGGCTGCTGGAGAAAGAGGCCGTGCGTATTGGCGGCGGCGTGAACCACCGCATGGGCCTGTACGACATGATCATGCTGAAGGATAACCATATTGATTTTGCAGGCGGCATTACCGCGGCGGTGACCAAAACCCGGCAGTACCTGCAGGAGCGCGGGCTTGCCCTGCAAATAGAAGTGGAGACCCGCAGCCTGGACGATGTGCGCGAAGTGCTGGCAGTGGGCGGCATTCACCGCATCATGCTCGACAATTTCAGCCCGGAACAGCTGCCCGCTGCGCTGGACCTTATAAACGGGCGTTATGAAACAGAAGCCTCCGGCGGCATTACCCTGGATAACGTGGAAGCCTATGCCAGAACAGGCGTGGACTTTGTTTCCGTGGGTGCTGTCATTCATCATGCCGTAAGCCTGGACCTGAGCTTGAAGGCAATTGAAAAGTGAATAGTCAATAGTGAAAAGTGAATAGTGAATGGTGAATGGGCGGGAGATGGAACATAACGCAATCTTTCACCTTTCACTATTCACTATTCACTTTTCGTAAAACATACATTTTTGAGAAAGATCCTTATTATCATTAACCGCAAAGCGGGCACAGACAGGGAAAAGCGCCTGGGAGGCGTAATACGGCAGTACCTCCCGGAGCCGGATTTCTCGGTGCAGGTCACGCACCTGGCCTACCTGGGCCACGGCACTCACCTGGCACAGGAAGCAGTACAGCAGGGTGTGGATACTGTAGTGGCTGTTGGCGGCGATGGCTCCATTAACGAGATTGCGCAGGGCCTGGTAGGCAGCAATACCGCGCTGGCCATCATTCCCCTGGGCAGCGGCAATGGCCTGGCAAGGGCGCTGAAGATACCGCTGGATGTTGGGAAAGCCCTGGAGCTGGTTGTACAGAACAAACGCAGGGCCATTGATGCCGGCTATGCCAATGAGCACCTGTTCCTGAGCAATGCCGGCGTGGGCTTTGACGCCCTGGTGGCCGATAAGTTCCGGCATACCAAAAAACGTGGCCTGTGGGGCTATGCAAAGCTGGTGATACAAAGCTTCCGGGAGTATAAGGATAACAACTATACGATCAATATAGACGGTAATACCCTCCAAAGGCCGGCCTTTATGCTCAGCGTGGCCAATGGCAACCAGATGGGGTACGAGTTCAGGCTGGCCAAGCCCGCCAGCGTTTTTGACGGGCTGCTGGATGTATGCATTGTGCCGCCGGTGAGCTTCCTGGGCCTGCTCCCTTTAAGCATTTACTCCCTGCTGGGCAATGTGCATAAAACAAAGTACATGGAGCATTATACCGGCCGCTGCATTACCATCAGCGGGCCGCAGCTGGATTACCTGCAGGTGGACGGCGACGCCGTGTCCCCCGGTAATAACAAACAGGTGCAGATCAGGATTGAGCCGGGGGCGCTGCACATGATCGTGAAACAGTAACTTTGCCACTATGACCAAGAAGAAACGCAATACCGGCGGTATCGTCTATTCTACTGACCCTGATTTTTCCTTTGAGCAGGAGCAGGTTTCAGAAGAAGCTACGCTGCCCCCTGCGCAGCAGCGGCTGAAAATAAGGCTGGATACCAAACAGCGGGCGGGCAAGGTAGTAACACTGGTAGAAGGGTTTGTAGGTACCGCTGCCGACCTAGAGCAACTGGGCAAGACCCTGAAAACAAAATGCGGCGCCGGCGGCAGCGTAAAGGACGGCCAGATACTGATCCAGGGCGACTACCGCGACCGGGTGCAGAAATGGCTGCAGGAAAACAAATACAATGTGCGGACAGGCTGATGTGCAAATGTGCAGATGGAAATGCTGCGAATGGCTATACTCGCCTCAATCCATCTGCATATCTGCATACCTGCGCATCCGCACATCCATCAGTGATTCACCATCTTCATCATCTGCTCGGTATACCGGGCGCCGGCCACCGCCGTGGATGCCAGTATATCGTTAATATCCTGCAGATCTGCAGGGCTGAGCCGTATATCCACCGCAGCAGCATTCTCCTGTAAATATTTTCTGCGTTTGGTGCCCGGAATGGGAATGATATCGTCTCCCTGGGCCAGTAGCCATGCCAGCGATAGCTGGGCCGTGGTGCACTGCCTGGCACGGGCTATGGTTTCCAGCTTTTGCACCAGTTGCATGTTCTGCTGCAGGGCCTCCTCCTGGAAACGCGGCAGGTTGCGGCGGAAATCATCCTTCGGCAGCTGGCTGAGGTCTACTGCGGTAGCCGCGCTCATGCCCCTGCCCAGCGGGCTGAAAGCCACCAGCGAAATGCCCAGCTCACGGGTTACCGGCAATATGTCCTGCTCCACATCTCGGGTCCACATGGAATACTCGTTCTGCAGGGCGGCAATGGGGTGTACGGCGTGCGCTTTGCGGATAGAGGCGGCCGATGCTTCAGACAGGCCCAGGTAGCGCACCTTGCCTTCCTTAACCAGCGCTGCCATGGCGCCTACCATTTCCTCCACCGGCACGTTGGGATCTATGCGGTGCGCATAGTAAAGATCGATCACCTCCACTTTCAGGCGGCGCAGACTGGCTTCCACTGCCTGTTTCATATAAGCCGGGGAACCGTCAAAATACCAGCTGCCGTCATCCCGATACCGGAACCCGAACTTGGTGGCCAGGAAAACCTGGTCGCGTTTGCTGCGCAGTATATTGGACAGCAGTGTCTCGTTGGCGCCGTTGCCATAAAAATCTGCGGTATCCCAGCAATTAATGCCCAGCTCCAGCGCGTATTCCAGCGTGGCCAGCGACTCCTGGTCATTCCGCTCTTCACTGGAGCCGTAGGCGTGCGACATGCCCATGCACCCCAGCCCGATGGCAGATACTTTTTCCCCTGTTTTTCCAAGCATTCTGTACTGCATGATAATTGAGTTTAGTGGTCACAAAATTAGGTAGGGACACAGGCGCCGCCTTTGTGCGGCACAAAGGAATAATTGTAAAAATCAAAGCATGTGCTACAGGGTGCGGAACACATGCGGTGGCTGCCCCGCCTGGCTTTTGAAAAAGTGGGTGAAGTTGGCCGGCTCCTCAAAGCCCAGGCTGCGGGCTATCTCCCCAATGTGCCAGTCCGTATGCAGCAGCAGGAGCTTGGCCTCCAGCAGCAGGCGGTGCCGTATGTGCTCGCTTACCGTGCGGCCGGTCAGCTGCTTTACCGTGGCATTCAGGTGGTTCGGGTGTACGTTCAGCGCAAGAGCGTATTCCCCGGCGGTCCTTAAAGGCACCTGCTGCCGGGTGCTTTCAATGGGAAACTGTTTTTCCAGCAGGCTGGTAAAGCGCTGCACCAGCAGCTGCCCCGCAGAGAACGGAGGCTGCCGGCCCTCCGATTGCCTGCCGGCACGCCGGCCTTCCAGCAGCAACAGCTGCAGGTACAGCAGGAGGGCTTCCTGGCGGAAAGCTGCTGTATTGTTATATTCCCTTACCAGCTGCTCAAAAATGGATTGCAGGCAGGCCGCCTGCTCCGGGCTTAACGGCAGCACGGCCTGTGCGTCCGGCTGGAACAGCGGGTGCCGCAGTATCTCTTCCCGGTAGTGGCGGTGCTTTTCAAACAGGCGCTCCGTAAAAAGGCAGTTATAGCCGTCCTGCTCCGCAGAGGTGCCTTCCCAGGTCTTTACCTCCAGCGGGTTGGTGAATATCAGTGTGGGAGGCGCTACCTGGTAGCGCTGCGTCCCCAGTGTATAGATGCCTGTACCTGCCGTGATCAGGGAGATCTTGTAATAATCCCGCCGGGCAGAGGCCACATAGGTCCTGCAGATATGTTCTCCCCGGCGGTGCACCACCATACTACCCCTCGCCGGTACTTTTACCCCGGCGGCATAATCCTCGAAAAGGTCCGTACCGGCCTGCTCCAGCTGCGCACGGTAAACCTGGTTTTTTTGTGTGGGCATACTTCAAATTTACGCATCCGGCAGTAAATGATTAATTTGAACGGATGTTGCAATTTTATTTTTGATTATTTAACAAAGAATTCACAAATTGAATTCACCTTTATCAACCAAAATTTTGTTTTTAAACAAGGTTTAAATTTGCCAGAGAAGCGTCCCGGGTATTACTCCCCCGGGACGCTTTCTTGCTTCTGCCCTTATACTATGCAAGCAACTGCCACTCACCGCACTACCGCTTATTATTTGCCAGCAGGACTGATCTTACTGAAAATGGTATTGCATTACTGCATTATCAATCCCGTGTATGACCTGCATCGTGATGAATACCTGCACCTGGACATGGCCGGCCACCTGGCGGGCGGTTATTTGTCCGTACCGCCGTTTACTGCTGTTACCTCCCTGCTGATAAAATGGCTGGGCGGCTCCTTTTTCTGGGTAAAGTTCTTTCCTGCTTTATTTGGTGCGCTGACCCTGCTGCTGGTGATGTGGATAGTGCGGGAGCTGAAGGGGGGCATGTACGCGCTGCTGCTGGCTTCCGCCGCCTTTATCTTTTCCTCCATGCTGCGCCTTAATATGCTGTACCAGCCCAACTCGTTTGATGTGCTCTGCTGGACCTGGGTATTCTACCTGCTGATCCGCTACATACATACCGGTCACCGCAAATGCCTGCTGTGGCTGGGGGTAGCCATCGGGCTGGGCTTCCTGAACAAGTACAACATCCTGTTCCTGGTGGCGGGGCTGGTGCCGGCAGTGTTATTATCGCCCCAGCGAAAGGTGTTCTTTAACAGGTACCTGTATGCCGGCGTGCTGATAGCCCTGCTGCTGGCATTGCCCAACGTGATCTGGCAGCTCCGCAACGGTATGCCGGTGCTGCACCATATGGAGGAGCTTAGCAGGTTCCAGCTGGTGCATGTGGACCGTTTTGATTTCCTGCGCTCGCAGTTCCTGTTCTTTTTTTCCGGCTTTTTCCTCGTAGCATCCGGCCTCCTGGCCCTGCTTTTCTACCGCCCTTTCCGTCCCTACCTGTTCCTGGGCCTTACCTACCTGTTCGTGATCCTGCTGTTCCTGTATCTGCGGGCCAAGAGCTACTATGCGCTGGGGCTGTACCCTATGCTGCTGGCTTTTGGCGGGGTATGCTGGGAGCGGCTTTTCAGCGCCCGCTGGCTAAAATACGTACGTGCGTTATGGTTAGTGCTGATCATAGCGCCTTTCTGCTACCTGTTCAATGTGATCTTTCCGGTGCTCAGCCCGGCGGCTATACAGGAAAAGTCAAAAAAGTTCCGGGAGCTGGGCATGCTGCGCTGGGAAGATGGCAGGGACCACGCGCTGCCGCAGGACTTTGCGGACATGCTGGGATGGCGGGAAATGACGGCGCTTTCCCGCCAGGCTTATGCCCGGGTGCCGGACAGCGACAAGCCTTACACGCTGATCATGTGCGGCAACTACGGGCAGGCCGGCGCCCTGAACTATTACAACCGGGGTAGCGGCATGCCCCCGGCCCGGTCCTTCAGCGCCGACTATGTGTTTTGGTTCCCGCCAGTGGATACGCTCCACTACATTATACTGGTGGATGACGAGCCGGACAAACGCGCGCAGGAGCATGCCACGACGATCATAAAGGTGGGGCAGGTGCAGCAGCCGCTGGCCAGGGAATATGGTACCGGCGTATACCTGCTAAGCGGCCTTTCACCGGATCTGCCGGCCCGGTTCCGCACCTGGCGGCAGCAGCGGATGCAGGAGTTCAGGGCCTGGCGTTGAACGCTTATGGTATCGCAGCAGGAACAGGCCGCCTTCAGCGTGTTACTACAAACTCCACTTCCCCGAAGTTCAGCTCCAGCAGGGTGCTGTTCCTTTCCAGGCATAGCCTGCCATCCGGCAGCACGTCGCGGATAATGCCCTGGAAATACTCGCCCTGCATGCGGTAGAGGCCCGGCTCATTGAGCCGGAACAGCCGGCGCTTGTATTCCTCCAATATGGTGGTATAGTGTACCGGCTGCAGCTTTTGCAGCCAGGGCTCCAGGCACTGGCACAGCTCCTGTCCCAGGGCTACCGCGTCCCACGTACGCCCGGTGATCTGTTGCAGGGATACGGGGTTGGGCAGGTACTCCGGGAAACGTGTCTGGTTGATGTTGATGCCGATGCCGGTTATGGCATATTGCCATGTACTGCCTCTCAAGACGTTCTCTATCAGGATGCCTCCTGCCTTTCTGTCACGCCAGTAAATATCATTGCTCCACTTGATACAGGTCTCGTCGCCGGCATATTTGCCGAAGAAATCCGTAGCGCCCAGCGCCACGGCTGCGCTGAGCAGGAACTGCCGGGAAAGCGGCAGCCCGCCGGGCTGCAGGGCTATGCTCTGCATCAGATTCTCTCCCGGGGGCGACAGCCATTGCTTGCCCCGCTGCCCTTTACCGGCTGTTTGCTCCATGGCAAACCAGGTGGTACCGTGCGTTACCTGCCCGGTATTTACCTGTTCCATGGCATAGTTATTGGTGCTGTCTACCTGGTCTAAAACGTAAAATGGTTGTCCGATCATGGTTCTGGACCTGCCAGGTTTTTGGAAACCTGGCAGGTCTCCGAAAAGTAACGCATTTTATTGTTTTATTAACATTTACAGGCCATTGGCGGCACATTAATAAACAGGATATTTGCCGCTTCTTTAGTAATTTTGACAATTAAAGTTTATTTTTAACAAAAACAAGATTTTTATTGGCACCCTTAACCGTTCTGAGCACGCGTAAAAAAGCGCAAACACGCTTAAGCAGAGACAGTGAGATTTTTACCACCATCATAAAGGCCATCCAGGATAAAAAGGGGGAAAACATTGTATCCCTGGATCTGCGCCAGATTCCTGAAGCTGTGGCCGATTTCTTTATCATATGCGAAGCAAATTCTAACACACAGGTAAGGGCCATTGCAGACTATGTGGAAGAGCAGGTGCGGGAAAAAACAGGTGAACAACCTTACAAGCACGAAGGCTTTACCGCTCAGCAATGGATACTGGTAGACTATGTGAATGTGGTGGTGCATGCCTTTCAACCCGAAACCCGCAAGTTCTATAACCTGGAGGAAATGTGGAGCGACGCTGAAAGGATGGAGCATAACGATTGAACAAAAATCTAATATATTAGTTAGATATAATGGCTAACTATTCAACATATATCCGGATAGTTAGCTTAACGCATTATTAGCTATTAACAAATAATAGTTAATGATAAAAAAAATATGAAATATTTGCAATAAACATCCGTAAAGGAGCGACTAGATTATTATGGAAAGAGGCAACAATTTTTCTAAGGGTTCGGATAAATCGCCAAAGAAAGGACCAAAGTTCAATATATACTGGGTCTATGCCTTTATTGGCATCGCCCTGCTGGCTATGAACTTTCTCGACTTTCGTTCACAGCCGCAAGAGATCAGCTTTCAGCAGTTCCAGCTGGACTATCTGCAGCCGGGAGACGTGGAAAAGCTGGTGGTGGTGAATAAGAAATATGTAGAGGTGTACATCAAGAAAGAGAAGCTGAACGAGCCCAAATACGAGAAAGTGGCCAAAGGCCGCTTTGGTGCGCCCAACCCCGGGCCGCACTTCCAGTTCAGCATCGGCAGCGAAGAAAGCTTTAAAGCCGACCTGGACAAGGCACAGCAGAACGTAAAACCGGAAGACCGCGTAAACGTCTACTATGTAGACCGCCAGAGCTGGTTTGAGCCGGTATTCCAGCTGCTGCTGCCCATTATCCTTATCATCGGCCTGTGGATACTGCTGATGCGTAAAATGGGCGGCCCTGCAGGCAGCAGCGGCGGTCCCGGCGGTATCTTCAACATCGGCAAATCGAAGGCTACCCTTTTTGACAAAGGGACCCGCGTGAACATTACCTTCAATGACGTTGCGGGCCTGGATGAAGCCAAGGTAGAGGTGATGGAGATCGTCGACTTTCTCAAGAATCCGAAGAAATATACCGCCCTGGGCGGTAAGATACCCAAAGGCGCCTTGCTGGTTGGCCCTCCCGGCACCGGCAAGACCCTGCTGGCCAAAGCCATGGCCGGAGAGGCCCAGGTGCCCTTCTTCTCCATGTCCGGCTCCGACTTCGTAGAGCTGTTCGTAGGGGTAGGCGCCAGCCGCGTGCGCGACCTGTTCAAGCAGGCCCGTGAGAAAGCGCCCTGTATCATCTTCATTGATGAAATAGACGCCATTGGCCGCGCCAGGGGCAAGAACGTAATGATGAGCAACGACGAGCGCGAGAACACCCTGAACCAGCTGCTGGTGGAAATGGACGGTTTTGGCACCGATAGCGGCATCATCATCCTGGCGGCCACCAACCGCCCGGACGTGCTGGACAGCGCGCTGCTGCGCCCCGGCCGTTTTGACCGCCAGATTTCCATCGACAAGCCGGACCTGGCAGGACGCGAGGCCATCTTTGACGTGCACCTGAAACCAATCAAGAAATCACCCAACCTCGATATCAAGAAGCTGGCCGCCATGACCCCCGGTTTTGCCGGCGCGGACATTGCCAACGTATGTAACGAAGCCGCCCTCATCGCCGCCCGTAAAGGCAAGAGCGAAGTGGAAATGGAAGATTTCAATGATGCGGTGGACCGTGTAATAGGCGGCCTGGAGAAAAAGAACAAGATCATTTCACCGGAAGAGAAAGAGGTGATCGCCTACCACGAAGCCGGCCACGCTATCTGCGGCTGGTACCTGGAGCATGCCAATCCGCTGGTGAAAGTGACCATCGTACCGCGCGGGGTGGCCGCCCTTGGCTACGCGCAGTACCTGCCCAAGGAACAATACCTCTACAATACCGAGCAGCTGATGGACGATATCTGCATGACCCTGGGCGGCCGTGCGGTGGAAGACATCGTGTTCGGCAAAGTATCTACCGGCGCGCAGAACGACCTGCAGGTGATCACCCGCATGGCCTATGCAATGGTAACGGTGTACGGCATGAACGACAAGGTAGGCAATGTATCCTTCTATGATCCTAACAGCGATCAGTCATTTACCAAACCTTATTCCGAGGAAACGGCCAAGATGATAGACGAGGAGGTGCGCAACCTGATCGACAAGGCTTACAACCGTACCAAAACACTGCTCACCGAAAAGCTGGAGCAGGTGAAGATACTGGCCCAGGAGCTGCTGAAGAAAGAGGTGCTGTACCAGGCAGACCTGGAAAGACTGATCGGTAAACGCCCTTATGACACTCATAAGGAGCATCACCTGAATAAGGAAGGAATGGCCCCGGATGGCGTACATCCAGCCGATATCATCAATCCTATCAATCCTTCCCCTACACCTCTTAATGCGTAAATGGGATATGAAGGTATCTCCGGCAAAGGAAAATATTCTCAAGCGTGTACGTAATGCATTAAGCCAGTCAGTACAGCTGCCCTTTCCCAATTCAGAGGGCAACAACTCTGTTTTCAAAACGGAGAACGAAGGACTGGAGCTGAAGTTTGCAGAGGAGTTTGCCCGACTGCAGGGCAAGTTCATTTTCTGCACCGGCAAGCATGAAGTAATGGAGAACCTGCAGGCCCTGGCCGCGCACAAGGAGTGGAATCATGTATACTGCCAGACGCCTTCCCTGATAAAAGCATTCAAACTGGGACAGCTGCCCTTTCTTAACAAAGGGGACATGCACAGTGCGGATGCCGCCATTACGGATTGCGAATACCTGGTAGCCCGTACCGGCACCATGGTACTCAGCGCGGCGCAACCTTCCGGCAGGGCGCTGCCGGTATATACGCCGGTGCACCTGGTAATAGCCTATACGCACCAGCTGGTATTCGATCTGAAGGACGCTATCAGCCGGCTCAGGGACAGGTATAACGGGGAGCTGCCCTCATCCGTGTCCTTTGCAACAGGCCCCAGCCGTACCGCGGACATTGAAAAAACGCTGGTAGTAGGGGTGCACGGGCCCAGGGAGGTGTACGTTTTCCTGGTAGATGAATAGGAATATCACCAAGCAAGTCATGATAAACAGCGCCCTGATAGCATTGGGGCGCTGTTCTGTTAAGCATACAATCGATCTATGAAGCGTTTTTTATTGGCCCTTGCCGTTATTTTTTCCCTGCTATCCTGCAATTCCGCGCCCTCCGGCGCCAGCAGCGCAGTGCTCAGGATCACCGGGCCCGGCGCTGTGTTCTATACGCCGAATGAGTACAGGCTCCGACAGCTGGAAAAGGCGTTTGGCAAAGACAGCTATCCCGGTATTGCCGCCCTTAACCAGCAGTATATGGACAGCGCCCGGCAGTTCCTTACCCGGCAGCATGTAGAGATCATCAATACCAGCCAGTTCAGGCTGGAGTTTGTGAAAAAGGACGGCACCGTGATACCGCTGGACCTCAACCATTCCAAATATGCCTGGGAGATATTCCTGTTCAATGGCATTGACGATCCTGTGCAGATTGACAAAACCAACATACGGGAAGAGTACCGCGCTGCCCGCATGAATATATCAAGCAGAAAATAATCCGCGCATGCATCGAATTGACGTACCTGCCGGTAAACGCATCTATTTTGCTTCAGACTTCCACCTGGGCGCACCTGATGCAGCGGCCAGCCGCGAGCGCGAACGCCGCATTGTACGCTGGCTGAAGGAAATAGAGCAGGACGCCCATCATATTTTTCTGGTAGGGGATATTTTCGATTTCTGGTTTGAATACAGGGAGGTGATCCCCAAAGGATACGTGCGCCTGCTGGGCAAGCTGGCCGACCTCTCCGACCGGGGCATTGGTATCTCCGTGTTCATTGGCAACCATGACATGTGGATGAACGGGTACTTTGAGAATGAACTGAACATTCCCGTATACTTTGAGCCGCAAACCTATACCATGGGCGGCAAGCGCTTTTACATAGGGCATGGCGACGGGCTGGGTCCCGGCGACCACGGTTACAAGTTCCTGAAAAAAGTTTTCCGCAACCCGGTATGCCGCTGGCTCTTTGCCCTGCTGCACCCCTCCTGGGGCATTGCCCTGGCCAATTACTTCAGCCGCAAAAGCCGGGCAGCCACCGGTATGGAGCTGGAACAGTTCCTGGGAGAAGAGAACGAATGGCTGGCTATTTACTGTAAGGAAGTACTGCAGCAGGAACATTTTGACTACTTCATTTTCGGGCACCGTCACCTGCCGCTGGACCTGGCCGTTGGTCCCAACAGCCGCTACATTAATTTGGGCGACTGGCTCAACTATTTTACCTATGCCGTTTTTGACGGGCACACCGTGGAGCTGGAGAAATACAGCCATTAGTTATTAGCTAACTCAATATTTCATGCAGGATGGATGGCGAGTGCAGCTCTGTAAAATCCGGCAGGTGCAGCTTCAGGAAGTCCAGGTAGGCGTATAGCAGTTTCCGCCTGCGGTCCTTGCTCATGGAGATCTGCGCCAGCGCCGTTAGTTCGGAGCACTGGAAAAGCATATCCGTGAGCTGGCTGTTCACATCATCCAGGTGGTTGTTGTGGTGCGGGGGCAGGTCTGTAAAGGTGCCTTCCTGCAGGTCCAGGTAAGGGGTGTATTCCGAATAGCGGCCATTGAGCCGAAAGCCCAGCATGGCGGCCAGCTTCAGGGTAAAGTAAAGTGGCAGGTTGGCGGCTACAGCGGGCTCGCTGTGATCCAGCAGCTGCAGGGTATGCTCCGCCAGGTAGTACAGTTCCGTGTGCTGCTCCGGTTGTTTCAGGCAGCGCTGCAGCAGCTCTATCATGTACAGGGCCACGGTATTTTTCACCACGTTAAAATGCAGCGCTGTATAAATGTACCCCAGCTTGAATTCCGATATCCGCTGCAGGTTCTTTTGCTCCTGATGATACACTACCATATCCAGTATGTTGCCCGGCTGCAGCAGGTTGCCTTTGGCGGCTTTGGGCTTTGCGCTGCGCGCGCCGTTCACCAGGTAGGACTGTATGCCGAACAGCTCTGTAAATACGCTGGCAATCACGCTGGTATCCCCGTACTTGACCGCTCTTAATACTATGCCGCGCGTTTTGTGTAACATAGGTCATTGATGTGCAGATGTGCGAATATGCAGATGTGCAGATGAATTTAGGCGAAGTTAATACATTATGCATTTTTGCTGTTGAACACTTTCATCTGCACATCTGCATATTCGCACATCCGCACATGTTACCTGTTTAGTTGACAAACACAATTTTTGTGACCAGCCGCTCCCTTCCTCCATCCGTCGCAAATACCAGGTACACGCCGCTCTGCGGCCGGCGCCCGGTGTAATCCTGCCCGTTCCAGACGGCCTGCCCGCCCTGTGCGCGGGTGTCGAACACCAGCCGCCCGCGGATGTCCGTGATCTTTACCCGGGCATTGGCGGTAAGCCCCCGGATGGCAATGGCGCCGCTGTAGCCGGGCGGTACCGGGTTAGGGAACACCAGCACGCTGTCGGCCTTCATGTGTTCCACGCCTTCCGTAGCATTGGCCCGGAAAGAGACCAGGCCCAGGCGGGTGGCAAAGAATACTTCGCCGGTAGTGGGGTTGATCGCGATCCTGAGAACGGCGTTGTCCGGCAGGGGGCTGTTGTCTGTATTGAAATGCGCCAGTATCTTTTCCCCGCTGGCATTGATCAGCCATACGCCGTTAAGGGTGCCTACCCATTTCTGATTGGCGCCGTCTACGGCAATGGCATTCACCTGCTCGTCCCGGAACAGGTACCCGGCAAAGTTGCCTTCCTGCACCACGGGCAGGTAAGCGCTGCAGCCGGTACCGGCCACAGTGCCCGCACAGGGAAATATGGCAATACCTCTTGCGGTGCCTGCCCATATCCATCCATCCTTGTCCTTTGCCAGGCAGCGCACATCATTGGAGGGCAGGTTGCCCTGGTCCGGGCCGGTACGGTACAGCGTCCATTTGTCGTCTGCCGTATTTTCCAGGCTGCTGCCGTGGTTGAATACAAACAGGCCGTTCTCCCCCGGCGAAAGGATCCACAGCTGATCATTATCGTCTACCAGTATATCGCTAACGGCGTTGTAGGTGTGGGCATAGGGTATACGGAAACCAAGCCAGGTACCGTCGGGCTTTTTAACCAGCACGTTCCTTTCCGCTCCATAGGATGTGAGCCAGAGGTTGCCGGCTGCATCCGTGGCCAGGCCGCTTACACGGCAGGCCCGCGGATCGTCAGCAGGAGCGGGCAATACAGGCTGGTGGATAACGGAATGGCCGCCATTGGCATCCAGCGCCAGCAGGCCGTTGCTGAAAGAGCCGATATAGCGGGTGCCGCGGGCATCGGCCGCTAATGGCAGCAGGTCCTGTATGGTGTCCAGATATGGCTGGTTCGTATAATTGTAGTTATGCCATTCCTCGTTTTCGAAAACATAGTACCCGTTACGGTTGCCGGCTGGCGCCCAGCTGTCCGTTACTCCGCCGGCAGTGGCCCAGAGGCTGTTGTGCAGGAACCGCAGCTCGCCGTACACAATACCTGCCGGTGCATTGGGCGTAATACTGGTTACGCTGCTGCCGTCGTATAATAACAGGCCCTGCTGCGCATCCGCTATCCAGGTGGCGCCTGCAGCCCCGGTGGCCTGGACCGGTGCCTGTATCAGCGGGTGCTGCAGGGTAGCGGCCACAGTGCCATTGGCGTCCAGGGAAATTATGCGCGCGCTGCCGGTGGCGGACTGCTGGCACAATAGCAGCAGCTGGCCGCTTACCTGCAGGGAACGGATATGCCACCCGTCAGCATACCAGGGTTGCCAGCTGCCCTGCTGCCAGGTAAAGAGGCTGTCTCCCTGCCGGCAGATGAGGCGCTGCTGCAGGCAGGCCACGGATTGCACGGCACCCGGCTGCAGGCCCTGCATCAGGGGCTCCCAGCTTTGGTAACTGGCCAGATTGACGCCGCTTAACGGCGCCCGGCGGACGCCTTCCGGCGTGGCGGTGTAAAAGTGATTGCCGTCTGCAGTAACGGCGTAATTGGCGGCATAGCTGCCATCGCTGCTGGTAATATAGGTATCGGACACTTCCCGCTTGTCCGGGTTCACCACTACAATGCCAAAGCCGGTGGCCAGCCAGGCCTGCTCCTGGTAAAAGAAAATGCTGTGGATGGTCTTGTCGCCCTGCATGTTCTTGCGGAGAATGTCCGGCAGGTTGTACACCCGTTCATTTTGCAGCAGGTCCACGTTGCCGTTCCGGTAGCCGGTTACCAGCAGCCGGCCGTCGTTGCTGGCCCCAATGGCGCTGATATTGGCGTCATGCAGGCCGTTCAGCTTGCTATAACGGGTAATATCATGATCTTCCGCCGTTACGGAGAACATATTATACGCCGTTGCGCAATAGACCCGGTTGCCGCTGCTCACCACTGCCAGCGCCTGCCGGTAGGGCAGATGTTCCCGCCAGCGCCCTACCGGCACCTGCCGGGCAAGGGAGATAGTGGCCTGTAAGGATAGGAGAATGAAAATAAGGATAGGGCGCATGCAGTGATATTTTGATGTGCAGATATGCAATGGTTTTACACGAAAATAATACATAAGTTCATGGATGTATCCGCCATCTGCACATTCACGCATTTGCATATTTGCACATTAATTTATTTACCTTTACGCTATTTATAAAATCGAAAAATTCCTTATGTGGCAACGCTTAGCAGGTTGGGTGTTAAAGTTTCGTCTACCTTTATTGTTATTGCTATTGGCCGGAACTGCTGTAATGGCCTATTACGCAAGCAAAGTACAGTTATCCTACGAATATGCCAGTGCCATACCAAGGGATAATCCGGAGTTCCTTACCTACCAGCGCTTCCGGGAGCAGTTTGGCGAAGATGGTAATATGATGGTGCTGGGCGTGCAGACAGACCGCTTCTTTACCGCTGATTTCTTCAATGACTATGTGCAGCTGAACAGGGATATCAGATCCGTTACGGCTGTAGAAAATATTTTGAGTGTGCCCGTAGCTGTTAACCTGGTGAAAAATGACAGCACCCGGCGGTTGGCAGTGGCGCAGCTCTTTCCTGACCAGCGGCTGCAACAGGCGCAGCTGGACAGCCTGGCAGGCGTGTTCCGCTCCCTGCCCTTTTACCAGGGGCTGCTGTACAATCCTGATACGAAAGCCTACCTGATGGCTATACGCATCAATAAAGATGTGATGAACTCCGCCCGGCGTACCGGCGTGGTCAAAAAGATCATGGACCTGGCAGACGGGTTTGGCGCAAAGCACAATACGCAGGTACGCCTCAGTGGCCTGCCCCTGATACGCACCATCATGGCTACCAAGGTAGCAGATGAAATGAAGCTGTTCCTGAAGCTGTCCTTTGTATTGACAGCGCTGATTCTGTTCCTGTTCTTCCGCTCTTTCAGCGCAGTGCTCATGTCCATGATCGTGGTGGCCATTGGCGTAATATGGTCGGTAGCCACTATCGTGCTGTGTGGGTACAAGATCACGCTGCTCACCGGCCTTATCCCGCCGCTGATCGTGGTGATCGGTATTCCCAACTGCGTGTATTTCCTGAACAAGTATCATACGGAGTACGCCAAGCATTCCAACAAGACCAGGGCGCTGGTGCGCATGATACAGAAGATGGGTATTGTGACCCTGTTCACCAATATTACCGCCGCTATCGGCTTCGGAGTGTTCTACTTTACCAAGAGCCCGCTGCTGAAGGAGTTTGGCGTGGTGGCAGGCTCCAACATCATGTTCATCTTCCTGATCTCCTTTATTTTCCTGCCAGCGGTGCTTAGTTACCTGCCGCCGCCCAAAACCAAGCATACCAGCTACCTGGACAGTCCTGTGTTCAGGAAGGTACTGGACGGGCTCACCGCCCTGGTGTTCCGTTACCGGCCCTGGGTATACCTGGTAACCGGTGTAATGGTGGTGCTGGCCATTGCGGGCATGCTGCGCCTGCGCCCTGAAGCCTATATGCTGGACGATATTCCCAAAAGCGACCGCCTGTATACGGACCTGAAATTCTTTGAACGGCATTTCAAAGGCGTAATGCCACTGGAAATTACGGTTGATACCAAACGAAAGAACGGCGTGATCAGCCTGCAATCCCTGAACCGGCTGGATGAGCTGACCAAACTGATAGCGGCGCAGCCCGACTTTGCCCGCCCGCTGAGCGTGGCGGAGGGCATCAAGTTTGCCCGGCAGGCCTACTATAATGGAGACAGCACCAGCTACAGCGTGCCCAACCAGTTCGACATCAGCTTCCTGGCGCCTTACCTGCGCATGAGAAGCACCGGCGGCGAAAACTCCACCTTTACCAAGCTGGTGGCTTCCTTTATGGACAGCACCCGGCAGGTGGCGCGCCTGAGCGTGAACATGGCAGATGTTGGCTCCCGCAAGCTGCCTGCCCTGCTGGATTCCCTGCGCCCGCAGGTAAACGAGATCTTTGACACGGCGCGGTACAATGTGGCTTTTACCGGTACCAGCGTGATATTTCTGGAAGGCAGCCGGTTCATCATCAATGGCCTTACGGAAAGCATACTGCTGGCCTTCCTGCTGATCATTGGCTGCATGCTGTACCTGTTCCGCAGCTGGCGCATGCTGCTGATTTCGCTGATACCCAACATTATACCCCTGGCAGTGACCGCCGGGGTGATGGGATGGCTGGACATTGCCCTGAAACCCTCCACGGTGCTGGTGTTCAGCGTAGCGCTGGGCATTGCTATTGATGTGACCATCCGCTTCCTGGTAAACTTCAAGCAGGAGCTGCCGCAGCATAACCTGGATATTTCCGCTACCGTAAAGCAAACGATCCATGAAACCGGCCTGAGCATCATATATACCTCCATGATCCTGTTTGCCGGGTTTATGATCTTCAGCTTCAGCGAATTTGGTGGTACCAAGTCGCTGGGCTGGCTCACCTCCCTGACGCTGGTAATGGCCATGGTCACCAACCTGACCATACTGCCTGCCCTGCTGCTGTGGATGGAGAAGGCGCTGATCAGAAAAGCGGGGAAGAAGGAGCTGTGGACCCCGCTGGATGAGGAGCCGGATGTGGAAATGTCTCGGCTGGGGCTGAAGGATGAGACGGAAAAGGCATGAGTGCAGAACGAACGTGTCAGGTTTTTAAAACCTGACACGTTTGCCGGGTGCTAAATGTATCCGGTTTTAGCATTTTTTCATTTTTGCCGGTATTCACCACAGATCGGCATCCTTCATTTACCTCAAATAATCTAGTAAGCAGCATTCATCCCACCGTTTTCGCCGCTTGTATAAAAGCGTGATGTATACCCGTTAAAAAGTAGGAGGTTTAACATGCCATTCTAACCTTCTTGTTCAATGAAAAACAGGTACTTAAAGGGCGCTCACTTGTCTGAGCGAAAATTTAAGGAGATCCTTAAGCTCTTTTCCGAAGACCTCACGGCTACCCAGATAGCCAGTATAAGTGGGGTCAGCCGGGTAACAGTCAACAGTTACCTGAAGAAAATCCGTCAGCAAATTGCCAGGTACTGCGAGCTGCAACAGCCCGCAGACAGCACCGGAAAACAACCGGTCAGCAACTACCATGAGCGGCAAGAGCATCATGAGCCCCGCAACGGGCATGATGGGGCCGTAACGGTGAAGACCGAGGTAAGCCGTGCAATCAAACCGATCGTGTTTGGCATTTACCGGCATGCAGACCGATTGCATACGGAAATATTACCCGACGTAAGCCGGGCCATGATCCACGCTATTGTAAGAGGCCGCTCTGTATTAGAAACATTGGGGACAGCAGAGCGGATACGTCATTTCAACAACCTGGTAGACCTCGGGCACTACCGCCTGTACCGCCTCGAGCACAACACAACCAGCGAGGGCGCCAATGGTGCCTGTACCGAGGACATTGATGCGTTCTGGGGTCTTACCAAGCACCGTCTGGCCAAATTCAAAGGGCTGAACCGCAATACAGTGTACCTGCATCTGAAAGAATGCGAGTTCCGGTACAACCACCGGAATGAAGAGCTGTACGAGGTGCTGCTCAACCTGCTGAAAACGCATCCGTTGAATCTCTCCTGATAAGGGCAACATTGCTGTATCAAGGTCATGTGCAATTGCTAAAATCAAGGGCAATAACAGCCGCGTCTGTAACATATTTTAAGATTCTATCTTAAATCTGGGATTATCTGGATTTAGATTTTGGTTGATGAGTCGCAGGCGGTATTCATGCCGCTTGCCTGTTTTTTTTCTGACTAGATAAAAATATGATCTATGTTTATCTTGTGAGTTAACCTGTAACCTGAATTGTATTGTATTTAGTTATCCAATAGCAATATTTTTAATGTGTTAATATGTTGTTAATTCTTTTCTAGTAACGTGCTATTTATGTGTGATAACGCGTATTTCTAATACGAATAGCATTAATTTTGAAACGTTAAATAATCGTTAAGATACAATCAGGAAGCTTTGCTTGTAAGAACATAAAAAGGTAATCTGCTGTTATACTGTACTGCTTACGGAGGTTGCACACTCCCTGTTAAGCAATTCATGACGATGTGTTAACTGTTAAACGGGCGTCGGAAGACGCTCCGGGGACTTAATATTTTTTTGAACAAAACAAAACAATATCAACAAAACTAAACTGCTTATGAGGAAAGGTCTATTTCTTCTGCTGTCAGTATTGTTCCTTGTCGGTCAGGCTTTTGCACAGAGCCGCACCATTAAAGGCAAGGTTACATCAGCAGATGATGGTCAACCGGTAATAGGTGCCACCGTTTTAATAAAAGGCACCTCCACAGGCGTTGTTACAAACCCCGATGGCGAATACACGCTGCAGGTGCCGGAAGGGTCTAACACACTCGTTTTCAGGTCCATAGGCATGCAGGACCAGGAAGTAACGCTGAAAGGCTCCAACACTGTAAATGTCGTATTGCATCCCGATGTTACCAACCTTACTGAGACCGTTGTAACGGCCAATGCTATCCGGCGTGATAAAAGCTCCCTGGGCTATGCTGCACCCACACTGAAAACAGAAGACCTGACCAAAGCACAGGTGTCCAGCCCGCTGAACGCGCTGGCCGGTAAAGTGGCAGGTGTGAACATTTCCAGCAGCGCCTTTGCGCCCAACAGCTCCTCCAGGATCGTGATCCGTGGCGGTTCTTCCATTGCCGGTAACAACCAGGCACTGCTGGTAGTAGATGGTATTCCCATTGACAACTCCAGCATCATTGGTGGCGATGACAGCCGTAGCAGTATTGACTTCGGTAACCGTGGCAATGATATCAACCCCGAGGATATCGAGTCCGTAACCGTGCTGAAAGGCCCTGCAGCCGCTGCATTGTACGGCTCCCGTGCTTCCAACGGCGCATTGATCATTACCACCAAATCCGGCAAAGGACGTCAGGGCAAGAAGAACGAAGTGACGGTGAACAGCTCCGTTACCTTCTCCAATGTCCTGAAGCTGCCCGAATTCCAGAACGAGTACGGCGAAGGGTATAATAACAGCGTGATCGATCCCAAGGAAAACTGGAGCTGGGGTCCGGCATTTGACGGTGAAATGAAGGAATGGGGCCAGTCTATTAACGGCGTGCGCCTTCAGAAACCTTACGTAGCCCAGCCGGACAACGTGAAGAATTTCTTTGAAACAGGCGCCATGTTCAACAACAACGTATCCCTTTCCGGCGCCGGCGAAAAGACCACGTACTATTTATCACTGAACAGCCTCAACTCTGATGGAGTAATGCCGGGTAACTATGATAAATACAACAAGTACGGGGTGCGCTTTAACGGTAGCGCTGAGTTGAGCAATAAAATATCTACCAGCATTTCTGTTAATTACAGCAAGGTTAACAGTAACCTGGTACAGGGCGGCCAGGGCGAAGGCTCTGTGTATGACAACGTAATTCAGACACCCCGCGACATTCCCCTGGACAAAATGGGCGACCTGAACAACCCCTACTACAGCATGGGCGGTATTTTTGATGAGAATGGCACGGAGCAGTACGGCTATTATGGCGCCTATACTATCAGCCCCTATTACATTCTGAAGAATTATCGTAACGAAAACGATGTAGATCGTGTAACCGGTAACTTTACCATCACTTACAAGCCCTTGGAATGGTTGGATGTAGTGGAAAGAGTGGGCGCAGATATCTATTCTGACCGTCGTGCCTATAAATATCCCAAGTTCAACTTTGTTCCTGCGGATGATGCCGGCAATTATTCCAAATCCGGCAACGTACATAGCAGCAATGGTAAATACGGTGAGGACCAGTTTAACCTGACCGAGATGGTGCATGACCTGATGGTGACAGCTAGAAAGGAGTTCAACCCTGACTTCGGCGCCAGCCTGATGGTAGGTCATAACGTACGCATCCGCAACTTCAATACCCTGCAAACACAGACCAACAGGTCTACCGGCCTGGTAGTGCCCGGATGGTATAACCTGGATAACAGCGATGGCCCGGTATACACTTTCAATGAGCGTACCACCCGGCGCCTGGTAGGTCTGTATGCCGACCTGAACCTGCACTACAAGCAGATGTTATACCTGGGTGTAACTGCCCGTAACGACTGGTCTTCCACCCTGCCTGCGGCAAACAGGTCTTTCTTCTATCCCAGCGTGAACGGGTCCTTTATATTCACGGAGCTGCTGCAGAACTCTTCTATCAGCAACATCCTGAACTATGGTAAGCTGCGTGCCAGCTGGGCGCAGGTAGGTAACGATGCCAATCCTTACCTGCTGGCCACCTATTTTAATAAGACGGATATTGCCGGCGGGTTTGGTAACACAACCTTCCCCTTCAACGGCGTTCCCGGCTTTACCAAGGGTAATCGCATTGGTAATGCAGACCTGAAACCGGAGATCACCACTGCCTATGAAGTAGGTACAGAGCTGAATTTCTTCAATAACAGGCTGTCTCTGGACTTCTCTTACTACAATAACAGGTCTAAAGACCAGATACTGAATGTGCCTATCGCACCTGGTACCGGCTATTCTTCCAAAGTGCTGAATACCGGCGAAGTAGAGAATAAGGGTATTGAGCTGGGCCTGCGCGGCACCCCCATCCGTACGGCTTCCGGCCTTACCGTGGAACTGTACGGTACCTATACCAAGAATGATAACGAGGTGATAGACATTGCCGGTGGTGTAGACCAGGTAGTACTGGGCGGTGTAGGCGGCATGAGCATTGTAGCTGCTAAAGGCAAACCTTATGGCACCTTCTACGCCCAGGATATTGTGCGCGATCCCCAGGGCCGCGTAGTGATCAGCGCTGCAGACGGCATGCCGGTACTGACCAGCACAGCTGTTTACCTGGGCTCCTATAACCCGGACTACATGGCTTCCCTGGGTGCCAACATCTCTTACAAAGGATTTAACTTCGGCATCCTGTTCGACACCAAGCAGGGGAATGAATTCTATTCCCGCACCAAGGACATCATGGACTTTGTAGGTACTGCTCCTGAAACGGCTGCAGGTGGCCGTGATGCACGTATCTGGGAAAACTCCGTGGTGGAGATCGAACCCGGCAAGTACGTGGAAAATACGGAATACACTTATTACCCGCAGAACTGGTTTACCGGCAAGATACCTTCCGGCCAGCATGTGATAGACGGTTCTTATGTGCGGCTGCGTGAAGCCAGCCTGAGCTACCGCCTGCCAGCCCACCTGCTGAAGAGAACACCGTTCGGCTCCGCTTCCATCGGCATCTTTGGTAATAACCTGGCCCTGTGGACCGCTTCAGAGAACGTGTATGCAGACCCGGAAGTGAATTCCGGCGGCGCTTCCAACGAGCAAGGCTTTGACTTTACGGCTCAGCCTTCCCTGCGGAACTATGGTGTGAACCTGAGGATCACTTTCTAAGTTTTTAAAAGTTAAAGATCATCAAACATGAAAATAAAGAACAGATATATAACCAAGTCCGTGGCAGGTGTGCTGGTAGCGCTGGCACTATCTGTAACGGGATGTAAGAAGTTCCTGGATGTAAATGACAATCCGAACCTGCCGGAAGAAGTGGATGTGCCGCTCATACTGCCTTCCGCACAGGCGGCTATTGCGCATGTAGTGGGCAACCAGTTCCAGATCTACGGCAGCATATGGGGGCAGTACTGGACGCAGTCTCCCTTTTCTTCCCAGTACAAGGTCATAGACCAGTACCAGCCCAGCTCTTCCAGCTTTGACCGGCCCTGGGGCATCCTTTATAATGATGCGCTGGAAGACCTGCAGATCGTGATCAGCTATAAGGACCAGGAAAAGTACAAGCAATATGCTGCTATTGCTTACCTGATGAAAGCATACAATTTTCAGCTGATCACCGACGCATTTGGAGATGCACCGCTGAAAGAGGCCGCACTGGGCGACGAAAACCTGAATCCCCGGTATGACTCACAGCAGGAAATATACGACAGCATTTTCAGCTTCATAGATCAGGGCCTGGCGCTGATCGATCCCAGCTCCGCCTTTGCACCTGGCGACGAAGACCTGGTTGCATTTGGCGACGATGACGATACGAATAAAATGGAAGAGTGGGCCGCATTCGGCAACACGCTGAAGCTGCGCGCTTATCTTCGTCTGTCTGAAGTAGATGAGGCCAAGGCCATGGCCGGTATTGCCGCACTGGCCGGTAAGCCCTTCCTTACGCAGGACGCTAAAATCAAATACACTGCCACCGGTGGTAACCAGAACCCGCTGCATGCTGAGATGGTGGGCCTGGGCAGAACGCAGAACCTGGTGGCCAGCGCCACTACTGTAGATGCCATGAAAGCACTGGATGATCCCCGCCTGCCGGTTTTTTACAACCTGGCAGCCGACACTAATATAGTATTGCCGATCCCGCAGGGTAGCTTTAATACAACGCCTGATTTTGAACCGTCTATCCCTTCTTATGTGGTAGGCGCCCATGCTCGCAATAGTAACTCAGCGCTAGCACCGGTAAAGCTGATCTCTGCTGCTGAAAGCTATTTCCTGCAGGCAGAAGCCGCCGCCCGTGGCTGGCTGCCCGGCAACGCACAGGAGCTGTACGAGCAGGGCATCACTGCCAGCTTTACTTCTTATGACATAGATCCCGGCACTTATATTACTGATGTAGTGGCCCAGTGGCCTGCCGGAACCGAAGCGCAGATAGAAGCCATTATCACGCAGAAGTATTTTGCGATGTGCGGCAACCAGGGCTTTGAGGCCTGGACTGAGTGGCGCCGTACCGGCTTCCCCTCATTCTTTGTACGGTCTGAAGCTTCCGTACTGGGCGCCGGCCTGTTCCCGGTGCGTATGCTGTATCCCAATACAGAGCTTACCCGGAACAGCAACTTCCCTGGTGTGAAGACCATTACAGAAAGAGTATGGTGGGATGTAAAATAGTATAGAAAAAATACCGGATAAAAGGAGGCCACCTCATATAACGGGGTGGCCTCTTCGTTTTTATATGGCTATGTTGATTACTGGCGGAATCGTAAATATTGTAATTGTTAGTTGCTGATATTCAGTCTTTTATCACTTATTGACAGATAATTGGTTTTTTTGGCGTAATTTATCATCGTAATCCTTTTTTTAATCAACCAAAATCTGCCTTATGAAACATGCGTTACATTTTACACCACATAACATATAAGTTGTAGTACCCCGTTCCCTGGTATTTCATATATTGCAATATGTGATGAATGAGTTAGTTTGTACAACACAAAATCTAAATTTGATCTAAACCAAAATCAAGATCCAGGCCCTGTTATCCAAAAGGAAAAAGAATTGTAGCAACAACTGATACCCGATCTGGTGAACCTATGGAATAAGTAGTAACATACCGTTGGTGAGGAGTTCCCGCAACAGGGGCCCGGATATTGTTTGCCCGTTTTTTTAAGCCAGTGTATATCTCATTACCTGCGGGGGCTTGATACAGGATAAGCACGGGGACTGCTGTGGTATGCAAAGCCCAGTCAGATGAATAACCTTCAAACAAACCAGATTAACCTTCAAACAAACCAGAATCGCTCATGAAAAAATCTTTACTGCTATGGCTGTTTATGGCCTTGGGTGTAGTGCAGGCACTGGCACAGACCCGCACGATCAACGGCAAGATAGTGGATGCCAAAGATGGCTCGCCGCTTCCGGGCGTTACCATCTCCATTAAGGGCACCAATACCGGTACGCTTACCGGTCCTGATGGCAGTTTCAGGCTGGAAGCCGGTGAGGATGCCCGGGCGCTGGTGGTCAGCTTTATTGGCTACGAAACACAGGAAGTCTCCCTGGACAACCGCACCGATTTCTCCCTGCAATTAAAAACAGATACCAAGAGCCTGCAGGAAGTAGTGGTAACGGCGCAGGGCATTGTGCGCGACAAACGCTCCCTGGGATATGCCACCCAGAATATCACCGGCGATGAACTGTCGCAAAAGTCAGAGCCCAATGTGCTCAACGCCCTTGCCGGTAAAGTGGCCGGTGTAAACATTGTAGGCTCCAGCGGCGCCCCCGGCGCCAGCACCAATATCAATATCAGGGGTATTACCTCCTTTACCGGCAACAACCAGCCCCTGATAGTGGTAGACGGTATCATTTTCAGTAACAACCTGGATGCAACGGAGAACACCCTGTTTGGCTCCCAGCCGGCTAACCGCCTGGCAGACATCAGCCCTGAGAACATTGCCTCCATCAACGTACTGAAAGGCCCTGCCGCTGCTGCGCTGTACGGCTCCCGGGCCGCTGCCGGCGCCATTATGATCACTACCAAGAAAGGACAGCAGCTGACAGGCAAAACAGAAATTACCTTTACCTCTTCCGTTAACTTCCAGCAGGTGTCCGGCTGGCCCAAGCTGCAGAACCAGTACGGGCAGGGCGCCAACAACGACTTTGTAAATACCAGCACCAACTCCTGGGGCCCGGCATTTGGCACGCTGGACTCCGTAACCACCTCCTGGGGCGAAAGGGTGCCCTACCAGGCTTACCCGGACAATGTGAAGGGTTTCTTTAAAACCGGCCATATTATCCAAAACGGGTTGAACCTGGCTTCCGGTACGGCAGATAACAATATCTCCCTGTCCATCTCCAGCTCCTTCCAGAATGGCGTTATTCCCAGCACCAAGTTTGACCGTAACAGCATTCAGCTGGCAGGCAACAAAAAGCTGCAGAACGGCATCACTTTAAATGCGTCCATCAGCTATGTAAGAAGCGTGCAGCACGGCGTGCCGCAGGGCAATGGCGGCAGCGCTGCCGGCCAGCTGACCCGTATTCCCAGGAGCTTCGACCTCATAGGCTTGCCTTATCAGGATGCCAACAAGCAAAGTATCTATTACAACCCTTCGCAGAACCACCCGCTGTGGAGCACGGAACATGAGCGGCTCACCAGCAAGGTGGACCGCATTTTCGGCAACTTTACCCTGGGCCGCGATATCACGGACTGGCTGAATGTGTCTTACCGCGTAACGGCCGACGTGTATACCGACCGCAGGAAACTGTTCCTGGAAATAGGAGCGGCCAGGGCCCCCACCGGGCAGGTAGTGGACGACGAATTTTTCCGCTCTGAGCTGAATGGCGACCTGATGATCCGGGCGCATAAGGACAATCTGTTTGCCGACGGCCTGAATATATCCGCCCTGTTAGGCCAGAACCTGAACCAGCGCGATTTCCAGAATACCACTGTTTTTGCCGAGCAGCTGACCATCCCGGATTTCCAGAACCCCAGCAATGCCAGCGTGTTCTCCCAGAGTGGAGAAACTACCAGCCGCAGAAGGCTGGTGGGATATTACGGGCAGCTGAACTTTAACTACAAGGATTACCTGTACCTGGAGCTGACCGGCCGGGTGGACCAGTCGTCCACTTTGCCAAAGGACAAGAATAAGTACTTTTATCCCTCTGCAGCCATCAGCTTTGTGCCTACCACGGCATTCAGGCTGGAGTCTGATGTGCTTTCCTACATAAAGGTAAGAGGCAACATTGCCAGGGTAGGTAATGATGCCGATCCTTACCAGCTGCAGACCGTATTTGTAAAAGCCAGCTATGGCAACAACCTGGCCAGCATCTCCTTCCCGATCGCTGTTGGCGGCGGCAGCATACCCGGTTTCCAGCCTTCCAGCAGGATAGGCAGTAACAACCTGACACCCGAATTCACCAATTCTTATGAAGGCGGCTTGAATATAGGCCTGTTCAGGAACCGGGTCAGCCTGGACGCTACCTACTTCTATACCAGGAGTTCCAAGATGATATTCGACGTGAACGTATCCAACTCTTCCGGTTTTGATACCCGCACCACCAATGTGGGCCTGATGACCAACAAGGGCATTGAGCTGCTGCTGAATGCTACGCCGGTGCGCGCGGCAGATTTCAGCTGGGATGTGTCCGTGAACTTTACCCGCATCCGGAACATGGTGAAGGAAATAGCACCGGGCATTGAAAGCTCTGCCATCCCCGGCAATGCATTTATCGGCATACAGCCTTCCATTGCCGTAGGGCAGCCTTACGGCGTGATCATCGGCACCAGGTTCCGCAGGAATGAAAATGGGGAGCTGCTGGTAAACGGCGCTACCGGCGTGTACGTGCCCGGCGAGGCCGGCCAGGTGATCGCTGATCCCAACCCCGACTGGCTCGGCGGCATCACCAATACCCTGCGCTACAAGGGCCTGAGCCTGTCCTTCCTGGTAGATACCCGCCAGGGCGGCGATATCTATTCTTTTGGCATGATAGACCTTAAAAATACCGGCGCACTGGAGATCACTGCTGCAGACAGGGACCAGCCCAGGGTGCTGCCGGGGGTAATAGAAGTGGCAGACAAGCAATACATTCCGAACAACATACAGATCAGCGCGCAAACCTACTGGAACGCACTGGGCGGCCTGGCTTCCGAAGGGGCGGTATTTGACGCAACTGTGTACCGTTTAAGGGAGATTGCCCTGAACTATGCGCTGCCCTCCCACCTGCTGAACAGAACGCCTTTTGGTGGCCTGAGCCTGGGCATAAGCGCGCATAACCTGCTGTTCTACGCGCCGCACTTCCCCGGCGATCCTGAACTGAACACCCAGGGCGCCGGCAACATCCGCGGTTTTGATTACAACGGCGCGCCCAATGTGAGAAGCTATGGCGTGAACCTGCGTGCTACTTTTTAACCAGCTAAAAAAATGACAACAGATGAAGAAAAGAACTTTAACATATAGCCTGCTGTTGCTGCTTGCCCTGGCATTTGCCGGCTGCAGTAAATACCTGGACGTGAACGATACGCCTAACAACCCTACGGACGTACCGCCCTCCCTGCTGCTGCCGTCCGGGCTGGCCGGCTCCGCATTTTCCAATGCCAATGAGCTGAACCGCTTTGCTGCTGTAATAACAGATTACCTGACCGGTACTGCCAACAGCCCTTCCAATTATGATGTTTACAACATCAACGGCGCGGATTTTGGCAACCAGTGGCGTTTCGAGATATACGGCGGCGCCCTGATCGTTTATAGAAAGATGATAGATGCCGCTGATGCAGTGGATGCCAAAACCTATTCCGGCATTGGCAAGATCATGATGGCCTACACCTTCAGCATTGCTACGGACACCTGGGGCGATGTGCCTTATTCCGAAGCCCTGCAGGGCGATCTGGAGCTGGTCCTGCCACGGATAGATGCACAGGAAAATATCTATAAAGGCGGCGAAGGCATACAAAGCCTTTTTGACATGGTGCGCGAGGGCCTGGCTGACCTGGAGATGCCATCCACTTCCACGCCCGGCAACGATGATATTGTATACGGCGGAGATGTGGACCTCTGGAAGAAAGCCGGCAACACCCTGCTGCTGAAATTCGCCATGCAGATCAGCGAAAGGGACCCTGCCCTGGCCGCCAGCGTGATCAATGAAGTGCTGGCTAAGGGCACCGGCGCTTACATTACCGCCAATGCCGAGAACCTGGGCGTAAATTTTGGCGCCAGCACCGGCAGCCAGAACCCGGTGTACTTTTATGTGTATGAGAGCAGCTTTGCGAATGACATGATCGTAAGCAGCCGTTATGTAAGCAGGCTGCAGGCGCTCGATGATCCCCGGCTGGACAAGTTTGTAACCAGGCCCTCCGGCAGCTTTGTAACGCTGGATAACGGTTACAGGGGTACGTTGCCGCAGCCCACCAGCAGCTGGTCCCGCTGGAGCACCGTGGTAACCGGCGCCAACGGCGTAGGCCCGGTAAAGCTGCTTACCAATGCGCAAAGGGCCTTTATCCTGGCAGAAGCAGCCCTTACGCTGCCCGGCATCAATTTGCCCGCAGGCGCCACTGCCCAGTCACTGTACCAGGAGGGCATCCGCGCTTCCATGCTGGATGCCGGTTTGACAGATACCGAGATCGATAACTATTTTGCCGCCCGCCCGGATGTAGTGACCCTCAGCGGCAGCACCGGGCAGCAGGTGGAACAGATCATCACGCAAAAATATATTGCCTGGACCGGCAATGGCCTGGAAGCCTGGAACGACTGGCGCAGAACCGGCTATCCGGTGCTGCCGGAGCATGATAATGCGGTAGGCGTAGACGGCACACGGCCGGTAAGGGCCCAGTACATTGACCAGGAAGTGGCCCGCAACCCGGCCTTTACACCCAGCCCGCTGCCAAATGTAAAAGTATGGTGGGACGCGAATTGATAAGTTGTAAACAGTAAAAAACGAACGAATGAAAAATACACTTTATAAAATATTCCTCCTGGTTGCAGGCATGTTCAGCCTCGCGGCATGCGACAAGGATTTTACCGATGATATTGTAAGGGATAACAAGCCGGAAATACCGGTTACCTTTGAAGGGGCTACTACTTACGGGTTCAATCCCTATTATACCGTTCCTTACAATGGCGGTGCTTCAGAGATCAGCTTCAGGATCACTATACCCTCCAACGCATCACTGCATATCCGGGAAGTAACCAAGATGACCGCCGGCGGTACTGCTATCAATGCCGGCAGCCTGTCAGACGACCAGGTGCCCTCTTACCTGGATGCCCCGGTGGCGGTAAACGGTACCAGCGTTACGATCACCACCAGTATTGCGGAATTTAACAGCAAGGTACCCGGTTCGGCCATAACCGGCGCTCCGCCTTCAGGCAGCAGCTTCGAGGAGAGGGCCTTTATGTTCCTGCTGACCATGGAAGATGGCAGCGAGATCATCCCGGTGCAATGCCGCATACGGGTAACACCATAGGGTTGATGTGTGGATATGCAAATGTGCGGATGTGCATATCCACACATTACTTTATCACTTCCTGCAGCTTCTGCTCCAGCGCGCTTCCTCTCAGGTTGGCTGCAATGATCTTCCCCTGCGGGTCCAGCAGGAAATTGGTGGGAATGGCGTTAATACCGTATAAGGGTACCACGGCGGAGTCCCAGAATTTCAGGTCGCTTACGTGGTTCCAGGTAAGGCCGTCGGCCTGTATGGCCTGCACCCAGGCTTCTTTCTTTTTATCCAGTGATACGCCCAGTATGGTAAAGTTCTTGTCCTTGTACTGCTGGTAGGCTTTTACCACGTTCGGGTTTTCCATGCGGCAGGGTTTGCACCAGCTGGCCCAGAAGTCCACCAGCACATATTTGCCCCGGAAGGAGCTGAGCTTTACCATTTTACCCGAAGGGTCCGGGAGGGTAAAGTCCGGGGCGGTGTCGCCCACTTTTACAGCCGTCATATTGGCCTCGTCCTCAAAGCCGGCGCCGGCCTGCTGTTCCATTTCGCTGATGCGGGCGCTCAGGCTGTTTACCAGGCTGTTGTCCGGGAAGCGCTGCGCAATGCCGTTGATCACCTGCTTTTGTTCGATCAGCTTGGTGGGATCGTTTACCATGCTGAGCGCAAATACGGCATTGGCCGGGTAGGGTGTTTTTTCTGCATAGCTGATAAAGGACTGCTGCAGTTCTGCCTCCTGCTGCTGCAGGCGCTGTACCTTTTCCTGGAGGATGCTGTCCGGTGTATTGGCGCCCTGCAGGCTGTCAATGGCCCGCATCTCCATGGTAAGGGCCTTTCCTTTTTCATTGGCCTCGTTCAGCAGCCGCTGCAGGTCCACAGAAGCTTCGGAGCCGCGGATGGTTATTTTGTCGAGGTTGTTATAATCCCCTTCTATCTTCATATCATCCGCGCCCAGGGCCAGCAGGATATATTTGCTGTTGCCAAAGCGTATGCGGTACAGTCCCTGCTCCGGCACTGTGCCGCTCAGGGTAAACCGGCCGCTGGCATCTTTCAGGCTGGTGGTATCTGCCACCTTTACTTCCTTCAGCGTCAATTCTTCCAGGAATACGGGGCCCAGCGGAGCGTTGCTGAGATGCACGTTTATGTTGAAGCTGCCTTTGTCTGTCTGTTGCCCGCAGCCCGCCAGCAGTACGCCGATGGTCAGCCAGAGGGCTGTTTTTCTCATGTTGCTCAATCTCATAATGATGGCCTCTTTGGTTTTATGGTGAATAACAGTCGTTCAAATGTAAGAAACTATGCCCTTACTTCAGCCGCTCGGCCAGCAACCGGTTGGTGAGCTTGGGATCGGCCTTGCCCTGGGACATTTTCATTACTTCGCCTACAAACAGCCCTATCAGGCCTTTTTTACCGGCTTTGTACTCCGCTACCTTGGCCGGGTATTTGGCCAGCACCGCCTCGATAATGGGCGTAATGTTGTCTGCATTGGTATCTTGCAGCAGGTTCAGCGCTGTGGCAATTTCCATGGGCGTTTTGCCCGGCTGCTGTATCATTTCCGGGAATATGCGCGAGGAAGCAATGGAAAAGCTCACCTTGCCGGCTTCTGTCAGCGCTATCAGCGCAGCCAGGGAAGCGGCGGGGAGCGGGAACTGTTCCATGCTGCCGGCGTGCTCGTTCAGGTACTGCTTTACGGGGCCCAGCATCCAGTTGGCGGCGGCCTTGTAATGCGGGGCAGCCGCTATCACCTGCTCAAAGTAGGCTGCGGTGGCCTTGTCGTCGCACAGCACGCGGGCGTCGTATTCCGGGAGATGGTACTGCTGTGTGTATCTTTCCACCAGCTCGTCGGGCAGCGCCGGTAGGGAAGCCCTTATTCCTGCCAGGAAATCATCGGTCAGTTTGAACGGCGCCAGGTCCGGTTCCGGGAAATAGCGATAGTCGTTCGCTTCTTCTTTGGAACGCAGGGAGAAAGAGCTTCCGTTGGCTGCATCAAAGCTGCGGGTTTCCTGTACAATGGTACCGCCGTTTTCCACGATCTCCACCTGCCGTTTTATTTCATTTTCAATGGCCCTTTTTACGTTGCGGATGGAGTTCATGTTCTTCACCTCCACCTTGGTACCCAGGGTGGTGGCGCCTTTGAGCCGGATGGAGATATTGGCGTCGCAGCGCATGCTGCCCTCCTCCATGTTCCCGTCGCACACGTCCAGGTAGCGTACCAGCCGCCGGAGCGCCGTGAGGTAGGCATAGGCCTCATCGCCGCTGTGCAGGTCCGGCTCCGTCACAATCTCCACCAGTGGCACCCCGGCCCGGTTATAGTCCACGAGGGTATTGCCGGGCTCCTGGTCGTGCAGGGATTTGCCGGCATCTTCCTCCAGGTGTATGCGGTTCAGCTGTATGTTGCGGGTGCCGGTGGCGGTGGTAATGGTCACATACCCGCCATTGCAGATGGGCGCAGTATGCTGGGATACCTGGTAGCCTTTGGGCAGGTCCGGGTAAAAGTAATTCTTGCGGGCAAAATAATTCTCCTGTGCTATTTCGCAGTGGCAGGCCAGACCCAGCCGCACGGCGTATTCCACTGCTTTTTTATTCATACGGGGCAGGGTGCCCGGGTGCCCCAGGGTAATGGGACTGATATGGGTATTGGGAGCGCCGCCAAATGCTGCGCTGTCGCCGCAGAACAGCTTGCTTTCTGTTAGCAGCTGCGCATGTACTTCCAGTCCTATTACCGCTTCGTATTTGTTATAGTCCATACTCCTAATGTGCTAATATGCTAATGTGCTGATGGATCGGCACGAAGATATATTTTTATCTGCACATCCCATATCCGCCCATCCTGACATCATCCGTTCATCACTTTTTATCGTTAAATTAGCATACCAGCACATTAGCACATCAGCACATTATCACATGAATATAGCTGAATTATACAGCGCCCAGCAGGCATTTTTCGAGTCCGGCGCCACTTTGCCTTACGCCTTCCGGAAAACCCAGCTAAAGCGGTTGAAGCAGGGCATTAAAAAGTATGAGCCTGCCATACTGGACGCTCTTTACGCGGATATGCGCAAACACCCTGTGGAGGCGTACGGCAGTGAGGTGGGCTTTGTATACGTGGAAATAGACCATGTGCTGTCCCGGCTGCGGCAGTGGATGCGGCCGCAGGAGGTGAGCAGCCCGCTGGAGCATTACCCCAGCCACAGCAGGGTATTGCGTTCCCCGCTGGGCCTTACCCTGATTATTGCGCCCTGGAACTACCCCTTTCAGCTTTTGATAGGCCCGCTGGTGGGCGCTATAGCGGGGGGCAACTGCGCCCTGCTGAAGCCTTCCGAGCTGGCGCCCCATACCGCTGCGGTAATGGAGCAGCTGGTAAAGGATACCTTTGACCCCGCTTATGTGGCCCTGCTGCAGGGAGCCGGCAGCGAAGTGATACCGGCCGCCATGGCGCACCGCTTTGATCATGTGTTCTTTACCGGCAGCATTCCCGTGGGTAAAAAGATCATGGAGATGGCCGTGCCACACCTCACCCCCGTAACGCTGGAGCTGGGCGGCAAATCGCCCTGCGTAGTGGACGATAAGGTGAACATAAAGGTGGCGGCAAAGCGCATTGTATGGGGCAAGTTCTGGAATGCCGGCCAAACCTGCGTAGCGCCGGATTTCGTACTGGTGCACAGCAGGGTAAAGGCTGCCCTGGTGGCCGCCATGGAGGAGGCTATTGTACAGTGCTACGGCGCCAATCCGGCAGACAGCCAGGACTATGCCCGCATTATTAATGTAAAACGCTTCGATGCCCTGCAGGCCCTGCTGCAGCAGGGCCGCATCATACATGGCGGACAGCATGACAAAGGCACCCTGTACATAGCGCCTACCCTGCTGGAAGAGGTGGAGTGGGAATCCCCGCTGATGCAGGAAGAGATATTCGGCCCCATACTGCCCATCATCCCGTTTGACGAGCTGCCCCAGGCCATACAAATGATCCGGCGGCATCCCTATCCTTTATCGCTGTATGTATTTACGAAGCGGGCGGCTACCCGTAAAATACTGGAAGAGCAGGTGCGCTTTGGCGGTGGTTGTATCAACAATACGCTGGTGCATCTTACCAACCCCGAGCTGCCTTTTGGAGGAGTGGGCTACAGCGGCATGGGCCAGTACCACGGGCGGTACAGCTTTGAGAACTTTACGCATGCCAAAGGTATGATGCGCACCGCTACCTGGCTGGATGTGCCGGTAAAATACGCGCCCTTCAGGAACAAGCTGAAGTATGTAAAGCTCCTTGTAAAGTAAAAGCCCCGCTTGCCGGGAGGCGAACGGGAGCCTTTTACACACTTAAAACCAAATCAGATCAATCTGCGGATCTGCAGATGTACCAACGAAAGCCTGTACGTATCATTCGCACCAGTCCATCAGTACATTTGCACATCCATTACAGGTCTGCCTTATTCAGTTTCCTGGGTACATCTATGGTGATCTGCTGTACCTCGTTATTACGTTTAACCTTAGCCGTTATTGTTTCCTTGTCCTGGTTGTCGCGATAAGCGTTCACTACATCTTTGGCGGACCGCACTGCTGTGCCGGCCAGCTCGGTAATGATGTCATCTTCCTGGAAACCGGCTTTTGCCGCTGCGGAGCCTTCGGTAATATCCAGCACCCTGGCGCCTTCCCGGTTCTCCGTATCCTGTACGGACAGGCCCAGTTTGGCTTCGTTGCCTTCATCGCCAAACCAGTTGAAGCGGTCGTCAAAGCTGTGCGGGCCAGGGAAGCGGAAGAACCGGTCATTGCCGCCCGGCGGGGTAAAGTTAAATACGCCGGCATCTTTGCGCTCGCCCAGGGTAACAGTGGCTTTATTTTCCTTACCATTGCGCAGGTAGGTAACGGTTATCTTGTCGCCAGGGTCGTATTCGCCTATCTTCCCGAACAGGTCCTGCGGCTCGGAGATCCTGTCCGCATCCACACGGGTGATCACGTCGCCTGCTTTAATACCGGCCTTGTCAGCAGCGCTGCCTTCAGATACTTCTCTTACCGTAACGCCGGCAGCTTCCTTTTTCTCGGTGATCACGCCCAGCAGGGCCCGGCCGCCGCGTATCATATTATCCCGGTCGTTGAAGAGCTGCAGGCTGCTGCGGGGACCGTTGAAGGAAAAGGCATTCCCATCCCGGGGAACAATCCTGCGACGGTACACAGAGAGGTCGCCGTCCTTATAGTTCTCCAGCTTTTTACCGTCCACCCATACTTCCCCGTCCCGGATCTCGATGGTTACTTTGCCGTCCTGGTTGTTTTTCTGTTTGATAACGATCTCGTCGTATTCCCCCAGTTTGTCACTTTTACGGCTGCTATCCTGTGCCTGTGCAGCAGTGGCAATAGTAAAAGCGCAGCAGGTGAAACCTGCCAGGGTCAGTGTTTGGAGTAACTTTCCCATAACAAACCTTATTTTTTTAAGTGAACCTAATAAGGCAAAATTACAGGGTAGGCGTACAAAGGAAAAGTTAAAAAGTATTATCCTGCCACCAGCTGCCTCACCTGCTCCACTACTTCCTGCAGCTTATCCACTTTCTGGCCGCCTGCGGTGGCAAAGGATCTTTGTCCGCCGCCGCCGCCTTTTATCAGCGGGGCTATTCTTTCTTTAATGATCTTCGGCGCTTCCCAGCCTTTGGCTGCTACCAGCGGTTCCGCTACCAGCAGGGCTACGCTGGCCTTGCCATTTACTGCCGCAGCCAGCACTACCACGTGGTTGTCAATTGTTTTCAGCGCTGTGGCCAGTTGCTTCAATGAGTCAGGGTGGTTTACCTTTACCACCTGGCCAATGAAGTTCACGCCGTTGATAGCGGTCACCTGCTGTTTCAGGCTGGCGGCCAGCTCATTCACTTTTTCCAGCTCCAGCTGGGCCAGCTGTTTTTCCAGCGTGGTTTTCTCCTGCAGCAGGTTTTCAAAAGCCTTTACCGGCTCTTTGGGGTTTTTCAGCACGGCCCTGATGTTTTTAAGCTGCTGCAGCTGCTCGTTTACAAAAGCAAGGGCCCGTGCGCCGGTTACGGCTTCCACGCGGCGCACGCCGGCTGCTACGGCGCTTTCGCTGGTGAACTTAAACAGGCCCAGCTCGCCGGTGGCGCTCACATGCGTGCCGCCGCACAGCTCTATGGAATAGTTCGGGTCCATCATGACCACCCTTACCATATCTCCATACTTTTCGCCAAAAAGGGCCATGGCGCCCAGCTGCAGGGCTTCCTCCCTGGGCATTTCCTGTATTACAACGGGTATGTTCTGCCGGATCTTTTCATTCACCAGCTCCTCAATGGCAGCCAGCTCCTCATCGGTCACCTTGGCAAAATGGGAAAAGTCAAAGCGCAGGTATTCCGCGTTCACCAGCGATCCTTTCTGTGCCACGTGGCTGCCCAGCACTTCCCGCAGCGCGGCGTGCAGCAGGTGGGTGGCGGAGTGGTGGCGGGCCGTGTTCTGCCTTTTCCCCCGGTCCACCTCCGCTCGTACCGGCGCTGCTATATTGGCCGGCAGGCGGTCAGTGAAGTGAACGATCAGGTCATTCTCCTTTTTGGTATCGGTAACGGGAATGGTGTCCCCTTCAAACTGCAGGGTACCGGTATCGCCCACCTGGCCGCCGCTTTCCGCGTAAAAAGGCGTTTGCTCCAGTACCAGCTGGTACTGCTCTTTGCCTTTGGCCTTTATTTTCCGGTACTTGGCGACCTGGGTGGTGTTTTCCAGCAGCTCGTAGCCGATGAATATATTTGCGGGTGTATCGTGCAGCACGGTCCAGTCGCCGGTATCCAGTTCGGTAGCGGCACGGGAGCGGTTCTTTTGCTGCTGCATTTCTGCGTCAAAGCCTTTTTCATCTATCGTAAAGCCTTTTTCATGGGCTATCAGGTAGGTAAGGTCCAGCGGAAAGCCGTAGGTATCATATAGTTCAAAGGCGGTTTTGCCGTCTATTATCCTGGTTTGGGGGCCGGCAGCGTTCATCACGTCCTCTATCCGGCGAATGCCGCTTTCCAGCGTGCGTAAAAAGTTGTTCTCCTCCTCAAATACTACCTTCTTCACAAAGTCCACCTGCTGCTGCAACTCGGGAAATACGTGGGCGAACTGCCGGGCCAGTACCGGCACCAGCTCATGCAGCAGGGGTTTTTTAGCATCCAGGAAGGAATAATAGTAGCGCACGGCCCTGCGCAGGATACGGCGTATCACGTAACCGGCCCCGGTGTTGGAGGGCAGCTGCCCGTCGGCAATGGTAAAGGAAATGGCCCGCAGGTGGTCTGCTATCACGCGGAAGGCCACATCCGGCCTGCTGTCTGTGCCGCCGTAGGTAAAGCCGGTCAGCTTTTCAGTGGCATGGATGGTGCCCATGAAAAGGTCTGTGTCGTAGTTGGAGGTTTTGCCCTGCAGCACCCGCACCAGGCGCTCCAGGCCCATCCCGGTGTCTACATGCCTGGCGGGCAGCGGCGCCAGGGAGCCGTCCTTCAGGCGGTTGAACTGCATGAACACGTTGTTCCATATCTCTATTACCTGGGGATGGTCTGCATTTACCAGGCTGCGCCCGTCCTGCTGCTGGCGCTCAGCATCCGGCCGGCAGTCTACATGAATTTCAGAGCAGGGGCCGCAGGGGCCGGTGTCGCCCATTTCCCAGAAATTGTCCTTTTTATTGCCGGGCAGTATGCGGTCCTCTGCAACATGCTGCTTCCAGCAGTTGTAGGCTTCCTCGTCCCGCGGCAGGTTCTCCTTGGGGTCGCCTTCAAAGAAGGTAACATACAGCCGGTCTGCCGGTATTTTATAGACTTTTGTCAGCAGCTCCCAGCTCCAGGCAATGGCCTCCTGCTTGAAATAATCCCCGAAGCTCCAGTTGCCCAGCATCTCGAACATGGTATGGTGATAGGTATCAATGCCCACCTCCTCCAGGTCGTTGTGCTTGCCGCTCACCCGCAGGCACTTCTGGGTATCTGCCACCCGGCTGTGCGCAGGGGTCCTGTTGCCCAGGAAGTAGTCCTTGAACTGGTTCATGCCCGCGTTGGTAAATAACAGGGTAGGGTCATTCTTTATCACGATAGGGGCGGAAGGCACGATCTGGTGGCCTTTGGAGGCAAAAAAATCCAGGAATTGCTGTCGGATTTCGGATGCAGTCATAAAATATTATAGCAGATTAATATGTATTTTAAAGATTATAAATTGCGTCTGTTCCAAATTTGGCTTTAATTTGTAGCCCAAATGGGGATACTTAGAAAATTGACACTCAAAAGATTGCCATTTTAGTCTAATTCCATTAGGTTTGCACGCCCCGTATACCCTGCAAACCAGTTGGCTTGCGGGAAGGAGTGCAAAAATATTGAAACCTGTAAGATTATTCAAATAAGCAGTTAGCTCTTAGCAGTCAGCTGTTAGCCAAAGGTTAGCTAACGTAACCGCTAAAAGCTAAAAGCCAGAAGCTAATAGCTAAAACAGTCAACCTGTTCAATGAAGAAGGTCAAATATTTTTATAACACCCAAACCCTTAAATATGAAAAGCTGGTCGTATCGGTTCGGGTCAAAATATTGCGGATACTGGGATTCCTGTCGGCAGCTATTGTTACCGGCATTATCTTCCTCTCGGTGGCCTACCGTTTCCTGGATTCGCCCAAAGAAAAGTCCCTCCGCCGTGAGATAGATAACATGAAGGAGCAGTACGACGCGTTGCAGCAGCGTATGAACGAAGCCAAAAACCAGCTGGTGGAACTGCAGCGCCGGGATAACCAGATATACCGCGTAATATTTGAAGCTTCTCCCATACCGGACAGCGCCCGCGCCGGCAAAATAGAAAAGGATGAAGAGCTGGCCCAGCTGCAGTCGTTTTCCAGCAGCGATATTATTGCCAGCACCGCCGCCCTGCTCCAGGAGCTGATGAGCCGTATCCGCGTGCAGGAAAAATCTTACAAGGAAATAGACGACCTGGTGAAGAACAAGCAGAAAATGCTGGCTTCCATCCCTGCCATACAGCCCGTGGCCAACAAGGACCTGAAGCGCATTGCCTCCGGCTTCGGCTACCGCATAGACCCTATCTATAAAACCGTAAAGTTCCATGCCGGCCTGGATTTTACAGCGCCCAGCGGTACCCCTATCTATGCTACCGGCGACGGTGTGGTGGAAGATGCCAGCCTGAGCGACGTAGGATATGGCAACCATGTGGTAATACGCCATGGCTATGGCTATAAGACCCTGTATGGCCATATGATACGTGTAAAGGTAAAGCGGGGACAGTCTGTAAAGCGCGGCGACGTGCTGGGCTGGGTAGGCAGCACCGGCAAGTCCACCGGGCCGCACTGCCACTACGAGGTGATCAAGAACGGGGAAAAGGTGGACCCCGTATATTTCTTCTTCAATGATCTTACGCCGGAAGAATTTGACCGCATGCTAAAAATAGCCCGGTCCGGGAATCAGTCTTTTGACTAATTTTAGACTGATTTTAACACCAACCAGGCAGGTTTTCAGAACTGCCGGGTCTTACCAGGATTTATAGCATGGAAATTGCAAGGCTTAACGGATATTTGTCATATTGATTTTCTGCCATGATGCACCAATTGGACCTTTTTGGCTCCCCGGAACCACCTTCACCACCGGTGGCAGTGATAATGCCCGCCGAAACCAGGGGCGCCCCTGCAGAAAGAACGGCATCCGCACCTGCAGCAGCTATAGCTGCGCCGCCCAAAAAAAAGCGGGGTCGCAAATCATTGAAAGAAGTAAGCGAAGATTCGGATGTGATGAAAGAGCTGGACAAAATAACGCTGGACAAACAGTACTACTCCATCAGTGAAGTAGCGGGCATGTTCCGTGTCAACACCTCGCTCATCCGTTACTGGGAAAATGAATTTGACATCCTGCAGCCCAAAAAGAACCGTAAAGGCGACCGCCTCTTCCGCCAGGAAGATATTCACCACCTTAAGCTCATCTACCACCTGCTGCGCGAAAGGAAATACACCATTGAAGGCGCCAAGCAAAAACTCAGGGAAGACAGGAAATTAGCCGCCCGGAATTTTGAAATGGTACAGGCTTTGCTAAAAGTAAAAGGGTTCCTGACAGAGCTCAAAGATCAATTATAAAAAAAAGGTTTATGCAATTAAAAACATTCTTACTGGGGGCTGCATTGCTGTTTGGCTGCACTACATTCACCATGGCGCAGAACGGCAGCAGCGCCAAAGTGCTGAAAGGCAAGCTGGATCTGAAAACACTGACCAGCGATCCCGGGTTCTCCTGGTTCTATACCGGTGTAAACAAATACCAGCCGAACGACAATATGCTGAACTACATCAAGACCAACCGTGATAAATTCAACGTGGTAGCGCTGGTAGGTACCTGGGACGAGCAAAGCCGCTTGCTGTTCCCCCAGTTGTACAAGGTAATGGTGCTGGCCGGCAGCCCGGAAACACAGATGCTTATTTTCGGCGCGGATGAAAAGCTGGATACAGGCGCTCCCCTGGAGTACAAGCTGAAGAAAGTGCCTACCTTCATCGTATTGAAGGAAGGGAAGGAAGTAGGCCGCATCACCGGTCGTGTAGACGAGTCTGTAGAAGCGGACCTTGCCAAGATACTGCTGAAAAGCAACAAAAAAGAAGATTAATGGACGTGTGAATGTGCAGATGTGCAAATAAAGATCCATCTGCCTATCTGCACATTCACAAATCCGCACCTCACCTCACCTCATCCCTACAGTAATCTCCTGCAATCATCTCCTATCAGTACCACGCCGGGTTGCGCGCCGGGCGTAAAGCTGCCGTAACGGCCGTCAATGCCCAGCGCACGCGCGCCGTTGAGCGTGGCCCATTGCAGTATTTCCTGCAGCGGAATGTCCGGGCAATGCCGGCGGATAGCCTGTATCTCTTCCCAGATGGAGAGTTGATGATTCGAGGCCAGGCTGTCCGTACCCAGCGTAAGGGTGCAGCCCAGGCGGCGCAGCAGCGGGATGTCCGGCAGTCGCCCTTCTATATAGAGGTTAGCCAGGGGACAAAGACACCAGTATACGGGCAATGGGCGCTGCAGGGCCGCCAGTATGTCTGCCTCCTGCGTAAAAGTATTATGCACCAGCAGCAGGGGGCTGCCGGCAAGATAAGGCAGGCATGCCTGCAGGCTGCTGGGATGTCCTGCCCGGAAACCATGGATGTCTATGCCAAAGCGGGTATAAAAATCGAGGAAGGGGCCTGTTTTAAAGCGGTACAGCTCATCTTCCGCCGCGCACTCCTGGTTGTGGATGGTAAGGGGCGTATTGCCTGGCAGCCCCGCCAGCAGGCCAAACAGCGCAGCGCTGACCGAGTAGGGCGCATGGGGCGCCAGGGAGCAGCTGTGCTGCGGGCCGTTAATGTCCCGGAACTGCCGGTACACCGCCATGCCCTGCTCCAGCCGCTGCGGAGCGGCGGCATCTACAAAACCCATGCATTCTATGAAGGAATGATAATACAGCCGTCCTTCCTGTTTCCGCGCCAGCGTGGCGGTACTATTGCAGATATCTCCCACGGCGGCAATGCCCTGCGCCCACATCGCTGTTTCTGCTGCGGCCATCACGGCTTCGGGGTCCGGCGTGGCCAGCCCTCTTTGCGTCATTACCGCGGTCAGGAATGCGGGTAAGCCGGTTTTTTCCGGCACCACGCCTTTCAGGTGCGACAGCTCCAGGTGGCAGTGGGTGTTCACAAATCCGGGGCACAGCAGGCCGTTCAGCTCCTGTACATCGTTGCCTGCCGCACTTTTGTCCGTAATGGCCAGTACGGTGCCGGCTGCATCCAGTACCAGCACCTTGCCGGCGCCCAGCAGCTGTTCTCCGTCAAACAGGTCGGTGCCGCTCAGTTTAATCGGTTGAGACATACCTGTATCTTGGTATTTTAAATTAATTTTGCATCCCCGCCTGCCGGCGGGCACGATTTTCAAAGATAGTTATGATAGACAAACTAGAAGCGATAAAAGGCCGGTTTGAGCAGGTAGCCCTGGCGCTGACCAACCCGGAAGTAGTAAGTGATAACAAACAGTTCGGTAAGCTGAGCAAGGAATACCGGCAGCTGGAAAAGATCGTAAAAGCATACGACGATTACCGCAAGCTGCTGGATGCCATTGCGTTCAATAAAGAGGCCCTGGAAAGCGGCGACGAGGAGATGCGGGAGTTGGCCAAGGAGGAAACGGAAGGGCTATACGAACAGAAGGAAGCACAGGAAGCCGCCATCCGCAACCTGCTGATCCCCAAGGACCCGCAGGACGAGAAAAATGCCATCCTGGAGATCAGGGGCGGCACCGGCGGCGACGAAGCCAGCCTGTTTGCCGGCGACCTGCTGCGCATGTACCTGCGTTATTGTGAGAACAAGGGCTGGAGCACCAGCATACTCAATGAGACCCCCGGCGCCGTGGGCGGCTACAAGGAAGTAGCCGTGGAGGTAAGCGGCGACGATGTATACGGCACCCTCAAGTTCGAGTCCGGCGTGCACCGCGTGCAGCGCGTGCCGGCTACGGAGGCCTCCGGCCGGGTGCATACCTCCGCCGCTACGGTAGCCGTGCTGCCGGAAGCTGACGAAGTGGACGTGGAGATCCGCGAAGCGGACATCAAGATGGATACTTTCCGCTCTTCCGGCGCGGGCGGCCAGCACGTGAACAAAACGGAGTCCGCCGTACGCCTTACCCACATCCCTACGGGCACCGTGGTAGAGTGTCAGGAAGGCCGCAGCCAGCACTCCAACCGCGACATTGCCATGAAAATGTTACGTACCCGTATATACGAAGCGGCGGTACGCAAGCATGAAGAGGCCATTGCTTCCCAGCGTAAAAGCCTGGTATCCACGGGCGACCGGTCGGCCAAGATACGTACCTACAATTTTCCCCAGGGCCGCGTAACAGACCACCGTATCGGGATGACCGTATACAACCTGGATGCCTTTATAAACGGCGACATACAGGAAATGATCGACGCGCTGCAGTTTGCCGAGAATGCCGAAAAGCTCAAGCAGGGCGCATAACGCATCCTGCTGCCCACAGAAATGTGCATAAATACCAGGCCGTTGCTGAAAACAATTTTGCGCCCTGCAATGTTTAATTATTGGCTCACAAATCCATATTATCATGCTTGATCAATTACTTAATCTTGTTAAAGAAAACGCCCAGGGCGCAGTTGTTAACAATCCTGCTGTTCCCAATGAACAGAATGAAGCCGTGATGCAGGCCGCTACTGCATCTATTGCTTCCGGGCTGCAGGAAGAAATGGCCAGCGGCCATGCGGCCCAGGTGGTAAGCCTGCTGGGAGGCACCAGTGCGGCCACAGACCCGCAGCACCCGGTGGTAAGCAGGATATCCGGCAATTTTATGGATACCCTCCTGAAAAAATTCAACCTGGACGCCGGCAGCGCCAGCCAGATAGCCGGCAGCCTTATTCCCACCGTATTGGGCTCCCTGGTCAGGAAAACCAACGATCCCAATGACAGCAGTTTCAACCTGCAGGGTATCCTCAATGCACTTACAGGAGGCAAGGCCCAGGGCATGGACCTGTCCGGCATCCTGGGGCGCCTTACGGGTGGCGGACTGGACCGGGACGGTGATGGCGATGTGGACCTGCAGGATATTATGGGAGCGCTGTCCAGCGGCGCACGGCAGCAGCAACAGGAACAGCCGGCCGGCGGCGGGCTGGGCGGCATGCTCAAGAACCTGTTGGGGTAATTGTACAGTTATATAGATTTATTTATCCACATATGTAATATGTTAATAAATTAAATCGTTTGTACCATGTTAAGGTCCAGTGATTTATAGCAGTTGCGTGATTTTGGCAAAGTATTTGCCTCACCCTCCCAGGGCCGTTCTAAGCCTTGGAGATTTACCGGACCTCTATGTTATTGTGATCACTTTCAATTATGTTTAAAACTATTAAGATGACTAAAAATTTGAATGCAATAGTAGCCGTAACGCTGTCCGCTACCCTACTGTTTGGCTGTAGCACCTGGCAAAGCATGGACAATACCAAGAAAGGCGCTGTAATAGGCGTTGGCGGTGGCGCCGCTACCGGTGCCGCTATCGGTAAAGCTGCCGGCAACACGGCCCTGGGCGCCATTATTGGCGCTGCAGTAGGCGGTACAGCAGGCGTGCTCATTGGTAAGAAAATGGACAAGCAGGCCCAGGAGATCAAGAATGAAGTGCCGAACGCCCAGGTAGAGCGTGTAGGCGAAGGGATCAATGTAACTTTCGACTCCGGCGTGCTTTTCGGCTTTGACAAATCCGACCTGACCAGCACCGCCCAGAGCAATATCCGCGAGCTGGCCCAGATCCTGAACAAATACCCGGATACCTACGTACGGGTAGAAGGCCATACAGACGATAAGGGTACTGATGCCTATAACATGGGCCTGTCTGAAAGGCGCGCCAATTCCGTAGCCGCTTACCTGCGTGCACAGGGTATTGCCGCTAACCGTATACAGGCTTACTGGTATGGCGAAAGCCAGCCTAAATTTCCGAATGATTCTGATGCGAACAGGGCGAAGAACCGCCGCGTGGAGTTCTCCATCTTTGCAAATGAAAAGATGAAGGCGGAAGCAAAAGACGAAGCATCCAAACAATAATAGTAATAGTCAAATCACTTATTTCTCATAAGCAGTATGTTACCATTCCCTCCGGTTTCCCGGAGGGAATTTTTTATGCCGTTGTATTGCCGGGCTTCAGGAACCAGCGGCGGATCAGTTTAAATATCCAGATGCCCGCAATAGCGCCTAAGGTATCGGCCGCTACATCATTCATATCAAAGCTGCGATCTACCGTCAGGTATTTCTGTATGAACTCGATGGCCAGGCCGTATACGGCGGCACCGAGCACAAACAGCAGCAGCGTGAGCGGGGATATATGTTTCTTTTGCCAGTAGTATCCCAGGCTCAGGAACAGCACAATGCCCCCGAACAATCCGAAATGCACCACCTTGTCCACATGGATCCTGTCAAGCCAGGACGTGTGCGGTATGTCCTTTCCGGGTAGTGTACAGACCACCAGGATCAGGATGATCCATAAAACAGCGGGTATATAATAACGCAGTGTCTTCATAATGTGCCAGAAACGATATGCAAATATGCAAATGTGCGAATATGCAGATGAATTGAAGCGAATCTCCCAGGGTTTCATCCGCATATCCGCACATTTGCACATCCGCACATTTATTAAATCATCCTACCAGCGCCTGGTATGCGGCTGCATCCAGCAGTGCGTCTACATCGGCAGGATTGCTAACGGTCATTTTTATCATCCAGCCGGCTCCGTAAGGGTCCTGATTTACCAGCTCGGGGCTGCCGTCCAGCGCAGGGTTTACTTCATTGATCGTGCCGGCAACGGGCAGGAACAGGTCCGAAACGGTTTTTACAGCCTCTACTGTGCCAAACACTTCTTCTGCGCCGAGGGTTTTACCCACGGTATTGATGTCTACAAAAACAATATCGCCCAATTCGCCTTGCGCAAATTCGGTAATGCCAATGGTGGCAACATTTCCCTCTAACAGGATCCATTCGTGATCTTTTGTGTACCGCAGGTTTGACGGAAAATTCATAGCTAGTTTGATTTTGGCGGTAAAAGTAAGGAAATTAAGATTTCCAGCATCTCAAATCAGAAGAATAACCATTTCTTTATCAGCCGTATCTTCATTGGCACATCGGTAACGGGGCGGTCATTGACATCCGTTTTTACCGCAGCAATGCGGTCTATCACCTCCAGCCCTTTTATCACCTGTCCAAACACGGTATAGCTTTGGTCCAGCTGCGGCGTGCCACCGGTGGTTTTGTAGATCTCCCGCTGATCTACCGGTATTTTGCGGCCGCCCAGCCGTGTTTGTTCCAGCTGGTCCAGCTCTGCATCCGTCCATTTTTTGCCCTGCACAATATAGAACTGGCAGCCCGAAGAGGCCTTGGCGGGGTTGTTGTCGCGGGCAGCTGCCAGCGCGCCTTTTTTATGGAACAGGTCCAGCCGGAACTCCGCCGGAATGGTATACCCGTTCTCCCCGTTGCCCAGCAGGGCGCCGGGCTGCGCATGCCTGGACTGCGGGTCACCGCCCTGGATCATGAAGGTGTTGATCACCCGGTGAAACAGCACGCTGTCGTAAAAATGCGCCCTGGCCAGTTTAATGAAGTTATCGCGGTGCAGGGGCGTTTCATCATACAGCAGTATCACCATGGTGCCATAAGGCGTGATCACCTTTACTTTCCGGTGCTTGCTCATGGCGCCCAGGGTGGCGCTCAGCAGCAGTAGTAACAGTAATAGTTTTTTCATATAACAGTAATGGTTAGCAATTAGCTGTTGGCCTTTAGCAGTTAGTATCTGCACATTAGCACATCACTTTTTTCATCAGCCAGTCTGTATCCCTTTGCATGCCTACCCAGAAGGAGTGCTCGCTGAACTGTTCAAAACCTTCCCGCCGGTAAAAGTTGAAGGCCCTGCTATTATGCTCCCACACGCCGAGCCACAGGGTTTTGATGTGATGCTCCTGCGCCACTGCATAGGCCTGCTGCATCAGCGCCTTGCCCAGTTTGTGCCCCTGCAGGCTTTGCAGCACGTAGATCTTTTCCAGCTCCATAACGGGCGTGGGCAGCAGGGTACGCGCCTCGTCATCCGGCTGTTTGTGCAGGTTCAGCTTCAGGAAACCGGCCGGTGTTTCACCATAGTAAAGCAGGTAATACAGGGTGCCCGCCTGCGCCAGTTCCCGCTGCAGGGCCGCCGGGCTTTTCTTTTCCCGGAGAAAAGTGTCCAGGTCTTCCGCCTGGTACACATGCCCGAAAGTTTCCGTGTAGGTCTGCTGCTCCAGCTGTACCAGCGTGTTCAGCATGCCGGGTTGTACGGGGCGGATAACAGTGTCTGTCATGGTTTACACCTCTTCATCGTGTTCTTCAAAATACGCAATGATATGTTCCTTCAGAAATCTTTCCTGCTCGGCCAGGCCCATGTCCGGCACAGGTTGTACCATTTTGAAATGGGGCCATCCGTCCTTGTCATATCCTTCCAGCTCGTAGTACCCGCTCTGGCTCAGCAGGGTGCAGGTAGCAATATGCATCAGGTCCTGTTTCTGTTCCTTGGTGAATTTCTTTTTCAGGCGGCCCAGCTCCTGGATGCCTATCAGGAAGAGAATGGCCTCCATGTTGGGCGTTTTGCCGAAACGTTCGGTCAGCATCGTTTCTACCTGTTTCCATCGCTGCTCAAGATCATCCATAATATATATTTGATTGTTAGGTGTTTACTATTAACTGCAAATGTACGTTATAAAAAAAGATGATATAAATGTGCCGGGGCTTTATTAACTTGGGGGCCCCGGGGCTGCACGCAAAGCGGCAAATGCGTAACATGCCATGCCTTCAGCGTTAGGCCTGCTGCATTATTAACAGCATTTTAACGGGCTTAGGTGGCTGTGGATCAGTGTTTTGGGAACAGAATGTTTATTTTGCAAACCTGAAAAATCAAAATATAGCATGGAGAATACATCGCAAGACATCCGTCAATTGAATGAAAAGATCCATCAGGCCAGTGCATTTGTAGATCTGTTGAACCTGGAGCTGAGCAAGGTGATCGTAGGCCAGCGCTACATGGTAGAGCGCCTGCTGATAGGTTTGCTGGCCCAGGGGCACGTATTGCTGGAAGGGGTGCCCGGCCTGGCTAAAACCCTGTCCATCAAATCCCTGTCTGCCGCCATTAATGCCAAATTCAGCCGTATACAGTTTACACCGGACCTGCTGCCGGCCGACGTAGTAGGTACCATGATATACAACCAGCCGCGCAACGAGTTTGTAGTGCGTAAGGGGCCTATCTTCGCCAATTTTATCCTGGCGGACGAGATCAACCGCGCCCCGGCCAAAGTACAGAGCGCCCTGCTGGAAGCCATGCAGGAAAAGCAGATCACCATTGGTGATACCACTTTCAAGCTGGAGGAGCCTTTCCTGGTGCTGGCCACGCAAAACCCCATAGAGCAGGAAGGTACGTACACGCTGCCGGAAGCGCAGGTGGACCGCTTTATGCTCAAGGTAGTGATCGGCTATCCGACCAAGGAAGAAGAAAGGCACATCATCCGGCAGAACCTGAACCCCGGTGGCATGGCCGCCATCAACCCGGTGATACAGCCCGCCGATATCGTGGAGGCCCGCAAGCTGGTGAGGGAGGTGTATATGGACGAAAAGATAGAGCGTTACATACTCGATATTGTTTTTGCTACCCGTCACCCGGAAGAGTACAAGCTGCAGAAGCTGAAACCGCTGATCTCCTATGGCGGATCGCCCAGGGCAAGCATCAGCCTGGCATGGGCCGCCAAATCCTACGCGTTTATGAAGCGCCGCGGCTACGTGATACCGGAAGACGTGCGCAGCATCTGCTTTGACGTGATGCGTCACCGTGTGGGCCTTACCTACGAAGCAGAAGCCGAGAACGTAACTACAGAGAACATACTGAGCGAGATACTGAATGCCGTGGAGGTACCATAAATAGCTGCCGGGCTGTTAGCAGCGAGCGATTAGCTGTTAGCGCAATGCAGCTTGTTTTAATTCTTAATTTTAATTTTTCCCGTGGATACTGCTGAAATACTCAAAAAGGTAAGACGACTGGAAATAAAGACGAAAGGGCTTTCCAACCATATTTTCTCAGGAGAGTACCACAGCGCCTTTAAAGGCAGGGGCATGTCTTTCAGTGAGGTAAGGGATTACCAGTTTGGAGATGATGTGCGGGCTATTGACTGGAACGTAACGGCGCGCTTCAACCATCCTTTTGTGAAGATATTCGAGGAGGAGCGGGAGCTGACCGTGATGCTGCTGGTAGATGTGAGCGAAAGCTCCGTATTCGGCACCATCCACCAGAACAAGCGTAACCTGATCACCGAGATCTGCGCCGTGCTGGCCTTTTCCGCCATCAATAACAACGACAAGGTGGGCGTGATCTTTTTCAGCGACGGTGTAGAGAAATATATTCCTCCCAAAAAGGGAAAATCACATATCCTGTTCATTATCCGGGAGCTGCTGTCCTTCCGGCCTAAAAAGAAAGGCACCAACATCCGGGAAACCCTGCGCTTCTTTAATAATGCTGCCAAGAAAAAAAGCATTGTTTTCCTGCTCAGCGATTTCCTGGCTGGCAACTACCAGGATGCGCTGACCATTGCCTCCAAACGGCATGACATGGTAGGCATCCATGTATATGACCAGCGCGACAAGGAGCTGCCGCCGGTAGGGCTGATACAGATGGCCGATGCGGAATCCGGCGCCCGGCAATGGGTAGATGCCTCCGATAAAAGAGTGCAGCAGTTCTATACGCAGCAGTTCCTGCAGCATGTGCAGTACTGCCGCAATGCTTTCCTGAAAAGCGGGGCGGAGCTGGTCAGCGTGCGCACGGATGAGGACTATGTAAAGGCATTGCAGACCTTTTTCCTGAACAGGGCCTAAGTTTTAAAGCGGAGCAAAAACCATCATGCAGAAAAGTACAATAGTAAAGAGCATTTATTTATTTGTGTTGCTGGGGGGTGTGCTATGTCCTTTCCGTTTGTTCGCACAAGACCGTTTTGATGTACGGGCCAGCGCCGATACGGATAAAATTCGTATAGGCGAGCAGGTAAGGCTGGAGCTGTCTGCCCGGGTGGACCTCAACAAGCTGAAGCAAGCCGGCCTGCAAATGGCCTTTCCCAGCCTGCCGGACTCTTTCAACCACTGGGAAGTGGTGGACCGGTCTGCACTGGATACCGTGACCAGCGCCAATACGCAGGAGCAGCTGCTCCGGCAAACCCTTACCCTTACCAGCTTCGACTCCGGCCACTGGGAAATACCGGCCCTGAAGTTTGAAATGATCGCTGCCTCCGGCAGTGTAGACTCCGCTTTCTCTGCCCCCATAGGCATTGACGTGAATACCGTCGCCGTAGATACCACCAAGGCGTTCAAACCCATCAAGACCATTCGCACCGTGGGCTGGAGCATCTGGGACTACTGGCTGTACATGGTGATAGGCGCTGCCGTGGTGCTGCTGGCCCTGGGCCTGTGGTGGTACCTCCGCAGGCGGCCCGCCAGGGCGCCGGCCCCGCCGCCCGCGCCGCAGGAACCTGCTTATGACAGGACCCTGCGCCAGCTGAAAGAGCTGGAAGCCGAAAAGGTATGGCAGGCGGGCAATGTAAAAGAATACTATTCCCGGCTTACGGATATATTACGTACCTATTTTGAAGAGCAGTTTGGCATTGCCGCGCTGGAGCAAACCACCGCAGAGCTGCTCCAGAACATCAAGCCGGTGACCATCCTGAACCAGCAGCGCGACAAGCTGCGGGGCCTGCTGTCGCTGGCAGACCTGGCCAAGTTTGCCAAGTTGCAGCCTACGCCGGAAGAGCATGCAGACAGCATGCAAAAGGCAGTAGAGATCGTGGAATGGACCAAACCGGCCGTAGCCGGGAAAGAGGTGAAGAGTGAATAGTGAATGGCGAATGGGCGGGAAGTAGTGCTTCAGGCAATCCTTCACCTTCCACTATTCACTTTTCGCTTACATTTCAATAACTGAACACAATTGTACTTATCTCAATGGATCTGTCAATCTGGAAAAATATAACATTCGCTTATCCCTGGTGTTTCTGGCTGCTGTTGCTGATACCGGTTATGATCTACTGGTACATCAAGCGCGGACAGCGGCAGCAGGGCGCCTTGCTGGTGTCTTCCATACAGGGCCTGAAAGGGCTGCCTGTGTCCTGGAAGGCCCGCCTGCGCCCGGTGCTGCTGGCATTGCGGCTGCTGGCCTATGCCGCGCTGGTAACGGCGCTGGCCCGTCCCCAGACCAGCAATACCTCCGAGAATATAGACAGTGAAGGTATAGACATTGTGCTGAGCATAGATATTTCAGGCAGCATGCTGGCAGAAGACCTGCAGCCCAACCGCCTGGAAGCTGCCAAGAAGGTAGCGGTAGAGTTTGTGGGCAAGCGCATCAGCGACCGTATCGGCCTGGTGATATTTTCCGGGGAAAGCTTTACGCAGTGCCCCATCACTACTGACCACGCCGTGCTCAACAACCAGATCATGCAGATCAAGAGTGGTATGCTGCAGGATGGCACCGCCATTGGCATGGGCCTGGCTACTGCAGTAGACCGTTTAAGGAGCAGCAAAGCCAAGAGCAAGGTCATTATCCTGCTGACAGACGGCGTGAACAATACCGGCCTGGTAGATCCGCTTACTGCGCTGGAAATTGCCAAAGCCTTCAAGATACGTGTATACACCATTGGTATCGGCACCTACGGTAAAGCGCCCTTCCCCATGACCATGCCGGATGGCAGCATACAAATGCAGATGCAGGACGTGCAGATAGACGAGCCGCTGATGAAAAAGATCTCCGCGGAAACCGGCGGCAAATACTTCAGGGCCACCAACACCACGGCCCTGCAAAAAATATATGGCGAGATAGACAACCTGGAAAAAACAAAGGTAGAGATCACCTCCTACCGGCATTATGCAGAGCATTTCTTCCCGCTGGCCATGATAGCCCTGGGCTGCCTGCTGCTGGAAGTAGTGCTGCGCTACTCCCTTTTCCGCAGTTTACCGTAACTTGCATGGCTATGCAGGGTATCGTTTACAGATCAACCGGAAGCTGGTATACCGTTAAAACAGCCACCGGCGGGCAATACCAGGCCCGCATCAAAGGCGTTTTCAAAATAGACGAGGATATTACTTCCACCAACCCCATAGCGGTAGGCGATGCGGTAGAGATCATGCCGGAAAGCGGCGAGAACGGCATTGCAGTTATTACAGACATTGCCCCCCGTAAAAATTATATTGTACGTACCTCTCCCCACCGCAGAACCCAGAAGCATATTGTGGCCGCCAACCTGGACCAGGCCATGCTGATCTGCACCATTAAAGAGCCCCGCACTTCCCGCGGCTTTATAGACCGTTTCCTGGTAACGGCGGCTGCCTATCATATTCCCGCCATACTGGTGTTCAATAAGAAAGACATCCTGAAGGGAAAGGACCTGGACAAGTTCCGGGAGCTGGAAGCAGTGTATACCGCTATCGGCTATCCCGTATTGCTGGTATCTGCCGTAAAGGGGGAAGGTATTGCAGAGATGCAGGCCCTGCTGCATAACAAGGTGACCCTGATGTCCGGCCATTCCGGCGTGGGCAAGTCATCCCTGATCAACCAGCTGTTACCGGGACTGGAGCTGCGCACCAAAGAGGTGAGCGGCTGGAGCGGTAAAGGGCTGCACACCACCACCTTTGCAGAGATGTTTGACCTGCCGGCCGGTATTAACGGCCAGCTGATAGATACGCCCGGCGTGCGGGAATTTGGCATTGTGGATATCCCTAAAGCGGAGCTGTCGCATTACTTCCTGGAAATGCAGCCTTACATTACGCAGTGCCAGTTCAACAACTGCCTGCATATCAACGAGCCGGGCTGCGCGGTAAAAGCGGCCGTAGAAGAGGGGGCTATTGATGCGGAGCGTTATGTCAGCTACGCTACCATTCTTGAGACCATAGAGGAGGAAAAGTACTAGGCGTTATCCTTCTTTTTTCCCGGTTTATTCAGTTCGTCCAGCACTTTTTCCGCTCCCCAGTTTTGCCGGGGGCTGGGACAACCGGTCTTCTGGGTACGGCAGGCGCCAAATGCCAGGAGGTACACCATTAACAGCAGCAGGGTAAGGGCTTTACGCATATCAGGCAGGTCAAATAAGGTTATACAGGGAATCAGAATACGCGGCTGTCCATTTGTTTGCGGGCCTTTTTATTGGCCTTTTTGGTGCTCTTGGTGTAAAAGTTGTTAGCCGGACAGCCCTGCTGGGTGGCACACCCACCGGCTACGATAGCACAGAGCCATAGCAATAGGAATAGTTTCTTCATAGGGTAGGGTAAATTTACTGCAATATAATAAATTTTTATTATTTGAACCAGCCGGCGTACATGAGGTAGTTGTTGGCAATGCGGTTGATCTCGCCATTGACCAGCTCCATGCTGATATCCTTCACCTTTTTGGCAGGCACCCCGGCATAAATGGTGCCCGGCTCCACCCGGGTGCCTTCCAGCACTACCGCTCCTGCGGCAATGATGCTGTTGCTGCCGATGTGGGCATTGTCCATTACAATGGCGCCCATGCCTATCAGCACATTGGCATCTACCGTGCAGCCATGCACAATGGCATTGTGGCCAATGGATACATTATCGCCTATCAGGGTTTGGGTCTTTTCGTAGGTGCAGTGGATCACTGCGCCATCCTGTATATTCACCTTGTTGCCTATACGAATACTGTTCACGTCTCCGCGCACCACGGCATTGAACCATACGCTGCAGCCGTCGCCCATCACTACGTCGCCTACAATGGTGGCGTTGGGGGCAATGAAGCTGTCTTTTCCCATTTCGGGCTGTATTCCTTTTACAGGTAAAATAACGGGCATATAAATAGCTTTTAGCGGTTAGCCATTAGCTGGTAGTTGTTCGCTGTTAGGATGATATCCTCTTAGCTAATAGCCAACGAATGGCTTAACTTTGATTTTCCGTACAAATGTAACGATTATGAATAACCGGCAGCTTTTTTTACGGCATGTAGCGCAAACATCGGACGCCCCGCTGGCGCTGGAGATCATCAAAGCCGAGGGCATGTATATGTGGGATGCAGGTGGCAGGCGCATCCTGGACCTGATAGCAGGCATCAGCGTATGCAACGTGGGCCACTGCCATCCGCAGGTGGTAAAGGCTATACAGGAGCAGGCGGGGCAGTACATGCACCTGCTGGTGTACGGGGAGCTGGTGCAGTCGCCGCAGGTGGCCTTTGCCAACATGCTGAGCGCCCACCTGCCGGCATCGCTGAACAGCGTATATTTTACCAATTCCGGTACGGAGGCGGTGGAAGGCGCCATGAAGCTGGCCAAGCGCCATACGGGCAGAACGGAGATCATTGCTTTTAAAAACAGCTATCACGGCTCTACGCAGGGCTCCCTCAGCATCATGGGGCAGGAGGAGTGGCGGAACGCCTACCGTCCCCTGCTGCCGGATATACAGCACCTGGACTACAACGCACCGGCTTCCCTGGATCATATTACTGATCGTACCGCCTGCGTAGTGGTGGAAACCGTGCAGGCAGAAGCCGGGGTGCGTGCGCCGGAACGCGAATGGCTACACGCATTGCGGGAAAAATGCAGCCAGACCGGCGCCCTGCTGGTGCTGGATGAGATACAGTGCGGGCTGGGGCGCAACGGCACCCTCTGGGGCTTTGAGCAGTTTGGCATTGTACCTGACATATTATTGCTGGGCAAAGCATTGGGCGGTGGCATGCCCCTGGGCGCTTTTATAGCAGACCGGGAAGTGATGTGGAGCCTCACCCACCACCCGGTGCTGGGGCATATTACTACTTTTGGCGGCCACCCGGTGAGCTGCGCCGCCGGTATGGCCGGTATGCAGGCCCTGCTGCAGGAGCAGCTGGTGCCGGCGGTAGCGGAAAAGGAGCAGCTGTTCCATACCTGCCTGCAGCACCCCGCTATTAAAGCCGTGCGCTCCCGCGGCCTGCTGATGGCCGTAGAGCTGGAAAGCTTTGCCGTGAATAAAAAGGTGATAGATGAATGCATACGGCAAGGCATATTGACGGACTGGTTCCTGTTTGCGCCGGAATGCCTGCGTATTGCTCCCCCGCTTATTATTACAAAGGAGCAGATAAAGGAAAGCTGTGAAGTGATATTGGCTGCCCTGGACAATGTAGTGGGCCGGGGCTAGCCGGTATGCTCCATCTGTTCATTTGTTTCCGTTATTAGCACGTCCATATATTATCTCGTCCGCACATCAAAATTTTCTTTTCAAACCAAAACTTTCATTAACTTTGAAATACAAAGTGCTTTTTCTATGAATGAACAGCAGCATCTGCAAACGCTCAGCGACATCAAGCGCATAATGGAACGGAGCAGCCGTTTCATCTCCCTCAGCGGTCTCAGTGGCATATGGGCCGGCCTAAGCGGTTTGGGCGGGGCCTGGATAGCCTGCAGCTGGTTAAACAGTTACTACGCCGCATGGGAAGCCCGGGGCGGCTACAGCGATGCAGATTATGCCACACTACGCATGCGGCTGATGCTGCTGGCTGCCAGCGTGCTGCTGGTAGCGCTGGCCGGCGGCGCATACTTTACCTGGCGGCGGGCACGGCGCAACGGGCTGCCTATCTGGGATGCCACTTCCCGCAAAGTGCTGGTCAACATATGCATACCGCTGGTCACCGGTGGATTATTCATACTGGGGCTGATCTATAACAACCAGGTATCGCTGATCGCGCCTTCCTGCCTGGTGTTCTACGGGCTGGCGCTGGTAAACGCCAGCAAATATACCCTGACGGATATACGCTACCTGGGCCTGGCGGAAATAGTACTGGGCATCCTGAACATTTTCCTGGTGCGCAGGGGCATTTACTTCTGGACACTTGGCTTCGGCGTGCTGCACATTATATATGGCATGGTAATGTGGTGGAAATACGAAAGAAAGACCCGTGAAATCATGAACTGATGAACAATCCGATAGGTAACCTGAATAAACTGTTTGACAGCCGCATCCGCCTGGGCGTGATGAGCGTGCTCATGGTGAACGAGGAGGCGAGCTTCAACGACCTGAAGCAGCTGCTGGAAGTGACGGACGGCAACCTGGCCTCCCACCTGAACACGCTGGAGGAGAACGGTTTCCTGAAAGTGCACAAGGGCTTTGTGGGCCGGAAAACAAACACCACCTATTCCATTACCAAAGCAGGCGAAAAGGCCTTCAAGAGCCACCTGGCCGCCCTGGAGAACATGATAAGATTTATGCAGTGAATTTTTTTTGTCCATTTACTTTGAAATACAAAGTGCTTTTAAAATTGTAGACACATGGAAACAACAAACACCACTGGGCAACAACCACTCTGGGAACGTTATGCCTATGCAATCAAAGCCGTTGTTATCGGCATCCTGGTGCTGGTGCTGCTTATTCCCACCGCCATGATCATGGGCCTGATCAACGAGCGGAAGCAACTGCAGCAGCAGGCCACCAAAGAGGTAAGCGCCAAATGGGCCAATGCCCAGACCATTACCGGACCAGTGCTGGTAGTGCCTTACACGGAGATCAATGTTGTTAAGACAGAAGCCGGTGTCCGGCAGGAGGAAGTGTTCCGGCATGCCTGCTTCCTGCCGGAGCAGCTCACTATTAACGGGCAGCTGCAGCCCGAGATCAGGAAGCGGGGTATCTACGAAGTGGCGGTATACGGCTCGCAATTCCGGCTTAGCGGATCGTTTTCACCGCCGGACCTGGTGGCGTTGAATATTTCGCCCGACCGCCTGCGCTGGAACGAGGCCTACCTGGCCATAGGCATTTCCGATATGCGGGGCATCGGCAACCAGGTGCAGGTACTGTGGAACGGGCAGCCTTACTTGTGCAACCCCGGTACGCCTCCCGGCGGGCTGTTGAAAAGCGGCCTGCAGGCCCGGGTTCCCCTGGCAGCGGAAAGCGCAGGTGCTGCAGGGGCCAGCTTCACCATTCACCTGCAGCTGAAAGGATCGGGGGAAGTGAATTTCTCGCCCGTGGGTAAAACCACCCGGGTAAACCTGCAGGCCGGCTGGTCCAACCCCAGCTTTGACGGCGCTTTCCTCCCGGACAGCCGCAAAGTGGAAGACAAGCGCTTTTCCGCCGCCTGGCAGGTGCTGCACCTGAACCGCAGTTTTCCCCAAAGCTGGACAACAGGCGATAAATACGACATCCATGACGCTGATTTCGGCGTAAAGCTGTTCCTGCCGGTGGATGTTTATCTCAAATCCATGCGTGCCGTAAAATATGCTATCCTCATAATCGGTCTCTCCTTCCTGCTATTCTATTTCATTGAGCTGCTGCGGCACCATTCCATCCATCCATTACAGTATATACTGATAGGCGTAGCCTTGTGCATTTTTTACACGCTGCTGATCTCGCTGGCGGAGCAGCTGGGCTTTAATATGGCTTACTGCATTGCCACCGTGCTTACCCTGGGGCTGGTAACTACCTACACGGCCAGCGTGCTCCCCAGAACCGGCACCGCACTGGCTGTAGGCGCCACGCTGCTTACCCTCTACGGTTTTATTTACGTGATCATCCAGTCGGAAGACCAGGCCTTGCTGATGGGTAGCCTGGGCCTTTTCATCATCCTGGCCATTGTGATGTACTTCAGCAGGAAGATCCGCTGGGAGGCGCTGGACAGGTAGGGCAGCCTCGCACTTTTTGGTTATTTTACCATGCTCAAAAGCACACATGATCTTATGACCGGACCTAAAACAAACTACCTGCGCCGCCGCCTGCTCAGCTTCCGGTATGCCTTCAGCGGCATTGCCGCCTTTGTTATTACGGAGCCGCATGCCCGCATACATGCCATTGCCACCGTGCTGGTAACTGCATTGGGCCTTTATGCCCGCATTACCGCTTCCCAGTGGATAGCAGTGATGATCGTGACCGGCATGGTGTGGATCACGGAAATGCTGAACACCGTGATCGAGAAAATGATGGACCACCTCTCACCGGAATACCATCCCCGGGTAAAGTGGATCAAGGACGTGGCAGCCGGCGCCGTGCTGGTGGCGGTGCTGGTGGCTGTTTTGACCGCTGCGGTCATATTTCTGCCGGTTTTTCTTAAATAGCGAACTATAGATCACTTATGTCACTATACGCCATTACCGGGCCTAGACGGAATGTTTTGCTGATGTCGGTAGCTTTCAGCCTTTTACTGCTATTTTCCCGTTTCATATGCACGGGAAGCCTGCAGTATGCGTTCCTGTTATGGAACCTGTTCCTGGCATGGGTACCCTGTCACATTACGCTGCTCATGCAGGCCTATGGTGGGGTGCGCTGGCCGCTACCGGTATGGTGGCCGGTCTTCGGGGCCTGGCTGGTGTTTTTGCCCAATGCGCCCTACATACTTACAGACCTGTATCATTTGCCAGAGGGCGGCGCGCCCATGTGGTTTGACCTGATCCTGATCCTCTCCTTTGCCTGGAACGGCCTGATGCTGGGCTTTATCTCCATCCGGCAAATGCAGGGGATGTGCGCGGATCGGTTCCCCCAATGGCCGGTGCAGCTGTTCGTTCTGCCGGTAATGCTGCTGTGCGGCTGGGGCGTATACATAGGACGCTACCTGCGCTGGAACAGCTGGGACCTGCTGGTAGCGCCGGTGCCCCTGCTGCGGGAAACAGGGGCCATGCTCCTGCATCCCCTGCAGCATGCCCATGCCTGGGGCTTTACCATCTGCCTGGGCCTGTTCATGCATATTATTTACAGCCTGAAAAGAGGTTAGAAACAAAAAGTAAAAAAGGCGCGAATATTCTCCGCGCCTTTTTTACTTTTTATTTTTTGCTTTTTACTTAGAAATCCACGCCCATGCCAAAGTACCAGATGGGATTGCCGCGGAAGAAGGCGATCATTGGCCAGCCGGCATCCACCCGCAGGAAATAGCCTGCAATGGTAGTACGGGCCCCAAAGCCGTAGCCGCCTACAAACGGGCCCAGGAAGCCTTCCTTGATCTTAACGGTTACGCCATCGCTACCCGTATAATAGGTATAGTTGGCGTCCTTAAAGCTCAGCTTTTCGTTCCAGGCAGTGCCAATGTCCAGGAACTGGGTCAGCTGGAAGTTGCGCAGGAATGCAGAGTTGATAGGCTTGTCCAGCAGCGTGGCAAATACCGGCAGGCGAAGCTCGGAGTTAAAGAGCATTACGTTGTTGCCGTTCTTGGCATTTTGCTTATACCCGCGCAGGTTTACAGCCAGTGTCTGAAAACCATAGTTGGTATTGAGATTTACCGGCGTATTGGTATTGATCTTCGGGTTCAGCCAGTTGTCCACGCCGCCCAGGTAGTACAGCAGCTTGCGGGAGCCCCAGGATACATCCATGGCAAAGCGGGTAGCCCATATAAAGTTGCGGTATATCTTTTCATAGTGACGTATATCTACGCCCATATTGTAAGTGAACTTTCCTTTGCCGGCAGCGGTCGGGTTGAAAAATCCATTCAGGTCGCCGGATATCTGGGCGTTCATATCGCCGTAGATCTTGTAGCGGGTGCCGTGCCAGATGTTCACGGCCGGGTTGATGGTATTGTCATACACATATTCCAGGCGCAGTAAAGCGTAGTTCTCTTTAAAGTCCTGCACTTTCAGGCTCTGCTCGTCAGACGCCAGTATTACCATCCGGTCGTTACGGAAGCCGGTTTGCAGGCGCAGGCTTCTTACCTGGTCAAACGGGTAGCGTACCTCCAGCTGGTACAGGTTGGTCTTCAGCTTAATGGGATATACATCTCCCAGGGAAGCCTTGTCTACCTTGCGGTAATAGGTGAATTTATAATCGAACCGCTTTTTCAGGTAGGCAAACGAGAAGAAATATTCCGTTCCATCCAGGGAGGAGGGGAAACGGAAGCCGCCGCTGAACTTGTAGTCCTCCATGAGGTCGCTCACGCCGATACGGATAAGGCCGTTCACCGGGTCTGTGAGCCGGATGGGGCTTACGGGCTGGCCGGTAAAGGGCTGGTACCGGTTAATGAGGATAGAGTTGTCTATTTGCGCTATCAGGTAGTCTGATGAGAACTTGAGCTTGTAAGGGAGCAGGCGCGCCCTTTTCAGGATGGGTATTTCCCGTGGCTTTTCCAGCGGCGGTATTTCCTGCCGTACCGCAGCCGTATCGGCCGGGTCGTTCCCGAATTCGCTTTGGAAAAAGTTGGGCTGCTTGATAGTGTCTTTTTCCTGCTCTCCGTTGTAAATGGGCAGCCCCATGCGGATGCTGTCCTGGTGCATCTCGTACTGCCGGAAGGAAGTAGGCCTTGCGCTCACATTGCGCCTGCGCAGGGTGTTGGTATCCACTTTCAGCTTGTACAGGCGTTTGTACTCCGTATTCAGGGCGATCACCTCGGACACCGTGCCTTCATCACCGGCTATGCGGGACTCCAGGATACCGTTACGGTAGTTGGTGACCGGGAATACATAAGTAGAGTCTTTGGTCAGGGCGATCACCTTCACGGAGTCCGGCGTTGTAGTGCCATAATCCGCCAGCGCGGAGTCCAGGTCCTCCTTGTCAGGGTTATGCAGTATTTCGGAGCCTACAAAGAAGAGGGAATCCACGCCTGCCCGTTCCGTTTTAAAGAAACCGGCGTAGCGGTTGCGGATACCGTTCTCGTCCGATACAAAAGTAAAGTGCGTGGTATTGTACTGCATGGGCAGCCGGGCGTCGCCATACTTCATGTCGGTCAGCTGCGAGATCTGTTTTTCGGAGGTCTTGTTCCAGTTATCGATCAGGAAGATGTTGTAATGGCCCTTTGGCAGCACGGTATCCGCGCTCCTGGCATTGGGCGAGGGGCGGTTGGAGGAGTAGATGATGCCGCTTTTACCCGGAAATGCTACAAAGGAGGGGTCCAGGTCATCATACACATCGTTCGTGATCTGCTCTGTTTTATAATTGCTGATGTTGTACGTGTAAATGTCCGTATGCCCGTTTTTGATGGCGGACAGCAGCAGGGTGTTGTCAAACTCGAAGAAGTACTTCATGTCCACTACCCGGTCAAACTGGGTCAGGTCCTGTTTGATGGTGGTTTTGGTAATCAGGTCGTAGATCATCAGCTTGGTTTTCCCTTCATGCTCGTATACAATGGCCAGCCGGTTGCCCTTTTGGTTCCAGGCCAGCTGGGGATAGTTGGGGTCCAGCTGGTTGGCCAGCTGCCGCACGCCGCTTTTCAGCAGCACTTTGGGCTTCAGGTAGCCCAGCTGTATCTGTACGCGGTATTTCCCCTTGGTATATTCTACTACCGCGTAGGAATTGTTCTTGGGATTGGCCTGGAAGCGGTAGAAGTCGGACTTTTTGGTTTCCCGGGTCACAATGCTGCGCCCGCGGGTTACCTGCCGGCGGCGGCGGTTGTCCTGCTGGTAGCGCCGGATGTTATAGGTCATGAAATCCTCCATGGTCTTCTTGGGCGTCATGTTCAGCACCTGCTCAAACCCTCTTTTCAGGCCCCGGTTAATGCGGGCAATGTACATGAGGTAAGGCACCGCATCCTTGCCGAATTTGGTTTCCACGTAGTACCAGAAGGCATGGCCGGCCAGCAGGGGATGGTCATAGGCCAGCTGGTTGAATTTCCTGTACCGGCCGGATTGCAGGGCCGCTTTCAGCGCTTCATCATTTTCGGTGTTCCAGTGCTCGGCTGCATAGGCAATAAAACCGTCTGTAAACCATCTGGGGAAATCTATCAGTACGGAGTTGCCGGCAAACTCGCCAATATCCTCGCCGAACAGCAGGGTTTCCAGCATCACCCGGGCAATGCCCTGGCGGATCTGCCGGTGCAGGTGGGCATGGTCGCCGTCAAAGTACACCAGCATTTTATTGCCTACCAGTTTGGTGACCCCGCCGGTATTCTGCCAGTCCACCCCGATCCCGATGTTGGATTGCTTCATCTCACCGAAGCTGTTATAGACCACAATATTCAACCTTTGCCGGAAAGTGAACTCCATGAACTGTTCCAGGGAGGGCAGTTCCTTTTCCGCTACCTGGGCCACGTACTTGCCCAGCTCCAACCCGCTTTGCGCAAAGTAGGTGTTGAAGTGCCGGGTCTGATAGTACCTCCACTTGAAGTTCTTGAACTGTACACGATTCTGTCCGAATTCAACAGTATTGGTCTGCGCATGGGATAAATACGTGGCTAGTAATAGGGTACCGGTAAAGAATAACCTGGTAGTAAATCGGTTCATACAGAAAGTATTGATAATATTGTGATCTGAATTAAAATTAGCAAAAATCGGGTAACAATGATTGAAATCCAATATTTCGCCGTCAATCCGCTTCAGGAAAACACCTACCTGCTTATAAACGAAAAAAAGGATTGTATAATTATAGACCCTGGCTGTTATTTTGAGGAAGAAAGAAAAGAATTACTGGAGTATATCGAAAAAGAGGGGCTGAATGTTACCCGGCTGCTGAACACGCACTGCCACTTTGATCATATTTTCGGCAACCGGCTGGTAGCTAACACGTATCAGGTAGGGCTGGAGATCCACCGGCTGGAGCAGGCCGTGCTGGACCGCTCCCCACAGGTAGGCGTGATGTACAACATTCCCTTTGAGCCCTCGCCCATGCCCGCCCGCTATATTGAAGAGGGGGAAAAGATCCTTTTCGGGCAGCATGAGCTGGAGGTGCTGTTTACCCCTGGCCATTCCCCCGGCAGCATTTCCTTTTACTGCGCGGAAGAAGGGTTTGTGATCAGCGGGGATGTGCTGTTTTACCAGAGCATCGGCCGTACCGACCTGCCCGGCGGGCATCATGAAACCCTGCTGAACAGTATCCGGCAGCAGCTGTTCGTACTGCCAGACGGGGTAAAAGTATACCCTGGCCACGGGCAGCCTACTACTATCGGGTTCGAGAAGCAGCACAACCCGTTTTTGAGTGAAAGGTGAAAAAAGTGAAAGGTGAATAGTGAAAGGTGAAAGGGCTGGAAATGGAATATAACATACTCCTTCACCATTCACCATTCACTATTTAATGTGTTTCCCGATAAAAGGCAGCTTTTGGAACTCCTTTTTCTCCATTTTCAGGATAAACCAGGCGTAGGCGCCGAAAAAGAGGGTAGCCACTCCCAGCGAAACCGGCTTCAGGGCATAGATATCGCCCGGAGAAAGCAGGCGGGTGTTCAGCAGGTGGAACAGGTACCAGGTAGCCACTGCCAGCGTAATGTAGGTAATGATCCGCGGAAGATGGTAAGGCACCGGGTAATGCTTTTGCCCCCATACATAGCAGATAGCCATCTGTATAAAGTAGCATACCATGGTGGCCAGCGCTGCCCCGTAATACCCCATTACCGGTATCCACCAGTAATTGAGCAGGAAGGCCAGCGCCGCCGTGATAAGGGTAATGACCGCCCCGGCCCTGGTACGGTCTGTAAGCTTGAACCAGATGGTAAGGTTGTAATAAATGCCCAGGAACATATTGGCCAGCAGCAGCACCGGCACAATGCGCATGCCCTGGTAATAGAACGGTTTGCGCAGGAATACCTTCCAGACATTGAGGTACAGGCTTACAAACAGGAACATGAAGCACAGCAGTATTACAAACAGCTTCATAATGCGGGCATATACCCGTTGAGGGTTTTCGCCCTCCGCCTGTTTGAAGAAGTACGGCTCCGCGCCTAACCGGAAGGCCTGTATGAACATCGTGATGAGGATAGCCAGCTTGTAGTTGGCGCTGTACAGGCCAATGATCACCTTTTTGGCCTCCATATCGTTGCCCGGCAGGTACTGGGGCAGGAACCAGGCCCGGTCAAAGGTTTCGTTCACCATACCGGCCATGCCCACAATGATCAGCGGCAGGGCATACTGTATCATCTTTTTCCATAGCGCTGCGTCAAACTGCCATTCTATGCGCAGCAGCTGCGGCAGGAACAGCAGCAGGGTAAGCCCGCTGCCCAGCATATTGCTCAGGTACACGTAACCCGGCTGGCTGTCGCCCGCCTGCACATGGGGCAGCCAGTGATGGCCCTCCTGGTACAGCCTGGGGCATAGATACAGGAAGAAAATATTGAACCCTACCGTAGTGGCAATACCGGCTATACGGATAATGGCATAACGGACCGGCCGGCCTTCCAGCCGCAGCTGGGCAAAAGGAATGGCCGCCAGCGTATCAAAGGCCATGATCAGCACAATGCAGGTGTAAAAGCCGGGATGGGCAGACAAGCCCGCCAGCTCGCCTGCATAGGAATGAATGATGGGCCCCCGGAACAGGAACAACAGCATACAGATGGCGGTAGTGGATACCAGCAGGGAGATGGTGGCGCTGCCCAGCACATGCTGCTGGTTCTCCTTTTTGGCAAACCGGAAAAAGGCGGTCTCCATTCCATAGGTCAGCACAATATTCAGGAAGGGGATATAGGCGTATACATTTTGCATTTCCCCGTAGGTGGCAGGCGGTATCAGGCCCAGGTAAAAGGGAGTCAGGAAATAATTGAGCAGCTTGCTCGCTATATTGCTTAATCCGTAATAAACCGTTTGTCCTGCCAGTGATTTAATGCTCAATGCGCTGAATTTTACATAAAAATAATCCAATAAACCTTATTCCAGCCCTCCCCGCCGCTGCTGCTTCTTTTCTGACAGGCGTTTCTTGAACTGCAGGCGTTTTTCTTTGGCAGCCCTGGATGGTTGGGTGGCGATCCTTTTTTTGCGGGGTGTAAGGGCTTTGCGCAGCAGCTCGTGCATTTTCTTTACCACCAGCTCCTTGTTGCCCAGCTGGGTGCGGGCCTCCTGGGAGCGTACCTGCAGCAGCCCTTCGGCTGTAATGCGGCTGGCCAGCGCCTGCTGTACCAGGGCCTTCTGGGCAGGTGTGAGCAGGGCCGAACCGGCGATATCAAAATAGCCTTCCACCATGGTCTCTACCTTGTTCACGTTCTGTCCGCCCTTGCCACCGCTCCGCGCCGTACGGAAGCTGATCTCCGGCGAAATATCCAGTTGCATGTGTGCAATTTATTAACTTCCGCACAAAAACCATTCAATATGCGGGCTGTTATACAACGGGTCACACAGGCATCGGTTACAGCAGAGGGGAAAATAACCGGCAGCATCCGGCATGGGCTGCTGGTGCTGTTGGGCATTGAAGATGCGGATACGATGGAAGATATTACCTGGTTGAGTAGTAAAATAGTGCACCTGCGCATCTTTAATGATACGGCAGGTGTAATGAACCTTTCTGTGAAGGAAACCGGCGGCGATATTCTGCTGGTCAGCCAGTTTACCCTGCATGCCAGCACCAGGAAAGGCAACCGCCCCTCGTATATCCGTGCCAGCAAGCCGGAGGTGGCCATACCCCTCTACGAAAAAATGATAACGCAGCTGGGACTGGACCTGGGAAAACCGGTACAAACCGGCATTTTTGGCGCAGATATGAAAGTGGCCCTGCTCAACGACGGGCCGGTAACTATTACGATGGATACCAAAAATAAAGAGTAGCGCCTGTTTACGGGCAGGGCACCCGTAAAAAAGGAACCGTATCAAACTGTATCCGTGCCGGGTCCCTGTCAAAAACGGGCCGTCCTTCCTTGTCAAAATCGCCGGGCAGGCCAGCATACGCTTTCCCTCCCTGCAGCTTGAAAAGGGTTTGCACGGTGCTTTCCATGCCTTCGCTCATGAAATGGTATTGCACATCTATAATGCTGTCGCGAAGGGTGCCTTTGATATCCCCGGCGCTTTTGTCCTTTTCATAGTTGCGGTAGGCCAGGGAGCCGCTCACACGGTCATTCCGGACCCGGAAGCGCAGGATCACGGAATCCCTGCCTACCACCTTCATAAAACACTGGAGCCCGGTATCGGTTGGTACAGTATGTGCTGCTGATGCGCTATCGCCCGGGTGGGTGATGCTGGTGGAGCTATGATTGGCAGGTTGCTGGCAGCCCGCTGTAATGGCGGCCCCTGCCAACAGGAGGACGGGAATAGCTTTTACTTTCATAAACCTAATATAGCAAATAATGTTATCTTACAAATACCGGATTATTTGTATAAAACATCTTTGAAAATGACAATCAGCGAAGCCCAGGAAAAAATACATCACTGGATCAACAGTACCGGTGTCCGTTATTTCAGTGAGCTGACCAATATGGCCATCCTCACCGAAGAAGTAGGCGAAGTGGCACGCATTATGGCCCGCCAGTATGGCGACCAGTCCTCCAAGGAATCAGACAAAAAGAAAGACCTGGCCGATGAGCTGGCCGATGTGCTGTGGGTACTGCTCTGCATTGCCAACCAGACCGGCATAGATATGACCGTAGCTTTGGAGAAGAATTTTGAGAAGAAGAACGTGCGCGATGCGCTGCGTCACCAGCAGAATGAAAAGCTGAAATAACCACGCTCTTATGCAACAACGTGGAGCTACAAAACTGCATACTTACCTGCAGGTACTGAAAAAGGCGGCCGTCGGGTTTATGGACGATAAAGTGCTGAAAATGAGTGCTTCCCTGGCATATTATACCGTCTTTTCCGTAGCGCCCATGCTGATCGTGATCATTTTTTTCTGTGATCTTTTCCTGGGCAGGGAAGCTGTAGAAGGTACGCTGTACGGGCAGATCAAGGACCTGGTTGGCAGCCAGGCCGCCATACAGGTACAGCAGATGATCCGCAACGCCTCCCTTTCGGGTGACATGAGCTGGGCCACCATTGTAGGCTTTGCCACCCTGGTAATAGGCGCTACCGGCGTATTTGCAGAGATACAGGACTCCATTAACGCCATCTGGCGGCTGAAGTCCAGGCCCAAAAAGGGGCGCGGGCTGGTCCGGATGCTGCTGAACCGCCTGCAGTCCTTTTCACTGGTGATCAGCATGGGCTTTATCCTGCTGGTATCCCTGGTGGTGAACGGGGCCATAGAAGTGCTGAACCAGCGCCTGCTCTCTTTTTTTCCTGAAGTGGCCGTAGTGGTGGTGTACCTGTTGAACCTGCTGATCACCTTCCTGGTGATCACCGCCCTGTTTGCCATTATCTTCAAAGTGCTGCCGGATGCCCGCATTGGCTGGCGGGATGTAATAGTAGGCGCCGTTACCACTGCCCTCCTGTTCATGCTGGGCAAGTTCGCCATCGGATTTTACCTGGGCGCCAGCAGGATCGGCTCCAGCTATGGCGCGGCCGGCTCCATTGTGATCATACTGCTTTGGGTGTACTATTCTGCCGCCATCCTGTATTTTGGCGCCGAGTTTACCCGCGCCTACGTACAGCATTCCGGCGCCCGCATCTACCCCAATGACTATGCGGTATGGGTAAAGCAGGTGGAGATAGAGGAGGAATGATGTGCGGATGCAAATATGCAGATATGCAAAATGCAGGGAACTGAGGTAACTGGTTGATTATTAGGAGTAATTATTTTCTTATCTGCATATCCGCACATTTGCACATCCGCACATTCACCTTATCTTTGCGCCACTATGGCAACAGATCAGCATACATTCCAGGCGATCATATCGCATTGTAAAGAATACGGCTTTGTTTTCCCGTCCAGTGAAATATACGACGGCCTGAGCGCAGTATATGATTACGGTCAGTACGGCGCCGAGCTGAAAAAGAATATACGCGACTATTGGTGGAAGAGCATGACCCAGATGCACGAGAACATTGTGGGCATTGATGCGGCCATCTTCATGCACCCCACTACGTGGAAAGCCTCCGGCCACGTGGACAACTTCAGCGATCCCATGATCGACAACAAGGACAGCAAAAAACGCTACCGGGTAGACCACCTGATAGAAGCCCATGCGGAAACCCTGGCCCCTGCCACCGCAGATGCCCTGCTGCAGAAAATGAACGATCTGCTGAAAGAGAACGACTTTGCCGGGCTGAAGCAGCTGATAGAGACCAATAATATAAAATGCGCCGTAAGCGGCACCAATAACTGGACCGAGGTACGCCAGTTCAACCTGATGTTCTCCACCCAGCTGGGCAGCGTATCCGACGAGGCCAGCGAAATATACCTGCGCCCGGAAACCGCCCAGGGCATTTTCGTGAACTTTCTGAACGTGCAGAAAACGGGCCGCATGAAAATACCTTTCGGTATTGCCCAGGTAGGCAAGGCGTTCCGTAACGAGATCGTGGCCAGGCAGTTCATATTCCGCATGCGCGAATTTGAGCAGATGGAAATGCAGTTCTTTATCCGCCCTGGCACCCAGCAGGAATGGTATGCCTACTGGAAGGAAGAGCGCATGAAATGGCACCTGAGCCTGGGCACCAACCCGGACCGCTACCGTTTTAAGGACCATGAAAAGCTGGCCCACTACGCGGATGCCGCCGTGGACATTGAATACGAGTTCCCCATCGGCTTCAGGGAAGTGGAAGGCATTCACAGCCGTACGGATTTTGACCTGAAGAACCACCAGGAGTACAGCCGCAAAAAGATGCAGTACTTTGACCCGGAAACGAACCAGAACTACATTCCCTACGTAATAGAAACCTCCATTGGCCTGGACCGCATGTTCCTGCTTACGGTATGCAATGCCTACGAAGAGCAGGACCTGAGCACCCCCGACAAGCAGGACAGCCGCGTGGTGCTGAAGTTCCCCCCCCGGCTGGCGCCCGTCAAGCTGGCCATACTGCCGCTTACCAAAAAGGACGGCCTTCCGGAAATAGGCCGGGAACTGTTTGACCAGTGCAAATCTTACTTCTACTGCTATTACGAGGAAAAGGACAGCATTGGCAAGCGCTACCGCCGCCAGGATGCCATTGGCACGCCCTTCTGCGTGACCATCGACCACCAGACCAAGGAAGACAACACCGTTACCATCCGCTACCGCGACAGCATGGAGCAGGAACGCATACCGCTGGTAGAAGTAAGGGAGCGGGTGATGCGGGAGGTATTAGGTTGATGTGCACATCCGCACATCAACCATACAGTTCCAGGTGTATATCCTTCCTGTCGTACCCCAGGGCCAGGATGTGCTGTCTAGCCTCATCGATCATGGCTTTCCAGCCACAGAGAAAAAAATAGGCGGGTTGTTTCCGTTCGGCCAGGATTTCCTCGTACACAGCGTGTACATAGCCTTTACGGCCTGACCAGGAGGGGGAGTCTTCCCGGGACAGGGTAGGGATATATTGAAAATCAGGCAGCTCCTGCTGCAGCTGTTGCATCTCACCCGGGTATAGCAGGTCTTTTTCGTACCGGCTGCCATAGATCAGGTAGATGTTCCGGTGCGGCACCTGGTGCTTGTGAATGAAATGCGCCATGGACCGGAAAGGGGCTATGCCGGTGCCCGTGCAGATCAGGAACAGGTCCCGGTCCAGCGTTTCCGGTAGTATGAAAACGCCCAGCGGCCCCCGCAGCAGCAGCTCGCTGCCCTCCCTTACCTCGTTGAAGAGGTAGGTAGTGCCGGCCCCTCCTTCCAGCAGTACGATCACCAGCTCTATGGTATTGCTGCCATTGGGGCAGGAGGCAATGGAATAGCTGCGCCAGCGCTTGTTCTTCTTTTCGTGGATAGGCAGGTCCAGGGTAACGAACTGCCCCGGTTTGAAATCAAAGGGGTCCTTGTCAGGGATCTGGATCCAGAAGCGGCGCGTATTATGCGTTTCGTTCACGATTTTGGTAACGTACCCGTTATGCCATTGCTCCAGCATTTTGTGAGGTGTTTACTGTAATTTAAGGAAAATCCAACTTATTCTTATCTTTGCACCCTTCATGAATCTACAGGGTGTTTTACAACTGTACCAACGGGACGCCCGCCTGCAGCAACTGGTAAAAGGATTACAATTGCCCGTGCCGCAATATTTCCAGCTAACCGGGCTTACAGGCAGCGCAGTTAACTTTGTGGCCGTTGGTACCTGGCAACATGCAGAAAATGCGAACCATCTCTTTATTCTGAACGATAAAGAAGAGGCAGCCTATTTCCATAACGATCTGGAACAGCTGAGCCAGGCACTCGACATCTTCTATTTCCCCGACTCCTTCAAGAAAACCGGCCAGTTCCAGGAGCTGAACAGCAGTCATAGCATGCTGCGTACAGAAGCGCTCATGAAATTCTCCGGCGACCAGCAGCGCAAAAAAATGCTGGTTACCTATCCCGAAGCCTTATGGGAAAAAGTGGCCGGCGCTGCCGCCTTTAGCACCAATATGGTGCAGCTGAAGGTGGCAGACGTGCTGAAAGTGGACGAGCTGCTGGAAAAGCTGGTAGGCTGGGGCTTCCATCATACGGATTTTGTATATGAGCCGGGCCAGTTTGCCCTGCGCGGCGGCATACTGGATATTTACTCCTTTGGCAACGACAAGCCCTACCGTATAGAGCTGTTTGGCGAGGACATAGACTCCATCCGCCTGTTTGATCCGGAAAGCCAGCTGAGCGAGCGCAAGCTTACCCAGGTAACGCTCATCGCCAATATGGATACCCATGCGGCCGATCATCAGCGAACCTCCCTGCTGGAGTTCCTGCCGGCCAATACCATTGTGTGGATCAAGGACCCTGCCTATGTGCAGGAGGTGGTGCAGCAGATGGAGCAGCGGCTGGACGACTGGCTGCAAACCGGGCAAAAGGTGAAGGTGGATGAGGAGCAGGACATGACCCTGACAGAAGATGATTTTACAAAGGCATCCGTGCTCATGGAGCAGCTGTTGCAAAGGCACTGCATTGTATTTGGCAACCGGCGCTGGTGGGAGGAGACCGGCCGCCCCGCCACTGTGCTGGCCTTTGACACCCAGGAGCAGCCCGTGTTCAACCGGCAGTTTGAAATGCTGCTGAAAGACCTGGACCGCCATAACAGTAATAAATATGCCCTGTTCATCTTTGCGGACAATGCCCGCCAGCTGGAAAGGCTGCGCAGCATTTTCGAGGACCTGAAAGCGCAGTTTGTATTCTACCCGATACCCGTAGCATTGGGTCAGGGCTTTATTGACCACAGCCTGAAGATCGTTTGCTATACCGACCACCAGATATTCCAGCGCTATCATAAATACAAGGTAAAGCAGGCCTATAACAAGAATAAGGCGATCACGCTCAAAACCCTGCGTGAGCTGCAGCCCGGCGATTTTGTAACGCACATTGATCATGGCGTAGGCATGTACAGCGGCCTGCAGAAAATAGAGGTAGGCGGTAAAATGCAGGAGGCCATCCGCATTATTTACAAGAACAACGACCTGCTGTACGTAAACATCAACTCCCTGCACAAGATCAGCAAGTACACCGGCAAGGAAGGCGTGGAGCCGCGGGTGAACAAGCTGGGCAGCGATGCCTGGGACAAGCTGAAGGAAAAGGCCAAAACCCAGGTAAAGGATATCGCCAAAGACCTGATACGCCTGTATGCCGCCCGCAAGGCCCAGCAGGGCTTTGCGCACTCGCCGGATACCTACCTGCAGACCGAGCTGGAAGCATCTTTTATCTACGACGATACGCCGGATCAGAGCAAGGCCACCGCAGACGTAAAACGCGATATGGAATCGCCGTCCCCGATGGACCGCCTGGTATGCGGCGACGTGGGCTTCGGTAAAACCGAGGTAGCGGTAAGGGCCGCCTTCAAGAGCCTGGTGGATGGCAAGCAGGCTGCCGTGCTGGTGCCCACCACTATCCTGGCTTTCCAGCACTATAAAACCTTTTCCGATCGCCTGAAGGATTTTCCCTGCACCGTAGACTACCTGAACCGGTTCAAGTCCGCCAGGGAAAAGAAAGAGACCCTGCAGCGCCTGGCCGAAGGCAAGATCGATATTATTGTAGGCACCCATGCCCTGCTGGGCAAGGACGTAAAGTTCAAGGACCTGGGCGTGCTGATCGTGGATGAGGAACAGAAGTTCGGCGTATCCGCCAAAGAAAAGCTGAAGCAGATCAAGGTGAACGTAGATACGCTCACCCTAACAGCTACGCCCATACCCCGCACCCTGCAGTTCTCGCTGATGGGCGCCCGCGATCTTTCTATCATCAATACCCCGCCGCCCAATCGGCAGGCAATAGAAACGGAGGTGCACGTGTTTGACCATGACCTGATCCGCGATGCGATCTATTTTGAAACGGAGCGTGGCGGCCAGGTATACTTTATCCACAACCGTGTGCAGGGCCTGGGAGAAATGGCCGGGCTGATACAGGGCCTGTGCCCTGACCTGTCCATTGCCACGGCCCATGGCCAGATGGAAGGCCACAAGCTGGAAGAGGTGATACTGGATTTTATAGACCGCAGGTACGATGTGCTGGTATGTACCAATATCGTGGAGAGCGGTGTGGATATTCCCAATGCCAATACGATCATTATCAATAATGCGCATCACTTCGGGCTGAGCGACCTGCACCAGCTGCGCGGACGCGTAGGCCGCAGCAACAAGAAAGCCTTCTGCTACCTGCTGGCGCCCCCGGTGAGCACCCTGCCGGCAGACAGCCGCAAGCGCCTGCAAACCCTGGAACAGCACAGTGAGCTGGGCAGCGGTTTCCAGATATCCATGCGCGACCTGGACATACGCGGCGCCGGTAACCTGCTGGGAGCCGAACAGAGCGGGTTTGTAGCGGAAATAGGCTTTGACATGTACCAGAAAATACTGGATGAAGCCATCCGCGAGCTGAAGCAGAACGAGTTCCGTGACCTGTTCAAGGAACAGCTGGAGCAGAAGAAGGACTTTGTAAGCGACTGTACCATTGATACCGACCTGGAAATACTGATACCGGACAGCTACGTGGAAAGCATACAGGAGCGCCTGAACCTGTACCAGGAGCTGGACAACATCATGACGGAAGACAAGCTGCAGGCATTTGCCGCCGCCCTGGAGGACCGCTTTGGCCCCCTGCCGGAGCCGGTACAAGACCTGCTGACCACTATCCGTTGTCGTTGGATGGCCATTGCCCTGGGCTTTGAGAAAATGATGCTGAAAGAAGAAACACTGCGCTGTTACTTCATCAATAACCCGGATTCTCCCTACTTTGAATCGCCCACCTTTAACCACATACTTACCTACGTGCAAACCCGGGTGAACAACGCCCGCCTGAAGCAGGTAGGAAAGAACTTTATGCTGGTAGTGTCCCGCATCCGCTCTATGAACGACCTGTACGCCTTCCTGAAAGGAATGGAGGATGCCAGGAGTTGATGTGCGGATGTGCAGATGAAAATGCAGCGAATGAACCCATTTTGCAGTGAAGCACCTTCATCTGCACATCCGCACATCTGCACATCCGCACATTTTTTTCCCGTTTTTTATGGAATCCTGTAGAGAAAATGCATCATGCTGCTGAAAACAGCGATAGCTGGAATACACCAAGTAAAAAACTAAAACAATACAGCGATGAAAAAAGCAACATTATTATTAGCAGGATTATTTTTAGCATGCAGCGCCTGGGCCCAGCAAACGGACAGCAAGCCGCCCGTGAAGAAAATAGAAGTGAACGGCTCTGCCGAAATAGAGATCACGCCAGACGAGATCTACCTGGATATTGCGTTAAAAGAATACTATAAGAACAAAACCACCAAGGTGGATATCAGCACGCTGGAAAAGCAGCTGCAAAAGGCCGTAGCCGATGCCGGCATCCCCAAGGAGAACCTGACCATTGAGAATGTATACGGCTCCAATTACGACTGGTGGTGGCGTAAGAAGAAGAATGACCCCGATTTCCTGGCACGCAAAAAATACCGGTTGAAGCTGGGCAAGCTGGATAAGACCAACATTATACTGGCCGCTGTAGATGAAGAAGGCATTGAAAGCGTGAACATTGCTTCCTATACCCATAGCAGGATGGAGGAATACCGCAGGGAAGCGAAGATAAAGGCCCTGCAGGCGGCCAAAGCCAAAGCTACTTACCTGCTGGGCGCTATTGACGAACAAATAGCCGGCGTGCTGGAAGTACAGGAGATCAATACAGACCATTATACCGATGTGCGCCCGTACCTGGCCAATACCCTGGAAATGAAAGCGGCATCCGCTGCGCCCGCAGCTTCCGATATCGATTTCAAGACCATTAAAGTGAGAGCGGAGATCAGGGCCGTGTTTGGCATTAAGTAACTACCCCCGCATGTGCCACACTTCAAAAAGATGTGGCACATCTTTTGTCATATATGGTTAAAACCATATGTTATGCGCAGTCACATGAAAATAGGGAAGCATGCCGTACAGCCCGGTGCTGTTTTAACGGGCATTGGTGTAGGTCTGGCTATCGGGGCCGGTATATTGGGATGGATGTGGAAAAAGCGTCATGCAGCGCGTGGGCAGCATGACCTGTTTAGCCGCAGGGGGCGCAGGTGGCCGCAGGCAGTGCCGGTGAAATAGGAATAGCCCTGGCCATTAGCTTAACAGTGGTGCTTGCCATCTGCTTTTCCGCCCGCTAAAGCTGATAGCTTAAAAGAAAAGCCCCGCCTGGAAAAGCGGGGCATGCCGATGGAAAAAGATTTCAAAAAAAACGATGATCTAGTTAATGTTGACTTTAAAAGTCCCGTCCGTTAATGGCTTTTCGTTTTCACCACTTTCTGTTAGTGTGCCGGTGAAGGTACCTTCGGCACGCGTACTATTAATGCTGGTAATTTCTACAGTCATATTGGTGCCGAGATAGCCGGCGCTAACTGAATCCTGTACAGGCATTAGCGACAGGGTGGAACCGCTGTAGGTGCCTATGGTGAGCGTTGAATCCGGTGAAATGATCATCAGCTGCATATGCTGCTGGAAATTGTTGGTAAGCCCGTCTACTACCAGTACCTGCTGGCCTGCTACCACGGTGTCTGTAAAGTAGGCAGTAGTACCATGAGACACATATTCCTTACCGTCAAAAGTAAAGGAGAACTGTGTATCCGGTTGAGCATCATCCTTGTCACATGCGCTGAAGATCATAGCAGCAACCATTAACATGGCTGCCCCACGGATTAATTTCATAGGTATAGGTTTATCTCAGTTGGTATAGGTATAAATACGGCTGCAAGATAGGAAGATTTCCGATAGATTATATAAAAAAACTATAAGTTTTTTTAATAAAATAATAGTTTTTGCTATACTTTTTTGATAATCAGCAAGTCGCAGGCTGAAAAAAATTAAGCCCCGGGAGCCTTTCCCGGGGCTTGCTATCTGTGGTATCAGATACTCATATTAATATTATGCGTCGATCTTCGCATACTTGGCATGCGACTCAATGAACTCCCTGCGCGGAGGTACTTCATCCCCCATCAGCATACTGAATATGCGGTCTGCTTCCGCAGCGCTTTCAATGGTTACCTGCTTCAGGGTACGGTTGTCGGGGTTCAGGGTGGTTTCCCATAGCTGTTCCGCGTTCATTTCACCCAGACCTTTATAACGCTGTATGGTTACGCTGTCTTCCTTGCCTTCGCCGGCCAGGGTGGCCACGGCGGCTTTACGCTGCTCTTCCGTCCAGGCGTAAATCTGTTCCTTGCCTTTTTTCACCAGGTACAATGGCGGCTGAGCAATGTACACATATCCCTGCTCTACCAGCGCTTTCATATAGCGGAACACGAAGGTGAGGATCAGTGTGGCAATGTGGCTGCCGTCCACGTCGGCATCCGTCATGATGATGAGCTTATGATAGCGCAGCTTGCTCAGGTTCAGGGCTTTGTCATCTTCTTCGGTACCAATGGTTACGCCCAGCGCTGTAAATATGTTCTTGATCTCTTCGTTCTCATAGATCTTGTGCTCCATGGCCTTTTCCACGTTCAGGATCTTACCCCTTAAGGGCAGGATGGCCTGGAAAGCGCGGTTGCGGCCCTGCTTGGCGGTACCGCCTGCGGAGTCACCTTCCACCAGGTACAGCTCGCACTTTTCGGGATCATTTTCAGAGCAGTCGGCCAGCTTGCCCGGTAAGCCGCTGCCGGTCAGCACGCTTTTGCGCTGCACCAGCTGCCGGGCCTTGCGGGCTGCCTCGCGGGCCTGTGCCGCCAGCACCACTTTGTTGATCACCGTCTTGGCCTCTTTGGGATGCTCTTCCAGGTAGGCGTTCAGCACATCTGCCACTGCGCTGTCCACCACGCCCATTACATCGGAGTTACCCAGCTTGGTTTTGGTCTGTCCTTCAAACTGCGGCTCCGGCACCTTTACGCTCACAATAGCGCTCAGTCCTTCACGGAAGTCATCGCCCGTTACCTCTATCTTGGATTTCTCAAACAGCTTGTTGCGGTCGCCGTAGGCTTTGAACACACGGGTGATGGCGCGGCGGAAACCGGCTACGTGCGTGCCGCCTTCAATGGTATTGATATTATTAACATAGGAGAAAATGTTCTCGCTGAAAGAGTCGTTATACTGCAGGGATACTTCCACCGCTACATTGGAAGCCGCGTCATGCGCTTCTATAAAGATGGGAGCGGGCAGCAGGGAATTACGCCGGCCGTTGCGGTCCAGCATCTGTACAAATTCCATGATACCGCCTTCGCTGTAAAAGGTCTCGCTCAGTACGTTGCCCTGCTCGTCCTTTTCGCGCTCGTCTGTGAGGGTGATCCTTATTTTACGGTTCAGATAGGCCAGCTCGCGCAGGCGGCCTGCCAGTATTTCGCGGTTATAAGTGGTTTCCGTGAATATTTCGCCATCCGGCTTGAAGTGCGTGGTGGTACCGGTATCAGTGGTAGTGCCTATTTCGCGTACGGCATACTGCGGCACGCCGCGCTGGTATTCCTGTTCAAATATTTTTCCTTCGCGGTGCACGGTTACATGCAGTGCGGTGCTCAGCGCGTTTACGCAGCTTACGCCTACGCCGTGCAGACCGCCGGATACCTTATAGGTATTCTTGTCAAATTTACCCCCGGCATGCAGCACGGTCATTACTACTTCCAGGGCAGAACGGCCTTCCTTAGTGTTTATGCCGGTGGGAATGCCGCGGCCGTCATCCTTTACGCGGATGGAGTTATCTTCGCAAATGGTTACATCAATGTTCTTGCAGAAGCCTGCAAGCGCTTCGTCAATAGAGTTGTCTACTACTTCATACACCAGGTGATGCAACCCCTTAACACCAATATCGCCGATATACATGGCCGGACGCTTACGTACGGCTTCCAGACCTTCCAATACCTGAATGCTGTCCGCATCATACCCGTTATTGGCAGCGGCGGCAGTTATTTGCGCTAATTCTTCGCTCATATCTTGATGTAAAATGCTAATTGATTAAATGTCTCGTGAATTGTGCAAATATACGGAAAATGGGCCTCATTTCCATAAAAAACCGGCTGTTTTTCAGGGGGATGGATACGGTGAGGTGCGGATGTGTCCGCACCTCATAAGGGGAAATCTCCTGAAATAGCGATCTCTTTCACCCCCGTGAACAGGGTTTTCCATACCAGGTTGAAGAATGATTTGCGCGGATCGCGGGTAAAATGCGGGTGTGCAATATGCAGCTTGCCGTCGCGGGGATTGCTGTCATTAATGGCAATGGCATTGGCAAACAGGCTTAACAGCCCTTTTCGTTTGATCTCCCGGGTACTGTCGTCTTTTTTGAGGATGCTGATACGTAAATTGTCGTATATCATTTTCACTTCCCCGGAAGCATCCTTTTCATCGCCCTGCATATGAAAGGATACCTCTTTTATATTGGCAGACTTGATGTCTACCAGGCCCAGGGGGCGGGTAATGGGCGTAAGCTGCCGGCCGTCCATATCTTTCAGCTGGCCGGATACGGCAAAGCCTCCGCGCGGATGATCCAGGAAAAAATCGAAGCGGGCCTGCAGCTTGCCGCTTTTCATGAATACGCCGTCCATATCTGCTATGCAGTGGCTGTTTTTGGCGATCATGGCCTTCATATTGGTAATGTTCCGGAACACGCCGTGCACCTGCTTGAATTGCAGGGTGCCGGCCTCCTGCGATTTGGGATTGACCTCCGTATACGATATGTCCACCCGGTGGCCTATCAGCGAGTCCACCATCACGGGCAGGGCCAGTTTTTGCAGCAGCTGGTGGGGATATTGCCCTGTTTTTACTTCGCCGGACATGGGCAGGCTGCGGTTATGGTAAATTTTGAACACCCCGCTCCCGATATCCACCCGCCGCGCCCGGATCTGCTGTTTTTGCAGCAGGGAGTCCGGCTGCAGTCCGTTCACCACAATGGCATTCAGCTCCACATCAAAACGGTCGCGCTGCACTTTTACCTTTTTATCAAAATCGGCCGGGCTGTAGCGGGGCTCCGCGCTGAACTGCCCAATGCGCAGGGATCTTTCTGCGGCATCATAGCTTACATCGCGCACAATCATCCAGTACAGGCTGTCCGGCGTGCGGTAGCGGTAATCCCGCAGGTACAGCTGGTAATTACGTGCATAGAGGAAGCGGGAAGGGTCTTCCATGGCCACGGAATCTATCAGCAGGTCCTTCACGTGTATGCTAAGGTTGTGCAGTTGCCGTACCACCAGGCCGCTGTCCTTTTTTATATAGGTATACTTCAGGTTTGAGCTGTCCAGCAACAGGGAGCCGATATGCAGCGACCGGATACGGGAAGAAAGGTTTTCGTAGGCTGAGCGGTGCCTGGTGGTGTCCACATTCCGGGTATTGTGTTCCAGCACAATGCTGGGATTTTCCAGCATCAGCGTACCGGCGCTGACCTCTTTCCGGAAAAAGTAGCGCCATACCTTGAAGTACCGCAGGGCTACCCGGTCTGCGCTGAAAGCATACAGCAGGTTGGGCGCTTTTTGTGTGGCCTGCAGGCGCTGGTACACGGCGGTGTCCCGCACCAGGCTTACACTGTCCAGGGTAAGGCTGCCGCTGAGTATGTTCAGGTTCACCCGGTCATAACGGAGCGTGTAGAGGCTGTCGGACATTTCAGTCACGTATTCCTTTAGCTGGCTCCGCAAAGTGTTGCTCCAGCGCTGGCTCAGGTACAGGGCTACGCCGGCCAGGATCAATGCCAGCACACCTATGATAATCAATGCGCGTTTGAGATATTTCTTCAGGTTAGACGGTTGCTGCATAGACATATTATAACGAAATCCATACCAAATTACTTAATAATGAGGAAGAACAGATTGTGGATGAGCTGTAGATTTTTTTCTACAACTATCACCTCAGTGTCATAGTTCCGGCGCGGAGGAGAGGAGCTGTTTGTTAAGTAAAAGTGAATGCCTAATTTTGAGAGGTTTTTAATTACAGTTTTTGAAGGAGCTACAGGATATATTAACAATGGCCATCCCGCAACCGGCAATGAGCGATCAGCTGCAACTGGCTGAGGATGATACTGTTAGTGTTCCTGACTGCCTGGATTTTACCCTGCAGCGCTTTACTTACGAGCGGCCTCTGCCGGTGGAAGATGTGGCCATGGTAGTGTACCAGCCGGCTAAAAGAGGAAAATCGGCCGCCATTGAGCTGCGCTATTGCGTGGCAGGTAACAAATACTGCCAGAATCCTTCCTGTACGGACCGCTTGTGCGCCAACGGCCATGCGGCAGACCACTGCGCTGACAAGGTTTCTTCCGTAGACCTGATCACGGTGCGCTTTCAGCCGGCCTTTATACAGTCCCTGCAAAAGGGGGCTACCAACAGCAGCGCGCTGTTTGAGCTGCAATCCCGCAAGCCCTTTGTAAAGACTATACAGCCCTGCACCAAGTCCAAAACAGTGCTGGAGCAGATGGTGCATCACAATTACGAAGGGGTGCTGAAGCATATCTTCCTGCAAAGCAAAGCGCTGGAGCTGTTGCTGTTCAGCTCGGACCAGTTCATGCAGAACGATACAGACGAGCGCTACGGCTGCCGCTTCCTGACCCATTTGGAAGACCGGGAAAAGATAGAAAAGGCCCGGAGCATACTGCTGGAGCAGCTAGATTCCCCCATTACCATCCGCGACCTGGCCCGCCGGGTGGCTATGAATGAGTGCTACCTGAAAAAAGGCTTTAAGGCCATGTACGGCACTACTATTTACGATTACTTCCAGAAGGAGCGCATGGAGAAGGCCAAGAGCCTGCTGTATGAAAAAGGCATGTCTGTATCAGATGTGGCCATCCTGATGGGGTATTCCTGCATTTCCCACTTCTCTACCGCTTTCAAGAAGCATACAGGCCTGAAACCCTGTGAGTTACTGCTGAGATGAAATGTGCATATATGCATATCTGCACATCCGCATTAGTTAACTTTTCCTTTTTCGATCATTTCTTTTCCCGATTGCGTAAGCCCGGAAAAAATATTTGCTGTTCCTTTGTGTTACGATCGGCCGATATCTATCCCGATTTTATAAGCTTCCTTATCAGATTTGACCAGAGGAGGGAAGCTTGCCAGGCAATAAGTGAGTAAAGCGATAACATATCATTGCACTACATTCTTCAAACACCATTGAAACTTCATGTGCATATTGCCGGTAAGTTTTCCGCCTTTAAACCAGAAAGCCATCACCCGCAGGCGATGGCTTTCTGGTTTAAAGGGAAAGGTGAAAGAGGTGAAAGGTGAAAGGTGAATGGGCGGGAAATAAAGTATAACGCAATCTTTCACCTTTCACCCAAAAGAAAAACCCCGCCCAAAAGAGCAGGGTCTGTCCTATTTATCCCTATACCTATGAAATACAAATTTGAATGTGTAACTATTCTGTAATGGTACCGGCCTCATTTACCAGCACTGCCTTGTCTGTACCATTATCCTGAATATTTACTTTATAATAAGCAGCCACATCAGCTCTCTCTATTTTCCATCCATCCTTCACAGTGGCGCCCGGATATTTTGTTTTTAGTGTGCTGGCCACTGTTTCCGGTAGCTTTTCTGCGGTATACTCGCTGCGGGTAGCTACCCAGTTGCCGTCTGCCGTATATTCTACGGCAGTTTTCACATCATCCTTTGCAAAATTGGCTACCCAGTTGCCAGCGCCGCGCTTGCTCCATTTCGCATCTGTTACGCCTGCAAAGTGTTGTGCAAATGCATTTTTAACAGGTGCCGGTGCAACAGCTGTTTTTGCAGCAGATCGTTTGCTTTTTTTAACAGATTTGTGTTGTGCAAAAGTTATGCCGGAAGTAAGTAAAGCAGCACAAAAAAATAACATCAACTTCTTCATATCAGATATGGTTTCTCGGTTTTTCAGTTGGGTTAAATTTTACAAGCAAATCACAACCTTCCAGGCTAAGCTAAAACAGTGCCAGAAAACAAAGGTATTGATATCGAACGTAAAAATAGCAAAAAAATCAAAAAAAACACAAGGATCAATACTTTTTACCTCAAATAATTTAAGCCCAAATCATAACGGTGCCAGCGTATTTTCGTAACTTTGCACAATTTTAAATAAATATTCGTCCCTTATTAACGCCAAAAGGCGGAAATTGTTTTATGGCCAGTCAATATCAGGAATATAATCAGCTGAATTTACCACAGATCGGGAAAGATATACTGCAACAATGGGAAGCCCACAGGGCATTTGAGAAAAGTGTGGAGTTGCGTGAGGGCGCCGCTCCTTTCGTGTTCTATGAAGGTCCTCCCAGTGCTAACGGTTTGCCTGGCATTCACCATGTTATTTCCCGTACCCTGAAGGACCTGGTGTGCCGCTATAAAACAATGCGCGGGTACCAGGTAAAACGCAAGGGCGGCTGGGATACCCACGGCCTGCCGGTGGAGCTGGGCGTGGAAAAAAGCCTGGGCATTACCAAGGAGGATATCGGGAAGAAGATATCCATCGCGGAGTATAACGAGACCTGCCGCCGCGAAGTGCTGAAGTATAAGGACAAATGGGACGACCTTACCCGCCAGATGGGCTACTGGGTAGACCTGCAAAATCCTTATATCACCTTCCAGAATGAATATATTGAGAGCCTTTGGTGGTGCCTGCAGCAATTATACAAAAAGGGCCTGCTGTACAAGAGCGTAAGCATACAGCCCTACTCCCCCGCAGCCGGCACAGGGCTTAGCTCCCATGAGCTGAACCAGCCCGGTACCTATAAGGATGTTAAAGATACTACTGTTGTGGCCATGTTCAGGGCGCTGGAATCCGACCGCTCCAGATTCCTGTTTGAAGCCGCCGGCACCGACCAGGTGTTTTTCCTGGCCTGGACCACTACCCCCTGGACCCTTCCTTCCAACCTGGGGCTTACCGTAGGGGCCAATATTGAATATGCGCTGGTGCGTACCTTCAATCCCTACACCCATTTGCCCATCTGTGTGATACTGGCCAAAGACCTGGTAGAGCGCCATTTTAAAAAAGAAGGGGAGGATGGCGATTTCAACGCCTATAAGGAAGGCGACAAGATCATTCCCTGGCAGATACTGGCCGTTTGCAGGGGCAGCCAGCTGGAAAATATCCGCTATGAGCAGCTGCTGCCCTACGCCCAGCCGGAAGAAGGCGATCCCTTCCGCGTGCTGATAGGCGACTTTGTAACCACGGAAGATGGCACCGGTATTGTACATACCGCGCCGGCCTTTGGCGCGGACGATAACCGCGTAGGTAAGAAATATGGCATCGGCATACTGACGCTGGTAGACCGGCAGGGCAAGTTCCTGGAAAATGTCGGGGAATTTGCCGGCCGCTATGTAAAGAACTATAAGGATGACCCCAACTACAAGGATGTGGACGTGGACATTGCCGTGAAGCTGAAAAAGGAGAACCGCGCCTTTAAAGTAGAGAAATACGAGCACAGCTATCCACACTGCTGGCGCACAGACAAACCGGTGCTGTACTACCCGCTGGATGCCTGGTTTATCCGCACCACGGCCTTAAAGGACCGTATGGTGGCGCTGAACCAGACCATTAACTGGAAGCCGGCTGCTACCGGCACCGGCCGCTTTGGCAACTGGCTGGAGAACATGGTGGACTGGAACCTGAGCCGCAGCCGCTATTGGGGCACCCCGCTGCCCGTTTGGCGCACGGAAGACGGTACGGAAGAAAAATGCATTGGCAGCATTGCCGAGTTAAGGGAAGAACTGCAAAAATCCTTTGATGCCGGAGTAATGAAGTATGAAGCAGGAATGGCAGATACAAAGGATCTTGCCGCCTACATCCAGCATCTAACTTCCGACCTGCACAAGCCTTTTGTAGACAATATCATATTGGTAAGCGACAGCGGCAAGCCCATGCGCCGGGAGCCGGACCTGATAGACGTATGGTTTGACAGCGGCGCCATGCCCTATGCACAGTGGCATTACCCCTTTGAGCTGCGGGACGTTTTTGATAAGAATTTTCCCGCAGACTTTATCTGCGAAGGCGTAGACCAGACCCGTGGCTGGTTCTATACCCTGCATGCCCTGGCCGTGATGCTGTTTGACAATGTGGCTTACAAGACCGTGGTATCCAACGGCCTGGTGCTGGACAAGAACGGCAACAAGATGAGCAAGCGCCTGGGCAACGTGATAGATCCCTTCAAGACCATTGCAGACTTTGGGGCAGATGCTACCCGCTGGTACCTGGTCACGAATGCATCGCCCTGGGACAGCATGAAGTTTGACATAGAAGGTATCCGGGAAGTGCAGCGCAAACTGTTCTCCACCCTGTATAATACCTATAACTTCTTTGCCATGTACGCCAACCTGGACAATTTCTCGTTCAGGGAGGCATACATCCCGCTGGAACAGCGCCCGGAAATAGACCGCTGGATCATTTCCCTGCTCAATACCCTGGTAAAGGATGTGACCGCTTATTTTGACGACTATGAGCCTACCCAGGCCGGCCGTGCCATACAGGAGTTTGTGGACGAGCACCTCAGCAACTGGTACGTGCGCTTATGCCGCCGCCGGTTCTGGAAAGGGGAATATGAGCAGGACAAGATATCCGCTTACCAGACATTATATGAATGCCTGGAAAAGATCGCGCAGCTCATGGCGCCGGTATCGCCCTTTTTTGCAGACTGGCTGTTTGGCAACCTGAACCAGGTGAGCCGTCGTCAGGCAGTGGATACCGTCCATCATACGGATTTTCCTGCAGCGGTGTCCGTCGCCATAGACAGCGAGCTGGAGGAAAGAATGCAGCTGGCGCAGGATATATCCTCCCTGGTGCTGTCCCTCCGCAAAAAGGTAAATATAAAAGTAAGGCAGCCCCTGCAGAAAATATTGATACCTGTACTGAATCCTCACATGCGCGGGCAGATAGAAAAAGTGGAACATCTGATAAAAAGTGAGGTAAATGTGAAAGGTATTGAGTACCTTACAGAAACAGAAGGCTTTATCAAGAAGAAGATCAAGCCTAACTACAAGGCGCTGGGCAGCAAGATGGGAGCGAAAATGAAAGCGGTGGCCGCCGCCATATCCGCTTTCACGGACGCAGATATAGCCGCACTGGAGCGCGAAGGATATCATAACCTGCTGATAGACAATGAGCAGCTGACATTACAGCTCTCAGATGTAGAGATCATTTCCGAAGATATTCCGGGTTGGACCGTAGCAAATAAAGGCTCGCTTACCGTAGCCCTGGATATTACCATTACACCTCAGTTGCAGGACGAAGGAAACGCCAGGGAGCTGGTGAACCGCATACAAAAGATCCGGAAGGATAGCGGTTTTGAGCTAACGGACAGGATTATGGTAAAAGTGGCAGCGGCAGATAGCCTCAGGTCGGCGATAATTAACTATAATGACTATATTTGCACGGAAATTTTGGCAGACAGCTTGGAATTAGTGCCGCAATTACAGGATGGTACTGAAATAGAGGTTAATGACCTTAAATTTAATGTATTAGTTAACAAAAAAAGCTAGTCCCATGGCAACAAAGAAGAAGGTTGCTAGCAAAAAGACCCAAAAGGCAGCGCCCGTTAAAAAGAAGGTGGCGGCCACTAAGAAAGCGGCTACTACAAAGAAGGCTGCTGCCAGGCCCGTCCCTGCAAAAAAGGCAGCGCCGGCCGCCAAGAAAGCAACTGTTAAAAAGGCAGCGCCTCCCAAACTGAAGAAACCTGCTGCCAAAAAAGCCGTGGTTAAAAAAACAACAGTTACCAAAGCGGCGCCTTCCAAAAAAGCGGCCGCTGCTAAAGCGCCTTCAACCCCGGCCAAAAAACAGCTTGTGAAGAAAGCGACCGCGCAGCCTGTAAAGGCTGTGGCCAGAAAAGCGCCTGCTGCGAAGCAGAAAGTGGTTACCAAAAGCGTTGCCGCTGAGAAAAAAGTAGTAAAACCATTGATTTCAAAGCCAGAAGAAAAAGAAGTTATAATGCCAGTAAAGAAATCAGATAAGGAAAAGGAATCCGGTAAAAAAGCAGCAACGGAGAAAGCGGAAAAGACCGTTAAGACCGAAAAGGTGGAAAAAACGCCCGCACCCAAAGCTGAAAAAACGGATAAATCCGCCAGTAAGAACGCAAAGCCCGGCACATTGGTATCTTACCAGCCGGAGTTTACCAAATCCGTACTGGACCAGCCGGATCAGCCTACCGGTCCTGTATACCGGTATAGCGATGCCGACCTGCAGGAATTCAGGGAGCTGATCATGAAAAAGCTGGAAGCAGCCAAGAAGGAGCTTGTATATCTCCAGGGCCTCATTACCCGTAAAGATGAAGCCGGTACAGATGATACCGAAAATAAATATATGAGCATGGAAGACGGCAGCGGCTCACAGGAAAGAGAACAGCTGAACCAGATGGCCAGCCGCCAGATACAGTTCATTGATCACTTGGAAAAAGCCCTGGTACGTATCGAGAACAAGACTTACGGCATCTGCCGCGTTACCGGCAAGCTCATAGACAAGGCCCGCCTCCGCGCAGTACCTCATGCTACATTGAGCATAGAGGCCAAGCTCGCCAAGAGCAAGTAAAAAGTAGAAAAGCAAAAATTGAAAATAAAGAAGCTGAAGGCAGCGCTTTCTTTTGAAAGGCTGCCTTCAGCTTTTCTATTTTTTACTCTCCGCATACAGCCGTTGCTGTTTCCGGATCTGCCGGGAGGCCAGGTATACCAGCCCTGCGGAGGCCAGCACAACCAGGCTGCCTATCCCGATGCGCCGCGCCTGTTTTTTACTGATCGGCGGCAGCTTCAGCCGGAACTTTTCCGGGCTGGCCTGCGCAATGCTCAGCAGCGGCGACAGGTAAGGGCCGGTGATCAGCTTGTCCGCTATCTTTTCAATGCCTGGCGCCAGCGAGTCAAACACCACCCCGATGCCCGCTTCCTTCAAAAGATTGGAATCATCTGCACCACTGCCTACGTAGATCACATTCTGCGGTGTAACATGATACTTTTCCGCGATGTACTGCAGGATGTTATCCTTGCTGTACTGCGGCAGGGTGTCCTGGCCGTTGCCGCCGGGCTGCAGGAAATATTCCGGAATGGTCAGCTCGCCGGTGGCAATGCTGTCATACAAATGCAGCCGGTTTGCAAACACGAAGTCCATGCCCAGCTTGTTCTTGATATGGCGCGCTACACATTCAAACCCGTCTGAAATAATGCCGCAGGCGTAGCCCCTTTTCTTCAGCTCTTCCACTACCGCTTTAATATCCGGTACTACCGGGATGGCGTCTGCCACCTCCAGCAGCTCCGCCAGGTTGCGGTCGCGGAACAGGGCGGCCGTATGTTCCAGGATGGTTACCGGGTCGGTATAGTGCTCCCTGATCTGCAGCAGTGACAGCTCGCAATCAAAAGCAGCGGCCGCCAGCTCCAGGTAGTCCTGCGTAAAGATGGCCTCGTCCAGGTTAAAGATCACCATCTTCTGCATTTTGTCAATGGACTCCAGGATGGAGTACTCCATCTGCTCCCGGATAATATTGATATTGCCCAGTGTTTCCAGGTTGTCCTCGGGAATTTTCATATGCTCTGCCTTGTGCAGTATGGTGCGGGATACCTGCCTGGACATTTTGCTAAGCTGCTCCCAGGACTGCATGGCGTTTTCCACCCGGCCGATGTTGGCTTCCGCTATGCGCGCACCCTGTATATGCATATCTATCAGCAGCCCGATGTCCACGCCATAATCGTTTTCAAACTGTACCCGGGACAGGAAGGATCTGCGGCCGGCGATCATACCGCTCAGTGGCTGCCGGAAATGCGCCAGCTCTGGAAACAGAATGCTTAACAGGGGCTTGGCCACCAGTTCTGTTACACGGCCGGCCTGCCGTTCAAAATATGATTTTACGAAATCCGCCTCGTCATTTACAATAGGGTCTGTCAGTAATTCTACAATGTTATCCGGGTAGGTAAGAATGTCGCCGTCTATATACATCACGATATCATGCTTGGCCGCCATCAATCCTTCCCGCATGGAAATGCCTTTACCGCGCTGGCTGCTGGTAATGATGCGTGCGCCTTCTTCCAGGGCCACTGCCACGGTATTATCATTACTGTTATCGTCTACCACAATGATCTCAATTTTACGCGACGTTTTCTTCACCGTTCTGATAACCTGCCGTATGGTGGCTCCTTCATTTAAAACTGGAATAACAATCGAAACCATAGGAAACACTCTTTTGATTAAAGGTAAATTAATAAATATAAAAGGCACCCGGAAATCACTACAGCACAGTATGCTCCTGATGCTCAAAAATGGTACCAGCGCAAATGCCCCGAATGCTACATGCAAAATGCTTAACGCATTGCGCAGCAAGGTGTTTAGCGTTTTGCGCTACGGCCCCGGGGTAGGCAGCCTTATTTGAATTCCTGCATTTCTACCAGGCGTTTGTAAATGCCGTTGGCGGCGATCAGCTCGTCGTGGGTGCCGCGTTCTTTTATTTGGCCTTTGTCCAGCACCACTATTTCGTGGGCATGCTGGATAGTGGAAAGGCGGTGTGCTATTACGATGGTGGTCCGGTTTTCCATCAGTTTGTCCAGGGCTTCCTGCACCAGTTTTTCAGACTCCGTGTCCAGTGCCGAAGTAGCTTCATCCAGTATCAGTATGGGAGGGTTCTTAAAGATAGCCCGTGCAATGGTGAGCCGCTGCCGCTGCCCTCCGCTCAGTTTCATGCCCCGGTCGCCAATGCTGGTATCATAGCCGTTTTCCAGCTGCACAATGAACTCGTGCGCATTGGCAATTTTGGCGGCCTGTATTACCGCTTCGCGGTCCGCTTCCGGCTGCCCGAAGGCAATGTTGTTGAACACGGTATCATTGAACAGGATGGCCTCCTGGGATACCATGCCCATCAGCCCGCGCACATCCTCCATTTTCAGGTCGCGGATATCGTGCCCGTCAATGCGGATGCTGCCGGCCGTTACATCATAGAACCGGGGCAGCAGGTCGGCCATGGTGGATTTACCGGCGCCGCTTTTGCCTACCAGCGCCACCATTTTGCCTTTTTGTATGGTAAGATCAATATCCTTCAGCACTTCATGCTGCTCATACCGGAATGCCACCCCCTGGTAACGTATCTCCTGCTCAAAGCTGTGTATGGGCCGGGCATCCGCCTTGTCCTGTATAGACAGGGGAATATCCAGTATGCGCAGCACCCGCTCACCGGCTGCCAGGCCGCGCGGCATAACGGCAAAGGCGTTCGCGATGTTCTTGGCCGGCGCAATGATCTGGAAGTACAGGGCGATGTATGCAATGAATGCCGATGCTTTCAGCGTGGTTTGCCCGGACAGGATCAGGTTGCCCGCATAGATCATGATCACGATGATCACCAGCACGCCCATGGTCTCGGACAGTGGAGAGGCCAGCTCCCGCTGGTTTTGTATAGCCCGTACGGTTTGTGCAAAATCATTGTTCTCTTTCTCGAATTTCCTGCGCATAAACCTTTCGGCGTTAAAAGCCTTGATGATGCGGATGCCGGACAGGGTCTCCTCCGTAATGTTCAGTATCCTGCCCAGCAGCCCCTGGCTTACCACGGCTTTCTTTTTCAGGCGTTGCGTGATATTGGAGATCAGGTAGCCGGAAATGGGAAATACCAGCAGCGTGAACAGGGTCAGCTGCCTGGAAAGGATGAACAGGGTGATAAAAGTGGCGATCACCTGCAGCGGGTCGCGGAATACGGTTTGCAGGGATGTAACTACGGAGTTCTCTACTTCCACCACGTCGCCGCTAACGGTAGAAAGCAGGTCGCCTTTGCGCTCGTTGTGAAAGAAGCGCAGGGACTGGGAGCTGAACTGGTGATACAGCTTTTCCCGCATTTTTCGCACCATGTTCACCCGCATGCGGGTTAGCACTTTCTGGCTCAGGAAGCCGAACAGGTTCTTCAGCAGCACTGCTACCAGTATGACCAGGCATACGTATACCAGCATGCCGAACTTGCCTGTGGTATTTACATAATAGGTGAGATAGTAGTAGAAAACATCCTTGAAATAATCCACGGAAAAAGTAAAGGAAGGCAGCTGTGTTACCACTTCCTGCTGGCCTGTGGCAAACAACGCATCCATGAGCGGCATGACCAGCGTAAAACTAAACAGGCTGAAAATTGTATAAAGAAAAATATATATTATATATTCCGGGACATAATGATGATATGGCCGGGATAACTGCAATAACCGTAAAAACGTTTTCATTTATTCGATGACTATAATAATTGCTATGGCCTCATGGAACCCCGTGGTTTCATGTATCTTTGTCAGACCAGAATAGTGCGCAAGTTACAAATTACCCGGTGAAGCATGAAAAGTCTTCACTATAAACAGATACACCGATGCAGGAAAGTAAAAGGCAAAAACAAATAGGGCAGTTACTGCAAAAAGAGCTGAGCGACATATTTCAGCGTATGGGGTATAACGTTGTGGAAGGAGGTATGATCTCCATTTCTACCGTTCGTATCACTCCCGACCTGCTGGAAGCACGGGTATACCTGAGCATGTTCCAGATAAAGGAACCGGCTGCCATGCTGGATAAAATAAAGGAAAGAGGCTGGGAGATCCGGAAGGAGCTGGGACTGCGGGTAGGCAAGCAGCTGCGCCGTATTCCCGAGCTGACGTTCTTCCTGGACGATACCCTGGACTATGTATTCCGTATGGAAGAGCTGTTCAAAAAGATCCGGGAGGATGATGCAAACAAGGAAAATAAATAATGCATGATCTGGCAATTTGCTTCCCGTTACTTCAGGGCCAAAAAATCGACCCATGCGATTAATATCATAGCATGGGTGAGCGTAACCGCCATTGCAGTAGGGGCCGGCGCGCTCATTGTGATACTCAGCGTGTTCAACGGCTTTGAAGGGCTGGTAAAATCGCTGTACTCTTCCTTCTACCCGGCAGTGAAGATAAGCCCGGTTACCGGCAAGACCATCTCCCTTACACAGGCGCAGCTGGACAAGATTGCCTCGCTGCCAGGCGTAACGTCTTTCTCCGAGGTAATAGAGGAAAAGGCAGTGCTGCGCTTTGGCGAGAACCAGACCATTGCTGTGCTGAAAGGTGTGGACAGCCATTATAACCAGGTGGCTGGCGTAAAGGATAACGTAGTGCGGGGCCGCTTTGATGTGGGCGATGACCAGGCTTACAGGGCCGTGCTGGGCATAGAGCTGGAAGCGGCGCTGGGAGTGGATGTAGAGCGCAGCATGGTACCGGTGGATGTATATGTGCCCCGCCGCAGCGCCGGCAGCTTTATGGTGCCGAATGAGGCGCTGAACAGCGGCGTGCTGTATCCTGCAGGCACCTTTGCTATCCAGCAGGAGTTCAACAGTAAATACGTGATCACCCATATTGATTTCATGCGCAAATTGCTGGAGCTGCAGCCGGATCAGATGTCTGCCCTGGAAATAGCTACCATAACAGGCGCAGACGCCAGTGTGCTGAAGAACCGCCTGCAGGATGCACTGGGCAGCCAATTCAGGGTGCAGACCCGTTATGAACAGAACCAGGCCCTGTATGCCATTATGCAAACGGAAAAATGGGCTGTGTATATTATCCTCAGTTTTATACTGGTCATTGCCGCCTTTAACATGATCGGCTCCTTATCCATGCTGGTCATAGAAAAACAAAAAGACATCACCATCCTGAAGGCAATGGGCGCGCGTTACCGGCTCATCCTGCGTATATTCCTGGCAGAGGGATTGATCATTGCGGGCATAGGCGCCGCGCTGGGATTTGGGTTGGGAACACTGGTGTGTGTATTACAGCAACAGTTTGGCATTATCAAGCTGGAGGGCACTTCTTTTCTCGTAGATGCTTACCCGGTAAGCATGCATCCCGCAGATTTCCTCCTGGTAAGCGTTACTATTATCATTATTGGCCTGGCCGCCAGCTGGTACCCTGCCAAAAAGGCCGCAGCGCAAAGTATAGAATTGAAAGCAACGTAAAAAGTGAAAGGTGAATAGTGAAAGGTGAAGGACGGCCTTCTTTTCACTATTCACCTTTCACTATTCACTTTTTAATAGTCTCCTAAAGTGGTTTCCGGCAGCTGGGCTAGCGCTTTGGCCAGTTGTTCGTCGCTGGGGGCTATGCCATGCCATTCGTGATGGCCTTCCATAAAGTCCACTCCTTTGCCCATAACGGTTTTCATCAGGATAGCAATCGGTTGCCCCTGCCCCGTAAGGCCCCTGGCCTTTTCCAGGGTGGCTACTACTTCATCCATATCATTACCGTTCATGTGCAGCACTTTCCAGCCGAATGCGGTGAACTTGGCATCCAGGTCGCCCAGGCCGCCTACCTGCTCGGTAGGGCCGTCTATCTGCTGACCGTTCCAGTCTACCGTAATAATGAGGTTATCCACCTTATGATGCGGCGCAAACATAATGGCTTCCCATACCTGTCCTTCTTCCAGCTCGCCGTCACCATGCAGGGAAAATACCAGGTGTTGGTCATTATTCAGCTTTTTGGTCAGCGCCGCGCCAATGGCCACGCTCATACCCTGTCCCAGCGATCCGGTGGCAACCCTTACGCCCGGCAGGTGCTCATGGGTGGTAGGGTGGCCCTGCAGGCGGGAATTGATCTTGCGGAAGGTATGTAGCTCGGAGGTGGGGAAATATCCTGATCTTGCCAGCGCGCTGTAGTACACGGGGGATATGTGTCCGTTGGACAGTACGAACACATCTTCATTCTTCGCGTCCATGTCAAAAGGTTGGGGATTGTGCTGCATCACCTTGAAAAAAAGCGCGGTGAAATATTCTGTGCAGCCCAGAGAACCGCCAGGATGGCCGCTTTGCACGGCATGCACCATACGTACTATATCCCTTCTGATCTGTGTAGCTATTTCTTTCAGCTGTGGCATGATAGTTGCAATTTTTTTTACAATGACAAAACTAAGAGATATTTACCAAGATTTAGAGGGGTGTTACACAATCTTTTTGCGAAATCGTGTCCGGGGATCCTAAGTTTTTGGATTTTTAAATTTTGTTGATATTCATTTAATTGAATTTAATATCTTTGTATAATCTGGTATTATAACCCCCCTACTGATGGAGAATGTATTAATTGCAAGCGTCCTGAGTTTTGTTGTAACCTACTTTGCAATTCCCGTGCTGATAAAGGTTGCGGAATTGAAGCACTTGTACGACGAACCGGATGAACGAAAGTCACATAAGTCCAAGATCCCTACCCTGGGCGGTATTGGCTTTTTTGCCGGCTTTGTGATGGCAGCGGCTGTCTGCGCACCTTCACTGGCGAACTCTCCTTTACAATACATGGTGGCGGCTTTCTTTATCATCTTTATGGTAGGCCTGAAGGACGACATTATCGGCCTTTCCCCCCTGAAAAAGCTTATTGGCCAGTTGATGGCCTCTTTTGCCGTAATATATCTCGGTAACCTCCAGATAACCAGCATGTACGGGTTTCTGGGCCTCCATACCCTGCCCCCGCAGCTGGGCCTGCTGCTCACCTATTTTACCTTCCTGGTGATCATTAATGCCTTTAACCTTATTGACGGGGTAGACGGGCTGGCCGGCAGCATTGGTATGCTGGTGTCCTGCATACTGGGCACTTATTTCCTTTATTCCGGGGAGCTGTTGTATGCCGTACTCGGGTTTGGCCTGGCTGGCGGCCTGGCGGCGTTCCTGATATTCAACATATCTCCTGCCCGCATCTTCATGGGCGATACCGGCTCCCTGCTGGTGGGGCTGGTGAATGCCATCCTGGTCGTTAAGTTTATAGAAGTGGCCGGCAACCCGGCCTCCAAAATACCGGTACAGTCAGTGCCTGCTGTAGCATTCGCCATACTGATTATACCTTTATTCGATACGCTGCGCGTATTTTCCATCCGGATGCTCAGGGGCAGGTCGCCCTTCTCGGCAGACCGCAACCACATTCACCATTATCTGCTGGAACTGAAGCTGAACCATAAGCAAACCACGCTGGTGGCCGTTACCTCCAACATTATTTACATTGTAGCCGCCTTTGCCCTGCAGGACCTGGGCCCTAACTATCTGATGCTGGTAGTAGTAGGTTCTGCTGCCGCAGCCACCCTGGTACTTTACCTGGCCAAGAAACGGAAAGCTACGCCCCAGCCGATGCCTGCATTGCAAGCCGTACCCGCCACGCTGCCCCAGGAGCCGGTTGTATCCAAACCCAAAATACTCCGGGTAAACCCCGAAGGTATGTTACAGGATAAGTAGACGTATAATGCCAAACGCTTGATGCTGAACGCCTTGATACATTATGAAGGATGCGTTTAGCGTTATGCATCCGGCGTTTTGCATATTAAAAGAAATCCTGTAGGTTTGCAGGCACTTAACTATTTTTTGTTATGCAAGATGATCTCACGCTAATTATGGAAGATGCTACAGATTCGATGGAAAAAGCCATTAAGCACCTGGAAATAGAGCTTACAAAGATCAGGGCCGGTAAAGCGAACCCGCAGATACTGGACGGTATTGCAGTAGACTATTATGGCGCCAGCACCCCGCTGAACCAGGTGGCCAATGTAAGCGTGGCGGATGCCCGTACACTTACCATCCAGCCCTGGGAAAAGAATATGATCCAACCTATTGAAAGGGCTATTATTGCCGCCAATATCGGTATCAATCCCCAAAATGACGGGCAGATCATCCGCCTCTTCCTGCCCCCGCTTACTGAAGAGCGCCGCCGCGAACTGGTAAAGCGCGCCGCTGCTGAAGGTGAGCAGGCCAAGGTGGCCGTGCGCAGCATTCGCCGGGATGCAATCGAAAATATCAAGAAGCTACAGAAGGACGGGCTGAGCGAAGACTCCGCTAAAGATGCGGAAGCAGACGTTCAGCAGCTTACAGACAAATATATTGCCCTTATAGATAAGCACTGCGCTACTAAAGAGAAAGAGATCATGGCAATCTAAATAATGTGCAGACCTGCGAATGTGCAGATGTGCAGATGAATGGAACGAGCCATTGGATTTTGTTCATCTGCACATTTGCATATCTGCACATCATCTTTTCACTATATACACTCCCATCAATATCACTCCCAGGCAGGCCACCTGCAGCCAGGTAATATCTTCTCCTGCCAGCAGCCCCCACCCAATGGCCACTACCGGCAATGCATAGGTCACCATGGAGGCAAATACAGTACCCGCTTTTTGTATCAGGATATAGAACAGTACGGTGGCAATGCCGCTGCCAAAAATACCCAGCGTGGAAGCGGCCGCCAGCGATTTCCAGGGAGCCTGCGCTCCTGCAAACAGGGGGAAGAAATGACTGCCTATTAATACCGGCAGGGCAAACAGCGCGCAGAAGAACAGTGCAATAGCGCTCAGCTGTAGGGAGCTGAACCCTCTCAGGTAATGATGCACCAGGCCAATGTTCACCCCATAGCAAACCGTGGCCAGCAGCACAAAAAAGCCGTAATACCAGTAGCCGGTGCTAACGCCTTTAATGGCAAAAAGCCCTACTACCCCCAGCAAACCGATGCTGATACCTACCAGCTGCCGCTTTTCAAACGGCGCCTTGAAGATTACCAGGCCTGCGAGCAACGCCATCAGCGGGGTAAGGGAGTTCAGGATGCCTGCCAGCGCACTGTCTATCCGGGTTTCCGCCAGGCAAAAAAGGTAGGCCGGGATGCCGTTGCCCAGTATGCCGGAAAGAATGATGAAAGGCAGTTTGCTGCGCGGCGTTTGCCGGATGTACCGTATGAAAAAGGGAAGCAGCGTCAGCCCTGCCGCCACCAGCCGCACGCTGGCTACCTGGTAAGATGCCAGGCCTTCCATCCCTATTTTCATTAAAATAAAAGAGCTGCCCCAGGTAAGGCTTAGCAGCAGAAAGATGCCCCAGTGAGTAATACGTTTATCCAAGATGGTGTGGTTGAGTGCACAAATGTCCGTATAAGCTGTCAATCCCGCAAGCAATTTCGGAGAGTCACAACAGTTATACAACTAATTTGTTAATTTTAGTTAAGTAGTGGAAAACACCCCGCATTATGGCAAAGATCAAACTGTCTGAAATCAGCACACGCCCTCCCGACAAGCTGGAGAAAGATGCCATCAAGGCTGCTACCGCACAAATACTGTTTGAGCTGGATGAACTGCAGAACCTTTTATATGCGCAGCATAAATGGTCTGTACTGATCGTGCTGCAAGGCATGGACGCCAGCGGCAAGGACGGGCTGATACGCGATGTGCTGGGCCGGATGAACCCCCTGGGCGTAAAGGTGCAGGCCTTTAAAGCGCCCACCGAAGAGGAGATGGACCACGATTTCCTCTGGCGTATACACCGCCATGCCCCGGCAAAGGGCATGATACAGGTGTTCAACCGTTCCCACTACGAGGACGTGCTGGTGCAACGGGTGCACAAATGGGTGGACGGAAATACGGTGAAAGCCCGCATGAAAGCCATCAACGATTTTGAAAAGCTGCTGGCAGCGCATAACAATACGCAGATACTCAAGTTCTATCTCCATGTATCCCGTAAAGAGCAGGCGGAGCGACTGCAGGAGCGTACGGAAGATCCCCGCAAAATGTGGAAGTACAACGATAAGGATATTGAGGAAGCCAAACTATGGAAGCACTATGAAAAGGCGTATGAAGATGTGTTCCGGAACTGCAACGATATTCCCTGGGTTATTGTGCCGGCTGACCAGAACTGGTACAAGGAGTACCTGGTAGCCAAAACGTTACGGGATACGCTGAAGGGGCTGAAAATGAAATATCCAATGCTAAAGAGATAAATAATACATTAATAATGAATTAGTTCTGGAAGAATTATTATTTTCGTGCTCGTAAATCGTAACCATAAAACCTTTCCTTATGTCATTTTTCAAAGAATTCAAGGAATTCGCCATGAAAGGCAACGTAATGGATCTGGCTGTGGGCGTGATCATTGGTGGGGCATTTGGCAAGATCGTTACTTCGCTGGTAGATAATGTACTGATGCCCATAGTGGGCCTTTTTACCGGCGGCGCCGATTTCTCGGAAAAATATGTCCTTCTCAATACCAGTAAAGGTTCCGGTTTCGAATCCCTCGCCAAGGCCAAGGAAGCTGGTGCGCCGGTGCTGGCCTATGGCGCTTTTATCCAAAGCGTGCTGGACTTTCTCATTATCGCATTCTGTATCTTCCTGATCGTAAGATTTATGAACCGGCTCATTCGCCGGAAAGAAGCAGCGCCGGCTCCCCCGCCCGGACCTTCCGCAGAGGAAAAGCTGCTTATGGAAATACGGGATGCTATCAGATCAAAATAAACTTTGCAGGGCATTATCCTATTGTTGGAGCGTCTCCCTGCCGGAGATAAGGAAACTATTTGCTTTATTCACTGAACAAAAAAACTACCCATGAAAACACTTGTGCTGTTCCTTTGTTGCGCACTCGCTGGCATGTCTGCAGCCCATGCCCAGGAATGGAGAAAAGAGCGGGAAGAAGTAGAAAAAAAATTTAAAGCCGTGCAGGAAGACACTGCCCAGGCCCGCTGGAGAAAAGGCGGCATCTTTAATGTCAATATCAACCAGGGTACGCTCACCAACTGGGCGGCAGGTGGCGACAAGTTCTCCTTTTCCATTGCCTCCACCTTTACCGGCTACATTGCTTACCGGGAAGGCCGCCACTCCTGGGATAACGTGCTGGACCTGGCCTATGGCTATGTGAATACCACCAGCCTGGGTGGCCGTAAAAGCGACGATCGTATAGACTATACCAGTAAATATGGCTACGATATCGGGAAAAAATGGTTCCTGAGCGTGCTGCTCAACCTGCGTACCCAGTTCACCAACGGCTACCTGTACGACAGTGTGCCGCCGCGGCTTACCTCCCGCTTCTTTTCGCCGGCCTATGTGCTGCTGGCCCCCGGTTTTGACTACAAGCCCAATGACGAGCTGTCTGTTTTCATGACTCCCATCTCCTCCCGCTGGGTATTGGTGATGGACGAAATGCTTTCCTCCCAGGGCGCTTACGGAGTGGATACCGGCAAGCATGTGCTTTACCAGCTGGGTGCCTATGTGTCTGTGAACTGGGCAAAGGAGATCATGAAGGACGTTACCTTTAAAACCCGCCTGGACCTGTTTTCCGATTACCGGCATAACCCACAGAATATAGACGTTTTCATGACCAATATGCTGAACCTCAAGGTGAACAAGTACATCAGTGCCAATGTGAATGTAGACCTGATCTATGACGATGACGTGCGGGAGTTCGTGAACTCCAAAACCGGCGTCAAGGGCCCCCGGCTGCAGGTCAAGCAGGTGATAGGGGTGGGATTCTCCGCCCGGTTCTAGGCGATTTTTAGTATTTTTGGAGAATGAGCGATAACAGCTACAAGATAAAACTGCCCCAGTTTGAAGGGCCTTTTGACCTGCTCCTGTTCTTTATAGAAAGGGACGAACTGGATATCTATAATATTCCTATCAGCAAGATCACGCAGGATTTCCTGGACTACATCCACCATATGCAGTCCCTGAACATTGAGCTGGCCAGCGAGTTCATTCTCTTTGTAGCCACGCTGATGCGTATCAAGGCCAAAACGCTGCTGCCGCGCAAGGAGCTGGATGAGCAGGGCAACGAGATAGACCCCCGCCTGGAGCTGGTAGATAAAATACTGGAATACAAGCGTTACAAGCAGGCTGCCGCAGAGCTGGCCGAGAAAGAGGCGGAGCGCATGCTGCAGGTAAAACGGGGCAATATTGCCAGGGAGCTGGCAGAAATAGGCGAGATCACCAGCGAAGGCACCGAGGTGCAGACGCTCACCCTTTTCAAGCTTACCAAAACCTTTGAAAAGGTGATGCAGCGCATCAAGGCCCGGGATAACAAGCCCCAGCACGTAGTCTACAAGTACGACTACACCATGGAGGGCTCCCGCGAGTTCATGCTGGACCTGGCCCGCACGGAAAAGACCCTGGCTTTTGAAAAGATATTCGACCACTGTAAGGACCGTATCCATGCTATTTTCCTGTTCCTCAGCATGCTGGAGCTGGTGCAGCAGCACTACCTGGGCATTATGGTGGGCGAAGGCCGTAATAATTTTATTATAGATTATGTAGATCCTTCCGAACGGGAGGAGGAAACCGCTGGCACTTTTGAATAATGGGAACAAACGGTAAAAAAGCACCGATAGAGATCGTATCCCTGCCCGAGTACGCTCCGGCAGACACTTCCTTTGTGGTGTCTACCCTCTGCTCGCTGGGGCCCGATTTCTTTGCCCATAATGAAGCGCCCCACCGCCACGAGTTCTATACCATTTACTGGATCAAAAGAGGAGAACTGTCGCATACTATCGACACGGTAACCCATGTGGTGAAAAAGAATACCCTCTTTTTCCTGGCGCCCCGGCAGGTACACAAAATGCATTTCAGCGAAAAGGTGGACGGCTACATGATCGCCTTCCCGGATGCTTTTATGTGCCTGCAGGAAGCCGCCGCCACCATGGGAATACAAACCGGCCTGTTCATCAATAACCAGTTCAGCAGCGTCATCACCCTGAACCACGAGCAGGAAAAGGAGTTTGAGGTGATTGTGCAGCGCATGATCCGCGAGCTGGCCGAAAAAGAGGCCGGCTATGAAACCGCCCTGCATAGCCTGCTGCGCTATTTCCTGGTGCTGGCCTCCCGTATCAAGGGCGCCAGCATGGCGGCGGTGCCGGAGCAATTTGCTGCCCACAACGGTTCCCTGTTCCTGCACTTCAAGAACCTGATAGAGGAGCAGTACCACCAGCTCAAGAATGTATCGGACTACGCCAGCCGCCTCCATATAAAACCGGTGCTGCTGAACGAGATCAGCAAACAGCTGTCCGGCATTACTGCCGGGGAGCATATCCGCAACCGCATTATACTGGAAGCGCAGCGCTATTTGTACAATACCGATCTTACTGCCAAAGAAATAGCCTACCGGCTTGGTTTTGAAGACCCCCACTACTTCAGCCGCTTCTTCAAGAAATACACCGGGCAAACCCCTTCCGAATTCCGCGACGCCGCAAGAGCGCCCCAACAGGCCTGACAGGTGCCCAAAACCAGCGGGCCAGACCTGTTGCACTAAAAAAGTACACCACTTCCGGCGTTTTATCCATTTCAAACATTTGTTGCAACGTATAATTTTGTGTGCGTATTCAGGAGGTAAATATGACAAGCACAAAAGCAACAAAACAGGTAAGTGATATATACAAGGCGCCGGCGCCCCATATGGTGGGTGATGGCTTCAGGATGCAGAACGTATTCCCGAACGGCAACCGTCTGGGAAAACGGATCAGTCCCTTCTTTTTACTGGATTATGGAGCGCCGGCCTATTTTCCGCCTGCGGACAAGCCCCGCGGCGTGGACGAGCACCCGCACCGGGGCTTTGAGACCGTTACCATCCTGTACCAGGGCGCCCTGGAGCACCGGGACTCTGCCGGTAATTACGGGAAGCTGTTTGCCGGCGACGTGCAATGGATGACCGCCGCTTCCGGCGTGGTGCATGAGGAAAAGCATGAAGCGGCTTTTGCCAGGAATGGCGGCACCCTGGAAATGGCGCAGCTGTGGGTAAACCTGCCCAAAGCCTATAAAATGAGCGCCCCCCGCTACCAGGAGCTGTCCAGAGACCGCATCCCAGTGGTGCCCGTGAGCAATAGCAGCCATGTGCGGGTAATAGCCGGCAACTTTAACGGCCATGCCGGCCCTGCCAGCACATTTACGCCGCTGCACCTGTTTGACGTACGCCTGGCTGCCGGAGATACGGTGACCCTGTCCCTGCCGGACGGTTACAATACCGGTATCGTGGCCCTGAAGGGAGCGGTGCATTACAATGATGCACGCGAGTCCCGGGCGGTGGAGATAGCCCTGTTCGATACTGCCGGCGAAGAGATAACGATCTCTGCCCTGGAAGATGCTACCCTGCTGGTGCTGAACGGGGAGCCTATCAACGAGCCCATTTTTGCCTACGGTCCTTTCCTGATGAATACCCAGCAGGAAATACTGGAAGCCATTGACGATTACAATGCCGGTAAAATGGGGCACCTGCATTAAAATATTGAACAACGGACAATAACTCACTTAAAGCACTAAACGAAAATTTTATGACAACCTGGAAAATCGATCCTACACACAGCGAGGTGCAGTTCAAGGTAAAGCACCTCATGATCACCTCAGTAACCGGCGGGTTCGCCAAATTTGAAGGCACGGTACAGTCTGCCAGCGATGATTTCAGCGATGCCTCCATCACCTTTGAAGCAGACGTAGACAGCATCAGCACCCAGAATGCAGACCGCGACAAACACCTGCAGGCCCCCGACTTCTTTGATGCCGCGCAGTTTCCCAAAGTGCGCTTCGTATCCAAAGAAGTGAAGAAAATAGACGATGAGAATTATAAAGTGATAGGTGACCTCACCATTCGTGATCATACCAAGCCGGTAGAGCTGGCCGTAGAATATGGCGGTACGCAGAAAGATCCCTGGGGACAGGTAAAAGCGGGCTTTGAGCTAAGCGGTAAAATTAACCGCAAGGAATTTGGTCTTACTTTCCATGCCACTACAGACAACGGCGGCCTGCTCCTGGGCGATGAAGTAAAGCTGCTGGCCAGTGTACAGATCGTTAAGCAATAAGTACTACAGTGGAATATAAGGGAAGCTCCCTGACAACAACAAGGAAGCAGGCAGTGTGTAACAGGAAGATACCGCCCGGAGAAAGAACAACAGATGAAATATAGCGACAGGAGATCATAGCACAGCGAAAAAGTAGTTGTAGGTGAAGTTGTCAGGAAAAGTTAAACCGTCCCGGTTGCTCCGGGGCGGTTTTTTTTAGTAATTTCCGTATGCTTTTTTATTCACCTCAAAAAATACTGGATTATGAAAAGAACAGCATCCGCTAACTGGCAGGGTACAGGTAAGGAAGGCAAGGGTACGCTCACAACGCAAACGGGTGTATTAAATCATACCCCTTATTCATACAGCAGCCGCTTTGAAGAAGGTACCGGCACCAATCCCGAGGAGCTGGTAGCTGCAGCGCATGCCGGCTGTTTTACCATGAAGCTGAGCTTCCTGATATCCGGCGCCGGCTTTACACCGGAGAATATAGATACCAAAGCCACTGTAACGCTGGAGAACGGCGCTGTTACCAGCAGCCACCTGGTAGTGAGCGCTGCCGTGCCCGGCCTGGACAAAGGCAAGTTTAACGAGTTTGTAGAAGATGCAAAGGCCAACTGTCCCATCTCCAAGCTGCTGAACACAAATATTACGCTGGAGGCAACACTGGATTGATGTGCGGATGTGCAAATATGCTGATGTGCAAATGATGAATGTAGCGGATAGTATTATTTACCCGCTTCAGTCCATCTGCACATCAGCATATTTGCACATCCGCACATCAAAACGCTGTGTCCGTTAATAAAAAAATAAGACGCTTTATGTAAAAGATTAGTCGCAAAGGCTGGTCTTTTTCTTTTAGTATACTTATTATTGTACCTCAGTGGAAACATATACACTGCAATTATTCACCCGTAAAAAAAATATATCGTCATGCCGGAAGTGTTACAATACAAGTTTTGGGGTAATACGTTGCTCAGTTATGTAATTGCACTGGGTATTCTGCTGCTGGCCATTGTGCTGATCATGATACTGAAGCGGATCATATTGGGACGCATAAAAGCATGGGCCAATAAAACAGATAACAAGATAGATGATTTCATTATCGGGGGCGTGGAGCGTTCCCTCATACCATTGTTATACGTAGGCGCTGTATATATCGCTTTCGGCCATTTGAATATGGATCCTACCGTAAGAAAAGGGTTTAATATCCTCATCTCCATTGCCCTTACCTTCTACCTGGTGAGAGCGGTGGTGGCTACATTGAAGTTCATGCTTACCGGCTATATGTCCAAACAGCAGAACGGGGAGGAAAAGACCAAGCAGATGAGGGGCATTATGATCATTGTCACTGCGTTTATATGGGTAATAGGTGCGCTTGTCCTGCTGAGCAACTGGGGAGTGAATGTAACGGCTTTTATTGCTGGTCTGGGTATCGGCGGTATTGCCATTGCCCTGGCCGCACAAACCATACTGGGCGACCTTTTCAGCTATTTTGTGATCTTCTTTGACCGTCCGTTTGAGATCGGCGACTTTATCATTGTGCAGGACAAAATGGGCGTAGTAGAATATATCGGTATCAAAACCACGCGCATCCGGAGCCTGAGCGGTGAGCAGCTGGTATTCTCCAATACGGACCTCACCAATTCCCGTGTGCATAATTACAAACGCATGGAGCGCCGCCGTATCGTGTTCCAGTTTCGCGTGGTGTATCAAACGCCGGCAGAAAAGCTGGAGCGCATCCCTGTTATCGTAAAGGAGATCATTACCGGCCGGGAAGGTCTGCAGTTTGACCGTGCGCATCTCCTGAGCCTGGCGCCTTCTGAATTGCTGTATGAGGTAGTGTACTATGTGCTGACCGGCGACTACAACGAGTATATGGATCATCAGCAGGCCATTAACCTGGCATTGTTCAATGCGTTTGCAAAAGAAGGCATCGAGTTCGCTTATCCCACACAAACCTTGTACGTGCAGCAATTGCAACAGGAAAAGGAAGCAGCCGCCGCAAAATAATCACATGATGTTACTTGCCACAGACCTTGACGGCACTTTCCTGGGCGGTAGCCCGGAAGACCGCGCCTGTTTGTATAGCTGGCTGCAGCAGCATACGGAAATAAGCCTGGCATTTGTTACCGGCAGGGGCCTGGCCACGGTGCAGCCCCTGCTGGACGATCCGCAGATACCCCTGCCGGATTACATTATTTGCGATGTAGGGGCCACCGTGGTGCACGGGCACACCCTGGAGCCGGTAACGCCTTTACAGGAGGCCATTGAGCAGAAATGGCCCGGGCAGGAGCTGGTGCGCGCCCGCATGGAGCAGGTAGCAGGCCTGCGCCTGCAGGAAGTGCCCATGCAGCGGCGCTGCTCTTTTTTTTATGATGCTACCGCCGCTATAGATGTAGCAGCCCGGATTGCGGAAGAGCTGGGCTGTGATGTGCTGCAGTCCGCCGGTAAGTACCTGGATGTATTGCCCGGCGGGGTTAACAAGGGCAGCACGCTTACGCAGCTGGTGCAGCACATTGGCTACCCTGCTGCCAGGGTACTGGTAGCGGGCGATACCATGAACGACCGGTCCTTATACGACGCCGGTTTTAAAGGCGTGGTAGTAGGCCGTGCTGAGCCTGCCCTGCTGCAGTATACGCAGGAGTATACCCATGTGCTGCAATCGGAGATACCCGGCGCCGGCGGCATTATGGAAGGGATTGCCTGGTTTACCGGCAATAAGCAAAAAAGATCGTAACTTAGGAATGGCTTTCACAACATACAATGGATATTGACAGATAGCTCCGGAAATGATGAGCGCACTATGCTTCTTCTTGTCATCATTTAACTGCTACAAAAAATCAATACACCATGGAAATTCCAACACAGTCTTCCGACCTGCAGCAGCAGATCAACACCTGGAAAAGTGAAGTGGACAACGTAAGAAAAGAGATCCGGGATATGCGCAGCAGGTTGGAGCAATTGGCGCACAAAAAAACCGACCCTGAAATGCTGGTCCATGTCGAGCATTTTCAAAACCAGTTCATATGCCAGCTGGAAGTGGCGGATGAGCTGTTCCACGATCTTAAGCAATCCGCCAAAAAACTGTCGAATAACGGCGTGCTGACTATTGTACATGACGACCGCCCCGTGGACGATGTCGATACCCTGTACGATCGTATGGAGACCTTCAAAAAGATTTACGGAGAGCTGAAAAACGAATTTGACCAGTTTGTTAAATAGCAGTTAGTTTTTTTCTATCTCCCTTACCTTTTCTTCCAGCTTATGTATCAGCTCATCCAGCTCTGAAGTGCTGGTTTGCAGCCATTCTATGAGCTGGTTGTTAAGTGTTTTGTCTTGGTGGCTTTTATCGAACAGTTGCGCAATGCCCAGGATGGATACCACGGGTCGCCTTACCTCATGTGAATTGATCCGGGCTATTTCACGCAGCCCCGCATTCTGTTCCTGCAGCCGCCGGATGATCTGTTTTTTCTCTACGATATGGTCAATGTCCTGTATCAGCCCTACCATGCGCACGGCTACATTGCCCCTGCGGATAATGTAGCCCCTGCCGAGTACTGTTTTATACAGCCCGCTGGCGCAAAGCAGGCGGTACTGCTCCTCGAAAAAGTTCTCAGGCCCCTGCAGCTTTTCCTGCAGGGATGCCAGCACCCGCTCCTTATCTTCGGGGTGCAGCTTTTCTTCCCACCATTGCCTGGATATGGACACGGCATGCGGCTCATAACCAAACAGGGTATACAGGCCATGGTTCCACACCACGCTGTCTCTGACAGCATCCCAGTCATAAATAGCATCGCTGGTGGCTTTGGCCAGTAACTGGTAGCGTATGCCCAGCTCCCGGGCTTCAGCGTGCTCATTCATAAGATTGCCTGTACGAAGAAGATACCGGCGCAGCAGGTAGTACAGCAATACGCTGCTGGCAACTGCAAATAAACCATAGGAAAGCCACCAGGGCCAGGGTAAGCATTCAGTGACCAGGTAGAGAACAGATAACCATAGGATAATACCAGCAAAACATACACTTGCCAGCTTAAATGGGGCATTATGCATGGCAGCATTTTCATCAAAAATTACGGTAAAAATGAAGAAGCAGCAAAAAATGCTCCTGCAGATTGTATGATAATTACATTTACATTATGATAATTCCATCTATCATGCCTTACAGCTCGATCTCGATGTGGTCGCTTACCGGGTAGGCCACACAGGTAAGAACAAGGCCCTGCGCCAGTTCCCGGTCCGTAAGCACTTCATTTACCGGCATCCATATCTTGCCTTTTGTGCAGCGGGCGGTACAGGAGCCGCATACGCCTCCCTTGCAGCTGTAAGGCAGCGGTATGCCCTGCTCCAGGGCCGCATCCAGCACGTGCCGGTTGCCGGGCACCTCCAGCTGGTAGGTGTTGTCCCCGATGCGTACCTGCACCTGTTTGATGGAATCATCTTCCGGCCGGCCGGCCTTCTCAATCTTTACTGCGGTATTTACTACAAAGTTCTCTTTATGCAACTGCTCTTCCCTGAAGCCCATGAAGGTAAGGGTAAGGAGTATCATGCGCATATAGTCCGGCGGGCCGCAGATAAAGAACTGCGCATCTGCCTTGTTATAGGTGAGCTGCTCCTGCACCAGTGGCTCCAGCAGCACATTGCTGAGCCGGCGTAGCATAAAAGGCCCTTCCGGCGGCTCCTTACTGAACAGGAAAATGCAGTGCAGCTGCTGGCTGAAACGGGCCTGCAGCGCCTGCAGTTCATCCAGGAAAATGGTCCTTTCCGGGGAAGGAGTGCTATATACCAGCGTTACCCTGGCGGCAGGCTCCCGGTACAGGATGTGCTTCAGCAGGGAAAATACCGGCGTAATACCACTGCCGGCGGCCATCAGGAAAATGTTGCGGGGATGCGGGCTGATGTGGTGCAGCGTAAAGCGCCCGCTGGGCGGCAGGGCCGTTACAATATCGCCCTTGCGCCAGTGCCGCAGTATGTAGCGGGATATTTCCCCGTTCTCTTTTTCGCGGATGGTAACAGACAGGTACGGGTCTATACCGGGGGTGGAGCTGAAGGAATAGGAGCGACGGTAAGTAGCGCCGGGCAATTCTATCAGAAAGGTCAGGAATTGTCCGGCCTCGTAAATAACAGGCGCCGGGGCAGTATTCTCCAGGCGGTACGTGTAAGTATCCGGTGTTTCCCTGATAATATCGGTAATGCGCAAATGAAGATACAGCCCTTTATTCACTATTCACCATTCACTTTTCACTCATTATTACGGTGATCTTGCTTTTCAGCATGGCTCTTACGCCGGCGGCAATGGCGGCCGCATCGTAGCCGCACTCCCGGTGCAGCTCTTCAGGTTTGCCATGTTCTATTATACGGTCGGGGATGCCCAGCATCCGCACTTCCGCCTGGTAGCCGTTCATGGCCATGAATTCCAGTATGGCGCTGCCAAAACCACCGGGCAGGGCAGCGTCCTCCACGGTGATCACCTTGTTGAACCGCTGGAATACCTCGTGCAGCAGCACTGTGTCCAGCGGTTTTACAAAGCGCATATCGTAATGGGCGGGTTGCAGTCCGTCTGCCAGCAGCTCTTTGCAGGCTTCGGCCACAAAATTGCCCGGGTGCCCGATAGACAGGATGGCAATATCCTTTCCGTCGCGGATCTTCCGGCCGGTGCCGATCTTTATTTCCCGGAAAGGCTGGCGCCAGTCTGGCATTACGCCTTGTCCGCGCGGATAACGGATCACAAAGGGTAGCTGGTTATCCGGCAGCTGGGCGGTATACATCAGGTTGCGCAGCTCTTCCTCGTTCATCGGCGCGCTCACCACCAGGTTGGGGATGCAGCGCATATAGGCAATGTCGTAAGCGCCATGGTGGGTGGGGCCGTCGTCACCTACCAGGCCCGCACGGTCCAGGCAGAAGATCACGGGCAGCTTTTGGATGGCTACATCGTGCACTACCTGGTCATAAGCCCTTTGCATAAAGGAGGAGTAGATATTGCAGAACACCCGCATACCCTGTGTGGCCAGACCGGCGGAGAGGGTAACGGCGTGCTGCTCGCAAATGCCCACATCTATGGCGCGGTGGGGCATTTTTTCCATCATGAACTTTAGGGAGGAGCCGGAAGGCATGGCAGGCGTAATGCCCATGATCTTGTCATTCTGCTCCGCCAGCTCTATGATGGTGTGCCCGAATACGTCCTGGTACTTGGGAGGCTGCGGTGTGGTGACCGGTTTCCTGAATATTTCCCCGGTGATCTTGTCAAACAGTCCCGGTGCATGCCAGGTGGTCTGGTCCTGCTCGGCCAGCGCATATCCCTTGCCTTTGGTGGTAACGATATGCAGCAGCTTGGGGCCCGGAATATCTTTCAGGTCCTGCAGGGTATCCACCAGCTTCATGATGTTATGCCCGTCAATAGGTCCGAAATAGCGTAGCTTGAAGGATTCAAACAGGTTGCTGGAGCTGGATACCATGCCTTTGAGGCTGGCTTCCAGCTTGGAGGCCATTTCCCGGGTAAAGCGCTTGCCTACGGGCAGCTTGCCCAGCAGGTGCCATACATCGTCCCGTAGCTTGTTGTAGGTGTGGGAGGTGGTAATGTCCGTTAAATATTCTTTCAGCGCGCCCACATTAGGATCTATGGACATGCAGTTGTCGTTCAGGATGATCAGCAGGTTGGCATTGGCCACGCCTGCGTGGTTCAGGGCTTCAAAGGCCATACCGGCGGTCATGGCGCCATCGCCTATTACGGCAATATGCTGCCGGTCATGCTCGCCCTTGTACTGGGAGGCAATGGCCATGCCCAGCGCCGCAGAAATGGAGGTGGAGGAATGCCCAACCCCAAAGGTATCGTAGGGGCTTTCGTCCCGTTTGGGAAAACCGCTGATGCCTTTGTACTTCCGGTTGGTATGGAATACCTCCCGGCGGCCGGTCAGTATTTTGTGGCCATAGGCCTGGTGGCCTACGTCCCATACCAGCTGGTCGTAAGGGGTATTGAATACATAGTGCAGGGCTGTGGTCAGTTCTACAACGCCCAGGCTGGCCCCGAAATGGCCGCCATGCACACTTACTACATCAATAATATACTGGCGCAGCTCTTCGCATACCTGGTGAAGCTGTTCCTTGCTGAATTTCCGCAGGTCAGCGGGGTATTTTATCTGGCCGAGCAGCGGACCGGGTGTTATGTTCATAATGATGTCCGGATCAGGGTTTGTTATTAAACTTAAGCAAAAATAAGCAAAAAGGCAATAGTGAAGGTGGATTTTCGCCCTTCACCCCGCACTAACGCCATTGATAACATTTGCTTTCAGGTGGGTATCGCCGTATGGTATTTTTGAAATAAAGCGACAGTTTATTAATTTCAGATTGATGTTTAAACATATATCAAAATATTGGTGGTGCCAGATATTGGGATGGTCGGCATATTTTGTTATAAATGTATTTTTTGCATACTCTTTCAGCGGCAAGGTAGAAGCTTCCTTTCTTATCAATATTACCATTTTAATGGCCTTCGGGCTTTTGTCCACACACCTGCTCCGTAACGTAATCAACCGGCAGAACTGGTTCCAGTACAGCTTTGAAAAGCAGGTATTGTTGTTCTTTGCATTGATCGTAGGCACCGGGGTGATGATCTACCTGGGCTCCACGGCGGTCAGCAACTTTTTCCGGCAGCCGGATCACCGTAAAGTGTTTTCGGGGCAGGAAGTGGTACGGAACCTATTGTCCAACTGCCTGATCACCTCCATCTGGTGGCTTATTTATTTTATCTGGCATTATGTGGACAGGAGCCGCAACACACAGGTGGACAAGCTGAAGCTGGAAAGCACCGTAAAGGAGCTGGAGCTGAAAACCATCAAGTCCCAGCTGAATCCCCATTTTATTTTTAATGCCCTGAACAGCATACGCGCCCTGGTGGATGAGAACCCGCAGCGGGCCAGGACCGCCATTACTGAGCTGTCCAATATTCTGCGCAGCTCCATGCAGGTAGAAAAGGTGGAGACCGTGAGCCTGGAAAATGAGCTGAATATTGTAAAAGATTACCTTGCGCTGGAGAATATCCGGTTTGAGGAACGGCTGAAAGTACAGTACGACATTGACCCGGATACGCTGGAGCTGCCTGTGCCGCCGCTGATGCTGCAAACACTGGTGGAAAATGCCATTAAGCACGGCATTTCCAGGATGGTGAGCGGCGGCGTGGTGCGCATCAGCTCCCATGTTACGCAAATGCAGCATGAGATCACTATAGAGAACACCGGCCAGATACTGGAGAACAATGACGGGCAGGGTTTCGGGCTGCAAAGCACCCGGCAGCGGCTAAGCCTCCTGTTTGGCAGCAGGGCCTCTTTTGAGATATATAACAAAAATGAACAAACGGTGGAGGCCAAAGTGCTGATGCCGCTGATATAAAAAGCGGTTAGCTATGGGCAGTTAGCTGAAGAGATATAATAATTATTTTCTGCAGCTAATGACTAAAGGCTAATAGCTAAAAGCTGAGTCATCAACCAATTAATTAGTAACAGATGAAAAAAGCGTTAATAATTGACGATGAGCGCCTGGCCAGGAGCGAGCTTAAGAAATTGCTGGCCGATCATCCCGAAATAGTGGTAGTGGGAGAAGCAGTGAACGCCAAAGACGGGCTGGAAAAGATAGAAACACTGCACCCCGACCTGCTGTTCCTGGACATTCAAATGCCCGACAAAACCGGGTTTGACCTGCTGGCCGAGCTGGAAAGAACGCCGCAGGTGATATTTACCACGGCATACGATGAGCATGCCCTCAAGGCATTTGAGTACAATGCGCTGGACTACCTGCTGAAGCCTATCGAACCCAAGCGCCTGGCAGACGCTATTCACAAGCTGCACCAGCAGGAGGAGAAAGAGCGGCAGGCAGCTGTGGGCGGCATGCGCACTGTGCTGTCCGAGAACGACCAGGTGTTTGTAAAGGACGGGGACCGCTGCTGGTTTGTAAAGCTGCAGGAAATACGGCTGTTCGAGAGCGTGGGCAACTACGCCAGGGTGTACTTTGAGAATAATAAACCATTGATACTGAAATCGTTAAATGCGCTGGAAGAACGGTTGGACGAGCGTACCTTTTTCCGGGCCAACCGCAAACATATTGTGAACCTGCGCATGATAGAAAAGATAGATACCTATTTTAACGGCGGGCTGCTGCTGGAAATGCGCGGCGGAGAGAAGATCGAGGTGAGCCGCAGGCAGGCTGTAAAGTTCAAGGAAATGATGAGCCTCTAAAAAAGCAGTTAGCTTTTAGCTACCGGTATTTGCTAACAGCTAAAAGCTAACTGCCAATAGCTATATTTTCACCGGTGCGGAGTGCACCGCGTCTGCAATCTCTTTTATCAGGGAAATGTCTTTCTCAATGGCATTGCCTACTACGATCACATCTGCGCCGGCCTTGCAATCCAGGTAGGCCTTTTCTGCATCGCGGATGCCGCCTCCTACAATTATGGGCACGCTCACCTGGCTGGCCACCCGGTTGATCATGGTTTCCGTGATGGGCTCGCGGGCGCCGCTGCCGGCATCCATATACACCAGTTTCAGCCCCAGCATTTCGCCGGCCATGGCCGTGCACATGGCAATGTCGTCTTTATCGGAAGGAATGGGAGTAGTATTGCTGATATAGGATACTGTGGTGGGAGCGCCGCCGTCAATGACCATATACCCGGTAGGGATCACTTCCAGCCCGCTGCGCTTTACCGCCGCAGCAGACACTACATGCTGGCCGATCAGCAGCTCGGGGTTGCGGCCGGATATCACGGAAAGGTAAAGCAGGGCATCCGCGTATCTGGATACCTGGGTAGGGCTGCCGGGGAACAGTACCACGGGAATATTGCAGCTGGCTTTCAGCCGTTGCACACATTCATCCAGGTGTTGGGTAATAACCAGACTTCCGCCCAGGAATATATAATCTACCTTTGCAGCAGCGCATTTGGCGGCAAGGTCGGCGATCCCGGCAGGGGTGACCTTATCCGGATCAATCAGGACTGCAAACGACTTTGTACCCTTTGTTTTTCTTTCGGTGAAAGAAGTGTATAATTTTTTGTACATCTATTTAAACTGGTCCGTTTAAGGTAAAATTTGAAAGCACATTACGATTGTACATTCATCAAGCGTTGTTCCGGTTGTCGCAAATGTATAAAAAAATCGGTAATAAGTCATTAAGTCACATTGTAGAATAGTTAAATATGCATGACGTTCATTTTTTATGGGAAGGCGCGCGCACAGCCCTGCCATTCTAGCCGCACCCTTTGTTGCCTGTACAGCAAGGTTTGGGCCATTTTTTGGTTATGCACAATCCTAAGATACTGATATATATAGCATTTATTGTAAGGGGACTGGCCTGTAGCTACAGGCCTGCAGGTGTATAGCAGATGGTTTTTCAATTATCCACAAGCTGTGTATAAGAAAAACAGCCTATCGTAAATTTAAAAAATTATTTTAGCAATATACCAGGTTCACAGAAAAATCTTATTGTTAAATCTCCAAGCGAATTAGGACACATGAAACCGAGCATCTCATATGCTGCTTACACCTGGACTACCCGCCAGCGGGTTTGATAAACACCGAATAACGCAAATATTGCATATGGGTGTTATGTGAATGCGAGGTTCCCGTCCTGCCAATGGAAAAAAATACTTAAACGGATGAAACAGGCTAATGACAAAGGCGGCCTCGGATTTTCCCGCCATTTTACCAAAGAGGGAGTAAGCCCCTATGACCAGTTTGAATACGAGCTTCGTTCATCGGTGATCCGTAATCCCGGGGGGGATGTGGTGTTTGAAATGAACAATGTAGAAGTACCGAAGGCATGGTCCCAGATAGCGACAGACATACTGGCGCAGAAATATTTCCGCAAAGCGGGTGTACCCCAGGCAGACGGCTCCCTGGGAAGAGAAACATCCGTAAAGCAGGTGGTGCACCGCATGGCCAACTGCTGGCGCGTGTGGGGGGAGCGCAGCGGTTATTTTGCCAGTAAAAAGGATGCCCGGGTGTTTTACGAGGAGCTGGTGTACTGTATGCTGAACCAGGCATGCGTGCCCAACTCTCCCCAGTGGTTCAATACCGGCCTGCATGAAAGCTATGGTATTACCGGCAAGCCACAGGGCCACTATTTTGTGAACCCTGCTACCGGCCAGGTGGAAAAGTCCACCTCTGCCTACGAGCGGCCCCAGCCCCATGCCTGTTTTATCCTGAATGTGAACGACGACCTGGTAAACGACGGCGGCATCATGGACCTGTGGGTGCGGGAAGCCCGCATCTTCAAATACGGCTCCGGCGTGGGCACCAACTTCTCCAGCATACGGGGCGAAGGGGAAAAACTGGGCGGTGGCGGCACCTCCAGCGGCCTGATGAGCTTCCTGAAAATAGGCGACCGGGCAGCCGGCGCTATCAAATCCGGCGGCACCACCCGCCGGGCCGCCAAAATGGTGTGCCTGGACCTGGACCACCCGGAAATAGTAGAGTTCATTAACTGGAAGGTGGAAGAAGAAAAGAAAGTAGCGGCCCTGATCACTGCCGGTTACTCCTCCGATTATGAAGGGGAGGCCTACCGTACCGTATCCGGCCAGAACTCCAATAACTCCGTGCGCATCCCCAACAGCTTTTTCCGCAAGCTGGAAGAAGACGGGGACTGGGAGCTGAAGGCCCGCACCACCGGCAAAACCATGAAAACAGTGAAGGCGAAGGACCTGTGGGACCAGATCGCCTATGCTGCCTGGCGCTGCGCCGATCCCGGCACCCAGTACGATACCACTATCAACGAATGGCATACCTGTCCGGAGGGTGGGCGCATTAACGCCTCCAATCCCTGCTCGGAATACATGTTCCTGGACAATACCGCCTGCAACCTGGCTTCCGTGAACCTGCGGCGCTTCTTTGACGAGGAGAAGAACCTGTTTGACGTAGCCGGCTTTGAATATACCGTGCGCCTGTGGACGGTAGTGCTGGAAATATCCGTGCTCATGGCCCAGTTCCCCTCCAGGGAGGTGGCCCAGCTGAGCTACGAATACCGTACCCTGGGATTGGGCTTTGCCAACCTGGGCTCCATGCTGATGGTGAGCGGCATTGCTTATGACAGCGAGGAAGCCAGGGGCATTGCCGGGGCTATTACCGCCATCATGACCGGTGTAGCCTACAGGACCTCCGCTGAAATGGCCGGCCACCTGGGCGCTTTTCCCAGATTTGACGAGAACCGGGAACACATGCTGCGGGTAATGCGCAACCACCGCGCCGCCGCTTATGATGCCAGCGATGCCTATGAGGGCCTGGAAATAAAGCCCCAGGGCATCAATGCCCGCTATTGCCCCAACTACCTGCTGAAAGCAGCTACCAAGGCCTGGGACGATGCGGTAAAGCTGGGCGAAAAGAACGGCTACCGCAACGCACAGGCCACCGTAATAGCGCCCACCGGCACCATAGGGCTGGTAATGGACTGCGATACCACCGGCGTAGAGCCCGATTTTGCCCTGGTAAAATTCAAGAAGCTGAGCGGCGGCGGTTATTTCAAGATTATTAACCAGAGCATACCCACCGCGCTGCGGAACCTGGGCTATAAGCCCAATGAAATAAAAGCGATAGTGGACTATGCCAAAGGGGCCGGCAGCTTCGCAGGCGCTCCTTACATCAACCACCAGTCCCTGAGCGAAAAAGGGTTCATTGCCGAAGAGATGAAGAAACTGGACACGGCCGTGGCCTCCTCCTTCGATATCTCCTTTGTGTTCAACGTATATACCCTGGGCGAAGAGTGCCTGCAAAGGCTGGGCTACAAGCCGGAACAGTACTTCAGCATGGAATTCAGCCTGCTGCATGAGCTGGGCTTTACCGACGAACAGATAGAGGCCGCCAATGACTACGTATGCGGCACCATGACGGTAGAGGGCGCACCTTATCTGAAGCCGGAGCATCTGCCGGTATTTGACTGCGCTAACAAGTGCGGCAAAAAGGGTGAGCGCTACATTCACCCCCACGGGCATATCCGCATGATGGCCGCTACGCAGCCATTTATTTCCGGGGCCATCTCCAAAACCATTAACCTGCCCAACGAGGCTACGGTAGCGGAAATAGAGGATGCCTACAAGCTGAGCTGGGAGCTGGGCCTGAAAGCCTGCGCCCTGTACCGCGACGGCTCCAAGCTAAGCCAGCCGCTCAGCAATAAAAGCGATAAAAAGAAAAAGACCGAGGCGGCCGAAGAAGGCAGGGAAACGGCGGCTGCCCAGATCATAGACCTGAACCAGCTGACCATTGACGAGCTGCTGGAGGAAGTAGGCAAGCGTATGCAGGCCAGCCCGGACACTACCCTGAAACGCCAGCTGTCGCGCATTATAGAGCGTAAAACGCTGCCGGCCAAACGCCGGGGCTTTACCCAGAAGGCCAAGGTGGGCGGACAGGCCATTTTCCTGCGCACCGGCGAGTATGGCGACGGCACGCTGGGGGAGATCTTCATAGATCTGGCCAAGGAAGGCTCCACCCTGCGCAGCCTTATGAACTGCTTTGCCATAGCCGTGTCCGTAGGCCTGCAGTACGGCGTGCCGCTGGAAGAGTTTGTGGACAAGTTCGTGTTCACCCGCTTTGAGCCCGCCGGTATGGTAGACCATCCTAATATCAAGTCAGCCACCTCGCTGATCGATTATATATTCCGGGTGCTGGGGTACGAGTACCTGGGCAGGACAGACCTGGTGCATGTGCTGGATGGACCCGGCAATACCGGCGAGGAAGACGGGGACGATACCGCTACTCCTGCCCAGCCCACCCTGTCCAATGTGCGGGTAACCCTGCTTACCGGCGGCAATGCCAAAGGGAACGCTGCCGCTTCCAAAACAGTGAAGCAGCAGGCCCTGGCCAGCCAGCCGCACAGCAGCGAAAGCGGGACCCAGGACTATATGCGCAGCATGCAAAGCGATGCGCCGGCCTGCAATACCTGCGGCCATATCACCGTGCGCTCCGGTACCTGCTACAAGTGCCTGAACTGTGGTAATAGCATGGGATGCAGCTGAAGCCGCTACCAGCGTGGCCTTGTTAATGATTTGTTATTCTTGCCGGAAAATTTCAAAGAAAATTAACATGCACGTACATTTGTATTCAAATAGGGTTTTCATAGGATAGTAACAAATTGAGGGCGCCTTTCTAGGTGCCCTTACTATTTACAGACCTGCCAGTTTTTCAAAACCTGACAGGTCTTTTTTTATTTGATTATTTTCAAAAAGAGGCCTCTTATTTTATTTTTTATTAATATTTAGGGGATGATTTTAGGGCATTTCCAAATCTTTAACATGGCTATATCAGCATTACAGTTTTTTATTATATTTGTTATTGTATTAATTTTTATTATGGTTACTGTCCTATGAAAAACCAAATATTTCTACAAGCATGACTCTTCATGCACTGTAAATGACTCTCGAAAGCAATGGTTTATCCATTGCTTTTGTTTTTCCGGAAACGCTAATGCAACAGGAATTGAACCTGCGCTCCGCATTAGGCATCAACAGGAATCAACTCTTTGAAATAGAACCGGTTATCCCAGCTGTTGGCCGGTGGCCCGCCCGGATCGTTGCTTTGGCCGGAGGAGGCGTACACGCGCTCTACCGTAGGGCCGGGGGCAAAGCGTACAGGCGCCCGGAACAGGGGGCCATCAAAAACAAAGGTGTGGAACTCGCCGTTCTCCCCGCAAGGGTCTACCTCCGGCGGCAGGTCGGCCAGGAATTGTTCGTCTATAATCCTGCCGGCAAAGCTGGCATCCAGGTAGCGGGCATTGGCGCATACCACGATGGCTTTGAAGCCGGCCGCTATCATTTGCAGCAGCAGGGCGCGGCTGTTTTGCTGCCAGAGGGGAAATACGCCCTTCATGCCGGCGCGGGCCAGCTGTGTTTCCCGGTATTGCTTCAGGTCTTCCAGGAAAATGTCGCCAAACGCAGCGTGGGTGATCCCTTCCTGTGCCATGGCCGCCATCTGCCCCTGCATTACCTGGTTGTACGCTTCCATGGAGGCCTGCTCCGGGAGGAAGGCTTTTTTCAGGGGAATGCCTGTTTGCCGGGCCTGTTCGTCCAGCAGGGCTTCCTGCACGCCGTGCATGGATACCCGTTTGTAGCCGGCGCTAAGGGTGGTGAAGAGGTAGCGTACATCATACCGGCCCTGCTGCTGCAGGGTCCAGAGGGCAAAACTGGCATCCTTGCCGCTGCTCCAGTTCATAAAAGCGGGGATCATCATCATGCTGCATGTTATGTGCTAAATGCCAAACGCTAAATGCCAATGCAGGGCGTTCCGCATTCAAATGTTAAATAATGTTAACATAAATGTAGGGCGATTTTGTTTTTTGGGTTTTATAAATTCTATTTTGTATTTTTAAAGTTGAAAATTTACCAATATGAGACCGAGCGTGCCAATTTTCTTACAAAAATCCAGGGGAAACATGCGCGGTTTCATGCTTCCGCTAACACCAAAATTCCTTTACATGAAACCGAGCACAAGCATTTTTCTAACACAGGATGTTAGCGCGAGGTTCCATCTCACCTATAAAAAAGCCGGCTTTTCATACATGAAAACGCTGTTGTTCCTGCTGATGGTGGTTTTGGCATCAGCTGCATCAGCTTACGCTACTGATGGCCATAAGACCGACAAGCCGGAGAAATGCGACAACCACGAGAAATGTGACAATGACAATAATGACAAACCTTCCGATACCAGGCCTGCTGTTAAAGCTACTGTAAAGCCCAGCCGGGTGGAAGAGTACGTATGGATGCTGAACCGGGAGGAGAGCAGCAGCGCTTTTGAAGAAGGCGAACTGGAGAACGCTGTGGTGGACCTGTACAAATGGTATCTGCAGAATGAGACAAAGATCAACAGCAACGACTACCTGAAGGGTGGCGGCAAGGCGCTGGTATTCCCTTTTAAGGTAGATGTAAAAACGCTGCAGCAATACTTTCAGTTTATCAAGAATAATTTCCCGGGATTGAGCGAAGATGATCTGGACAAGATCAGGAAACCCATGGCCAACCGGAAAAAGTATGCACCTGTTACAGAACGGGACGATATGGAAAGCCCAATGTCAATTGGCGTTCCCAAATAGTTCCAGTACCATAAAAAACTGTTTGCCTGGCCATAATGCACGTAGAGTTTAGCTATAACAAGGAGGATGTATTGCATGCATTGCGTTATCATTTTTTGCAGCGGGGGGAGATAAAGGTCTTTCGGAACACCCTGGCCATTCTGTTGCTGGCAGCCATTACCGGTTTTTTCTTCCGGGTAGTTACTCCTAATGCGCTTATTGGTATTATAGCCATGGTGGCCCTGATCGTATGGGCCTTCTGGTACCTGCTGCCGCTTTCCACCTACAACAAGGCGGCTACTTTCAAGGACAAGATCAAACTGGGATATTCTGAAGAGGGGCTGCTGATATCCACGCGCGCCAGCGACCACCAGCGGCAGCTATCCTGGAATAATTTTACCCAGCTGGTGGAGACCCGGAAATTCTTCTTCCTTTACCGGGATAAAAAATCTTTCCTGCTGATCCCTACCAGCGCTTTTGAAAATGAAGCGGCAAAGGACCGGTTCGGTGATCTGGCGAAGGAAAAGATTAATTGATGGGCTAATATGCGGATGTGCTGATGAAATGCAGCGAATGGCAAAAGCTACTATCCGCTAAGATCCATCAGCACATCAACACATCAGCATATTAGCACATCAGCACATTGTCACATTGAGAAGTCGTGCAGCACAGAGAACTGCACAACGTGATTCATGGCCTGGTCGCCGGAGGCGGATTGCTGGTAGTGGTTCATATAGCCTACTTCCAGCTTCAGGTTAGGCTTTACGGCATAGCCGGGGGCTACCAGGAAGCGGTTCTGGTCTATGAACTTGTCATTGATCTCGTTGCCCCAGAGGTTCATAAACAGTTCGTTCTGCAGGGCCAGGTAAAAGTTGGTAGGCTGCTGCTCTTTTTTTATGGGAAAGGTGGTGCGGTTAAAATAACGGAAACGGTTACCATATTTCCAGCTGCTCACCTTCAGCTCATCCCCGTTGCCGGTATGGGTCTTTTGCCCTACCCAGCGCTGCTCCAGCCTTACGCGGTGGGTCATGGCGTAAGCCGGCGATCCCATTTTATAAATGAACTGCTGGAAAATGCGGTGCTCCGGCTGGTAGGCGTCTATGGCAGGGCTATAGGTGGGAATGTTGGCATACCCCAGCAGGTAGCCGGTGCGTTTGTTGGGCATGTATTGCAGGCCGGCCCGCATCAGTATCTGCCCTTTATCGCTGATGCCATCCCGCAGCCTTACCTGTACATCAAACGGTATGGACCAGCGCTCGTTAATGCCGGCATTGCCAAAATAGGTATACCACTGCTGGTAGTAATGTGTCAGTTCCTGTGCCTGCAGGCCGGTGGCTACGGCGCAGCACAATACCAGTGAAATGCATATCTTTTTTATCATAGCCATGTTCATTTGTGAAATGTTAAAGATAATATGAAACCGGGTTATGATCGGCATTTTTAGGCAGCACAAAAACAAATATTAGGCAGGTGAATAGATGGCGGAAAGGAAAAGGCCTTTTCGCTATTTACGAAAAGGCCCTTTACCGGGTGTGTTATACCCCCCAATCATAATTGGCAGTTACTGCATGTTCCACCATAATTTTACGCCCTTGGTATCCCCGCCGATAGCAGATGCGGCCGCCTGGTAGTTGGCGGTGTTCTGCTGCTGCTCAGAGAGCGGATAGGTGAGGCGATAAGGCACAAAAGTTACATTCTGGTCCAGCGAGCCGTCCCTGGGCGCTATGAACAGGGAGTCGCCGCCGGGCTTTTTGAAGTCCAGCCGCAGCCTTTCAAACCATCCCTGTAGGCCCTGCGGGTACAGCGCCAACCATTTCTGGGTACCTATTACATTCTTCCAGTCAGTGGCATCATAGGGTACCCGGGCCAGGTAGGAGTTTACTGTTGCAGAATCGGTAATGCCCCAGTATTCCAGGGATGCTTTAACCCCGGCCTCGTAGTGAGTGGCAGCATCAGCGCCAGTAGCAAAGCCGCGGGCGGCAGCCTCTGCCAATATGAAAGCCACTTCAGGATAGGTCATAAGTATACCGGACATATCAGTGGCGTAGATCCTCGTGCCCGGATAAGAATAACCAGACGGAGGCAATCGGTTGGGATTGGTTTCGGAAGTGCCGTAAGCGAGGCCGCGGTATACGCTATCCAACTTTGCTGGGCGGGCATATACTTGCAGGCGGGGATCATCTACACTTTTCATATAATCGACCAGGGTAGCACTCACAAAAAACTCACGCAGGGAGCCCTCCCCCGCAGATTCATTGTAAGGAAACTGATTGGGTGCCGTCGTGAGGTATTTGAAAACTGCACTATCTGCATTGCTGGTCATGGCTTGCTGGTAATTGGCTTCTATCACGCTCTGCGCTTTTGCCGGGTCGGCGTCTGCCATGCGGATGGCGAGGCGCAGCATCAGGGAGTGCGCCAGTTTTTTCCAGGCGGCCACGTTACCCTTGTAGATCACATCGCCGGCCTCAAAGCTGCCCTGTGAAGGGTCCAGTGCAGCTGCCTGCGCCTGCAGGGTATCCAGCAGGGCATTGTAAATGGTTTGGGCATCATCGAATTTAGGCCGGATATTCTCCTCTTCCTGCAAGGCTTCCGTATAAGGAATATTGCCATATGCATCTGCCAGCATCTGGTATATCCAGGCTTTGAGGATGTGCGCAATGGCAATCTGGTTGGTAGAAACCGGTGCGGGCTCTGCCCGGTTCATGGCAATGATCTGGTCCAGGTTGTGCAGCGATCTGCTGTACAGGTTGTTCCAGAGTGCCATGTTAATACCTTCGTCCAGCAGGTAGCGGCTGTCATTGGCCTTGTCGTTGCCGGTCCAGTATTGTGCGTAAGGCATGCCGATGCGCCCGTTCTGGGGGCCGGCATATATAATGTCCATGGCAGATTTTTCTGCGCCTGTCAGCAGGTATTGCGGCTGCGTGGTAGTGGGCTTGGTAGGATCAATATTGATATCCTCCAGCTTCTGGCATCCTGTTACCAGCAGGCAGCCCAGCAAAAGATAACAGCCGTATTTAATATATCGTATCATCATTTCCGTTAGTTTGTTGTTTAGAATGAAATATTCAGGTTCACTCCGTAAGACCGCAGCGAGGGCAGCGCACCGCCTTCAATACCCTGCACATTGGAGGCAGAGTTGGTAATGTTGGCCGGGTCTACATTCGGCGCATTGGAGTGAATGAGCCAGAGGTTACGCCCGTACAGGGAGATGCGCGCTGCCTGTGCGCCTATCCTGCTGTACCATGACTCCGGAATATTATATCCCAGTTTTACTTCCCGCAGGTATACGTAGCTGGCATCGTAGAGGTCCGCTTTGCTGATCACGTTGCCGCCGTTCTGGCTGAAGTGGTCCTTGGCGGTGATATTCACGGTGTTTTCCTTACCATCTTCCATTACGCCCGGCACAACGATACCGTTCTCGCGGATGCCGTTCTCGGCGGTCACATCCAGCAGGCCGGATTTTTTACCATACAGGTTGGTGTAGGAAAAGAATTCGCCGCCGCTCTGGAAATCCACCAACGCAGAGAGGTAAATGCCTTTGTAGGAGAAGGTGTTGTTCACACCGCCTATGAAGTCGGGATTTACATTCCCTATCGGCTTTACTTCGGATACTTTATAGTAACCCGCTTCGGTCACTACTTTCCTGCCCTGCTCGTCATACACATAGTCCGTACCCATAATAGTACCCAGCGACTGGCCCACTAACGCTACTATAGACACCCTGTTGGTACGGCGGTCCGTAGCCAGCGTCAGCAGGTCCAGCGAGGTATTGTACTGTTCTATATTCATGTCCAGCAACTTGTTGCGGTTGCGGGCAAAGTTGGCGTTGATATCCCAGCGGAACCCTCCTTTCAGGCGGATGGGGTTCAGGTTCAGCGCTACTTCAAAACCTTCGTTACGCACGTTGCCGCCGTTCACCACCATTGTAGTAAAGCCGGTAGAAGCCGGTATGGGCAGGGTAATGATCTGGTCCCGGGTATTACGGTTATAGTAGGTCAGGTCCAGCCCGATGCGGTTGTCCAGGAACTGCAGCTCTGTACCGAACTCATATTCCCGGGTGCGTTCCGGCTTCAGGTCCGGGTTGTTCTTGGTGGGCAGGAACTGGGTAGCCGGATCGGCGCCGAAGGGTGGTATAAAGGCGTAGGTATCGTATACCTGGTAAGGATCGGTATCGCTGCCCACTGCGGCTATACTACCCCTTAATTTCCCATAATTCAGCCACTTCCATTTCAGCAGGTCGGAAAAGATGAAGGAAAGGGAGGCTGAGGGGTAGAAGTATGGATTGTTGTTTACGTTAATGGTAGAGCTCCAGTCGCTGCGCCCGGTCAGGTCCAGGAACAGCAGGTTCTTGTAGCCCAGGGTAGCAGTGGCAAAAGCGGAATTGATCTGCTTTTCGTAATACTGGTCTATAGGCTGGGCGGGCTGTATCGAATTGTTGAGGTTATACACGCCTGGTATGGCCAGACCGCCGACAGTCTGCCCGCCGCTCACGGTCCATTTCCGGTGCATGATGTTACCACCCAGGGTAGCGTTCAGCGAGAACTCCCCGAATTCCTTATCGATATCAGCTGTAAGCTGGTAGTTCATTTCGCGGGAGTCGCGCAGGCGCTTCCGGTAAGAGCCAATGACATTGGGCTGCTGCGACATTCTTTCCTCTTCTGTTGAATTGTACTGGTCCATGAACACGCGCCCGCTCAGGCTCAGCCAGCTGTTCACGGAATAATCCAGTCCGCCGAAGCCGAACAGGCGGTTGCGGGAATCCGTTTCATAATCACGATAGCGGTTCCAGTACGGGCCATTGCTGAACGCAACGGTGGGATCATCCCAGGACCGGCGGTTCCAGGTCATCTGGGAGCCGTCCGGGAACATATAGTTCTTGGCCCTTTCTATATCCAGCTGCCGCTGCCCGTACATGGTGAACTGCAGGGTAGGGTTGGGGCCGGTAAAGCCGGTGCCCGGGCGGCCTTCCGCTTCCAGTATGCTGTAGTTGGCAGATACGGAAGCTGTTAAATTCTTGGCCAGGTGATAGCTGCCGTTAAAGGAAAGGTTGTTCCTGGTGAGCGAGGAGTTGGGTAATACGAAGGTCTGTTTCATATTACCATAGGACAGGCGGAAGGAGCCTTTATCGTTGGCGCCGCCTACGGCGATATTGTTGGTCAGCGTATGGCCGGTCTTGTAAAAATCCTTTACGTTATTGGGATGGGCGGCCCAGGGGGCTGTTTTCCCGAAATCGGGGTTACCCTTGTCCTTATCCCAGGACCAGTAATGGCGTACCAGCCTGCCATCCAGCCTGGGGCCCCAGGATTCATCTGCATAGTACTGGGGCAGCAGGTCATAAGGTCCTTTACCGTTATTGTCATTGTAGGTAGCGCTCTGTTCGTTGAGGAACGCTTCCGGGTGCTGGTTGTAATACACGGTATCAAAGCCGGTATAGCCGCCGCCATACTGGTTCTGGTAATTAGGCAGCACATACACCTGGTCTATCTGGGCATTGAGGCTGTAGGTAATGCCCAGGCCCTTGTTTACTTCCGGCTCCTTTTTGGTAGTGATCAGCAGTACGCCGTTGGCCCCGCGGCTGCCATAGAGGGCAGTAGCAGCAGCTCCTTTCAGCACGGAAATGCTTTCTATGTCCTCGGGATTAATGTCCTGTATGGGGCTGCCATAGTCGTAGCCGCCACCGCCGTTTTGCTGGCCGGGATCGTTCAGTACATTGTTCAATACCGGCGTACCGTCTACTACAATAAAGGCGTTATTATCGCCCAGGATGGATTTATTACCGCGGATGGTCATCCTGGTAGAGCCGCCCATGGAGCCGGTATTGGTGCTTACCTGCAAACCGGCCACCTTGCCGGACAGGGCATTCACGAAGTTCACCTCCTTGGCTTCCTGTACGGCATTGCCGCTTACTTCCTGCAGGGCATAGCCTACTGCGCGGGGATTCTTTTTGATGCCCAGCGCGGTTACCACTACTTCCGACAGGGTTTTCTGTCCCGATGCGGCAGAGGTAAGCACTACCGTCAGCGGCTTCCTGTCTTTTACCGGTATCTGCTGCTCTCCGTAGGTAGCGAGCGATACCAGAATGGTATCATTGGTGGAAGCTTTAATGGAGAACTGGCCGGTAGCATTCGACATGACGGCCTGCCCGGTGGTTTTATTCACAACCTGGGCCCCGGGGATAGGCGTATCTGCTGTATCCTGCACAGTACCGGTAAGGGTGAAGTTATTCATTTCCTGCCGCAGGGTAGCGGAATCGGCCGGTACAATAAGGCCGGTATCTGCGGCAGACCTGGGCGTGGTATCCCTGCGGGCGGTGTTGTTGCCGGTGGTGTCCGGCACTATTACCCCCGTATCCCTTGCGGTCTGTGGAGTAGTGTCCCTGCGGGTGGTATCCCTGCCGGTAGTGTCCGGCAGTATCAGGTTGGCATTTCTTCCAGTTGTATCTTTTTTGATGGTGGTATCCTGCCGTACTGTTGTATCTTGTCGTACCGGCGCAGTGGTATCCTGTTGCGCCTTGCCGGTATTACAATAGAAAACGCAGCACAGCCCTAGCCCGGCGAGTACATGGCTTTTCATAATATGTATTGGGTTTTTTGATTACAATGCTACTGATGATGCCGGGCAGCCTGAAGAGGCTACAGTTACAGTTTTTTCTTCATTTCGTAGTGCGGAATGCCTACTTCTGCAAACTCATCTCCGTAAATGCGGTATCCCAACTTTTCATAGAAACCTGCAGCTGTTTTGCGGGCGTGCATTATGATTTCCGTAAAGCCATTGAGCCTGGCCTGTTGTTCTGCAAAAGCAATAATGCCGCTACCGATCCCCCTGCCCTGGAAAGCCGGGTCTACTGCCATTTGCCGCAGCTGTACCGTATTTTTATCTACGGGCGTTAAGATGCAGCATCCGGCCAGCAGTTCCTTGTCATTACCGGCAGTGTAACAGCCTATCAGCCAGTCGTTGACTTCCTGCTGAAGATAGGCGTCCGTAAAAACAAGCCCTAATGGTTTGCGCAATGTAATATCGCGCAAGCTGATCATATCCCTGTGGGCGCAACTACCGTATTCGATTATACGAAACTCCATCCTGCTAATGCGTTAAATGTGAATACAGTACTGTGTTACAGACGATATGCCACTGCTCTCCGGAGGGGGTAGAACAAACATAGTGCCAGTGGGGGATTTTACCCGGCGCGCCGGCGGCCGGGGCTGCGCCGGAAGCCTTGCTTTTTGTGCAAGGTGCTTGCTGGTGGCTTTGGGTAGCGAAAAGCGGGTATTGAGGCATAAGATTTGAAAATAACAGGTAAAGATAACAATTTTCCGGCGCCGACTTTCCGGTTGTCCCGTATATTTGGGGACTATGTCCGCAATGTGTGGACGGCCGCCAGGCTGATTTTTAACTTTTCATTTGCGCCTGGAAAACTATATTTGACGATGCCTATTACAAAAAATAGACAGTTTTTATACACCGGGGCGCTGTTACCTTTATTCCTGTTACTGCTGGCAGGGCTGCAGCCGGTGCGGGCGCAGGTGAAGCTATCGGGCATGGTAGTGGATGCAGATACCAAAACCGGGCTGCCCGCCGTCACCATCATCAATAAAAGATCCCGTAGCGGCACGCTGAGTAATGAAAGCGGCCGTTTTTTTATAGAGGCCATGCCTGGCGATACCATTGAGTTTTCCATGCTGAGCTATTATAAAAAGGAGGTGGTAGCCCCGCTGGAAAGCACCTCTATCAATGTATACATGCCCAGGCGGGTATTTGGCCTGCAGGAAGTGAATGTGCGGGGGAAGAACTACCACCTGGACTCGCTGGCCACCCGTGAAGAATACGGCAGGTATTTCAACTACAGGAAGCCGGGAGCCCTGGACGTGCTGAAAACACTGCCGGCCAACCCCATAACGGCCCTCTCCTACCTGGTGCCCAGCAAGGCCAGAAAGCGGAAAGAGCATTTCCGGGAACAACTGGAATACTGGGAAAAGGAAAAATATATTGATTACCGCTACTCCCCGGAGCTGGTGCAGCGAATGACGAAACTGGAGAGCCCGGAGCTGGACTCCTTCATGCTGCAGTACCGCCCGGCCTACCGTTTCCTGGAAAACGCTACGGATTATGACCTGCTGCTGTATATCAAACAGTCTTTTGAAAAGTACCAGCAGGCAAAGAAGGAACCGCCTGCCGGGAGCGGCACTCCTTAAGCCTGGCCATAGGTAAGCACAGGCTCCCTGTCCAGGAACTGCCCCAGCCTTTCTGCAGCCTGCGCAATGGCTTTTTTCGGCAGCCGGCTGCGGGGCGCAAACAGGTCCACTGTTATCATTACTTTATCACCCTTTAGGATCCGCTTCCAAAGGCCCGCCACCTGCCCGTTGATGACTGCTACCGGGCGGAAGATACCATTGATAGTAATTACATGCTGTTGCGCTGCCGGCAGTACGGCGGTCCGGTTACGGTAGCCGATAATGTACTCGTCGAAAGCCGGTAATAAATGTACGGAAGGCGGGTGCCTGGCCGGCAGGTCCAGGGTATTGGAGAACCAGTAGAGATCGCCGTCAGCTGTTACGGATGTAAGAGCGGGCCTGGCCATTTCCAGCGCCTGCCTGGCATCGGTGAGGGGCAGGCCGGACCATGCGGTAAAGTCCTGCAGGGTGGCAGGGCCGCGGCTGCAGAAGTACCTGTCTGCCAGCGTGGCCAGCGCCCCTTCCCGGTTGAAGGGTTGGGGTGCAGGCACCCGGTCTGCCAGCAGGGCGTAGGTTTGCTGGCCGTTCCTTATAACGCCGCTGCACAGGATACCGTCCAGCTCTGCGCGTAGCAGCAGGTGGGAAGACCGGTTCTCCTCCACTGCTATCTTCGCCTTTTTCAGCTCCGCTATAATAGTTTCCCGGGACAGGTGCTGCCCGCCGGCCAGCATTTTCGTGATGATCTTATTGCTTTTCCGGAAAAGGGCTTCGGAAAGCTCCAGCTGCCTGTGCCTTGTTTTTAATGAAGCAAGGATACGCGGGGCCGTGAGCTTCAGCAGCCAGTGAATGTCTGTGGCAGCTACCAGGTGCCAGGTAGGCCGCAGCAGGTGCGTGCGTAAAATGTCTCCTTTATTGAGAGCAGCAATTACCTGCTTGTCTGCAGACCCGCTGGTCCGGACGCCTGCTGCCCAGCGGCACATGGCAAAATCCTGCGCCTGCATGGCCCCCATCCAGCTTACGGTCTCCCGGGCGCTTTTGCAGGGGGCGCCGGCCAGGCGGTGGCTGAGTAAACGGATGTTGGCAATTTCTTTCAGGGTCATAACGGGTATTATTTCAGCAGCTCGCCTTTCAGGCGCAGCAGTTCTGTTTCCGCCAGCTTGGTGTTGTACCGGGCCATGATCAGCCGGTTAAACGCATCCTGCAGGCTCTGCTGGGCCAACTTTACCTCCAGGGTGGTGGATACACCCTGCCGGAAGCGCTCCAGCGCTACCATAGCATTTTCCCGGGCCAGGCCAATATTCTCTTCTTCCAGGGTGACGGCCGTTTTATAATATTCGTAGTTCTTGAACGTAGAATCCACGCTGAGGCTTACCAGGGTCTGTGCATTGTCCAGCCAGAGCTGCTGGTACTCCACGTTCAGCTTCGCGTTCCTTACCTGCCGCCTTACGTTCAGGCCATTGAAGATAGGAATGGATGCGGTAACACCATAATTAAAAACACCGTTCTGGTTAAAGACAGGGCTGAAAGAGTTGGTGGCTGCATTGGAATTAACGCGACTGAAGTTATAGGCGGAGTTAAAGGACAGTACCGGGAAATAATCGGCTTTGGCTTCCTTTAGCTGGATCTGCGATATGCTGAGCTGCTGCCGGGCAATGCCCAGCGCGGGATTTTGCTGCATAACGGCCTGCCGCAGGTCGCCATAGTTCAGGTCCATGTTGATAGGAATGGAGTCCTGCACATCGTAGGTGGTATTGGCGGTGGCTACGGCCATCAGCTGGTTGAGCGTGGCCTTGCTCTGCACGATCTGCGTTTGCTGGCGCAGGTAAGCGGCCTTCTGGGCGTTATAGTCCACGCGGGACTGCAACAGGTCTGTTTTAGGGCCCAGCCCGGTCTGGAACTTGGCGTCGGACAGCTTTACCCTTTCTTCAGAGATGGACATCTGTTCCGCAATATTGCGCAGCTGCTGTTTTTGCTGTACAATATCATAATAGCTCCGGATGATGTCTGCAATGGTATTGATCACCTGTTCTTTCAGGGCCAGCTCCCCGAGATCGCGCACGCTTTCCAGGCGCTGCCGGGTGGCAAACATTTTCAGCCCGTCAAACAAGGTCCAGTTAAGCGATACATTGGCCGTATAGTTATTGCTTTTAATGCCGCTGGTATCTCTTTTGTTGCCATTGGCAAACTCCTGCTTGGTAGCCTGGTGGCTCCAGGTTCTGCCGGCCGTACCGTTTACGCGGGGCACAAAGGCAAAATTGGCGTAGGCATAATCGTTAGCCGTTACATCGGCGGTGTTGCGTGCCAGCCTGATATCATAGTTGTTCTTGAGCGCCAGGTCTATGGCCTGTTCCAGTGTAAGCACCTGCTGGCTGTAGCCCTGAACGGACAGCCCAAGCAGGAAGAGTATGATGATTGACTTCATTCGTATTTAAAAATTTTGAGGCAGGAAGCAAGATGTAAGGTGACCGGGCGCGGCTCGCTTCCTGCTTCCTGCTATTATGCATGCGCCGCTGCAGCATCCCTGGCTGCGGCGCCCTGTTCTTCTTCGGCCATGGCCGCATCTTCATATTCCTTGTTCGGCTTCCTCCTGGAGAGGTAGCTGTACATGGCCGGTATCACAAACAGGGTGAGTACCAGTGAAAAGATGATACCGCCCACTATCACGATACCCAGCGGAATACGGCTGGTAGCCGCTGCTCCCAGCGACAGGGCAATAGGCAGCGCGCCCAGGGCCATGGCCAGGCTGGTCATGAGGATAGGCCGCAGGCGCATGGTAGCGGCGTCTATTACGGCGCGCTTTTTCACCATGCCCTGGTCGCGTTTATGATTGGCAAACTCCACGATCAGGATACCGTTCTTGGTTACCAGGCCTATGAGCATGATCACCCCGATCTGGGAGAAGATGTTCCAGGTTTGTCCAAATATCCAGAGCGACAGCAGGGCCCCTGCAAATGCCAGCGGTACGGTGAGCATGATAATGAAGGGGTCTACCCAGCTCTCAAACTGGGCGGCCAGCACCAGGTATATCAGTACCAGGGCCAGCACCAGTGCGAACATGGTGTTGGAGCCGCTCTCCGAAAAGTCGCGGGAGGAGCCGGACAGCGACGTGTTAAAGGAATCATCTATCACACCCTCCTGTTTCAGCCGGTTAAAGATATTGTACATGGCCTGTATGCCGTCGCCAATGGTTTTGCCGGGCGCCAGGCTGGCGGAAATGGTGGCAGACTTGTACCGGTTAAAGTGATAGATAATGGGCGGGCTGGTCTCTTCTTTGATAGTCACCAGGTTGTCCAGCTGAATGGCCTCGCCGCGGTTATTGCGTACGTATATGTTCTGGAGGTCGTTGGGATCATCGCGGTTGGCGCGGAACACCTGCCCCATTACCTGGTACTGCTTACCGTTGCGTATAAAGTAGCCGTAGCGCAGGTTACTGAGGGCCAGCTGGAGCGTTTGGGAAATATCTTCCACGGACACGCCCAGCTCGCTGGCCTTGGCGCGGTTGATCTGGATACGCAGCTCCGGCTTGTTGAACTTGAGGTCTATATCCACGGCCTGGAAAGCGGGATCGGCATTGGCAGCTTCCAGGAAGCGCGGCAGCACGGCCGCCAGGGAGTCAAAATTGATGTGCTGCAGCACAAAGGCTACGGGCAGCCCGCCGCGGCGGCCTACCTGTATGGTTTGCTGCTCAATGGCAAATACCTTGCCCTGCGGGAAGCGGTACATGTTGCGGTTCACCATGTTCACGATCTCTTTCTGCGAGCGCTGCCGGTCATGCGGCTCGGGCAGCGTCACGTAGGCAAAGGCGTTGTTTACCGCGCCGCCGCCACTGAAGCCCGGTGCTGTTACGGAAAGGATGATCCGCTTTTCCGGTACGGAATCCAGTATGAACCCGATCAGGCTGTTCACATACTTGTCCATATAATCAAAAGAGGTGCCTTCCGGCGCAGTAATGGACAGGCGGAACTCGCTGCGGTCCTCCAGCGGCGCCAGCTCGGATTTCAGGTTGCGGAACAGGATGTAGATCAGGGCCAGGCAGGCCAGTATCACCAGGGTGCCTACCCAGCGCACCCGCATGAACTGCTGCAGCGAGCGTTTATAGCCATTCTCCATCCAGCGGAAGAAGGGCTCCGTTTTGGTATAGAACCAGGAGTGGGTATGCGTTTTTCGGCCCAGCTTTACATTCAGCACGGGCGTGAGCGTGAGCGATACGAAAGCCGATATCAGCACGGCGCCGGCCACCACGATGCCGAACTCCCGGAACAGCTGGCCTACGAAGCCCTGCAGGAACACAATGGGCAGGAACACAAAAGCCAGGGTAATGGAGGTGGCGATCACCGCGAAGAATATCTCTTCAGAGCCTTCTTTGGCAGCCCGCATGCGGGGCATGCCTGCCTCTATTTTCTTGTAGATGTTCTCCGTTACCACGATACCGTCGTCCACCACCAGGCCGGTGGCCAGTACAATGGCCAGCAGGGTCAGTATATTAATGGTAAACCCGCAGGCGTACATAATAAAGAAAGCGCCAATGAGGGATACCGGTATGTCTATCAGCGGACGGAAGGCCATCAGCCAGTCCCGGAAGAACAGGTATACGATCAGGATCACCAGCACCAGGGCTACGATCAGCGTTTCCTCCACTTCCTCGATAGACCTTTTAATGAAGCGGGTATTATCCCGGGCGATATTGGTGACGAAATCCGGCGGGATGTCTTTTTTGAGCTGCTCGTAGCGCCGGTAAAATTCATCAGCAATGGCCACGTAGTTGGAGCCGGGCTGCGGGCTCAGCGCCAGGGCGATCATGGGCACGCCAGACTCCTTGAGCACGGTTTCCTCGTTTTCCGGCCCCAATACGGCCTGGCCAATGTCGCGCAGGTGGATCACGCGGCCGTCTACATTCTTGATGATCAGGTTGTTAAACTCCTCTTCCGTATCCATCCGGCCAAAAGTGCGCACGGTCAGCTCGGTGGCGTTGCCGGCAATTTTGCCGGAGGGCAGCTCCACGTTCTCGCGCAGCAGGGCCTCCTGCACATCGCTGGGGGTAAGGCTGTATGCCGAAAGGCGGGCCGGGTCCAGCCAGATGCGCATGGCATATTTCTTTTCGCCCCAGATGCGGATGGAGCTTACGCCGGGTATGGTTTGCAGCCTTTCCAGCAGCACGTTGTTGGCATACTCGGTCACTTCCAGCTGGTTGCGGGTATTGCTTTGCACCGTCATGGCAATGATGGTCTCGGAGTTGGCATCCTCCTTGGTTACCACGGGCGGGGCGTCCAGGTCCGGCGGCAGGTTGCGCAGCGCCTGCGACACTTTATCGCGCACATCATTGGCCGCTGCTTCCAGGTCAGTATCCAGCTCAAACTCCACGGTAATATTGCTGGAGCCCTGGCTGCTGCTGCTGGAGATATTCTTGATACCGGCAATGCCGTTGATCTGCTTTTCCAGCGGTTCGGTGATCTGCGTTTCTATGATATCTGAGTTGGCGCCCGCATAGGAGGTGCGCACATTCACAATAGGCGGGTCTATGGCCGGGAAGTCCCTTACTCCCAGGAAGGTAAAGCCTACCAAGCCGAAGATCACGATAATGATATTCATCACTATGGCCAGTACCGGCCGCTTTAAAGATAGAGAAGGTAAGCTCATAATTAATCAATTGATATGTAAATGTGCGTATGTGCAGATGGATGGGCGCAGGGCCTACATTTGCACATCTGCACATACGCACATGCGCACATACTGTTACTGTATATTGTTATACTTTAATTCCATCCCCGGCTTCAGCTGCAGGATACCGCTGGTGATCACGGTATCGCCTACGTTGAGGCCGCTGATTATCTGTACATTGTTCTCGTCGCGTATACCGGTTTCCACTACTACTATTTTGGCTCTGCCGCTGTCCGCCACGATCACCGTTTTGTCCCGGGTACCGGGTATCACGGCCTGTGAGGGGATCATAATGGCTTCGGGCATATCCTTGAGGGAGATGGTAACACGGGCAAAGGCGCCGGGCAGCAGCTGGCCGGCATTGGGCATAATGGCCCGGATGCGGATGGTGCGGGTGGCCAGGTCTATTTTCGGGTCCATTGCGTAAATGCTGCCTTTGTAGGTCTTGTTGTCGCCGGCCACTTTAAAGGCCACGGCATCGCCCACCTTTACAGCGGTGCGGTACTTTTCCGGTACGGAAAAGTCAATTTTCAGCGGGTCTATCTGCTGCAGGGTGGTAATAACGGTGGTAGGCGACACAATGGCGCCGAGGCTCACATTGCGCAGGCCCAGACGGCCGCTGAAAGGCGCGCGCAGCTCCGTTTTCTGGAGCTGTGTTTTTGTATAATCAATATCGGCGCCGTAAGCGCTTACCTGGTTGCGGGTCACATCCACATCCTGCTGGCTGATACCATTGATCTTCAGCAGGTTCTCCTGGCGTTCCAGGGTGGTCTTGGCCAGCTCCTGCTGCAGCTGCAGCTTTGCCAGCTGTGCTTTCAGGTCCTCGTCATATATCTTTACCAGCAGGGCGCCTTTGGCTACATGCACGCCTTCCTTAAAATAGAGGCCGGTGATGCGGCCGGATATTTCCGGTTTGATCTCTACTTCTTCGTTGCTCTGGAGGGTGCCGCTGGCATCAATGGTCTCGTCCAGCTTGGTGGTCTTTACCACATAGGCATCCAGGAGGAGGGGCCGGGCGCCGCCGCGGGCAGCGGAAGCGGGTGGTGTTTTCTTTTTGCCGTTGGCCACCTGTTTATAAATGAAAAAAATGATTACTGCTGCAATGGCAGTGAACAGTGTGGTCCTCAGAATCTTTTTACTGGTCATGCTTAGTGAATTCGCCTGGATTTAGATAACGTGGCCTTTCAGGAGCAGGCCGCCCTGGCAAATTTAATAAATGGCGCAGGTGCTTACATGGGCAGAGTGTTAATTAAAGTTAAGAGCCATGAATAGGTCCATAAATGGTTGAATAGGCGGTTGAATGGTGCTGTTATGTGTTGTAACAGTCATTTTTAAGGTAAAACGGGCGTTCAGTGCAATAAATGGCGGCCTGTTTACTTAATAAATGGCGTCTATAAAGTGAGGCTGGGGCTATATTTGCGGCTATTAGCAGAGAAGCGTATATGTGAAAATTTAGATGCGTAGTTGCCAATTCAATAAAAATTATATTTTTGCAGTCAAGTTTTAAACCAAAAACACTTAAAATTATGTCAGACATTGCATCAAGAGTTAAAAAGATCATCATTGACAAATTGGGCGTTGACGAAGCCGA